>Ga0070729_10007507_pt1 | contig 10437 bp, 10 predicted proteins | sample tdDd472_FD_66725 | JGI IMG/M metagenome (GOLD analysis project Ga0070729, IMG submission 66725) | Marine sediment microbial communities from the Atlantic coast under amendment with organic carbon and nitrate - tdDd47.2 | ecosystem: Environmental > Aquatic > Marine > Coastal > Sediment | place...
GAGTTACGTTTTGCCTAGCGTTTTTTGCCTACTTTTTTTGGCAATGAAAAAAAGTAGGTCACCGAAGGTAAAGCCAAGCTTGAACGAACACTTTAGTAGTTGAAAAACCGCACCAATGAATGAAACCTAATCGCCGAATTGAATATTTATATCCAAAAATGGTACACACAAGAAGAACGATTTTTAACAGTATCGGCCAACCCACTTCAGAAGTCTTACAGCTATTTCGGTGATAGATGACTGTAAACAACAAACACCTGTTGGCTAAATGTAGCCAACAGGTGCTCAACAGGTTCCTTCATCCATAAATTTCGGATTCAAACTTCAGAAGTCTATCCTTCAGCAATCAGCGCATTCTTCTCAAGAACGCTTCCCACAACGTTCCTTCCATTTCTGCTTAAACTCTGCCCGTTCTTCATCCGTCATATTCATCCACTTCTCACGCCAACCGGCACGGCGAGATTTCATTTTATCCCCTCGATGATGATGCTTCGGTCCAAAATGGAAACTACCAAACAGAATACGACTGAGGATGAACAGGCCAATAGCCTCCCAATAAGTCAAGGCGCCTACGCCAGTCACCCTCACTAAAATGGTATTCCACAGGTACATAATCACATGTCCCAGGACGAAAATTACGAGTGTCGCCATGACTAAAAAGAATAGTCCTTTGATGGGACCGGGTACTCGTTTGTTGGGTTGATTATTGCTAAACATGATTACTTACATTATATATTAGAAAGGTACTTCCTTTCTCTAGGATTAGTCAAAAAATTCTTCATAAAGCGGTTGCAAACGGGTTCGCAAATGCTGTACGGCATATCTTTTCCGCGAAATTAAGGTCTTAATATTAACGCCTGTGCGATCTGATATATCTTGAAACGTCTGATCCTCTAACTCATTCCAAACAAAAACTTCCCGCTGCTTCTCGGGCAATTCTTCTAAGGCTTCAAACAAAACCTCCCAAAAAAGTTGCTGTAGCATTTCGGTCTCCGGGCTGCTATTGTCAGCCGTTAATACTTCTCGCAGGAAAAAGTCACCTTCTTCATCTTCGTAGACGAAGTCCTCTAGTAAATCCTCTCTTTTCTTTCGGTAACGATCAGTAATACGGTTGCGTGCCACTCGAAAGAGCCAGCCACTCACTTGCTCAATAGGTTGCGTATCTACCACATTGCTAAACTGGTACCAGACCTCCTGTAGGATATCTTCCGCATCAGCAGTATTCGGTACCCTCGTCCGAATAAATCGAAACAAGCGGTTACTATACTCCTTGACTACACTCGTTATATTTTGTCTGCCTTCTTCAGCCATTTCTGTGGGCATCATTTCTTCTTGATTCTTCTTTGTAGTAGAAGACGAAACAAATGGAATATTACTTTAAAAAAAGTGATTTTTATTTTCAAAAACTCAAAATAGGGGAAAATTGTGAGCTATTCCGTGATTTCTCATATAGGCGTTTCCGTATTTCGAAGCCTTGTTTTATCCAGAAAATCGGAAATGGGAAGCCTGCCTGGCCGACGCCAGAACAGACAGGTCGGAAATGGGAACACAGGCCATGAAAATGCCTATTCCGACTTCACAGGAAACCGCTGCTTTATTTACAGGCATTACAATACCAACAGTATCCAAAGCATAATCAATATCGGGCCACCCAAACCAATGAGTATTCCACCCAATCTGAATTGAGACTGTTTCACCAAGCCTGTACTAAAGGCGATGGCATTGGGAGGAGTGGAGACAGGCAGGAATAATGCACAAGAAGCACAAAGACCAATCACTAGCGCCAACTGTATGGTATCAACACCGGGCATTAAACTCGCCGCTGGCACCATAATCGTTACCGTAGCGGTATTACTCATGATATTAGAAAAGAAGACGGTAGCTATCGCAAAAATGAGGATGAGAAATAGGGCATTCATATTAAACCCCTTAATCATATCTACAAATTGCTGGCTCAGGCCAGTTTCTTGAATAGCTAGCCCAAGGGACAAGCCCCCAGCCACTAGCATAAGGGTATCCCAAGGGAGTTTTCGGACATCTTCATTGGTAATGATACTGAGCATTGTTAGGCCAATAATAGGTATACCTGAAACGGCCGCAATCGGGATCGGATGTATCTTTTCGGTCAACCATAATAATACGGTAACACCCAAGATAATAAGGACAATTTTTTTACGCAGATCCTTCTCTTTTGTTGAGTAGTCTAGGTCTTCTTCCGGCTCTTCGGTCGGCGTGCCCACTAGCAGGCTTTCAACATCAACAGCTTCATCCTTCAAGGGATATTTTTGTAAGAGTCCAAACCACAATATGAGGATTAATAATATAGCTACAGGAAGGCCCAAATACATCCATTCCAAAAAACCCAATTCATAGGTACTATTGGGTAAATTATTGATCATATCCACAGCGATCGCATTGGTCGGAGAGCCAATGATGGTTCCCATTCCACCAATAGCCGCTGCACCAGGAATACCTAGTACTAGTGCTTTGGATAAGTTGGGGTCGGCACCCTCCTTTTTCAGTAAGGGCATGATCGCCACAAACATCATCGCGGTGGTTGCGGTATTGGAAATAAACATCGAGGCGATCGCCGTAGATAACATTTGCCCCAACAAGAAATACTTCGCGGTTTTACCAAAACGAGCCGATGAGAGTTGAAATAAGGCCCGATCCAGCTCTGTCTTTTTCATGGCCTCTGCTAAGAAAAAACCGCCCAGCAAGAGCCAAATCACACTATCAGACCAGGTATTGACAAAAGCCATCACCTCGATTTGATAGTCAGTATTAACGATGGGATTGCCCAAGAAAAACACTAAAAATCCTACGATCATGATCCCTACCGCAAAGGGCGGTATCGCTTCGCTCGCCCATAGGAAGATGGCAAAAAACAAGAGAAAAAGGACATAGACTTGTGGGGGCGTAAAGTCGGGCTCCCGGATAAAATAGGTCAATAGGAGCGACAACAAGATACTGGATAAAAAGTAAATCGCGCGCGTTTGGCTTTCCACCACTCGCTTCATCCGTCGGATTTGTAGACTGGATGCCTGTCGAGAATCCGCCATAGTTCTAATAGATTTGCTTGCTGCAAAGTTGCACAATTAGAAGAGTAGTACCTAGGCCTAATAACTGATTTTAATCATGGTGCAGACGAATACAAATCACTAAAACAAACCGAAATATAGTTATATGGAATCCGGTCAGATTAAGTAAACTTTACGAATCAGCTTTACTATTGCACAGCTTGCATAAGAAGCTTATCTTACCTGTTAAAACCTTCAAATCATGGCCAGATTATCAAAAAAACATGTATATGCGGCGCTCGAAAAGGCAGCGCAAAATATTTTAGATGCACGGGGTGATGATCCATTCGTCAGTAGAAAGGATATTAGATTGAAGTTGCAAGAATTATCTGGTGTAGAACAACAACTGACAAGTATCTTCTACCGATTTATGGACCATCGAGATCATAAACCTGGCGCGAGGATTACACAAAGCGATGTGGACAGTACCTTGGCTTATGCTAAAGAGAAACTGATCGACAAATACGATGTCAACAACAACGGGCTATCCAAAGAAGAAATCAGGGAGATGTCCCTCACGGCTCGATTAGCCGTTCGTTTAGCCAAAATAATGCAGGATGCGGAGCTAGAAATAGAGGAAGAAGGTATCGATAAACTCCTGGCAGCCTTGAAGGGATTGGGGCAAGGCTTGTACTTTCCCGCCTGGGCCAATGAGGGGGATGCCTTTCTGGAATTATTCCACCAAGCTGCTGATATAGATAGATTAACACCAGATGCTTTCGCCAGTGCTTTGGGGCTTAGCCCAGTCGATCCAGCTGAAGATGTTTACTTTTTCCAACAAGGAGTAGAAGAATTGTGGTGGATTTTCGAAAATTATGCCGATTTTGAGACAGAATCCTATGCGGAGCAATTCCAAACCCTCCTAGATTTTATGGTATCTAATTTAAAAGACATTACACATATCATAGTTGGGCAAGATGGGCAACGCAACTCTTCGCAATACCCGGTCTATTTGGTAGGCCTTGCACCCAATGGGGATATTGTTGGTTTTGAAACCTATACGGTTTGGACGTAGTACTAGACATTTTACGCCAAGTGGGTTTAAAAGTTTAGGGTTGAAGGTTTATGCCAAGGAATTGGGGCATAAACCTTCAACTTTACTCTGATAAACCATATAGAGGTCCAGTAGTGTGGTTTTAGTGAAAAGAGCGGGGGATTAGATTAAAATTAACAAAAAAAGCAATGATGAAATTTACGTATGTGTCGCTATTTATCCATCAATTGGTCAATACAAGAAATGAGGTTTTCAAAAGCCGAGGATTCTTTATCCTCGCAAGCATAGCCTTGCTTGCCAATTGTACATCCTCTCCAGCCAAGGACATTTGGCTATTAAACTGTTCAGAAGAGGACTCCTCATCCTGTGGCTATGTGAATCAAGCTGGTGAAATTATGATTGATCATGAAAAATACCTGATGTGCCTGAGCGATACCTTTGACAATTATGCCATCGTATTAAAAGAAGAAGACGGCTTTGTAGCCATTAATAAAGCAGAGGAAGTTTTATACCATATCTTTCTTTATGACAATGGCCCCGATGCCCCCGCTGAAGGCCTTTTCAGAATCGTGGAAGACGAAAAAATAGGCTATGCAGATGTGCAAACAGGGGAAATAAAAATTAAACCGCAATATGTAGCGGCTAGGCCATTTGAAAATAATTACGCCCCAATCTGTCCAGATTGTGAAACCATCAAAGACTTTGATCATTCCATATGGGGCAACGGTAAATGGGGATTGATTGATAAAAATGGGAAGGTCGTCATCGAGCCTCAATATAATGATATCATAGAGATTTCAGTAAAAGGAGAGATGTTGGTTGACATGGAAGGAGAAGAAAAATGGGTAAGCTTGAAGTAAGGACGCGCTTGAGGCCATATCGCACACCACCCAAAAATTGAGCAGGGGATAATTCCCAGATCTAATAAACAAATTACGGTCATGAAGAAAAACTATAAGCTTTTTCTGGTGCTTATTTTTCCACTAGCTGCTTGTAACCAACCTAGCTCAGCCGAAGATATTGAACGGTGGAAGGAAGAAATCGTCGCCGTAGAAAAAGCATTTAATGATATGGCACAGGCAGAAGGCCTCGTTAAAGCCTTTGAATTCTATGCCGCTGATGATGGAGTCATCAGGCGTGGCATGAAGGTTATTCAAGGGAAAGCAGCCATAGCCAAGTGGTATGAGAATGATGTAAAACCGAATGAAACCCTGAGCTGGCGTCCGACTTTCGTAGAAGTCAGTCAATCTGGTGATTTGGCTTATACCTATGGCGACTTCACCTTTACCTACCCTGACACACTGGGCGCTCAAAAACAGAATAAGGGCATCTTCCACACGGTTTGGAAAAGACAGTCAGACGGGAATTGGCGCTTCGTTTGGGATTAGGCGTTTCCGTCCGTAACATTAGTATCTGCTAATAGCTATTCCCGATATGAATCTGTAAAGCGACACCAATGACATTTCAGCACAAAGCTTATAAGACAATTTCCCTTTTGGGGCTTTTACTTTTTTTCTCCACTTGTATCGGTCAAAAAACGCCTGAAGAAATCGATAAAGATTACCCTAAGGTAGGCACGCTCGGCACCACCGTTTCCAGCCTAGAGGAGGGCATCACAGTCATATTTCAAGACAGTCAAGATAATTACTGGTTGGGCGGAGGGGAAAAGGGGGTGTATAAATACACTACCTCATCAACTGATAAACAGGGTAAAAGCCTGCGGCTTTATACTATCAAAGATGGCTTATGCAGCCATGCTGTGATCGGGATACAAGAGGATAAGTTGGGAAATATCTACTTTGATACAACCGATGGGATCTGTCAATATGATGGACAAAAATTTACCTCCCTAGTCGTCAGCGAAAGCCCTGGCTCCAATGAGGAATGGAAACTAGAAGCAGATGATTTATGGTTTAGAATGGGCTGGAATAAAAACGGGCCTTATCGCTTTGATGGACAATCATTGTATCACCTAGCCTTCCCCCAAACTGCTCGCGGGGATGCATTCTATGCCAAATACCCTAATACATCCTATACGCCCTACGGTATTTACGCTACCTACCAAGATAGCCAAGGAAGATTATGGTTCGGTACCACATCGCTGGGCATCTGCCGCTACGATGGGGAATCTCTCAGTTGGCTCTATGAAGAACAACTAAGCACTACGCCTAGCGGTGGGGATTTTGGTATTCGCTCCATCATTGAAGATAAAGCAGGCTATTTTTGGTTCTGCAATACCCGTCATCGCTATGAAATATTATCGGGTGTTTCAGAAAAGGATGGAGCCCTGTATATGAATTACAATAGAGCAATGGGTGTAGGTTTCACCAATGAAAACAATGAAGTGGATTACCCCTATTTCCTATCTATGACCGAAGACGATGAGGGCGATTTATGGATGGTCACCTACGATGATGGCGTTTGGCGAAGTGATGGTGAAAAGCTCATTCATTATCCCATCGAATCGGACGAAACAGAAGTCCTACTTTTCTCTATTTACAAAGATCGACAAGGAGGCCTTTGGCTGGGCACCCACAATGCAGGTGTTTATATCTTTAAAGGGGGTAAATTTGAGCCCTTTAAGCCATAAGAACCGACTTTCATGATGAAAAATAAAATAAGAGGAAAGGTGATGGGTATTACAAACACACGACAGACTTGTTTTAGCTAAACGAAACCAACTCATTATGTACCAAAGCGCAGAATTATTCAAACCCATTGCGGGACAGGTGGAACAGGTAGAAATGCCCGACGGAACCTCTATCCACACAATTACTTCAGGAAAAGGTAAGACCACTATTCTATTAGCTCATGGTTATGGCTTTAATCATTTGGAGTGGAATATCCTGGTAGAGCGCTTAACGGAATTAGCGTATCAAACTATTGTATTTGACCAGCGGGGACATGGTAAATCCACCATTGGTCAGGAAGGGATTAGTTCGAGTGCAATGGCATCCGATTACAAACATTTGGTGGAACACTTTAATTTGGATCATTGCATATTGGTTGGACATTCAATGGGAGGCTTTTTAAGCATGAAATGCTTACTGGATCATCCGGAAATGCAGCACAAGAATATTAAGAGCTGCGTGCTGATGGCTACTTTTGCTGGAGATGTAAACAAAAATAACTTTCAGAACCGTTTACAAATTCCGTTGATCAAATCAGGCTTATTACAAAAGCTGATTCAATGGAAACCGATTGGAACATTGTTTGGAAAATCCCTTTTAGGAGACACATCCACCCCTGATGTAATAGACTGGATTGTCACTGTCTTTTTAGAACAAGATCACTCGAAATTGGTGCCTATCCTCCAAGCTTTTGCAGAGGAAAGCTATTATGATAGCTTGAAAAACATAAGTATACCTTGTGCGGTAGTGATCGGTGATAAAGATGCGACTACCCCTCCTTTTCATACCGACAACATCGTCAAGGAAATTCCGAATACCAAACGAATAGACATAAAAGGAAAAGGGCATTGCCTCAATGTGGAAGCGCCAGAGGAGATTATCAAAGCTATCCAATTAATGGATATTTGAAAATAGGTTTAAAGCTGTAAGTGAGGGATTGGCATAATCGACAATAATTTGACAGAATGAACCAACAGGCAATTACAACCTATTTACAACTACCGTTTCAGTTCAACGAAGAAAAATTAGTGGCGGACTTACAACGCCTACTAGCAACTGATTGGAGTCCACACTTTAATACAAGTGGCTACACGGGGAGTTGGAATTCAATCGCCTTGTATGCTGTAGATGGCGATCAAAAAAACATCTTTGCCCAGAATGGTGATGCGCCCAAACTGGAACCCACTCCGATCCTCAAAAACTGTGATTACCTCAAGAAAGTCATTGCTACTTTTGAATGTCCCTTGCTATCAGTAAGATTAATGAAGTTGGCTCCAGGAGCCTTCATCAAACCCCATCGAGATTTTGAGCTGGGCTATGAAGACGGTTGTTTTCGCCTACATATTCCCATCCTGACTCATTCCCAAGTGACTTTTACCTTGGACGACCACAAACTTGAGATGTTACCCGGAGAATGTTGGTACACAAACGTCAACTTTGTGCATTCCGTCTCCAATGAAGGCCTGACAGATAGGATACATTTGGTGATAGATGGACAAAGGAATCAATGGTCTGATGATTTATTTTTTTCGCTAGCCCCTCGAGAGAGTCTATTGCAAAAGGAACCACAAACTTATGATGTTGAAACCATTAAGAAAATGATTCTTGAGTTGGAAAAACACAAGTCGGTTGGCGCACAAGCATTAATTAAGGAATTAAAAAGTCAATTGAGAGATTAGGCAATAGCATCTTCCATCCATTCAAAAAGTTTAGAAAACTATGTGCAAACTTCAGGCGTTAAATGTATTGAAAGGCTTGTTTTCTTAACCAAGATCAATGCTTTTCCTTTCCAAGATGGTGACCTTTGTATCATCGTCTAACAGTCCAGCTAAAATTATACTGAGGTTGCAGTCTTTGCGGCTAGCCGCGCTAGCCCTGACTTTGTATGCCTATCGATCAAATAGCATAGGCGACTGTTAGCACTGATCCTACTATTGGGCAAATACTGTTTATTCGTTTGGAAGTTGGAGGTTGAAAATTTAGGGTTTACCCGAGTATAAACCTTCTACGCTTAAACATTTAAACCTTTTCGGAGTGAAAAGAACCAATAGTAGGAGCACGGATATTTTATTCACCATCAACCACCCGAATCATGTTAAACTCATCACGAATGTTGCTGCTGCTTTTCCTTTTTAGCTTTGCTACCCTCACTTGGGGGCAAAGCTTACAAGCAGGCGATAAAGCGCCAGATTTTAAGGTAAAAACGGTTAGCGGACAATACATTCAACTCTCACATTGCCAAGAAGAGAAAGTGCTCTTATCTTTTTTCCGCCACCTGGGTAGTCCCACCTGTCACTTCAGGCTACAACAATTGATAACAGATTACCAAGAGCTACAAGCCAATGGCATTACGATCATAGCTATCTTCGAATCAGATGAAAAGTCCCTACAGGATTTTCTAATCGAAAACCCAGTTCCCTTCCCGCTTATAGCCGACCCTCATTCACAGTTGTACGCCTCCTATCGCCTTGAAAAGTCCTTGGGCAAAGCACTCTCCTCTATGACAAAAACACAATACCAACGGGATAGAAAAGCAGGAAAAGCGATCCTGAAAGGAAAAAACTATCCTAAAACAGGGAAGGGTAACCGAATTTCTGCCGATTTCATCATCGAAAAGGGCGTAATCCTGGAAGCACATTACGGGCAGTACATTGGAGACCACCTACCGATGTATCGCATTCATCAATATTGAAGCGACAAAATGGAGTGGAAAGCCTCAGTTGTAAGCAATAAAATAGTCCATTAACAGTCTACTAGATTCTACTTCCTTATCTTTACCCAAAGATCACGACTCGAACGACTTATGCAAATCAACCTGACTGTCCGATCCAGCCCATGGCTTGTCCTCCTGATATTACTAGGTAGCTGCTTATTCAGCTGCGAGGAAATAGGCAACATGAAGCCTCCCCCTCCCGCTCCCGAACTAAGCCCTAGAGCGGCCTACCTAGAAGCCCTACATTACAGCGGCTTAGGCGAAAGCCAGCTCGTACAAGCCTGGAAAGACGCCGCCCAAAGCGCCTTGGGAGATAGCGTGGAAGTGGCGGTACCGTTCAAGGAAATCGGCTTTTTCGATGGCGCCAAGGCCACTGCCTTTAGCTATCGGATAGCTCTGAAAAAAGGAGAACAGCTACAGCTACAATTGGAAACGGAACCCCACGATAAGCAGTTTTTTCTGGAATTATTTCAGGAGGAAGTTCAGGCCGAAGGTCCGAGCTTAAAGAATGTTTTCAATAGTGAGCCCAATGAAGTAGATAGTCTAGTATTCGAAGTCCCTCAAGATGGTATTTACTTGCTGCGATTACAGGCTGAAGTGCTACTTTCGGCACGTTTTACCTTATCGCTCTATACCCAACCCGTATATGGTATATTCCCGGTGAGTGGCAAAGGGAACCAAGATGTCTGGAGCTTCTTTGGTGCCCCGCGAGATGGAGGAAAACGGAAACACAAAGGAGTGGATATATTTGCCCGTCGAGGTACGCCCGTCGTCGCGGCGATGGATGGAGTTGTCCGGAGTGTGCGGGATCGCGGTTTGGGTGGAAAACAAGTTTGGCTCAGTGATCGCCAACGAAATCAATCGCTCTACTATGCCCACTTGGACAGCCAACTCGTAGCGGAAGATGAACGGGTTAAAGCGGGCGATACTTTGGGCTGGGTGGGCAATACTGGTAATGCCAAGAATACGAGACCACATCTCCACTTTAGTATTTATCGGCGTGGCTCCGGCGCCATTGAT
>Ga0070729_10007508_pt1 | contig 10435 bp, 5 predicted proteins | sample tdDd472_FD_66725 | JGI IMG/M metagenome (GOLD analysis project Ga0070729, IMG submission 66725) | Marine sediment microbial communities from the Atlantic coast under amendment with organic carbon and nitrate - tdDd47.2 | ecosystem: Environmental > Aquatic > Marine > Coastal > Sediment | place...
TATCATTTACTTCAGGGATATTGGTGAATTTATTTATCCCGTTATTTAATAAAGCCGCGGGCATGATTGCCAATGAAGAGTTTTTTGCACCACTAACCTCCAAACGACCTTTTAATTTTTTGCCGCCATGAATTACAAATTTATCCAAATCCTAATCCTACACATTAAAACAGTTTTAAAATTGTACCGTTTACACCAATAACATAAATATTATTTCCGGAACTTACCCCGATATCATTTAAATTGGTAAATACACCAGATTGTATTACACGCCAGGTTGTTCCCGCATCTTTAGAACGTAAAATCAAGCCTTTATTTGCTGTAATCAACGCCAGATCACTACTGATAAACCTAACTTTTTGGAAACTTCCGGATTGAGGAGCTTTAACTTCATTCCAACGAGATCCGGAATTGTTGGTTTTATAAATTGTTCCGCCGCCGCCAACAATTACACCGGTATCCTCATCAAGAAAATGAATTGATTTAAGATATTTTGTTGTAAACTTAGCCTGCGCTTCCCAAGTCTGACCCATATCAGTGGTTTTCAGTACTACCCCGTCCCAACCAACTATAAATCCCGTTTTACCATCAATAAAATCCAAATCATAAAGATTTTGAGAAGTTTCAACTCTTATACGCTCCCACGATTTACCACCATTAATAGTGCGCATCACTAAGCCATGACTTCCTATTATAAATCCAACCTCAGCATTTATGAACTCAATATTCAGTAATGAAAACCCTTGCGGCATCGGTACCACATCATAATTACGCAGGTAATCAATTGTTGATATACAGAATGAGCTATCACCAACAACAAAACCCCGCCCACCTTCAAAAAAGTAAGAATCATATAAAATTGTTTTTGTGTCCAGATTCATCTTGTTCCAAGATTGACCACCATTGGTCGATTTTAGAATCAGTCCGGAATCAGCAACAACAAATGCATAATTATTCTTGAGTATATTAATGGAATTCAATTCGTTATAAACGCCTGTATATCGTTTACTAACTTTTACTTCTTCACCTATTTTATTATCATTAAACATCGATTGAATATTATGTTCCCTGTCAAACTCTTCGATTTTCCCGCTTTGGAGCAAATCTTTTGCCTGGTTAAGGATAAAATATGAAACGATTAAAAGGACAACGATAAAAGAGACAACACCAAAAACTGAAAAAGTTTTAGTTTTTGTTTTTTTTCCTTCTTCTCTTTTAATGGATTGTCTTTTCACATCTTCAATATATTTCTCAATTTGATCAAGCGCACGGCTGAATTCGTCACACGAACTATAACGCTCATAGGGATTTTTACTCATTGCTCTGAAAATTATGTCATCAACAAGTGTGGGCATACCGGGAATGATCTGCGAAAGCGGTACAGGGGTTTTTGTCATGTGAGCATCCATTATCTCATACTCACTCTTGAAATAATATGGTGGAACTCCTGCAAGCATCTCGTAAATAGTACAGCCTAATGAATAAATATCGGAAAGATGAGTAACCTCTTCCCCCCTTATTTGCTCAGGACTCATGTAATAGACAGTACCAATCTTGGAGCCAGTTTTTGTAAACCTCTTATCGGCGGCGGATTTTGAAATACCAAAATCCATAATTTTCGAAACACCATCGGTATTTAATATAATATTCGAGGGTTTAATATCCCTGTGCACAAACCCCTTGTTGTGCGCAAGTGCCAGCCCGGAAAAAATTTGACGCATAATATAAACTGCATCAAAAAGACTGAATTTTTTTTGACGGTCGATAACTTTTTCAAGACTCTCCCCCTCAACATACTCCATCACGATACCAAGCAAATCAGAATATTCGATAAATCCATACACTGTTACTATATTCTGATGTAATAATTTCGCCTGGTTTTTTGCCTCCCGCTTAAAACGTTCAATATTTCTTTCGTTTTCGAACATTTTTGAAGACATTAGCTTAATCGCAACTTCACGATCAAGTTTGGTATCATATCCTTTGTAAACAATACCCATCCCACCTTTGCCAAGGGTAGAAACAATTTTGTAATTATCTATAATTACACCAACTAAATCTTCCATCAAATCCCGTATTTTTGATGACCACAATAAATGTTAATATAATAAAAATCTAAAATCCACGTTACTTTTTTATTACAAGTTCCTTCTATTCGTTCAAAATTTGGCTTTAATTTTGAAAAGCATCTTCCCCTCAAAAAAAATATATTTTTTTTAATTTTTTATTTTTGAATCAGAAATTTTCTTTTTATATTTGAAGTCTATTGTTGTTATTGTTCTGCAAAAAGATGCGAGTGTGGCGAAATTGGCAGACGCGCTAGACTTAGGATCTAGTGCCGAGAGGCGTGGGGGTTCGAGTCCCTCCACTCGTACTATCTTTTATTCTCTTCCTTTGTCTTACCATAAAAAAAATTACGAGGTTAAATTGGATACCAAAGTTAATAAGATTTCCGATAGTGAACAGGAAATCGAAGTTACATTAGGTTATGATGAAATCAAATCAGATATTGATAACGCATACATCAAAGAAAAAGCAAACATTTCCATCCCCGGTTTCAGAAAAGGTAAAGCCCCGCTCGGCATGATTAAAAAAATGTATGGTGAGGCTATTGAATATAAAGTTTGTGAAGATACTGCTAATAAAAAATTCTGGGAAGTTATTGAATCTAACGGTTTTCTTCCGGTAAGTGCCCCTTCCCTTGTTGATCTAGACTATAAAGCCGGTGAAAAATTAACTTTCAAGGTTCGTTTCCAAATTAAACCCGAACTTGATGTTAAGAATTATAAAGGTATTGAGATTGAAAAAATCATCTTTAATGTTAAAGATACTGACATTGAGGAGGAAATCAACAGACTTAAATACGCTAATTCTTCTTATGAAGAAGCTGAAGTTGTTGACGGCAAAGATTTTAAACTTAATATTGACCTCCAGAGAGTTGACGAAAATGGTGTTCCACTGGTTGGTACAACCCGCGAAAATTTGGATGTAAATCTTAATGAACCAAACATCAATCCTCAACTGTTCGATAATTCACAGAATAAAAAAGTGAATGATACTTTCGCGTTTAATTTTGTCGACGAACACATGCATGGTGATGAAGTTCACAGGGTTGATTACAACTATAGTGTTGAAATCAGGAAAATTGAAAAAGTTGTTTTACCGGAAGAAACTGTTGAGTTCTTTAATAAAGTTTCACGTGACAAAGCTTCCAGCATGGATGAACTAAAGAACCTCATCAAAGAAGAGTTCAATAAGTATAATGAAAGACAATCGGATGAACTTTTCACAAATGCACTTATTAACAAAATTGTTGAAAACAACGATTTTACTCCGCCCTCAGGTTATGTTGACACTATTCGTGAGAATATCGTTAAAATGGAAAAGGAAAATGCAAAAAAACAGGGGCACCATTTCCATGAAATTCTCGTTAATGAACAGGCTGCTCCTCGTGCAGAGTTTACTGCCAAATGGCAAATTATTCTTGAAAACATCGCCAGAGTTGAAAATTTAGAAGTTACAGAAGATGATGTAAGAGCCCTGGCTGAACAAGATGCTGAAAAAACCGGTATTTCCGTTGATAAATTGATTAAGTATTATATGGATTCCTCTAAAAAAGATTCTCTTCTTGATGATAAGATTTTGAATTTTCTGAAAGAAAATGCAGTTATCAAAGAAGTGGACGCTGAGCAGAAAGCTAAAGAGCGCGAAGCGGAAGTCGAAAACGAAGAAAAAGAATCTAATAACGAATAATTTTTCGGAATAATAAGGAATTTGTATGAAAGGTGAAATTCTTAATCAATTAGTTCCCTACGTAATTGAACAAACCGGACGCGGTGAAAGAGGTATGGATATTTTTTCTCGTCTTTTACGCGAACGTATTATCTTTCTCGGTAGTGGGATTGATGATCATGTAGCAAGTTTAATCGTGGCACAATTACTATTTCTCGAAGCAGAAGATCCCGAAAAGGATATCAAACTTTATGTAAATTCACCCGGTGGAAGTGTTACTGCAGGTCTTGCAATATATGATACAATGCGCTACATTAAACCGGATGTTGCTACAATATGTGTTGGTCTTGCAGCAAGTATGGGTGCTGTGTTGCTTGCAGGTGGTACTGCCGGTAAAAGAACTTCCCTCCCCCACTCTAAAATAATGATTCACCAGCCTTGGATTGGCGGACTTCAGGGACAAACCACCGATATTGAAATTCACGCTCGGGAAATGATTAAAACCAGGGATAATCTTTACAATATTTTATCCAAACACACTGAAAAACCGATTGAAGAAATTGCTAAAGATTGCGACAGGGATTATTATCTAACTGCCGCTGAAGCAAAAGATTATAAATTAATTGATAATATTCTCGAAACGAGAATTCCTATCAAATAATATTTACTTCCTTTTTTATAAAGGGGTTAATTTTTATTGTCGACAATATTATATTACGTCTACAATAATTTAACCCCTTTTTTAATTAATGGAGAACAAATGGTTCGTCGAATATTCGTTCTGCTTTTTATTATTACTTCTCTCTGTTCTGCCCAATCAAAAACATTTTCAATCGAAGATGTAGTCTTAAATTCTTACACCACCCTTGCAACTTCTTCACCCTCTGGATTAAATATAATCGCTGATACCGATATGTATTCATACATCGAAGATAGGAATGAAGAATTTGTTCTCGTCAGGAGTTATGTTAATTCTGATAAAAAAGAAGATGTTCTGTTCCTAAATGTACTTGCAAGGGTTTTAGAAAGAAGTAACATCGAAGCTCCTGCCAAATTCCCCAAAATTAAATGGATAACACCTTCCCTGTTCTCTTGCTGGATAAAAAACAATTACATAGAGTACAATGTAGATGATAATGTAATCTCGAAACATATATCGCTTCCAAAAAATGCTGAAAACAAGGAAATTTCTCCTGATCGGAATTATATAGCTTATACCGTTGAAAACAATTTGTTCGTGATTGACACAAATGCTAAAATATTTAAGATTTCAGATGAATCTAACGAAGATATTATCTACGGGCAGGCGGTTCACCGGAATGAATTTGGAATAGAAAAAGGAATTTTTTGGTCTTCCGACAGTAAAAAAATAGCTTTTTACCGAATGGATGAATCAATGGTCACTGATTACCCCATTCTTGATATCAACACGATCCCGGCTACGGTAGAAATGATCAAATATCCAATGGCTGGTCAGACCAGTCATCAAGTAACAACTGGAATTTTTGATTTAACTTCCGGTTCAATCACATACCTTAAAACTGGCGAACCTGCAGATCAATACCTTACCTGTTTAACATGGGGACCGGAAAGTAAGTTTTTCTATATTGGTCATCTTAACAGAGATCAAAACCATTTTGAACTCTATAAGTACGATGTAAACACCGGCAACCAGCTTGCTAAATTATACGATGAAACAAATGATAAATTTGTCGAAAACGAACACCCTCTCTATTTTCTCCCCGAAGATAATACCAGATTTATCCTGATATCCGAAAAGGATGGGTTCGAACACCTCTATCTTTATGACACAACCGGTAAAGAAATTAAACAATTGACTTCGGGCAAATGGTCTGTCATCGAGTATCTTGGTTTTGATAAGAATGGAGATATTATTTTCTCCTCTAACATAGAAGACCCTACCGGGCAAAATCTCTACAAATTAAACATGAATGATTATTCAATAACCCGGTTGACAAAAGAAAGCGGGACACATAACATTTCAGTTAACGAGAGAGGAAACATATATATAGATAAATTTAGCAGCCTGAACAACCCCGGATTTGTTGCGGTTGGTAATTTAGATAATAATACAACTAAGGTAATTAAAAAATTTGATAATCCGATAAGTGATTATGAAGTAGGTAAAACTGAAATATTTAAAGTAACCAACCAATCAGGTACTGATTTATATTGCCGTGCTGTTTTCCCCGCAAACTTCGATTCTACAAAAAAATATCCGGTTATAGTATATGTTTATGGCGGGCCTCACGTTCAGTTGGTTAAAGATGAGTGGGCGCGCGGAAGATATCGCTTCTGGTTTTTGAAAATGGCTCAGGAAGGTTATATTGTCTTTACTGTGGACAACAGAGGTACTGCAAATCGGGGACGCGAATTTGAACAGGCAACTTTCAGACAGTTAGGTACTCCCGAAGTTGAAGATCAGGTCTTCGCATTGAATAAATTTATGGAAAATCCATTTGTTGACAAGGAACGGATTGGCGTTTTTGGCTGGAGTTATGGCGGATTTATGACAACTTCTCTCATGCTTAAAGCCAATGATATTTTCAAAGTTGGTGTCGGTGGAGGCGCTGTAATCGATTGGGAATATTACGAAATCATGTACACTGAACGTTACATGGATACCCCGGAAACAAATCCCGAAGGTTACAAAGAAGCTAATTTACTTAACCATGTTGATAACCTGAAAGGTAAATTGTTATTGGTGCACGGTACTTCCGATCCCACGGTTGTTTGGCAACAAACTTTATTATTTGCCAAAGCTGCGGTCAAAAAATTAAAGCCTCTTGATTATTTCCCTTATCTTGATCACCCGCACGGTGTTGTTGGTCATGATGCACTTGATTTGTATAACAGAATTACGAACTATTTCCTCGATAATTTATAAATGTTTGACAAAAATGAGGAAAACCATGTTGTGTTTTCCTCTTCCCTCTTTGAAGAGGGTGGACCGATTTATCGGGTCGGGAGATGACCAAAAGTCGGGATAAAAGTGTTCAGGTCATCCTCAGTCATTTTTGAAAAGAGCGCAAAAAACGCCATCTCCTTCAAAAGGAGGATGAAGAGAAATACAATCCTGCATCATAATATGAACGCCCCATCGGGGCGAAATATCGGTAACAATCCCAAACACAAACAATCCACCGCTTCGTAGATGCGGAACCTGTTCTTGTCAGTTTGTCTGTCATGCTCGCGTAAGCGGGCATCTCGTTTTAAGTCATAATGGGTTGTGTAAGCGATTCCTGTTCAAGGCAGGAATGACAAACAATATCTATGTCGTGTTTTCCTCATCCCTCTTTGAAGAGGGTGGCCCGATATATCGGGTCGGGAGATGACACAAAGTCGGGATAAAAGTGTTCAGGTCATCCTCAGTCATTTTTGAAAAGAGCGCAAAAAACGCCACCTCTTCCCGAAAATGTTCGGGACAGGTTCAAAAGAGGATGAAGAGAAATACAATTCTACATCATAATTTGAACGCCCCATCGGGGCGAAATATCGGTAATAACCTAAAACTAAGTATTGAAACGCCCTGTAGGGGCGTAACCGGTTTTCGTGCCAGTAAAATGATAATAAGTTTCATGTCATACTCGCGAACCTGTGCGCCACGGTGTACGCTGGCATATCCAATTTAATCATTCCGGGTTGTGTCGGAGATTCCTGCACAAGGCAGGAATGACAAACAATATCTATGTCGTGTTTTCCTCATCCCTCTTTGAAGAGGGTGGCAAAAGTCGGGATAAAAGTGTTCAGGTCATCCTCAGTCATTTTTGCAAAGAGCGCAAAAACACCACCTCCTTCAAAAGGAGGATGAAAAGAAATAAAATCCTACATCATTATATGAACGCCCCATCGGGGCGAAATATCGGTAACAATCCAAACACAAACAATCCACCGCTTCGTAGATGCGGAACATGTTCTTGTCAGTTTGTTTGTCATACTCGCGTAAGCGGACATATCCTATTTAATCATGCCGGGTTGTGTCGGAGATTCCTGCTCAAGGCAGGAATGACATGAATAGTTGTATCCTCCTGTTTTTATGGCGTGTATCCAGTCGTGTATGGACATCTTTTCTGCAAACCAAAACTACTTGTACTAGCTTTTAAAAAACACCGTCCGTTTAGCTGAGAAATTATTATAATCGTTATCGCCCCATCGGGGCGAAATATCGGTAATAACCTAAAACTAAGTATTGACACGCCCTGTAGGGGCGCAACCGGTTTTCGTGCCAGTAAAATGATAATATGTTTCATGTCATGCACGCGAACCTGTGCGCCACGGCGTAAGCGGGCATCTCGTTTTTAGTCATAATGGGTTGTGTCGGGGATTCCTGTTCAAGGCAGGAATGACATGAATAGTTGTATCGTCCTGTTTTTATGGCGTGTATCCACTTGTGCATGGACATCTTTTCTGCAAACCAAAACTACTTGTACTAGCATTTAAATACACACCGTCCGTTTAGCTGAGAAATTATTATCATCGTTATCGCCCCATCGGGGCGAAATCTTGGTAACAGACAGAAACAAAGTGATAAAACGCCCTGTAGGGGCGTAACCGGTTTTCGTGCCAGTAAAATGATAATAAGTTTCATGTCATACTCGCGAACCTGTACGCCACGGTGTAAGCGGGCATCTCGTTTTTAGTCATAATGGGTTGTGTAAGCGATTCTTGCTCAAGACAGGAATGACAAACAAATTGGACGATGCACAAGTATCAAAAATCTAAGTCAAACACTAAATCTCAACACAACCGGATAAGGTTTAAAACAAAAAAAGGCGGGTAAAATACCCGCCCCACTAAGCACTTCGTACTCAGAACTTCGTACTATTACTTCAACAAAATCATTTTCTTCGATTCTGTATAATTTACACCATCCTGACCATCTACAGTAATGGTATAGAAATAAACACCACTACTTAATGATTTACCTGACGTACTAAAACGATAATTATAAACGCCGGCTTTCAAGAAATTATTTACCAATACAGTAACCTCTTCACCTATCGAGTTATAAACAGCCAATTTTACATTTCCTGCAACCGGAAGTGCAAATTTTACCGTGGTTGACGGGTTGAATGGGTTAGGATAATTCTGGTCAATGGAAAATTCCGATGGTATCTCAGTTTCAATCTCATGGAGAGCTGTCAAACTATCCGCAGTAAAAACTAAACCTTCAACTGACTTAAATGCACTAATTTTACCAATCTCAGTAACTTCGGCAGTTGCTTTATCAATTGAAAGAAGATAACTATTTGCAAATGATTTTACAACAGTACCATAAAGATTACCATCAGAATCAAATGCAAGCGCCACGTTAGCTCTTGACTGACCAGTTTCACCAATCAATTCAATTGTGCCATCAGTTGGGTTGATAGTAAATATTCTGTCATTATCGGTACTATCGGAGTGAATTCCCGCGTACAACAATCCCTGAGCTTTATCATAAGCAAGTGAGTGAAAACCTTTATCAAGAGTTGCTCTAAGGAATGGAGATTCCGTTTCGAGGTTTATTGTCATGAGTTGGTTTGCATTCGTAACTGCCCACATTGTTCCCATTGTATCAAAAGTAACTGCGTTGAAATAATATGGTAATGAGAATTTCACGTAAGAATCACCACCGGTTCCGTTTACTCTGATGAAATTGGTAGACACATTATCACCATCCTCTTCGGCATAAATAGCCCAAAGTTTCTGTTCGATAGGGTCATACGCTAGACTGCGCTGATAACTTATCTGCGAAGCACCAATTTCTGTCCCGGAACCATCTTCCTTATTAATATCGATTAGATAATTACCGGCAGCCGAAACACCTAGCAATTTACCCTTTTCCGGGGCATTAATTTGGAATCCGTTACCTACAACCGATATAATTTTATTTGGATTATTTGCATCATTTGAGGCAACAATAATCTCATCACTTAAGAAATTTTGTTCACTCGGGCTGAAAATATATTCAAGTACAAGACTATCGTATGCTGCAAGAACAGTTGGGAAAGTCACACTGGTTTTTAATTCTAAATCCGTTTCTGTGTTGCTTACATTGCTGATGGATAATTCAGTTTTTCCATAGTTTTTAACAACTACAGAAATTATATCACTTTGAGAACCAACCTCAACATCACCAAAATCCATTGATTCAGAGCTTAAATTTATGGTTGCTGCATCAAACGGAGTAGTTCTAACTCCACCCATGTAATCGGCCCATGTATTGTTTTGGATTACATACTCCGCATACACCCAAATATTGCTAGGGTCTGCCGGATCAGTCCAGGCGCCATTGTAATCGCCCCATCTGTTACGGGTACCACCAAACGTTTTATAGTAGTTGGCTTTTCCTGATTGAAGCATGAAACTACCAAGAGGTTCATTATCTTCAGCTTTTATAACCGTGTAAAATGCACCAATATATTCAGTATTTGATGAACGGCTATACGAAATTACAACATCATTGTTTTCTGCAACTGCCAATGCAGGATATGAATAATAATGACTTCCAGAGCCCATGGCAAAATCTTTAATAACATTTCTGGTTTGGGCATCTATCGCCAAATATCTTACTGCTGAAAATGAACCTTGCGACACGCAATGAGCAAAATGCAAAATTCCATCTTGTAAAACCGGTTCATTTCTAAGATTTGCACCACCAGATTCATACTGGTTTCCGCCTAACTGGTTACCCAACGGT
>Ga0070729_10007509_pt1 | contig 10433 bp, 9 predicted proteins | sample tdDd472_FD_66725 | JGI IMG/M metagenome (GOLD analysis project Ga0070729, IMG submission 66725) | Marine sediment microbial communities from the Atlantic coast under amendment with organic carbon and nitrate - tdDd47.2 | ecosystem: Environmental > Aquatic > Marine > Coastal > Sediment | place...
TTCCGGATGCAGCGGGACCGGCTCGCCGTCCCAACAGCGTTAGCTGTTGGACCGGAGATAACGAATCGAGCCGTGAAGCTGCTCCGCGAAGAGCAGCAACAGCGCGTCAGCGCTGTTCTTGCTCTTCGGGATGCAGCGGGAACGGCTCGATGAGACTGAGCCAGTGCCGTGTATCCGAGTCCGTCCACTGGGCGGCGGGGCGCATCATGAGCGCGGCACGCCGTCGCGCGCGGCCGCGGAGAGCGGCCTGCGTGGTCAGCACGGCAAGAACCAGAATCGCGATGGTCGTCATGATCTCCACTAACTAGAACGTTCGTCCGGCTCCGCCGGTTACGTTAGAAGCCCAGGATCTTTTGGCGGGATGTCCCGTAAAAAGTTGGGCCCGTGGAGGCGTTCGTACGACGCATTCCGCGAGATAACCCCCGAATGGAGGCGTTTCGGGCGATCGGCTTACGGGAAGCTCAACTCGCTCAGGAGCGAGAAGTCGTCGAAGTTCAGCACGACGAAAGCGTTGCGTCCGGTCAGGGCCGCCGAACCGCGCGCCAGTTCCAGCGAGTCGTTTCGATACACGGTCAGCGTGACCGCGCCCTCGCGGAAGTGCAGTGTCGAAACGTCGCCGGGGAGGTTGTACGCCTCGAGCCCGATGACTTCGTCGAACTCCGCAACCGCGCGGCAGCCGGCATCGTTGATGGCTTCCATCGCGCCCTGCAGCACGAGCCCACGGTCGGAGTCGTCTCGCAGCGTCAGCGCGCCCTTGACTACTCGCGTGGCGTCGGCGCCGTTCACTTCCAGCATGGTTTCGCCGTTCATGAAACGCAGCGTCAACTCAACGGCAACCATGTTTCCCCGAAGATCGAGCGTCGGGCACAACAGCCGGTATCCGTCCGTCGTGGTCTCGAACGAGCAGTCGAGCGACAGCGCGGTGGCTTCCAGATCCTCGACACTCGAAGCGCGCGCCAAAGGTGCGATGCGATCGCCGAGCGCCTGCAGCAAGGCGAGCGAGTCGGCCACGCAGGTATCCCGGAGTTCCTCGGCCTGCTCCTGGGAGACTGCGTCGATGATTCGCTTGGTCGGCGAGTTGTCGCCGCACGCAGTGGCAAGCACCGCGACGGCAATCCATGCGATGTTGCGAAGGCGCCACACTCGGCGCCGGAGGCTGTAGACGAAACTCACCATGACCCTGCCCTGCGCACTCCGCGTGCCGGACTCCACGATTGTACGGAGTTCGCCGTCAGCGCGCCATTTCGAGCGCCGTCGGCTGTTCAGGCTGTGTTCGACGTTTCGCGAAATGAACGTCAGCCGATCGCGTCCATTACCTGCTGCACACGCTCTTCGGTGGTCGTATCGCCGTCGATTCTGAGGATGGGACAGCTTCGCTGCGCGAGCCACGACTCGTGCAGCTGGCGGCTGCGGACCTCAAGCCCGCCGTCGTCGTACTGCCGGGCCCATTCGAGGAACTCCCGGATCTCCGCCTGCTGCTCCTCCGGCGGGACGCCTGGCTGGGCCGCGTGCTCCAGAATCTCGCGCTTCTCCAGGCGCGCCAGACGCAGGTCAGCGGGAATGGTCAGGAAGACGACAAGTTCGATCCGGGAGAGATCGAGCTGCCACGAAACCGCGGAGCCCGACCAGATCCAGTCGTCGAAGGCGCGGAGATCCTCGTCCAGCCGCACATCCCGCACGGCCTTGTCGCGCTTGATCCGGTAGGGCGGGACGGTCGGAATCCAGTAGTAGTCGTCGGAGTCGAAGTGCGGGACGCGGAGCTTTCCGGCGAGGGCGGCTGCCAGGGTGGTGGTTCCGCTGCCGGCGCCGCCGAGGACGTGGATCCGAGACATCCCCTGTGACTTACCATGCAGCCCACATTCATGCGTAGCCTCGTGCCCCTCTTTCTCCTCGCCGCGCTCGCGGCGGCGGACGACACCCTGGCCTGGATCCGGTATCCCGCGATCTCACCCGACGGAAAGCAGATCTGCTTCTCGTACCGCGGTGACCTCTGGCTCGTGCCCAGCGCGGGTGGGACCGCCACGCCGTTTACGCGGCACGTCGCCTACGAGCGCAGTCCCGTCTGGTCGCGCGACGGCCAACAGATCGCGTACGCGACGGACCGGCACGGGAACTTCGACGTCTACGTCAAGCGCATCGACGGCGGCCCCGAACTACGACTGACGCATCACTCCGGGCACGACATCCCGTCCGACTTCTCCGTGGACGGCAAGGAGGTTCTGTTCGCGGGACGACGCGCGGGCGATCCCGCAGCGAACCCCGGCAACTGGAGATCGGGACAGCTCTACGCGATCTCGGTGGAAGGCGGGCGTCCGCGTTTGATCCTTCCGACCACCGCGCTCCATGCGCGTCTGAGTCCCGATGGCAAGCGCATCGCCTACGAGAGCCGTCCGGCCGGCGAGAATGCGTGGCGCAAACATCACACGAGTTCCGCAACGCGCGACATTTGGGTCTATGACACTGCGACCAAGAAGCACACGCAGTGGAGTGGCATGAACCACGAACATCGCAACCCGGTGTGGGGCGCCGACGATGGGATCTTCTATCTCTGCGAACACAGCGGGTCGTTCAATATCTGGCACGGCAAGGGTGACCAATTCGCGGCACGCACCCAGCACGCCGGGCCGCCGGTTCGCTTCCTGAGTCGCGCCACGGACGGCACGCTCTGCTACACACTGCACGACAAGGTGTATCTGCTGGCGCCGAACGCCGAGCCCAAGGCGATCACGATTCAAGGTCGCGCGGCGGATCTGCGCAACCGCGAGACGCCGAAGGCGTTCCGCAAGGGAGCCAGCCAGTTCGCCGTCAGTCCCGACGAGAAAGAGGTCGCGTTCGTCGTGCGGGGCGAACTGTTCGTCGCGTCCGTCGAACACGGCACGACCAAGCGCATCACCAACACGGCAACCCAGGAGCGCTCGCCCGAGTGGGCGCCCGACGGCAAGTCGATCTATTTCGCGGGAGAACGCGACGGATCCTGGAACCTGTATCGAGTCACGCTGGGCCACGAACCCGACAAGCACTTCTTTCGTGCCACGCTGCTCAAGGAAGAACCGGTCCTCGTCTCGGACGACGAGTCGTTCCAGCCGAAGCTCTCCCCCGACGGCAAACACCTCGCCTTTCTCCATAACCGCGACGAGATCCGCGTACTCGAACTCGCCAGTGGCAACGCTTGGACTCTCGTTCCGCCCGAGCGCAATTACTCGTATTCCGACGGCGATCTCCGCTTCACGTGGTCGCCCGACTCGAAGTGGCTCGCGTTCACGCTGGCGGCGAAGGGGCGCTGGATCGAGAACGTCGGCGTCCGCAACATTGATGGCGGCGAGATCGTCGACATGACGCTGAGCGGCTATTGGGAAGGAATGCCGCGTTGGTCGGCGGACAGTCGTTCGCTGCTGTTCGCCTCGGCGCGTCTCGGGCGTCGGTCCCACGGGAGTTGGGGTTCCGAGGCGGATGTGTTCGCGATGGATCTGAACCAGGCAGCCTCGGATCATGCTCGCCTCTCCGTGGAGGAGTTCGAGCTCCAGAAGAAGAAGGGGGATGGGCGCGGGAAGGGGAATGGCCGCAAGGACGACGACGAGGAGGAGAAGGTCAAGAAGCCCGCCAAGCCTGTCGTGATCAAGTTCGACGGGCGCGACCGCAGGACACGGCGGCTGACGCTGCACTCCGCGCGCTTGTTCGACTACGCGCTGTCGCCGGACGGCGAGTCGTTGGCGACGATCGTGCGCGTGGGCAATCAAACCGGCGTGTGGCTCACGAAGTGGCGCAAGGGCGAAACCAAACGCCTGATGAAGCTCGACGGCAACGGCGGCGAGCTCGTGTTCGATCGCAAGGGCAAGGCGCTGTTCGTGAGTTCGGGGTCGGGACGTCTGTTCCGCGTCGAGCTCAAGGGCGAGACGAAGCCGATCGGCTACGCGGCGCGCATGGAGATCGACGCCGTTGCGGAGCGCGCATACATCTTCGAGCATGCGTGGAGGCAGGTGCGCGCCAAGTTCTACGACCCGAAGCTGCACGGAGTGGATTGGGTCGCGCTCCGCAAGCTGTACGAGCCGATGCTCGCGCACGTGGACAACAGCCACGACTTCGCGGAACTGTTGAGCGAGCTGCTGGGCGAACTCAACGCGTCGCACACCGGCTGCTACTACCGGATCCCGCAGGACGGGGCCGATGCCACCGCAGCACTCGGCTTGTTGTTCGACTCGAACCATCGCGGCGACGGGCTCAAGGTCTCCGAGGTTCTGGTCGGTGGTCCGTGCGCGCGCGCGGACGCAGGCATCGTGCCCGGCGCGGTCCTCAACAGCATCGACGGCACGGTTCTCGCGGCGAACGTGAACCCGTTCGAGGCGTTGAATCGCCGTGCGGGGCAGCGCGTCCTGCTCGGCTTCACGCTGCCGGGCGGCAACGATGAGAAGCGCGTGGTGGTGAAGGCCATCGACCAACGGGGCGAGTCCTCGCTGCGCTACCGCCGTTGGGTCGAGCAGCGTCGCGCGTTGGTCGACAAGCTCTCCGGCGGCACGATCGGCTACGTCCACGTGGCCGGGATGAACGACCGAAGCTTCCGTCACCTCTATCAGGAGACTTTGGGGCGCTACGGCGACCGCAAGGCGCTCATCGTCGACACCCGCAACAACGGGGGCGGCTGGCTGCACGACGACCTCATCAAGTTCCTCGGCGGGCAGGACTATCTGATCTTCCATCCGCGCGGAAAGGAACGCGGTTCGATGGGTGGGGAGCCGTTCAACCGCTGGACGCGCCCGGTGGCGGTCGTGGTCAGCGAGTCGAATTACTCCGACGCTCATCTGTTTCCGTACGCGTTTCAGAAACTGAAGATTGGGCCGGTGGTCGGGGCGCCGATCGCGGGAACCGGAACCGCGGTCTGGTGGGAGTCTCAGATTGACGCGTCGCTGGTGTTCGGCATTCCGCAGGTCGGCATGGTGGAGCCGGGAGGCAGCTACGTCGAAAACCGGGAGCTGGTGCCGGATTCCATCGTGCGCCATCACCCGGACAGCGCCGCCCGTGGCGAGGACAAGCAGTTGGAGAAGGCGGTCGAGTTGATGAAGGCGGCGAGCGCCGAGCAGAACAAGTAGCTTCCGGCACTGCCCTTGCGTCTCTGTCCGCTCCACGCGCTCGGTGCGGAGTTTGTTCATTCCCATGGACGGCTCCTCGCCGGGCCAATGAGACGCAACCCATGAAAAACGCCTTCACCCTCGCCCGACACACCGTCGCGCTCGTTCTCGCCCTCGCCGCCGTGGCATCCGCCGATCCGATCGCGGATGGCCGCGTCGATGCAGGCGAGTATTCCGACTGGAGCAACGTCCGCTATCGCTTCGAAGGTGGGGGAGCAGCCTATGAAGGTGGTCGTTTCGGCATGCGTCGGTCCGGTGGCTCCGTCTTTGCCGTTCTGGTTCTCGATCGCAACCTGGTCGACAACTCGTACGGCGACCGCGGCTCGATCGGCTGGGGTGCGGATGCGCCCAGTGGCAAGCACCACAACTTCAAGGACCTGCTCGGCAGCGACGATGCGAGCTTCACGTTTCGTGATGCCGGTGGCGCTGCGGTCACGCAGTTCCGCCTCGACTACTTCGCCGAGGTTGCGGGCTCGGCCAGCGGATACGGCGCGCTCCTGCTGGACCCCAAGGAGGCGAAGGGGCCCAAGGGGAAATCGCTGAAGGACGCGACCAAGAAGTTGGAGAAGGCAACCAAGGAGTACGCCAAGGCGGCCAAGGAAGCCGCGAAGAAGGCCGCTGCGTCGGACGCCAAGCCCGGCGACAAGAAGAAGTTGAAGGACGCTCGCAAGGCGGCAGAGAAGGCGGCCAAGGCCAAGGCGAAACTCACGAAGGCGCAGGCCGCGTTCGAGGCGGCGCAAGGTCCGGCGACCGTTGGCCAGGGTGCGCCCAACCGCGGTGTGCTCTCATTCGGATCGTCGCTCGGCTGGAACTTCGATACGTACGGCACGTTCCTCGAGGATTCCCCGCTTCCGCCCATGGCGAACGGCAAGAACGTCTACGGCGCTCCGGCCGGCGCACCGGATTGGATCTGGGAAGTGATCTACGAAGTCGAACTTGATGCGAGTTTGTTCGCGGGCGGCATCGGCGCAACCACCATCGACCTCGTGCACGCCTCGCCGAACAAATTGGGCGGCAACAAGGTCTACATCGATCAGCCCGAACTCACGCCCAACCCGGAACCGGGAACGATCGTGCTCTTCGGGTTCGGGCTCGCGGCGGCCGTCGTCTACCGCCGACGCCGTCGCGCCTAGTCTTCCGGCTGCTGGGGAGCGATCGGAAGGCCGCCAGCTTCGCGCTGGGCTGCCGCGAGGATGCGCGTGCGAATGCGCTTTGCCGCGGCCGCCGCTTTCGCACTGTCGCCGGAGTGCCGCACGTCGAACAGGAAACCGGGCGTCGTCGAGCCGTTGCTGCGCCGTCCGACCGCCTGAATCCGGTAGGCCAACACGGCGACGGTGTCCGTGGCGTTGACGGCGGTCGCCTTGTAGCCCATATGCGGCGCGCTCACGCGCTGCACGGTTGCCCGCTCCATCTCCGGGCGGATTGCATTCAGGACGATGCTGTCCGCGACATTCGCGCTGATCGGATAGACGAGTTGCGGTTCCGGCTCTGCCTCGGTCACAGTCGATTCGCAAGCGGTGAGGAGCAGGAAGAGGAGAAGGGCGGCGATAGGCATGGGGGTGCTGGTGCGAGCGGGATTATAGAGAAGCGCGCCCGCGATCGGAGATCGCGGACGCGCCCGGCATCGAATTCGGAGGATTGATTGCTAGTCGCGGCTCAGATTCGGGATCTCCCCGATCAGGAGCACAACGTCGCCGTCGTCGGTCTCGCGCACGACGCGAACGCCCAGTCCGATCAGCTGTTCCACGTCTTCGACATCCAGAGGGAGGTCGCCCATCCACTCCGTGTCGACCTTGGCGAGGAAGTTTTCGCCCTCTTCCGCCCGCATCTGCGCCTTGCGCACCGCGAACGTGGACCACGCCTCCGTCTCCGGGTGACGAATCTGGAACTTCACGGTCTCGCCCTCGTCCAGGCCGCCCGCAACCATGCGGAAGCGCTGACGCTCCATCGCGTTCCAATCCCAGATCTCGACGGATCCGTAGAGGAAGTCGACCTGGGCGATCAGGCGGTCCTTGCCATAGATCGCCGGGGCGATCTCCGGCTTCTCGTCACGCTCTTCCTCCTTTTCCTCCTTGTCGTCGTCGCCATCCTTTTCGTGGCGCTCCACGCGCTTGGGTAGCGCCGGAATCTCGCCCGTGAGGATCACGGCACCGTCGGCCGCCATCCGGATCTCCACGTCGTATCCGGCAAGATCGGAAAGGCTCTCGGCTTCCAGGGGCAGCCAGCCGCCCTTGGTGTCGAACGCCACCGACGCGCAGCCCTTCGCATCCGCTTCCGCGTCGCGGATGCTCTTGAATTCCGCGTTCTCCTCGGTGGAGTTGCGCAGGAACACCTCGACGGCGTCGCCGCCATCAAGGCCGCAGACGATGAAACGCAGGCTCTCGCGCTCGCCGCGGAACCACTCGCGGAGGCGAATCTGGCCGCGCGCGTCTCCGGCGCCCTCGCCGCGCTGCATGCGGGCACGCACGAAGCGGTGGTTGGGGTGGCTCTTCGACCAGCGAACGACTTCGCCGTTTTCCAGCACCACCTTGATCACCACGACCGGGCCTTCGCGGTCGACATCGATGCGCGGTCGACCGAACTCGTCCTCGTCGGATTCGCCCTCCTCTTCCTCGCGCTCCTTCTCCTCTTCCCGGTCGCCGTCCTTCTCTTCTTCGCGCTCTTTCTCTTCTTCCCCGTCGCCATCCTTCTCTTCTTCGGACTCCTTTTCTTCCTCGCCTTCCTGCTCCTTGGGCTCGGATTCCTCCTCTTCGCTCTCCTCACCTTCGAGCGCGAGCGTGCGCGCGGCGTCGGGGTTGAAGTCGAGCGTGTAGCGTCCCGAATCGAGGTCGGGGAACTGGAACGCTCCCGTTGCGTCCGAGCGCACCATGTCGCCGGTTTCGACGATCTGCACGTCAATGCCGTCGCGGTCGAGGGTCTGGCCATCGACTTCGAGAATGGCGCCTTGCACCTGGGCCGCGCTCTGCGCGACGGGAACAGCCGTCGTTCCCGCACCGCCGCAAGCGACGAGCGCGGAAGCCGCGACCGTGAGTAGTGTTCGTAGTTTGGACACCGGAGTGCCTCCTTTGTTGCGTGATTGAATGGGGGCCCCCAAGGAGCCGCTGCCTGCGAAGACTAGCCCTGCCGATCGGGCGTACGGACAACGACTCTTCGCGTGCGATGCACTTTGGGGCAGCGTCTCGCACAGGGATTGCTATCCTCGGATCGACTTGCATCCGACGAAACAGCAGATCCCCTCCCTCGAAGCGTTGGTGGCGCGGCCCTTGCCCAACGTGGCGGATTGGCAGGTTGTGCTCGACGACAACGGTGCCGTGAACGCGGCTGTTTCGATCGCGCCGATCTCTCCCGTGGAGATGCAGTTACGCCGAGTTTTCGTGCGGGACGGCGAACCGGCTGCGGCGGGGATCGCGGTCGTCGCGGACGCGGTGAACGAGTCACGAGTGCGCGGAGCGAGGCGCATCATGACGCGCGTGCACGATCGGTTCCGAACGGATGCGTACCGGGCTGCCCTCGAAGAGAACGGGTTCCGATCGCAGGGCGGCCGTGTGGAGTTCAAGACGCCGCTTGAGGAACTGCCGCATGAGGAGCCGGGCGACCTTGTCTGGCGCGGGACGGACGACGTCGCGGAAGCGGCAGCACTGCTCGATCAGGTCGCGGTGGGGGATCCGGGTTCTTCGGCGGACGAAGATGCGGTGGAGTTCATCGAGGGCGAGTTCTCCGCTCCCGATTCGATTGCGCGCATGGAGATCGGATCCCTGGACGGCCACGATGCGGCGTTCGTGCTGGCCGAGGTCGAGCCGCGCGACGGCTGGTCGACGCTTTCGTACTTTGGTGTGACGCCGGCAGTACGGGGGCGTGGCCTCGGACTCGCCGCGCATCGTCACGGCATGGAGATGCTGCGCGCGATGGGGGGCAAGCTCTACCACGGGGGCTGCTCGCTCGAGAACGCCGCGATGATCCGCGTCTTCCGGAAGAACGGCTGCCGCGAGTTCGCGCGCATGCACGAATGGCTGTTACTGCTCGAAGTCGACGACGACTAGGCGCTGCGCCACCGGCTGGATGTACTCCTGCACGACGGCCACGTGATCGGGATGGGCAGCGTAGCGGTCGAGCGCGGCGCGATCCGCGAAGTCCACGATCAGCCCGAGATCGAGGTTGCGCTCGCTGTCGACGACGTTCCTGCCCACGTCCAGCGCGGCGATCTCCGGGATGCTCGTAGGCAATTCGCGCAGCGCCGCCATGATTCGGTCCGCGGCGCTGGCCGGCGCGTCCGGCTTGAGTTGGATGAGAACGATATGCTTGAGCATGGCGAGTTCCCTTACTTGTCTTTCTTTTCCGATTGCTCGCGCTCTTTCTTCTGGCGCTCGAGCAGGATGCGCACCGTTCGTCCGCCGACGAAGTCGCCGTCACGAACGAACAGCCAATCGCTTACCTTGGAGAGCGGTGCGGATACCACATCGCCCTGCATCTTGTTGAGATAGAACGGCTTGTTGTCCAGCTTGCCCTCGATGGTCTTATCGTCGATCTTGGTGACGTTCATCCAGATGTGCTCCACCCGCTCGCCCCCGCCGAGCATCACCTTGACCTGGAAGAGCTCGCCCTTCTTGGCGTGGAACGCGGCTACGAATTCCGGCAAGGTCCGTCGCGCCTCCTTCATGGCGGCCTCGAGCTCGAAGTCGCCCACGAGCACGTCCATTCTGTTGAAGGGGACATTCGTGCCGAGTTGTTGGAGCAGTCCTTTGCCGCCGAACTTCTTGCGTATCGCTTCGTCGGCCACGTGGAACGAGTGCGCTTCATACACATAGACGGCGAGGATGTTCTTCGCGCCCAGCGCCACGCTCAGCTTTCCCAGATCGTCGTAGGCGGCGTTGAGCTCCGCTTGGGACTTGGCCTTGTCGGCGTGGTTCGCGCGAACGACGATGACGCACTTGTGCTTGCGCATCGCCGCTGCGACAGCTTCATTCTCCTGTTGCTTGGCGTCGCCCTCATTGAAAAGGGGCGCCGGCAGTGTCGCGATGGAGAAGTCGCGGCTTTTCATGGCGATCAGGATCGTGCCGGGCTGAATCGGCACCAGGACAAACGCCGGCCCCTTCGTTTCGCGGAGCTTGTCGTGGTCGACTACCCGGGTCGCCTTGAACGCGGAGGACACCGCTGCCGCGACGTCTTTCTCCGTGGGGACCTGTACCTCGGAGAGCAGCAGCACAAGTTGGTGGGAAGCTTCGCCCGGCTTCTCTTCGGGTTCGGACGCCGCCAGCACGGACGAGAGGAGGAGGATGACGGCGAGCGGGCGCATCGAAGGGATTCTAACCG
>Ga0070729_10007510_pt1 | contig 10433 bp, 4 predicted proteins | sample tdDd472_FD_66725 | JGI IMG/M metagenome (GOLD analysis project Ga0070729, IMG submission 66725) | Marine sediment microbial communities from the Atlantic coast under amendment with organic carbon and nitrate - tdDd47.2 | ecosystem: Environmental > Aquatic > Marine > Coastal > Sediment | place...
GAGGACCCGGACGCCGACGGGATCCCGAGCGGCCCGGACATCGAGCTCACCGTGCGCGCCTGGTTCGGCACCCGGTACGACGAGCTGCCGGCGTTCGGGTCCCTCGGCGAGCCGGACGTCATCTATCCGATCGCGCAGGTCGACTTCCCGTCGTCGGGGTCCGAGCCCGGGGTCGGCAACCCGAACGGCGTCGTGCAGGACCTGTACACCGAGATCCACGGCACGCTCTATGCGCCCGTGGCCGGCGCGTACACGCTGACGCTGACGAGCGACGACGGGTCGCGGTTGTGGCTCGACGGCGCTGAGGTCATCGACAACGACGGCCCCCACGGCATGCGTGCCGTGTCGTACACCGGTGAGCTGGCCGCGGGGGTGCACGACCTCGTGATCGCCTACGCTCAGGGCGGCGGCCCCGGCGGCATCATCCTGCAGTGGCGGACGCCCACCGGAGGGACGCCGGTGGTGATCCCCGCGTCCGCGTTCGGCTACGCCGACAACTGCCCCGAGGTCGCCAACGCCGACCAGCTCGACACCGACGGCGACGGGGTCGGCGACGCCTGCGCGCCGTCCGATGATGTGGGGACGGACACCGGCGACGACACCGGCATGGACGCCGACGCGGGCATGGACGCCGGGGCGGATGCCGATGCCGATGCGTCCGACGCCGACTCCGGCGATGTCGACGACGACGTGGACGCGGCGGACGACGTCGCCGACGACATCGTCGAGGACGCCGACGCCGGCGATGTCGCCGAGGACGCGGACATGGACGCCGAGGCTGACAGGGACGCCGACGCGAGCGACGCCGCCCCGGACGTGGTCGAAGACGCCGAAGCCGATACGTCGGCCGACGTGTCGCCGGACGCGGACCGCGAGGACGCCGCCGACGCGGCCCCGGACGTCGATCCCGACGCCGACGCCGCGGGCGAAGACGCAGCCGTCGACGCGGACGCCGCCGAACCCGACGCGGACGAGACGGACGGCGCGACATCCGGCGGCGACGCGACCCCGCCCGATGCCGGGGCCGACGCCAGCACCGGCGGCGCGGTCGACGCCGGCAGCGCCACGGCCGGGTCCGGCGGGCGTGGCGGGTGCAGCGCGACGTCCGAACCGTCGACGCCGCTGGCGGGCGGCCTGCTCGTCGCGGCCGTGCTCGTTTTCGTCCGGCGCCGGCGCGGTTCCGTCGTCGACGCGCGCGACGACCTGCGGATGGCGTAGCGGCCCGGGTCCGGGCATGCTGGGGCGGCACGCTTCAGGCCAACGCTGCGGTTCGGCCCGCGAGCGGTGCGATCGTCGAGGTGGGTGCGATGCGAGAGATGCGGACGGCAGCGCGGTTCGGGGTGGCGATCGCCGTGATGGCGATCCTCGCTGCGTGCGGCGACAAGCCCGACGCGCCGGCCCCATCGTCTGTGCCAGGGTCGGTCCAGGCCCCGCTCGTCGCGGCGTCCGATGACCCGGTGCCTGCCCCGTGGGACGGCGCCGTCGCCGGCTGGATCGACCGTGCGCAGCCGCTGCCGCAGGGCGTGGCCTCGGTGGGCGTGCGCGAGCAGCAGCGGTGGGTCGTCGCGCCCTCGGACGCCGCGCTCTTGGGCGTGGGCGTTCAGCCGCGCGTCATCGACGACGTCGCGGCCCCCGACCTGCTGGACCGGGTCGCCGCAGGCGTGTCCCTGACCGCCGATGTCGAGTGGGCTCCGATCGCCGACATCGACGCCGTCCGCCAGTGGTGCGCGACCCGCGACGACTGCCGCGTCGACGTCGAACGCCCGTGGCGACGCACGTACGTCGACGGCGCCGCCGCGGCCTGGGCCGAGCTGCTGGCGAGCCCGTGGCTCGTGCACGCCGCCGAGCCGAGCGAGCTGCAGCTGTGGACGCAGCGCAGCGCAGGCTTCGCGAACGTCCCGACGCTCTATCCCGGCGGGGACAGCGGCCTCGACCTGACCGGCGACGGCGTCTGGGCGGGCATCTTCGATGCGCGCATCCGGACCGATCATGTGCACTTCTCGGACCGCGCGCACGTGCTCGAGCCGACCGAGCCCGGGGTCCCATACTGCGGCGGCGACCTGAGCCACGGCACGCACGTGGCCGGCATTGTCGGCGGCGACGCGGACACCGCCAGCCTCGACCTCGGCATCGCGTGGGGCACCGATCTGCTGCTCGGCTGGTGCTACCTCGGCGATCCGCTCGGTACGCTCGCGGCGAACCACGACCTCTTCGACGTGTCGAACCACTCGTACGGCTCGAACTGGGGCTGGGCGTGGACGGGGACGGAGTGGCGCCACTCCGGGACCTGGTGGTTCGGCCGGTACCACAGCGGGTCTCGGCAGCTCGATCAGCTGGTCCGCGACACCGGGTCGCTCATCGTCGTGGCGGCGGGCAACGAGGGCTTCGAGGGGCCCCGCGATGCCGGCCCCGACGACCCACCGCTCGACTGCTTCGACGGCGTCGACTGCCTCGGCGGCCTGCCGATCGCCAAGAACGTGATCGCGGTGGCGTCGATCCAGGGCACCGAGCGCGACGAGGCCCTCGGGTACGACGTGCCCGTGGCGTCGGGGTTCACGAGCCGGGGTCCGCCGGACGACGCCCGCGTGAAGCCCGACCTTGCGATGCTCGGCCAGGACGTGCTCTCGGCGACGGGGGACTCGAGCGTGTCCGGGGCCCGCAAGAGCGGCACGAGCATGGCATCCCCCGGGGTGGCCGGCGTGGTCGCGCTGCTCGTCGAGCTCTTCGAGCGCCACACCGACGGGCGCACGCCGATGGCCGACGAGATCCGCGCGGTGCTCGTGCACACCGCCATCTCGCCCCTCGCACACGGCGAGCCGACGCCGGCGATGGGGCATGGTCTCGTCGACGCCGAGGCCGCGGCGACCCTCGTCGACGACGCCCTGTCGGGCCGGCGGTCGGTGATGACCCGCGGCACGCTCGACGCCGACACGGCGCGCGTCGAGCTGACCCTCGACACCGACGGCACCGAGCCCCTGTCCGCGACCCTCGCCTGGATCGACGTGGCAGCGCTGGCCAACACCGGCCCCGAGGACGACCCGACGCCGGCGCTGATCGTCGACCTCGACGTGGTGCTGATCGCGCCGGACGGGACGCGCCACTACCCCTGGCGCTACGACCGCGTCGGGCGCGCCGTGAGCGCCCACGCCGACGCCCCGAACCGCGCCGACGTGGTCGAGCGCGTCGTCGTCCCCGAGCCGGTCGCCGGCCGGTGGACGGTGCGCATCGAGCACGCGTCGGCGCTCGAGGGCCCGCAGCCGTTCACGATCGTCGCCAGCGAGCCGATGACCTGGGCGTCCGGGGCGCCGCGCGGCGAGGCCGGCATCGGCACGGGCGTGCTGCTCGAGCTCGCCGACACCGACGCGGCGAGCGCCGAGCTGCCGCTATGGTCGACCCGCGACGCCGCCGTGACCTGGACGATCGACACGACCGGCTGGCCGCCGGGCGCCACCCTCGACGCGACCACCGGCACGCTGCCGGGTGAGCGCCCGGTCGTCACGGCGCGTGGCGGCGGGTGGGTGCCGACGGACGGGCCGTTTCACGTCGTCGACGTCGACGTGGACTTCGCGAGCGGCGACGAGCGGTGGACGGGCCACGGCGTGGTGCTCGTGCTCGCCGACAACTGCCCCGACGTGGTGAATCCGGACCAGACCGACAAGGACGGCGACGGGGTCGGCGACGCCTGCGACGACTGCCCCTGGGCGCCGGACCCCCTGCAGCTCGACAGCGACGAGGACGGGGTCGGCGACGCCTGCGACACCTGCCCCGACGTGGCGGACCCGGATCAGTTGGACGAGGACCACGACGGCGCCGGCGACGCGTGCGACACGTGCCCGGGCTTCTCGGACTTCTGGCAGAGCGACTTCGACGACGACGGCGTGGGCGACGCGTGCTCGGACCCGGACGCCGACGGTCTGCCCGACCAGGTGCGCGGCGTCACCGTCGCCGCGTGGTTCGATACGCCGTTGAGCGTGCTGCCCGCGTTCGGGTCCCTCGGCGCGCCGGACGTCGTGTACGGCGTCGACCAGATCGAGTTCGCGTCGGCGATCGGCCCGGTGCTCGAGAACCCGCGGGACGCGAGCGAGAACGTCTACGCCGTGTTGAGCGGCACGCTGCACGTCCCCGAGCCGGGCGGGTACCGCTTCGTGCTCACCAGCGACGACGGGTCGCGTTTCGCGCTCGGCGACGACCTCGTAGTGCTCGAGAACGACGGGCTGCACGGGATGGTGTCGATCGAGTCGGGGGCGACCCTCGACGCTGGCGCCTACCGCTTCGTGCTGCCGTACTTTCAGCGCGGCTGGGACGCCGGGCTGACCCTGCGCTGGCAGCCGCCGTGGGCGGACGAAGTGATCCCGATCGAGCCGGAGTTCTTCGCGTTCGGCGACAACTGCCCCGACGACTTCAACCCCGACCAGGCGTCGACGGACCCGGACGGTGTCGGTGACGCCTGCGATGTGTGCCCCGGGCTCGCCGACGTGGCCCAGGCGGACGCCGATGGCGACGGCGTCGGCGACGCGTGCGAGGACCCGGACGCCGACGGGATCCCGAGCGGCCCGGACATCGAGCTCACCGTGCGCGCCTGGTTCGGCATGCGATACAACGACCTGCCGCCGTTCGGGTCCCTCGGCGAGCCGGACGTCATCTATCCGATCGAGCAGGTCGACTTCCCGTCGTCGGGGTCCGAACCCGGCGTGGGCAACCCGCGCGGCGTCGTGCAGGACCTGTACACCGAGATCCACGGGACGCTCTATGCCCCGGTCGCCGGCTCGTACACGCTGACGCTGACGAGCGACGACGGGTCGCGGCTGTGGCTCGACGGCGCCGAGGTCATCGACAACGACGGCCCCCACGGCATGCGCGCCGTGTCGTACACCGGCGAGCTGACCGCGGGCGTGCACGACCTCGCCATCGCCTACGCTCAGGGCGGTGGCCCCGGCGGCATCATCCTGCAGTGGCAGACGCCGGTGGACTCGGCGCTGGTCGTGATCCCCGCGTCGGCCTTCGGCTACGCGGACAACTGCCCCGCGGTCGCCAACGCCGACCAGCTCGACACCGACGACGACGGGGTCGGCGACGCCTGCGCGCCGTCCGACGACGTGGGCGCGGACACCGGCGACGACACGGGGACGGACGCCGGCACCGACGCCGACGCCGGCATGGACGCCGGGGCGGACGCCGATGCCGACGCGGCCGACGCTGATGCTGGCGACGTCGAAGAGGACGTGGACGCGGCGGACGACGTCGCGGACGACATCGTCGAAGACGCCGACGCTGGCGATGTCGCGGAGGACGCTCCGGACGCAGACGCGGGCGACGCCGGCGACACCACCCCGGACGTCGCCGAAGACGCCGAGGGCGACACCTCGGCGGACGTGTCGCCGGACGCCGACGCCGCGGACGCCGCCGATGCGGACGCGGATGCTGACGCCGCCGACGCGGAAGCGGACGCCGACACGACGGGCCAGGACGCCGCCGCGGACGCCGACACCACCGCGGCCGACGCAGACGAGACCGACGGCGCGAGCACCGGCGGCGACGCGACCCCGCCCGACACCGGGGCCGACGCGAGCACCGGCGGCGCGGTCGACGCTGGCGGCGCCACTGCCGGCTCCGGCGGGCGCGGCGGGTGCAGCGCGACGTCTCGGTCGTCGGCGCCGCTGTCGAGCGGCCTGCTCACCCTCGCGATGCTGATGGTGGGCCCGCGCCGTCGCCGTCGCCGCGCGGCCACCGCGGCGTGCGACATCGACCGGGGTGTTTCGGCCGACAGATGCGCGTAGGCTGACCACGCTCGCCCCCACGCCCCCGAACCGCCGTGCTCGCACGCCGCGCCCCCACCGCTCTCGCATCGGCCATCGCCCTGGCCGCCTGCATCGGCAGCGGCTGCGCCGACGAGCTCGGCGGGCCGCTGGCGTCGTTCGCCGACGTCGGGTCGTTCGACGCGGCCGACGACGCCACCGACGCCGGCGCCGCGGTGGACGCCATCGACGATGCGAGCGAGGACGCCGCCGCCGACGCTGCGGACGCGGCCGACGCCACTGTCGATGCTGGCGGACTGCCGCCGCTCGACCCCGCGCTGGCGGAGGCGCTGGACGCCCGCTTCATCGACGCCGCCGCGACCGTCGGCGCCCCCGGCGTCACGGCGACCGTCCGCATCGGCGACACCCTCTGGCAGGGTGCCGACGGTGTCGCCAGCACGGTGACCGAGGCGCCGATCGTGCCCGCCGACCGCCTGCGCGTCGGCTCGGTCACCAAGCTCTTCACCGCCGCCGTCGTGCTGGGCCTGGTCGACCGCGGCGCGCTCGAGCTCGACGCCCCGGTGACCGCGTACGTCGACGGGTTCGACCTGGACGACGCGGTCACGATCCGGGCGCTACTCACCCACACCAGCGGCGTGTTCAACTTCACCGACGACTCGGCGTTCTTGAACCTCGCCGCCGAAGCCGCGCCCCCCGGGTTCGTCATCCAGTGGGCGATGGACCACGGCCCTGTGCACCCGGCGGGGCAGGGCTACGGGTACTCGAACACCGGCTACTACCTGCTCGGTCTCGCCATCGAGGCCGCGTCCGGGCAGACCTTCGCCGAGGCCGTCCGCGCCGAGCTGCTCGACCCGCTCGGCCTGGCAGACACCTTCGTGCAGCCCGACGAGTCCGACGCGGCGTTCGTCGACGGCCACCTTGTCGGCACCGAGTCGACGGACGCCATCCACACTTCGTGGGCGTGGGCCGCCGGCGGCATGATCAGCAACGGCGCGGATCTGTGTGTGTGGGCCGACGCCCTCTTCGCCGGCGGCGTCGTCCCGCCGGCGCTCTACGACGCCTTCATCGCGCCCCACGTGCTGCCCGACGGATCGACCGGTCGCCACGGGCTGGGCGTGCGCCACACGATCCGCGGTGGGCGGCCGGTCGTCGGGCACACCGGCTCGACGATGGGCTTTCGCGGCGAGCTCTTCTATGCGCTCGACACGGGCACGTGCGTCGTCGTGCTGACCAACGACTTCTTCGCTCGCCCCACCGACCTCGCCGAAGCGCTCTGGAGCGTGCTGCCCTGACCCGGCACGCCCCTCGCCCGCCGGTCAGCCGTCGGCCGGGCGCTCGCTCAGCAGGCGCAGCGCCGCCGCGATGGCCGAGTCGCCGGGCTCGCGCGCGAGGATGGCCTCGAACGCGGCGCGCGCACGGTCCACGTGCCCGCTGCGCTCGTCGGCGAGGGCCCGCACCCGCACGAGGTCCCACCAGTCGTCGTACCGGTCGAGCAGCGCCGTGCCCTCGTCGCTGATGCGGCGGGCGTGGGCGTCGTCCCACCGGCTCAGCATCGTCAGCCGCGCGAACCGCTCGTGGTCGTCGAGCGAGACGACGGTCGACGCCGGAGAGATCAACCGCTCGAACGCGGCGCGCCCGCCGGGCCCGAGGGTCCACGTGCAGTACCAGGTCTCGGACCCGATGCCGCCCATGTGGTCCCGCATCCACGCCTCCTGCGCGGGGGACGTCGGCTCGAGGATGTCCGGCCCCCGGTGGCTGTGGGCGATCTGCAGCTCGTCGCCGCGCACCATGCCCCGAAACCACTGGCCGGGCCCCGCGTCGAGCACGGTGCCATCGGCCTTCGGCAGGACGCGCACGCAGAAGCGCAGGGACTCGGTCATCGTCGGGCTCCGCGGCCAGGGCCCTCACACGGGCCCGGGTCGTTCATCCGCTGCAGCGGCCGCTCGCCGCCGAGCACAGGCCACCGCAGGTGCCGCCGCACGGGCTGCTGCCCGACGGCACGCAGGTCTGGTCGAACACGCCGGCGCCGCCGGGGCCGCGGGTGTTGCGCTCGCTGTCGGACACGCAGTCGAGGCCGTCGCCACACCCGCGCCCGCTGGTGCAGTCGACGATGCGGCAGTAGCCGCCGGACAGGCACTCCCACGTGCGCGACGCGCCATACCGGTCGGCGCAGAGCTCGACGCAGGTGCCGCCGTCGTTGCAGGTGCCTTCGAAACACGTCGCGCCGGGGCAGCCGCCGTCGCCGCGGCACAGGCTGCCCACGCAGGCGCCGTCGACGCACGTGGCCCACGCCGGGCACTCCGGGTCGCAGGTCGCGACGCACGCGCCGTCGACGCAGGTCAGGCCGTCTTCGCACGCGGGCTCGCAGGTGCAGGCCGGCGCGAAGTCGTCGCAGCAGTTGCCGAACTCGGCGCAGTCTTCGTTGCACTGGCACGGCGCCTCGCGGTCGAACGGCGCCCCGCAGCGGCCCTCGCACGAGAGCTGCGTCGGGTCGCACGAGGCGACGACGTCGCTCGTGCAGGTGTCGCAGACGTCCTCACAGCAGTTGTCGAACGCCGCGCAGTTGCTCGTGCACTGGCAGAGGCGGTCCGGGTCGAAGGCCTCGCCACAGCGGCCCTCGCACGAGAGCTGCGCCGGGTCGCACGAGGCGAGGTCATCGTCGGCGCAGACGTCACACAGGTCGTCGCAGCAGTTGCCGAACGCCGCGCAGTCCGCCGTACACTGGCAGGCGGCGTCCGGATCGAATGGAGCATCGCACCGCCCGAGGCATGAGCCGCCCGGGCCGGCGTCGATCACGTCGGGGCCAGCGTCGGTGGCGTCCGGCGCTGCGTCCGGGGCCACGTCGGGATCTGCATCGGGGGCCACGTCGGGGCCAGCGTCGGGCTCTGCATCAGGCGATGCATCGGGCTCCGCGTCGCGCTCCGCATCCTGCGCGGTGTCGACCGGCGGATCCGTGGTCGCGTCGGAGGCGTCGGTCGTCGCGTCGGCGGGGACGAACACCGGGTCGCTCGAGCACGCCGCGGCTGCGGCGAGCCCCGTCATGAGGGCGACGGCAAGGGCGAGGCGAACGGGGGCGATGGATCGCATGCGAGGGCTCCGGGCCGGGCGCGACGCGCACCCGCGTCGGGCGCGCTGCGAGAGAGCAACACGCGCCGTCCGGTCCGGGGCCGTCGAGGGGCCTGCAGACTAGCACCGGCGGTGGTGGATGTCGCGACGAACGACGCGTGTCGACGAGCCGGACACGGGTCGCCTCGGTGCACGCAGTGCTCGGTGCGTCCCGTGCTGTCGTGCCTGCCCGGTTCTGATAGGATGCGGACATGCAAACAGGCGAAGACAAACGATGTGGGGCAGGGGGGCACGCGCAGGCCGAGCAGGATGCGGTGCGGCCGGACGGTGGCACGCCCGGGATGGCAACGGTGCGGCGGGGGCCGAAGCTGCGCGGCGCGCTGCGGGGGCTCGCGGTGATGCTTGCGTGGTTCACCATCGGGTGCGGCGCGAGCGAGCGGCGCGACGACAGCGATGCCGCGGCCGACGTCTCGGTTGACGCCTCGGTCGACGCGCCGGGGGACGCCACCGAACCGTCGGACGTCGACGATGCAGGCGACGACGTGCGGGACGTCCGTGACGCCGACGCGGGCCCGGACGCCGACCCCGGCGATGCACGAGACGCGGACGGCGCGCTGCCGGACGCCGACCCGCCCGCGCCCCCGGATGGCTGCTGGGGCACGTACACCGAGGGCCCGCTCGTGATCGAGGCCGACGGTGTCATCCACCGGCTCGCCGACCTGCAGTGGCCCGGCGGTGCGGGCCTGCAGATTCGCTCGGCCGCGGCGGGCGACGACGAACCGTCCCCCGGGTACAACGGGGTGACGCCCAGGTCCCGGGGCGGGGACTGGTGGGTCGACGACCGCGTTGGGTGCAACGAGAACTGGCGGGTGACCTGGGACCCGGATGGCGCGTGGTCGGCGCGGGACCTGCACCTGAATCGCGTCATTTTCAACGAAGGGACCGGCGGCGGGTTCGACCCCGCAGGGACGTGGACACACGCGCTCGATCCGTCCGGTGTGTGGTTCGGATTCGGCGGCCGGACCGGCCCGCTCGACCGCTCGGGCACGCGGATGACCTTCTGGGCGACCGATGCGTACGATCCCGACCACGGCGGGTACGCCCCGGACGCGGATCCGTTGTACACGAGCATCCCGTTCGGCATCGAAGTGCGCGATGGCGTCGCCACGGGGCTCTTCGTCAACCAGCCCCGCCGCATGTCCGTCGACTTCGGCGCGACCGACCCGCGCCGCGCCGTGTGGTCGGTCGACGATGACGAGCTGACCCGCCTCGTCTTCGCCCGGTCGACCATGCCCGAAGTGATGTTGGCATGGCGGGGCGAAGCCGAGGGGGGCATGCGGCTGCCGCCCTGGGCGCTCGGATACCACCAGAGTCGCTGGGGGTACGAGGACGCCGACGAGGTCCTCGCGATCGCTCGTGAGTTTCGCGCTCGCGACCTGCCGCTGGATGCCATCTGGCTCGATATTCAGGCGATGGACCGGTTTCGGACGTTCACCTTCGATCCGATTCGGTTTGCTGACCCCGAGGGGATGAACGCTGCGCTCGAAGCCGAGAACGTCCATACGGTCTCGATCGTGAACCCGGGGGTCGCGGTCGACGAGGACTGGCCCC
>Ga0070729_10007512_pt1 | contig 10431 bp, 8 predicted proteins | sample tdDd472_FD_66725 | JGI IMG/M metagenome (GOLD analysis project Ga0070729, IMG submission 66725) | Marine sediment microbial communities from the Atlantic coast under amendment with organic carbon and nitrate - tdDd47.2 | ecosystem: Environmental > Aquatic > Marine > Coastal > Sediment | place...
GCTTGGTAGGTTATCATGGCTCGATTACCGCCACCAACACCCTGGTCTATAACAATGGCGCTGATGCCGTTCAATTTATTCTAGGTGGAGATTACAAAATGGACCATTGTACCGTAGCTAGTTATGGTATAGATGCTTCAGCCATTGCTGCCACCAACTTCTTCTGCTATGATGCCACCTGTGAAACTAATGCGGCTTATCGGCTTAATGCGAGCTTCCGAAACAGCATCTTCTTTGGTTCTCAGCGAGATGAAATCACTTTTGATGATGGATTTGATGGCGCCCAACCCGAAATGTTCAATGTGAAATTCGAGAATTGTATTGTGAAGATCGATGATTTATTGGAAGCCGATGAAGGGGCGTACTCCAATTTCTTTGTCGACCAATGCGAATCTTGCATAAATGGTGAAAGGACTGATATTCTTTTTGTAGAACCCAATCTTGACGATTATCACCTGGATTCACTTTCCATTGCTATCGATTCAGGTAAGGTCATTCCAAGTATCGCAAGTGATCTAGAAAACAACGACAGAGACAGCCCACCAGATATCGGTTGTTTCGAATATCAAAAATAGTGGTTTAACAATAGGAGGACAGTACTTCTCCGTCTACATCTATCAATTGATCCAAACGTATGGTGGATCCATCGTCCAGTACCATAAATTCGACCTTTTCTTTAACATAGAAATCTTTTATCACGGCTTCTATCGCTATAATGGCTTCCGCCTCATTGCGGTAGCGAATAAGTACCCGTTTACGAAGGGTCGCCACGGCTTCTAAGTGATCGTAAAAATTACAGCTAATGGGTTGATAGACTTTGGGCTTTTCCATACTATAAAAATGTAATTTCTAAGCAGAAAGTTGTTGTCTCTCACCAGTATTGTCCGCACAAGACAATTGACATCCTAAAAAAACACTAGAAAAAAAAGAACCCATGTTGGTGTTTCAGAACATATAATCTACTCACTTTCACCACCTTGACATCCAACCCACCCTAACTTAACCAAGAATCAGGTTTCAACTGCATTTTCCTACTTGACTCACAGGCAAGAAATACGTGTCTTAAATGGAGCTTCATTTTGATTTTCAAGCCTGTACTGTTAATTTCAAGCTACATTTTAAACAACTTCATTACCCAGTATGAACTCAACTCACTATTTTTTAACCATTAGCCTATTGCTATTTTGCCAAATGCTTGTCCCCTCGACCATTTATAGCCAAAAAAAGGCAAAGAAAGTCAGCCTAATGGACCACCTCCTGGCTGAAGAATTACCAACTCTAGCCATTGAAACCAATGTAGATAAAGTATTCTCGGACTATAAAATCCAGAAGTACTATACGGGCTCTGCCATCTTTTCTTTTGTAGAAAGAGAACCGATCGAGGAGGATATTCAAGTCAAGATAAGAGGAAAGTTTCGGAGTAGATTCTGTAAAAATCCACCTATAAAAATCAAGTTTTCCAATAAATCGCTCAAGAAACAAAACTTCAAAAAACTGAATGAATTTAAAGTCGTTTATCCCTGCAAATCTAAAGAGGACTACCAAGACTATGTTTACAAAGAATACCTCATCTACAAACTCTATAATATACTAACGGAAAAAAGCTTCCGGGCGCAGCTGATAGACTTCACACTGATCGACACTGAAACCGCTGGAGCCGATCGAAATTTCAAAGGCTTTCTCATAGAAGATTTAGAAGAGTTGATCAAACGCGTGGATGGCGTCATCGATGATGTGGATTGTATGACTCCTGATAATCTCAATCCGTATGATTATACCCTTTTTCAGGTTTTCCAATTCTTCATTGGCAACACCGACTGGGTACTCCCGACCTGCAAAAATGCAGAGGTTATTGCCTCAGAAAATGGTCAGCAAATTCCGATACCTTATGACTTTGATTTTTCAGGAATGGTCAATGCTAGTTATGCTACACCTGATGCAGGCCTTGGTGTTCGATCAGTGACCGACCGCATTTTCTTAGGTGGGTTAAAAACAATGGAAGAACTCGACCCCATCCTCAGTCTATTCCAGGCCAAGAAAGCAGCCATGATCGAGGTTATTCAGAACTTTGAGTACTTACCCGCTAAGGAGCGAAAAAAAATGATCAAATATTTGGAATCCTTTTATAAAATAGTGCGCAATTCAAAGAAAGTAGAGCGTATTTTTGTGCAGCCAGTTGCAGCAGCTAATTAATAGTAATGACGAAAACTATTTCCGTTTTGGGCTGTGGTTGGTTGGGTTTACCGCTCGCCAAGCGATTGGTGGAGGAGGGCTTTCGGGTAAAAGGGTCGACTACCTCGCTGACTAAGGTAGCTACGCTAGAGGAAGCACAAATTCAAGCTTACGTCTTTAAGGTAAGCGATAGCTTTGAAGGAGAGATCAAAGACTTTTTCGAAGCAGATATCTTGGTCTTGAACATCCCCCCTGGACGACGAAATCCAAAGGTTGAAACGGAGCATCCGCAGCAGGTGGAGCGGGTAGTGAAAGAGGCTCTACGGGGAGGCGTTCAACACATGGTATTTATCAGTTCCTCTAGCGTTTATGGTTCCCATAATGATATCGTAACTGAAATGACCCTACCTGCGCCCATGACAGGCGCTGGCCGGGCTTTACTTAAAGCCGAGCAGTTGTTGCGCCAGCAAACCATCGCATTGACCGTTCTGCGAATGGCAGGCCTCTTTGGCCCCGGCCGCCACCCTGCTCGCTTTCTAGCTGGGAAAAAGGATTTAAAAAATGCTGCTGCCCCCATCAACTTGGTAGCCTTAGATGATGCCGTATCAGCTATTCTCAAGGTAATTCAAGAAGAAAAATGGGGTGCCCTTTATAATGTTTGCGCAGATGAACACCCACAAAGAAAAGACTACTACACACAAAAAACAAAGGAACTGGGTTTGTCTCCGCCCACCTTTCTCCATGAAGATAAGCTTACTTATAAAGTAGTAAGCAATCAGAAAATCAAGGCGGAACTGGGTCTCAGCTTCCAGCAGATTTCTTAGTAAATATTAGACTTTATTCAATCCTATTTTTCTAGTCTTTCTATAGCTATTTCTTAGGCTCAACCAAATGCTTCAGCAAGAATTCGGGTAGCGATAACTGATGGTCATCAGGTGGAGCCACGTCAAAGCCAGGTGCATAAACCTGGCCTTCATGATTGATCTTATCCAACTCCGCCTTCAAGGCCATGTGTAGGATAAGCGAAAGAGCCCTAAATTGTTGTAGATTCTTCAAATTTAGCCACAGCTCCCAATTATTTGATCAGTCGGTTTTGTTCCACTATTAAATCCTTTTAACTTAGGCCAAACAAAACGATTAGTTGTTATGAGCAAGATATTATACATCGCCTTTATTTGCTGCGTCACACAGCTTTTGACCGCACAAAAGGCCAGCCCTCCAGCATTAGATTTAGAACCTGTGCCCCATTTCCTACAAACACCAGTTGATGGGAATATGATTCAACCCACGGGTGTAGCCATCAACTCAAAGGGGCATATTTTTGCCTTCAATAAGGGGAATCGTCAACTCATGGAGTTTGATGCAGCAGGGCAATACATTCGTTCATTTGGACATGGGATTTTCAAAGACCCCCATGGCTTGCGAATAGATCGCGAGGATAATATCTGGACTACAGATTTGGTCTCGCACTTAGTGATCAAAATGAACTCAGCAGGGAAAGTATTGATGGTATTGGGTGAAAATGGAACCAGCGGCCTATACAATGAAACCCGAGACATGGTGCTATTCTTCAAACCCGCCGATATCGCCATCGCTAGGAATGGTGATATTTTTGTAGCAGACGGATACGGTAATCACCGTGTAGTTCGAATGGATAAAAACGGTAAATTGATTAAAAGCTGGGGAGAAAAAGGATCAGGGCCTGGCCAATTTGACAATCCGCACAATATCGTCTTGGATCATCGCGATCAAGTCTATATCGCTGATAGAAACAATGCCAGAATACAAGTTTTTGATAAAGAAGGAAAGCACCTCAAAACTTGGGCTGATGTAGGGAAACCTTGGGGCCTTGCCTTTAGCCCTGAGCGCAACCTATACATGACAGATGGAGATAATGAAAAAATTCTTAAGCTTGATCTAGCAGGCAATATTCTAGGTGAGTTTAAAGGAGGGACCGGGACGGAGGTCGGCCAATTTAGAGCCGCCCATGGGATTGCAGTAGGCCCTGGTGAAGAACTCTATGTCACAGAGGTACTCAATTGGCGCATTCAAAAACTAATTCAACACTGGAAAAAAGGCGATTGGCATCGTCTAACCACCAATAACGCCTCCCATCATCGCCATGAATCCGCTTTCGTTGAACTAGATGGTAAATTCTACGCTTTAGGGGGTCGCAATACCCGGAAAGTCGACATTTTCGATCCAAATACAAACACCTGGTCACAAGGAGCAGATAGCCCACAGGAAATTCACCATTTCCAGGCTATTGCCTACCAAGGAGAAATTTGGGTAATCGGTGCTTTCACTGGCCCCTATCCGAAAGAAGAGCCCATTGAGTTTATCCATGTCTACAGTCCCAGTGCAGATCGGTGGCGCGTAGCTGGCAAGCTACCAGAAGGACGCGAACGCGGCGCAGCTGGCGTAACCATCTATCAAGATAAATTCTATCTCCTCTGTGGAAATACAGAAGGGCATTACACGGGGCATAATACTTGGTTTGATGAATTCGATCCTAAGACCAGTACTTGGAAAACGCTTCCGGATGCCCCCAATACCCGGGATCATTTCCAGACGGCTATTATCGATGGCAAACTCTATGCCGTTGGTGGCCGAAATACCTCTGGCAAAACGAAGCATGTCATGGATTTAACGGTGGCAGCGGTAGATGTCTATGACTTTGCTACTGGCAAATGGAGTACCCTTCCTAGCAATGCCAACTTCCCTACGCTAAGAGCAGGTACTACTTCCGTGGTACATGGTGATCGGCTAATTGTAATGGGCGGTGAAAGCGACACCCAAGTCCCCGCTCATAGCGAGGTAGAAGCTTATGATGTATCCGATGGTAAATGGCATTCACTACCGGCCATGTTAGAAGGACGGCACGGTACACAAGCTATTCTGTACAAAGGAAAGGTCTACATTGCTGGCGGTTCTGCTGACCGCGGAGGTGGACCAGAATTGAAAAGCATTGATTGCTGGCATTTGAAGAAGTAAAAAATTGAAGAGTTGCGGGTTGTGGGGTTGTGCGTTCGCCAACTCGCAACCCCATAAGCCGCAACCCACCTAATCTACTTCTCAGCCTGCCAAGGCACCTTCCCCGCCTCCTGTAAATGCTTCATCAGCAAGGCGTTCAACTCCTTATATTTTTCTGGTTGCTCTTTGATCAAATTGTGTTCCTCTAGCGGGTCTTCTGCCAAGTTATAGAGTTCTTGCGGGGCAAAAGGATCATTTTGCAGTAGTTTCCAATTGTTCAATTGTACAGCTTGAATGGTGAGTCCTCCATAGCGGGTCCCCCCTTCTCGTCTAGAGAAAAACAAAGGTCGATCCCTATCCTTCAAGTCCTCTTCCCCTTGTAGTAAAGATAAAAAGCTCTTTCCTTCAATCGGATGGGTGGTTCGCAAACCTGCGGCTTCAACTAGAGTAGGAAATAAATCCATACTGAGCGCTTTATAATCACTAGTACTTCCCGCTGCAATGACATCTTTCCAAACCATGACAGTCGGGACTTTCAATCCACCTTCATAGACACTTTGTTTACCATCTCGTAAAGGGCCATTATTTGCTTCATCCCGTATCAAACCACCATTATCACTGGTAAAAACAATGATGGTGTTTTCATATTGTTTGCTATCCTTTAGGGCTTGAATCACCTTACCAATACCATCATCTAGATGTTCAATGAAGGCGACCAACTTGGCTCTTTTTTCTGATAAACCTGGCTCTCTTTCTTTCACTTTAGCCAACCAATCGGCAGGTGGCTGTACCGGAAAGTGAGGTGCATTATAGGCAAGGTATAGAAAAAAGGGCTGGTCGGTTTTGGCCTGCTCTTTAATATAATCTACAGACCAATCGGTGAACAAATCTGTCGCATGCCCCTCCGGATCAATAATTGCTTTATCCTTCCGCATATAATTAACATCATGGCGACGGTGCTTCCAGTAATCGTCCATCATATCTCCTAACCAACCGTGAAAAAAATCAAAGCCTCTTTCGTTGGGAATGTTAGGCGATTCCAAGCCCAGGTGCCACTTACCGATTAGAGCAGTATGATACCCACCGATCTTCAGCATATCGGGCAAAAGAGTGGCAGCAGGATCAAGGTACCCCCAATTATTCGTCGGATAAGTGCGAATCACACCCGGTACTCCAACAAATTCTTGGTAGCGACCGCTAAGTAGTGCTGCTCGGGTAGGCGAACATACGGGGCAATTCGCATAAAAATTATCGAATCGCATACCCTCCGCCGCCAAGGCATCCATATGTGGCGTTTTAATATCTTCTGTACCATAATAAGACACATCATGGTACCCTTGGTCATCGGTCAGAATGAGAAGAATATTGGGAGAATCTGGTGCAGCTTCTTCCAGTACGGCTAGTGATCCTAGGCTTAACAGGGCTAGGGGTAAAATAAATAGTAGGACTCGTTTCATAGTTGGTTCGTTTTGTTTCTACAAAAAAGAAAGGCTTCTGGTGGACATAGCGTTCGGATTTTGGGGGTATGGGAAAAGAGTGTAATAACTATAAATATAGGAATTGAAGCCAACATTTAGGTGTGAAGCGGAAAGGAACATAGGCTCATCTCCCAGAAGAATTTTTCGAAAATGACGAGTGGTTTACTATTTATAGCAATTTGGTCACTTGGGTATTCGCATTAAAAACTAAATCTGCTCCCATGTTTAGCAAGTTCAAGCCGGGTTTTTTGCCAACCTCCAGGCTACCTAAATCCTCCTCAAAGCCCAATGCTTCAGCTCCATTAATAGTTGCCCAGCGAAGGAGTGTCTCAAAGGGAATACCAGATTGGTAGCGAGTGATCGTTTTCATTTCTTCCAAAACGGACAATTGCCAATTGGAAGTTAAACTATCGGTACCAATCGTCATTCGAGCCTCCTGGTCAATAAAGGTTTGATAATTAGGTAATCGATTTTCAATATACAGGTTGGCATTGGCACAGGTCGCCCAATACACCTTATCACTCCAAGCCTGTGCAGCCTGAATATCTGCAGCAGAAGTGAGGGTATTATGAACGAATAAGTTACGTTGTGCTGGGTCCATATTTTCTATAGCATAATGGATAGCCGTTTTACCACTAGGTGTCAAACTGGACATATCCATGCCGAAAGCCCCAAACAGTTCCACAAAACCACTTTCTCCCGAAAGGAAGAGGGCATCTTCATGTGGCGTTTCCTGGTTATGAATGCTCACCGTGACGGGAGCCTGGTTTGCTTCTTTAATTTTTTGGAATAGTGCGCGTGAGACGGAGTATGGCGCATGAGGAACGCAACTTTTTTGGTTGCCCCCTTTATTACTTTGGCCTTGGAACACTTCAATATATTGCTGAAAGGTGGTCTCAGCTAGGTGCTCCTGCCTAAAGTCAAACATTTCAACAAAAGTATAATAACGAATGGGGCTATTGTTTTTTTGCGAGGCTGTATCCAATTTATTGGAGATATCGCCCACCGCGACAATACCATTTTCCCACATCTCTTGATCGGCCTTGATGATCGCCGTCTCAATCTCCGCCATGGGAACCTCTCGGAAAGACACCACATTGCGGATAAATTCCAACAAGCCGGTTCCCGTATCCACTTTCCCCAACATATGGGAAAGCTCCAGATGACAATGCGTATTTACAAAACCAGGTACAATCACGCCAGAATAGGCTTCAATGCCAGATGAATTATGGTCTTTTTTGTCTTCTATCCGGAGGATCTTTCCTTCATCATTTACGATCAGCACCGCATCCTTTAATGGAGCACTAGTAACAGGAAGAATTAGATCAGCCGTAATCTTACGCATAATTGGATGGGTTTTGCGCGAAAATAAGGATTTCAATCTATTATTGGAGTATTAGAGTTCATTCTGAAATAATTTCCATCCCTACAAATTATTTCAGAATGAACTCTATTCTTTAGTCGGGCAAAACACCGGCTAAAGAAAATGATTGCTTAGCACAACAAAGAAGCCCTAGGAACGACTCCTAGGGCCCGATAAAATCCAACTTCAAAAGTATAAGTTTGATACCGCCAGTATAAGCAGCGGTGAAATCATTGCAAAAAAAGAGTGGGGCACTTGAGAATAGGGGATTAAAGTTGCACAAGCAACTTTGGGGGGGGATTGTATGCAATTAGTTCATGCCGGATAAGTAATTTAATGGAGATTAAGTATCCGTTGCCCTTTGAACCTTAAGGACTCAAGTTTTCTCATAATTGCGTTATTCTCATAATGCCGTCCACTCTGTCAAAAATGTTGTACATAGCCTCCCAGGGACATTACCCTGGTTACTTCCTTAAGCTCTTTGAAAGGAAGCGTGTAATACTGGTGTGTAGATATACTCCTCCAGCCTATTGGAGGTTAATTTTTGGGATCACATGGAATACCTAAACTTAGGCAATACCATAGGGATGGTTTGAATCCATGAACATGATGGGAAAAGGAAAATAAATCTTCCTTTAAGGTGTATGAAAGTGTAAAAGAACTCATAATCGAGTCCCAGGTATGATTTTAGTGCTAGTTGTACTCCCTTCTGTCCGTAGTTTTCTCATAGCCCCTAAGAGGGCAAAAACAAATACGATGTAATATTAAGCAAAAATCAGGCCATCCCTAAGTTTTGATTAAAATTTATTTTAAAAATACCGTTATTCAGGTAGAAGACGCCGTTTAACCTCAGTTATCAGCCATTCCGTAATTGAATTTCTTGCACAATAATGCCGTTTTTCATCCTCGGTTCAAACCAAGTCGATTTGGGCGGAAGTGTTTTTCCGGCATCGGCCCAAGTGGCCATTTCTGCCCGATCCACCGGGTAAAGGCAAAAGGCGATACTATCATGTAGTTGGCTTTCCACTTGTTTTTCTATAGTGGCAATGGATTGTAATCCGTCAATATAGGTGACATTGCTAGTGGTCCTTACATCTTTAATGCCAAGCAAGTCCTGCAGAATATATTCATCCAGCAGCTGTGTATCCAATAAGGGCAAGCTTAGTTTTTTGATCAGCTGGTGTAGCTCCTTCCATTTCAGGCTATACCACTGTTGTTGATAATAAAAAGTCAGCTCATGCTTTTGTTTGGGCTTCCTACCGGCTACCAGTGGTTGAATTGTCGCTATTTTCTCTAGGGCTTTCAGCAAGTACTCATCGAGGGGAAGCGCAGAAGTAACCAATCGATTAAAATCTCGAATCATTACCTCGCTGTAAGGGTAAAAAGCACAAACCACTTGCTCCAATCCCAGGCGTGATGAACTAGCTGATAAAATACGATGATGTCCATCCGCAATATAAACACTTTGGATATGCTGTTCGAATAAGGTTTTAAAGGCGGCTAGAATCTCTGCATCATTGATTTCCCACAGTTGATATTGGGTTTTATCTGCTTCAAAATAAACTTCTTGTATGGGTGCTTTTGCTTGCCATTGGGTTTGCACCAAAGTATCTATTGCAGATACATTCGGATAAGTTACCAGTACAGGCTTGATCAGGGCTTGGCGTTCTTCTAATAATTCAGTTTGTATTTGAGCTTTACGGGTCAAAGTCTCCTCATGCCCTTTAATCTCTCCATTCAAATACGCCCCTAATGAAACAGCGGCAATAAAGCCCGTATAAGTGTTAGTACTGGTTTTGATTCTCTGGATATAGAAGGACGGTGATCTAGCTGGCAAGAAATAGCCTTCCTGTAAGTGCTGAGGATATTGCTCCTTCACGGTTTGAAAGAAAGCATCTGGTTGGGGAATCTGCTCGATATTGGGCAGAATAGCCGAGAAGGCATTTATGTCCATTATAATTAACTCATTTCTTATTGCCCAAGGTAAAAAAAAAGACCCTCCTTGACAAAAAAAGAAAAGTGTGATAGCCATTGGCTCCACACTTTTCGGAAATAAAACTAAACCCCAGTTATATCGTTAATCCCCGAAGGGAGTTTTTACGTGTTGAATACGAACTAAAAACGAAGCGATTATTATTTTATTTTCCGGATATAGAATTTTTTTTAATTTTTTCTTTTTCCGCTCATCGCTTGTTCAAATATACAAAAAAATAATTGCCGTTTGCAAATTACACTCCAATAACGGCGACATTTTGTCCATTATTGTCAAATCTAAAAAAAAATAAAAAATTAATATCTTAGGCCACCTCAAATCCCGTCAACTGTCTCGCTGAAGAACGACCTAAGCAATAGCAGGATCATTACCCTTAATGCTCAAACTGATTCGATCTCACTTCGGCCTCTTTTAGATGAGCTAGTGAAAAAATGGCTGGAATTGCCCCTTGA
>Ga0070729_10007514_pt1 | contig 10428 bp, 8 predicted proteins | sample tdDd472_FD_66725 | JGI IMG/M metagenome (GOLD analysis project Ga0070729, IMG submission 66725) | Marine sediment microbial communities from the Atlantic coast under amendment with organic carbon and nitrate - tdDd47.2 | ecosystem: Environmental > Aquatic > Marine > Coastal > Sediment | place...
ACCATGGCCAGGAAGAGCGCAAAGACGAACGAGTTGAAGAACACGCTACTCGACCACCACCGTCACCAGGGACAATTCGCTGAAGAACGAGGACACCCGTTGAAGATCGGCCAGAGACACGCCGTCATAAGCGGCGATCTGGTCGCTGTAGCGCTGGAAGCCTCCGGAGTCCAGCTCGGACATGGCCAGGTAGAAGGCTCGGCTGATGCTGTCGAGACGGCGCATGAGCAGCCGTCCCTGGCGGGCCGAGCGGGCCTTGTCCAGTTCGTCCTGGGTGATGGATTGGGCATCGAAGGTGCGCAGGGCGTCGGCCAGGGCCTGTTCGGCCTCGGCCAGGCGCGGCCGCGGCGGACTCACCCAGGCGGAGAATACGGCGCGGTCGGTGCCGTGCACCGACAGCCCCGCCCCCACGCTGTAGCCCAGACCACGGGTCTCGCGCAGGTCCATCTGCAGGCGGTCCGACAGCACGGCCACCAGCAGTTCCAGGGCGGGCTCATCGGCCGTGCGGACCTGACGGATGCTACCCACGCGCACCGCGCCCATGGGACCGCCCAGCGCGGCGGTGAGACGCTGGGGACCGGTGGTCAGCGGCGCCGGGTCCATGGCCGAGCGGTCACCACCCGACGTCGGCAGGTCGCCGAGAAGGTCGGCCACCGCCTGGTGTGTCAGGGGCGACACCACCGAGATCACCAGATTCTCCGGCTGGAAGGCGCGGCGGTAGAGGCTGCGGAGGTCGTCGTAGCTCAGTTTCGCCACCGACTCCGGCGTGCCCTCTGGGGGTAGCGACAGCGGATGGTCGCCGTAGAGGCCGTCGCGGAGGAGCTGCCGGGCCTTGGCACCGGCACTGCCCGCACGCCGCTCCAGCAAACGCACCAGCGACCGCCGTTCGCTGTCCAGATCGTCGGCGGTGAAGGTGCTGAACTGCACCAGTTCGGTGAGCAGGGTCAGGGCCACCTCGGCGTTCTCCGCGGGGCACTCCAGGCGCACGAAACTGAAGCGGCCGTTGGTGTAGTAGTCGTCCATGGGAAAGCGCGGGTCGTCCACCAGCTTGATCTCCGCCCCGATGCTGCCCAGACGACGCGACAGACAGGCGGCATCGCACCCGGCCACGCCGGTGGTGAGCAGTCGGTGCACCAGGTTCAAGGCCCCCGGCCGGCCAGCACGCTGGTCGAGCAGGGCCCGGTCGCGGACGGTGAAATGGACGGCCAGCAGTTCGCTGTGCGGGTCGGCCTGGGTGATGAGGACAGCTCCGCCCGGCAGCTCCGACCGCTCCAGTTCCGCCTGGGCGCCGGCGTCGGCATCGGCGGCATCCACGGCGGGCTCCACCAGCAGGGCCAGGCAAGGCTGGTTCACCAGCCAGGAGCGCAGGGTCTCGGCCACATGGTCGACGTCCACCGCGGCCAGCCGCGAACGCTGCCCCAGCAGGGCCTCCGGCCCCCCCTGCACCAGAGCCTCGGAGATGTAGATCCCCGTCATGCGCAACTGCTCGCGCTGCTTCAGGGTCTGGGTGTGGGCGTTGGCCCGGGCCGCGTCCAGATCGGCCACCTGCAGACCGGCTTCCAGGGCGCCGGTGAGGGCGTCCTGCACCAGGCGATAGAGGCCTTCGGGATCGGTGGTGGGAGTCAGGGCGAATTCCAGCACGTAGCGGCCATAGCCGGGCGCGGACTGCCACCAGGAGCCCAGCGAGGGGCGGTCGGCCTCGGGCAGGTCCTCCAGGGCGCGGGTGAGGATGCCGCTGCCGTCGGCGGTGAGCAGGGTGGTCGCCAGATCGAAGGCGGTGTGGTCTGTGTCGCCGTGGACCGGGGCCTCGAAGGCCAGGGCCAGGATCCGCTGACCGCCACCGCGCCGGCTCCGGCTCTCCGTACGCTCGATGGCGGCGGCGGGAGTGAGGTCGACCGAGGGCAGGGTCCGGGGGGCCACCGCCCCGTAGAGTTCCTCGAGCCAGGTCACGGCCTGGTCGCGATCGAAACCGCCGGCCATGGTGAGGATCATGTTGTTGGGCACGTACCACGTCTTGTAGAAATCGTAGACGTCGTCACGGTTCATCTCGGCGATGGTGCTGGCCGTGCCCAGGGTGGGCAGGGCCAGGCTCGAGCCCCCGTACATGGCGTCGCGCAGGGCGTTGTCGAAGTACGGGTCGCCCCGGTCACGGCTCATGGCCAGCTCGCCCAGCACGATGCCCTGCTCCTTGGGGAATTTCTCGGGCGGCAGCAGCGAGTGGAAGAGCATCTGCGACTGCAGCTCCAGCCCCTTCTGCAGATGCTCGCCGGGCAGCACCATCATGTAGTCGGTGTAGAAATCGGTGGTGTGGGCGTTGTTGTAGGCGCCCACCCGATCGGCGGCGGCATACAGCTCGTCCTGGGTGTAGTTCTCCGTGCCGTTGAACAGCAGGTGCTCCAGCATGTGGCTCATGCCGCTGGTGGCGAAGTCCTCCCACGCCGAGCCCACCTTGACCTGGGTGTAGACGCCCACCATGGCCTGGGACGGGTTGGGCAGCAACAGCACCTCGAGGCCGTTCTCCAGTTGCAGCACCTCCACCCCCGCGGGCGGCGCCGCGAACACCGGCTCCAGTTCGGCCAGAGCACGCACCGCGGTCTCCTCGGCCAGCGAGGAGTCGAGCTGCCGCAAAACCTGACTCGACGCGGTCACGGCCAACGTCAAGACCAGCACCATCATCATCATCCGCCGCATAGGATCTATCCTTCCGACACGGCCTCGGCCGCATCCACGATGCCCATGAAATCGTCCACCTTGAGCGCTGCGCCACCGATGAGCCCACCGTCCACGTCCGGCAGGGCGAACAGCTCCGCCGCGTTGCTCGGCTTGCAGCTGCCTCCGTAGAGGATACGCACCTTGGCCGCGAACTCGTCGCAACGCAAAGCCGCCACCTGGTTGCGAGCCACGGCGTGCATCTGCTGGGCGATCTCGGGCGTCGCCGTCTCACCCGTGCCGATGGCCCACACCGGCTCGTACGCCAGAACCGTGTTCTCGGGGTTGCCGGCCTGCAGGCGCGGCAGCACTCCGGCCAGCTGGGCCTTCACCACATCTTCGGCCCGGCCGTCCTTGCGCTCGTCCAGCAACTCGCCGAAACAGAAGATGGCCGTGAGCCCCGCCGCGTGCACCTGGTCGATCTTGGCCACGAAGAGATCGTCGGTCTCACGCTGGTACTGACGACGCTCGCTGTGAGCGATGATCACATGGGTGCAGCCGCATTCCTTGAGCATGGGCGCCGACACCTGGCCGGTGAAGGCTCCACTGGTCTGGTCGCTGCAATCCTGGGCGCCCAGCAAGAGCGGCTGCCCCTTGGCGGCCTGGGCCACGGCCGCGATGGTGGTGTAGGGCGGGCAGCAGAGCACTTCGCCCCGGAGAGTACGGCCGGCCAGCCGTTCTTGCAGACCACCGGCCAGAGCAAGGCCGGCCTCGGGTCCCAGGTTCATCTTCCAGTTTCCGGCCACCATGGTCTGACGCATGAGGACGCTCCTCGTCAGGGTTTTAGCGCAGCATTGAACCGCGAGAATATGCCATCGACGGGGAACAATGTCCACATTGGCCCGGGTTGACGGTGGCGCCGCGGCCGGAGGGAGCGCATACTCCGGGGCATGACCGCACAGAATCTCATCCTCATGGCCCTGGCCGGCGGCGCCGGCGCCCTCTGCCGTTACGGCCTGGGCGGCGTGGTGCAGCGCCTGGCGGGCGACCGTTTCCCCATGGGCACCCTGGCGGTGAACCTGCTGGGCTGCCTGCTGTTCGGCCTCGTCTGGGGCTGGCTCGAGGGCCGGGCGGGATTCTCGCCGCAAACCCGCGCCATCGTGCTCACCGGCTTCATGGGCGCCTTCACCACCTTCAGCACCTTCGCCTTCGAGACGGCCAACCTGCTGCAGTCGGGTCAGTGGCTGGCCGCGGCGTTCAACGTGGGCGTGCAGACCGTGCTGGGTGTGGTGTTGGTGATCGTCGGCATGGGATTGGCGCAGAATCTCTAGGAGGAGCGGCCGTGAATGCTCGTCGATTGCGCATCTATCTCGGGGAACGAGACAAGGACCCCCGGGGCCACGTGCTCCACGAGACCATCATCCATGAGGCCCATCGGCGCGGCCTGGCCGGAGCCACGGTGCTACGGGCCATCGCCGGATTCTCGGGCGCGGGCCAGGTGCACACCGCCAAGATCCTGCGCCTGAGCGACGACCTGCCCCTGGTGGTGGAGATCGTGGACGCCGCGGACAATCTGGACGGCTTCGTAGCCTGGCTGCGAGAGGTGGTGACCGACGGCTTGGTGACCGTGGAAGACGTGGAAGTGTTGATCACCCCCGCCGCCGACTCCGGTCAATAGGACGTCACGCGGCGGGCCAGCAGCGCCGAGCTCACGGCTGCCAGGAGGAACAACGCCGCCGCCGCCACGAACACCTCACGATAGCCCAGCGCGCTCAGGATGGCGTAGCCGAGGATGGGCGCCAGGATGCCGCGCAATCCCACCATGGCCACGTGGATGCCCTGGTAGTGCCCGCCCTGGCCCGGCGGTGCGAAGGCGATGCTGCCCACGTTCCAGGTGATGTTCACCCCGGCCATACCCACGGTGTAGATGGCGAAGGCAGCGTAGGCCGTGGCGGACGGTGAGAGCTCGAGCGCGGGGCCCGCCACCAGCATCAACGGGTACATCACCACCCAGCCGAAACTCAGAGCGCACAGACGGACGGGGTGGATGCGGTCGCTGAGACGGCCGGCCAGGGGACCGAGGAACGCCAGGCCCAGGGAGCCGATGAGGATGCGGGCCTGGGCGATATCCTGGTACGGCAGGTGCAGTTCGCGGTTGAAGTACAGCGGGATCACGGGCACCAGCATGATGAAAGCGATGCCGTAGACGGTGAAGTTGAGCTGGTACCAGAGGTAGGCGCGGTCGCGTCGGAAGGTGTCGCGCGCCTGGACGAAGGGGTGCCAGAGGGCCGCCGCCAGGTTGCTTCTGGCCGGTGGTGCCTGAGGTCCGCCGGGCCGCTCACCCTCTCCGGCCGCCGGGCGCGGGATGGTGGACAGGATGAGCGGGTACCCGAAGCCCAGCACACCCAGCACCGGATAGATCAGGCGGAAAGCCAGCGGGTCGGCGTCCAGCGTCAGGCCCACCACCACGCTGCACGCCGCCGCCGTGCCGTGCATCACCGAGGCGCCGCGGCCGAAGACGTCGCCGCGCCGGGCGGCGGGGATGTTCTCCTGCAAGATGCTGTTCTGCGCCGGATAGACCATGGACCCGAAGAGATACACCGGCACCAGCAGCAGCACGAACCAGCCCGGCGACACCACCATGACCATGGCCAGCAGCACGGCGCGACCCGCCAGGCCGCCCCACACCAGAGCCCGGCGACGGCCGCCGGTCTGCATGATGCCGCCCCAGTACAGGCCGGCCACCATGCCGGTGGTCTCCATGACCACGCTCAGGGTCACCAACCAGCCCGGAGCGTTCAGCGACTTGGCCAGCACGAAGGGGAACAGGATCTGGCCGGTGAACCAGAGACCCTGGAAGAACTGGGCCAGCCAGTAGCGGCGGGCGGTGGTGCGGGCGAGTGATGCGGTCATGGGCCCAAAGATAGGCCCCGGCCGCCACTATTCCAGCATCACGAGCTTGCGGGCCGCCTCGTGGGCCCCCGCCGACACCCGCACCAGATACACGCCCGAGGCGGCGGACCGACCGTCGGCCTGGCGGCCGTCCCAGTGCACCCGGTGCCGACCAGCCTCATGCACGCCGCTGGCCAGCACCGTCAGCCGCCGGCCGGCGAGATCGTAGATCCCCACCTCCACGACCTGTGTCCCGCTGACCTCGTAGGCGATGGTGGTGCTGGGGTTGAACGGGTTGGGGAACGGCGGCTGCAGGCTGATGGCGGCCGGCGGCAGCACCGGGGCCGACGCGAGGACGCTGCATTGGAGGGGGGCCACGGTCAGGCCGGCATTCTCGCCCACGTAGAGCACCCCGTTGGCCACGACCACGCTCTCGGCCAGGAATTCGGGCACGAAGGTCCCCGCGTGCACCGGCTGGGACGGATCGCTCACATCCAGGGCGTAGACCGCGGTATAGCAAGCGCTGTAGACCGTATCATCGGACACGGCGAGGCCGTCGAGATTCGTGGGATAGACCGTGGAGCTGAGCAGCACCGGCTGCGTGGGGTCGGACACGTCGATGACGCGCAGCACCGCGCTGCTCTGCACGTAGGCCAGATCGCCCACCACCTCCAGCTCGTAACCGGAGTACTGGTAGTCGAGGGTGCCCACCCGGACCGGCGCCAAGGGGTCGGAGATGTCGTACACACGCAGGCCGCCGTAACGGGTGGTCACGTAGGCGTGGGAGCCGGCGATGTCGATGGCCAGGGCGGCCTGGTAGGTGTCGACGGTCTGGACGATCTGCGGGTCGTGGGGATCGGCGACGTCCACCACCACCAGACCGCCGTCATAGTCGGCCACGAACACGTGGTTGCCCTTCGCCTCCACATCCCAGGCCTCGTGCAACGTGGGCAGGGTCCGCAGCAGCGCGGGAGCCGAGGGATCGCTCACATCGAACACGGCGAGGCCGTCATCGTCCTGCGCCACGTAGGCATGGTCGCCCTGCACGCAGACCTCGCGGGGGTTGCCGGGGACCGGGACCACGGCCTGCACCGCCATGTTCGCCGGATCGGACGCGTCCACGGAGACCAGCCCCTGCCAGTAGTCCGCCATGATCGCCTGGTGACCCACCATCTCGAGATCCAGGATCACCCCCGCGATATAGACGTGTCCCAGCCCGGGCGGAACCTGGGCGTTGCCCACGTGGAAGATGTTGACGTCGGTGGCGTAGCCGTAGACGTAAGGCCCGCTCACCGCCACGCTGCGGGGCTGGCCGGGGGTATTGAGGGCACAGCTCCAGGTGGGTTGAGCGGGATCGCTCACGTCGATGACATGCACCCGCCGCGTCCAGAAATCGGCCAGGTAGGCCAGATCGCCCTCCACCACCACGTCATAGATCTGCGCCTCCGGGATCAGGAGCGTTGATTCGATCTCCGGGATGAGAGGGTTGGAGATGTCGATGATGCTGAGCCCGCCGGTGTTGTCCGCGATGTACGCCAGACTGCCGTCGATGAACAGATCACGAGCCTCGCCGTCGGTGTTGCGGTTGCCGATCAAGGTGGGCGCGGTGGGATCGCTGACGTCGAAGACGAACAAACCGTAGCCGCCGTAGGCCACGTAGGCGATGGAGCCCACCACCTCCACGTTGAGCGCCGCCCCGCCCAGGTCGTACGAGCCCACGAGCTGTGGTGACGCCGGATCGGACACGTCCAGGATCTGGAGCCCGTCCCCGTAGGCGGCCAGGTAGGCATACGACCCCTGGCAATCGATGCCGAGGCCGACGATCCCCACATCCCAGTTGCTGACGATGACCGGCGATCGGGGGTCGGTGATGTTGACGATCTGCAGTCCGTAGTGGTAGTCGGCGACGTAGGCGAAATCGCCCTGCACGGCCACGTCACGGGCGTCGCTGAACTCGTCGATCGTGTAGCCGAGGAGCTCAGGTGCCTCGGGATATTCCATGTCGGCGATGGCCAGGCCCCGGTACGCCGCGGTCATGTATGCGTAGCCGTCCTGGACGAGCATGCGCTGGGAATCCGGGAGAAGGTCGATCTCCCCCACCCAGCGCGGGTACTCGGTGTATTCGGTGCAGTCCTGGCACAGGGCCATGGTGGGATTCAAGGCTGCCAGCAGCAGCGGTATCAGCCAGCGGAACGAACGCATACTTTCCCCTCCAACAGTTCCCCGGTATAGCGTCTTCGTGACCTCGATTCTACCACATCAGCGTCCCGACGGGGTGGCTGGCCCGCGGGGTCACCACGACATTGGGCGCTCAACCCGAGCCCGAGGAGCTTCGCGCCATGCCCTTCGTCCCCCCCCTGCCCCCGGATCACGATCCGGAGACCCGCAACCTCGCCGCGTTCTTCAACGAGACCCTGGGCTTCTGCCCCAACAGCGTCCTGACCATGCAGCGGCGGCCGGCCATCGCCCGGGCCTTCATCCAGCTCAACATGGCCGTCATGGCCAACGAGGGCCGGCTGACCAGCGCGCTCAAGCGCCTCATCGGTTACGTGTCCAGCCACGCCGGGGGGTGCCGCTATTGCCAGGCGCACACCATCCGGGCGGCCGAGCGATACGGCGCCGAGCAGATCCAGCTGGAGAACGTGTGGGAATACCGCACCCATCCCGCCTTCACGCCTTCGGAGCGGGCCGCTCTCGACCTGGCCATCGCCGCCTCATCGACGCCCAACGGGGTGGATGAGCCCCTGCAGAATCGCGTGCGCGAGTACTGGGACGACGGCGAGATCGTCGAGATCATGGGTGTGGTGGCGTTGTTCGGCTACCTGAATCGCTGGAACGACAGCATGGCCACCACCCTCGAAGAGGGCGCCGAGGAGAGCGGCCGTCAATGGCTGCTAGGCGACGGTTGGGAACGAGGCAAGCACCGCTAGACCAGCCGCGGCACCGCTGCCACCAGCAACTCGGCCACCCGTTCGCGCACGAGGATTCCCGTCTCCACCACGTCCTGGTGCGACAGTTCGGGCTGGCCCGTCTCCCGCGAGGGGTTGGTGATGCAGCTCAGCCCCACCACCTTCACGTCCAGGGCGTGCAGCAACGCGGCCTCGGGCGCCGTGGACATGCCCACGGCGTGGCAGTGCATGCGCCGCATCATGCCGATCTCGGTCTTGGGCTCGTAGTTGGGCCCCCACACGCTGCCGTAAACGCCCTGATGCACGGGCACGCCGGCCTGGGCCGCGGCTTCGGCCAGGGCGCGCGACAGGTCGGCGTCGAACAGGCGCAGCGGACCGGGCACCCGGCCCACCGCCGCACCGGCGCCCATGGGGTCGGCCAGCAGGCCCCGCAGCGGGTCGCGCCAGTGCAGGTCGATCTGATCGCGGATCACCATGAGGTCGCCCGGCACGTAATGCGGATCGAGCCCGCCGGCCGCGTTGGTGAGCACCACGGTCTCCACGCCCAGGCAGGCCAGCACGGCCACGGGCAACATGGTTTCCGACGACTCCAGCCCCTCGTAGGGATGCAGACGCCCCTGCATCACCACCACCGGCACGCCACCCACGGTGCCGCGCACCAGCTGGCCCTTGTGCTCGGCCACCGAGGTGGAGTGATAACCGGGAATGTCGCCGTAGGCCACGGCCTCGGCGTCCTCCACCTGCTCCACGAAATTGCCCAGGCCGCTGCCCAGGACCAGGCCCACGCGCCCTTTGAAACCACGGCCGTCCAGGAAGGCGACCGCCTCGGCCACGCGATCACGCCAGCGGTCGGATAGTCGGCTCAGTCGCTCGTTCATGAGGCGCCTCCACTGGCCACCAGGCCGTCCAGGCCGTGCTTGTCGCGGATGCTGGCGAACTCGGCCAGGGCCAGCTCGATGTGATCGCGAGCCACCTGCTCGGGCAAGAAGGCGCTCTTGAAACCGCCGAGAATGATGTCCTCGAGCTGCAGGAGCGTGAAGTCGAAGGTGTCCACGGCCAGGCGCAACTCGCGCACCATGTCGGTGTCGGCGAAGAGGGTGTTGTCGGTATTCAGGCACACCCGCAGCCCCGCGTCGCGGAAGTGGCGCAGGGGATGATCGCCCACCGAGGGCACCACGCCGGTGTGCACGTTGCTCGACAGGCAGATCTCCAGGGGCACGCGGTGGTCGGCCACGAAGCTCATGAGCTCGGGGTCTTCCACCAGACGGGTGCCGTGGCCGATGCGCTTGGCGCCGCAACGGTGGATGGCCATGTGGATGGACTCGGGACCGTAGGTCTCGCCGGCGTGGCAGGTGGCGGGCAGGTTGTGCTTCATGCAGAGGTAGAAGGCCTCGCGATGGTCGGCGGCGGGCTGACCCGCCTCGGCGCCGGCCAGATCGAAGGCCACCACGCCGCGGCCCTTCCAGTTCACGGCCAGCTGGGCCAGCTCCAGGCTCTGGGCCGGATCGATGGTGCGCAGGCCGGTGACGATGATGCCGCCCTGGACCCGGTCCACGGCCAGCAGCCCCCGATACACGGCGGCCACGCAGTCGTCCAGGTTCAGGCCCTGCTCGAGGTGCAGCAGCGGGCAGAAACGAACTTCCAGCACCCTGACGTTGGCAGCGGCGGCGTCCTCGGCCAGCTCGCGGGCCACGCGCTCCAGGCTCTCGGCGGTCTGCAGACAGGCCACGGTGTGGTCGAAGAAGGCCAGGTACTCGGGCAGGCTGCCGGTGCCCTGGCCGGGGCAGTACCTGGCCCGCAAGGCGGCCTCGTCATCGGGCATGTCCAGGCCGGCGGCCCGCCCCAGCTCGACGAAGGTGGCCGGTCGTAGGGAACCGTCGAGATGGATGTGCAGGTCGGTCTTGGGCAGGGCGCGCAGGACGTCGTCGGAGATGTCGGCGCCGCGGAGCAGATCGCTGGGACGGTAGTTCATGACGAT
>Ga0070729_10007516_pt1 | contig 10427 bp, 9 predicted proteins | sample tdDd472_FD_66725 | JGI IMG/M metagenome (GOLD analysis project Ga0070729, IMG submission 66725) | Marine sediment microbial communities from the Atlantic coast under amendment with organic carbon and nitrate - tdDd47.2 | ecosystem: Environmental > Aquatic > Marine > Coastal > Sediment | place...
ATGTGGGCGAGGAAGCCCGCTTCGTACATCAGGGCATGACCTCCTCCGACGTGCTGGATACCTGCCTCGCCGTGCAGATGACGCAGGCGGCGGACATTCTGCTCGCCGACATCGACCAGTTGCTCGCCGCCCTGAAGAAGCGGGCGATGGAGCACCGGATGAGCGTCAAGGTCGGTCGCAGCCACGGTATCCATGCCGAGCCGACAACCTTCGGCGTGACGCTGGCGACCTATTACGCCGAGTTCGCGCGCAATCGGGAGCGGCTGGTGCAGGCGCGCGCCGAAGTCGCGACCTGCGCCATCAGCGGCGCGGTGGGCACCTTCGCCAATATCGACCCGAACGTCGAAGCGCATGTGGCGGAGAAGCTGGGCCTGACGGTGGAGCCGGTCTCGACACAGGTCATCCCGCGCGACCGCCACGCCATGTTCTTTGCCGTCATGGGTGTCATTGCCTCTTCGGTCGAGCGGCTGGCGACGGAGATCCGGCATCTGCAGCGGACGGAAGTCCTGGAGGCGGAGGAATATTTCTCGCCGGGCCAGAAGGGCTCCTCCGCCATGCCGCACAAGCGCAATCCCGTGCTGACCGAGAACCTGACGGGGCTGGCGCGCTATGTCCGCGCCCAGGTCATCCCGGCGATGGAGAACGTGGCGCTGTGGCATGAGCGCGACATCTCGCACTCTTCCGTGGAGCGCATGATCGGTCCCGATGTCACTGTCACCCTGGACTTCGCGTTGGCGCGGCTGTCGGGCGTGGTCGAGAAGCTGGTGGTCTATCCGGAGCGGATGCTGGCCAACATGAACCGGCTGGGCGGTCTGATCCATTCGCAGCGCGTGCTGCTGGCCCTGACCCAGGCGGGCGTCAGCCGCGAAGACGCCTATCGTCTGGTGCAGCGCAACGCCATGAAGGTCTGGGAAGCGGACGGCAAGGCCGACCTGCTGGCCCTGCTGAAGGCGGACCCGGAGGTCAGCGCGGCACTGAGCGACGAGGCCCTGGAGTCCATGTTCGACCTTGGCTACCACCTGAAACACGTCGACACGATCTTCGCCCGCGTGTTCGGGGAGTAGGCTGCCGCTTCACCTGCGCCGGGCCGGCGCGCGTTCCCGATGTTTCATGCCTCGAACGGCTCGCCCCACAGGTCGGCCAGGTAGGGATTCAGGAAGCGGCCCGCAGGGTCCAGTTCGCGGCGCAGTTTCGTGAAACGCTCGAAATCCGGGTAGAGTTGGCGCAGGTCGTTGGCTTTCAGGGAGTGCATCTTGCCCCAATGCGGGCGACCGCCGCGACGGCGGAAGATCGGTTCGATGTGTTCGAAGAACCAGTCGAAGCGATCCAGATGCCAGGCGTGGACAGCGACGGAGATGCGCGGGCCGCCCTGGAACGGGCTGAGCCAGGCATCGTCACCCGCCGTCATGCGGCATTCGACGGGAAAGAACACGTCGCGCCGTTCGCGTTCGATCACGGACAGCGCTTCCTCCAGCGCCTCCAGCCCCTGATCGATCGGCAGGTGATATTCCATCTCGTTGAAGGGGTTGTTGCGTTCGTTGGCCAGCATCGCCCAGCTCGGGCCGATGATGTCCTCCGGTTTCTGGCTTCTGGCGACCTTGTTCAGCACCGCGCGCCGGAGCGGACTTGCCCAGCCCAGCAGGTCACGCAGCAGTTTCAACTGCTTCACCGCATTGCTGTCGCTGTTGTCCTTCGCGCCTGAATCCGGTGCATCGGTCTCGTCGTGGACAATGTTGAAGGCGTGGTCGCAGAACGGCAGGCAGAAGAATTCGAAGTTCCGGTGCTGCACCCAGCTGTCCATCGCCGCGGCCAGCGTGTCCTTCAGCGGGCGGGTGAAGGTGCGTCGATGCAGCCTGTAGGCGGGCTGCAGGGAAACCGTCGCATCGACAATGATCCCCAGGCTGCCCAGCGCGATGCGTGCTGCATGCAGCAGGTCGGCGCCATTCTCCGCGCTGGCGGTCACCGTTTCACCGGTCGCCGTGATCAGCGTGGTCGCCTGCATCTCCGCCGACAGGCAGGGGAAGCTTGGACCGGTGCCATGGGTGCCGGTGGACGTGGCTCCGGCCAGGGTCTGCGCGTCGATGTCGCCGAGGTTGCGGAAGGCCAGACCATGTTCCTGCAGATCCCGTGACAGGGCATTCAGGCTGGCCCCGGCCTGCAGTCGCGCCGTGGCGGCAGACGGATCACAGGAAAGGACCGTCCCCTCGATCCCGCTCAGGCTGACGAGGGTCTGGTCGGTGGCGGCGAGGGGCGTGAAGGAGTGGCCCGAACCGACGACACGCACCCGGCCCCGGCTTTCGCCGAGTTTGACCGAGAGCGCCGCATGGTCGGACGGGCGGAAAATGGCGGTCGGCGTCGCGCGGACATGCCCGGACCAGTTCTGCCAGTTGCTGCTTGCCATGCCGATCCACCGTCCGCACTGTTGATTGCTGACTGGATCATAAGAGGCAGATCGCCTCGGTGGCAGGGGGAGAATGCGGGTGACTGACGATGCGCATCAGGAGATGGCCGAGAAGCGTCTGGAAAGCATCAGGAGTCTGCTCGGCACCGCCTGGCGTTCCGACCCCGCCGAGGTGCAGGCGCTGATCGACCGGCTGTCGGTCGAGACCTTCGTCGACAAGGTCTCCAAGCCCCGTCGCCAGGTCTATCGCGCCCTGATCGACTATCTGGAGAATGCGCTGGAGGAACGGGAGGACGCGGACCCGGAGGAGATCCGCAAGCGGGCCGGTCGCCAGAGCTATCTCCAGCGGCTGATCAAGGGACTGGACTGAAGCGCGTCCGCACTGGATCGATCCATCAGATGATGGAATCGGCACCGGCCCGCTCAGACCTTCCAGAACACGAACAGCGCCCAGACGACAGCGACGCCGATGCCGCCCCAGAGCGGTGTACCGAACAGTGCCATCCAGGCGATCATGATGAAGGCGGAGCCGAGCAGGCTGATGAACAGCCGGTCTCCGCGCGTCGTGTCGATCCGGAAGATGCCGCGCCTTGGCGCGCCGCCGGGTACGAAGTATTCCCAGACACCCATGCTGGAAATCGCCACCGCGACGAAGATGAAGAAGGCGGCGGTCGGCCAGGTCCAGGCCATCCATGAAAGACCCATCTGTCAGCCCCTCCGCTTCACTCAGACCCGGCCCAGGGCGAAGCCCTTGGCGATGTAGTTGCGGACGAAATAGATCACGAAGGCGCCGGGCACGATGGTCAGCACACCCGCCGCCGCCAGCAGCCCCAGCTCGTAGCCGGATGTGGAGGCTGTTCGGGTCATGGTGGCGGCAATCGGCTTGGCCTCGACGGAGGTCAGCGTCTTGGCAAGCAGCAGTTCCACCCAGGAGAACATGAAGCAGAAGAACATGGCGACGCCGATACCGGCGGCGATGGTCGGCATGAAGATGCGGATGAAGAAGCTCCAGAACGAGTGGCCGTCGATATAGGCGGTCTCGTCCAGTTCCTTCGGCACGCCGGACATGAACCCCTCCAGGATCCAGACGGCCAGCGGGATGTTGAACAGCGTATGCGCCAGCGCCACCGCCAGATGGGTGTCGAACAGGCCGACCGCCGAATAGAGCTGGAAGAATGGCAGGGCGAACACGGCCGCAGGGGCCATCCGGTTGGTCAGCAGCCAGAAGAAGACGTGCTTGTCCCCCAGGAAGCGATAGCGGGAAAAGGCATAGGCTGCGGGCAGGGCGACGGCGACCGAGATCACCGTGTTGATGGAGACGTAGATCAGGGAATTGACGTAGCCCATGTACCAGGTGGGATCGGAGAAGATGGTGACATAGTTCTCCAGCGTGAAGGTCTGGGGCCACAGCGTCAGGCCACCCAGGATCTCGTTGGTGGTCTTGAACGACATGTTCAGCAGCCAGTAGATCGGCAGCATCAGGAAGATGATGTAGACCGTCGGGATCAGTCGCCGCGCACGCATCCGCTTACTCCTCGTTCCGCATCATCAGGGTATAGAACACCCAGCTCAGCAGCAGGATGATCAGGAAGTAGATCAGGGACATGGCCGCTGCCGGACCCAAGTCGAACTGGCCCAGTGCAATCTTCACCAGGTCGATGGACAGCAGGGTCGTGGAGTTGCCCGGCCCGCCACCGGTAAGCACGAACGGTTCCGTGTAGATGTTGAAGGAATCCATGAACCGCAGCAGTACCGCAATGGTCAGCACCCGCTTCATCTTCGGCAGCTGGATGTAACGGAAGATCGCCCAGGAACTGGCCCCGTCAATCCGCGCCGCCTGATAATAGGCGTCGGGTATGGAGACCAGACCGGCATAGGCCAGCAGCACCACAAGCGAGGTCCAGTGCCAGACATCCATCAGCAGCAGGGTGAACCAGGCATCCCCGATCTGGCGGGTGAAGTTGAAATCGAAGCCCAGCGCGTTCAGGCCGTAGCCCATCAGTCCGATATCCGGTAGGGCGAAGATGTTCCACATCGCGCCGACCACGTTCCAGGGGATCAGCAGCGGCAGCGCCATCAGCACCAGACACACCGAGACCCAGGCGCCCTTGCGGGGCATGGCCAGTGCGATGATGACGCCGAGCGGGATCTCGATGGCCAGGATGGAGAAGGTGAAGATCAGCTGCCGGATCAGGGAATCATGGAACCGGGGGGACTCGATCACCTGTTCGAACCAGATCAGGCCGGCCCAGAAGAATTCGTTGTTCCCGAACGTCTCCTGCACCGAGTAGTTCACCACGGTCATCAGGGGCAGGATCGCGTTGAAGGCGACCAGCACCAGCACCGGCAGGATGAAGAGCCAGGCTCTCTGATTGACGGTCTTCCTCATGCGCCGCGTCCTTCCCCGGCCAGCCAGCCGTCACGGTAGACCCGGGTGAAGGCAGGGTCGAAGCTCAGGTGCGTGGCTTCCGAAGGCACCTCATCCTCGTTGCTGGCCAGCAACTTCACGGTCTGGCCCGTCTGCGTGACCGTCTCCACGATGCGATAGCGTCCGGCATTCATCACCCGCGTCACCTGCACCGGCAGCCCCCTGTCGGCAAAACCGACGAACTCCGGACGGATACCGATCTCCAGCGCGCCGCCGGGCTTCACGGATGCCGCATTTGCCACGGCGATCGGGGTATCCCCGATCATGGCGGTGTCACCCGCCATGATGCAGGGCAGCAGGTTCATGCCGGGGGAGCCGATGAAATGGCCGACGAAGGTATGGGCGGGACGTTCGAACAGTTCGACCGGCGTGCCGATCTGGACGACGCCGCCATCCTTCATCAGCACGACGCGGTCGGCGAAGGTCAGGGCCTCGATCTGGTCGTGGGTGACATAGATCATGGTCCGGTCGATACGCCGGTGCAGTTCCTTCAGCTTCGAGCGCAACTGCCATTTCAGATGCGGGTCGATGACCGTCAGCGGCTCGTCGAACATGATGACGTTGACGTCGTCGCGGACCAGCCCGCGCCCCAGCGAGATCTTCTGCTTGCCGTCCGCCGTCAGGCCCGATGCGCGACGGTCCAGCATCTCCGTCAGGTCCGTCATCTCCGCGATCTCGCGCACGCGGGCGTCGATCTCCGCCGCCGGTACGCCGCGGTTGCGCAGCGGGAAGGCGAGGTTCTGGCGCACGGTCATGGTGTCGTAGATCACCGGGAACTGGAACACCTGGGCGATGTTGCGGGCAGTCGGGTCGCGGGTGGTCATGTCCTCCCCGTCGAACAGCACCCGACCCCGTGACGGCACCAGCAGGCCGGAGATGATGTTCAGCAGGGTGGTCTTGCCACAACCGGAGGGGCCGAGCAGGGCATAGGCGCCGCCATCCTCGAACTCGAAATCAAGCTGCTGCAGGGCCCAGTCGGCGGGGTTCACCGGGTTGGGCATGTAGGCGTGGCCGAGGTTGTCCAGGGTGATGCGTGCCATGTCAGTCGGCCCTGCCACCAGCGGCGCCGACCAGGTGGCCGGCGTCGTCGAAATACATGGCGCGGGAGACATCCATGTGGAAATCCGCCTCCGCCCCGATATCGAAGTCATGCACGCCGGTGGACAGGGACACCCAGTCATTGCCGTTCAGATCAAAGTGCACCGTGCTCTCCGAGCCGCTGAGTTCCGCAATCCGCACGTGACCGCGAATGGCGACCGGCTGTGCGCCGTCGGGCCGGATGGTCACCCGATGCGGTCGCACGCCGAGCATGTAGCTGCCATCCGCCATGCCCGTGGTCGAGGCATCGGCCTGCCAGCGGATGCTGCTGCCCAGCAGGAATTCACCGCCCTGCTTCGTCACCTTCGCCGCATTCATCGGGGGCTCGGAGAAGACCTGGGCGCTGATCAGGTCCCTCGGGTGCTGATAGGATTCCATTGTCGGACCGAACTGGGTCACACGCCCTTCATGCAGGGTGGCGGTATTGCCGCCGAACAGCAGCGCCTCCATCGGCTCCGTGGTGGCATAGACCGCGATGCAGTTGCGGTCGGCGAAGAGGCGGGGCAGTTCGTCCCGCAATTCCTCGCGCAGCTTGAAGTCCAGGTTGGCCAGGGGTTCGTCCAGCAGCACCACGTCGGCATCCTTCACCAGGGCGCGGGCCATGGCGGTGCGCTGCTGCTGCCCGCCGGAAAGCTCCGACGGGCGCCGGTCCAGCATCGGCGTCAGCCGCATCAGTTCGGCCATCTCCTGTACCCGCCGGTCGATCTCCGCCTTGTCGATGCGGGCCAGTTTCAGGGGGCTCGCGATATTGGCGTAGACGCTGAGGTTCGGGTAGTTGATGAACTGCTGATAGACCATGGAGACATTGCGCTTCTGCACCGAAACGCCGGTCACATCGCGCCCGTTGAACCAGATCTGGCCGCTGGTCGGACGCTCCAGCCCCGCCATCAGCTGCATCAGGGTGGTCTTGCCGGAAAGTGTCGTGCCAAGCAGCACATTGAAGCTGCCGGGTGCCAGCGTCAGGTCGGTGGGGTGGATATGAACTTCCCCGTCTACCTGCTTCGCGACTGATTTCAGTTCCAGGGCCATGGACGAAAATTACTCAAACAAATCGATCAGGAAAAGAAGGAGAAGGGCTCCGTCACGCCGGGGAGGTGGCGCGACGAAACCCTTCTCCAGAACGCGACAGGTCAGTTGGCCTGCCAGCGCTTGATCAGCTCTTCATAGGCGATGGTCTCGCCCTTCGGCTTCTCGTTGGCGAGCTTCGCCTTGGCACCGCCCTTGCCGAGCCATGCCGAAGCATCCTTCTCGGCGTTCAGACGCGGGCCGCAGCCACCGTAGGTGTTGTTCGCCTTGTCCGCCCGTTCCATGCGAGCCATTGTGATGTCCATCTCCTCCGCCAGGCGATCCATTGCCTGCTGGGGCGTGAACGCGCCGGAGTTCACATCACCGATCTGCTGCCACCAGATCTGGGCCAGCTTTGGATAGTCAGGCACGTTGACACCGGTCGGCGACCAGTTGACCCGATCCGGAGACCGGTAGAACTCCACCAGACCACCGAGGTTCGGTGCACGGTCCGTGAAGGACTGATGGTGGATGTCGCTGTCGCGGATGATGGTCAGACCGACATGGCTCTTCTTCAGCGACACGGTCTTGGAGACCACGAACTGGGCGTAGAGCCAGGCTGCCTTGCGGCGATCAACCGGGGTGGACTTGAACAAGGTCCAGGAACCGGCGTCCTGATAGCCGAGCTTCTGGCCATTCTCCCAGTAGGGGCCATGCGGCGACGGGGCCATCCGCCAGAGCGGCTTGCCGGCGTCATCGACGGTGTTGTTGCCGTCCGACTTCGGCGCGACCATGGCGGCGGTGAAGGCCGTGTACCAGAAGATCTGCTGGGCCACGTTGCCCTGGCTCAGGGCGGGCAGCGACTGGTAGAAGTCATAGTCCGCGGCGCCCGGAGGGGCGTACTTCCGCAGCCATTCATCCCACTTGCGGATCGCGTAGACCGCCGCCGGGCCATTGGCACCGCCACCGCGGGTGACGGATGCACCTGCGGGATTGCAGGAGCCTTCTTCCATGCGGATGCCCCATTCATCGATCGGGCGACCGTTCGGCAGACCCTTGGAACCGGCACCGGCCATCGACAGCCAGGCATCGGTCATGCGCCAGCCCAGGTCAGGCGCGCGCTTGCCGTAGTCCATGTGACCATAGATGCGGACGCCGTCGATCTCCTTCACGTGGACGGAGAAGAATTCGGCAATGTCCTCATAGGCCGACCAGTTGACCGGGACACCCAGGTCATAGCCGTACATGTCCTTGAACCTGGCCTGCAGGTCCGCACGGTCGAACCAGTCCTTGCGGAACCAGTAAAGGTTGGCGAACTGCTGGTCGGGCAGCTGATACAGCTTGCCATCCGGACCGGTCGTGAACGACTTGCCGATGAAGTCGTCGATGTCCAGCGTCGGCAGGGTCACGTCACTGCCTTCACCCGCCATCCAGTCCGTAAGGTTGACCGCCAGCTGCAGCCGGGAATGGGTGCCGATCAGATCCGAGTCATTGATGTAGGCATCATAGAGGTTGCGGTTGGTCTGCATCTGCGTCTGCACCGCCTGCACGACCTCGCCTTCACCCAGAAGCTGGTGGTTCACCTTGATCCCGGTGATTTCCTCGAAAGCCTTGGTCAGGACCTTGGATTCATACTCGTGTGTCGGGATTGTCTCCGACAGCACGTTGATCTCCATGCCCTTGAAGGGCTCGGCAGCCTTGATGAACCATTCGAGCTCCGTCATCTGCCCTTCTTTCGACAGGGTAGATGGCTGGAATTCGCTCTCGACCCAATTCTTCGCTTCGTCCATACCAGCGGAGGCTGGTGCGGCGAAGGCGAAAAGGGCGCCTGCCGCGACGGCGGCGAGCAAGTTTCTTTTCATTATTCAACCCTCCCTAGGTTAATGAATGGATCATCAAGCGAAGAAAAATGAAAGTCAATATGAACCAGAACGAAATTTCATGTTGCGATATGAGCCCCAAATGAACGAAAATTGCCTGCATCACAGCCGTTTGCCCGTATTGCGTGCTCATGCTGCACCCGCGTCTCGCTATTGCGAAAGAAAATGAAAATAACCGAAACCTCAGCCATATCGCCCCGTCAGACGGATATCCTCGGCCGCGCCCGGGCCCATGGGCGCGTGGATGTGGAGGATCTGGCCGGTCAGTTCGCGGTCACGCCACAGACGATTCGGAAGGACATCAACGAACTCAGCGACCGTGGTCTGCTGCAGCGGGTGCACGGCGGGGCGGTCTATCCGTCCAATGTGACCAACTTCGCCTACGACTCGCGTCGCATCCTGGCTGCGGAGGCGAAGCAGCGTATCGGCACGGCGGCTGCGGCACTGATCCCCGACAAGTCCTCCATCATGCTCAACATCGGCACGACGACGGAGCAGGTGGCCTTCGCGCTGCGCCAGCACGACGGGATCATGGCGATCACCAACAATCTGAATGTCGCGAACATCCTGCGGGAGGCGCCGTCGGCGGAGGTGATCATCGCCGGTGGGCTGGTGCGTCACGCCGATGGTGGCATCGTGGGGGAGGCGACCATCGACCTGATCAACCAGTTCAGGGTGGATTTCGCCGTCATCGGTGCCTCCGCGATTGATCAGGACGGCAGCCTGCTGGACTTCGACTATCGGGAGGTTCGCGTGGCGCAGGCGATCATTCGCCATGCCCGCTGTACCATCCTGGTGGCGGACAGCATGAAGTTCCAGCGCACCGCGCCCGTGCGCATCGGCCACTTGTCCGAGATTGATGTCTTCGTCACCGACAAGGCCCCGTCTGTCGGCATATCCGAGATATGCGCGGCCAATGAGGTGCAGTTGCAGATCGCGGACAGCGCGTTGGTGCAGACCGGATGAGAAATCCATGACGGAACATTTCGACATCTTCGTCATCGGCGGCGGCATCAACGGTTGCGGCATCGCGCGTGATGCGGTGGGCCGTGGCCGGTCGGTCATGCTGGCAGAGATGAATGATCTGGCCCAGGGCACGTCGTCCGGGTCGACGAAGCTGATCCATGGCGGCCTGCGCTATCTGGAGCACTACGAGTTCCGTCTGGTGCGCGAATCCCTGATGGAGCGGGAAACGCTCTGGTCCATGGCTCCGCAGATCATCTGGCCGCTGCGGTTCGTGCTGCCGCACCATCGCGGCCTGCGTCCGGCCTGGATGCTGCGGCTGGGCCTGTTTCTCTATGACAACCTCGGGGGGCGGAAGCTGTTGCCGTCGACGCGGACGCTGGACCTGCGGACCGACCCGCTGGGCGCGCCGCTGCGCGAGGAGTTCGTGAAGGGCTTCGAATATTCCGACTGCTGGGTCGACGATGCCCGGCTGGTCCTGCTGAATGCCCGTGATGCGGCGGACAGGGGGGCTGTGGTTCGCACCCGCACGCGCGTGACCTCCGCCCGCGCCAGCGATGGCAAGTGGCTGGTGGAGCTGGAGGATCAGCGCAACGGGACGCTGCACACGGTCACGGCTGATGTCGTGGTGAATGCGGCAGGTCCCTGGGTG
>Ga0070729_10007517_pt1 | contig 10426 bp, 7 predicted proteins | sample tdDd472_FD_66725 | JGI IMG/M metagenome (GOLD analysis project Ga0070729, IMG submission 66725) | Marine sediment microbial communities from the Atlantic coast under amendment with organic carbon and nitrate - tdDd47.2 | ecosystem: Environmental > Aquatic > Marine > Coastal > Sediment | place...
CCTGGTCTCCCAGGCCGCAGAAAACCACCCAGGCCTGCCGATGTTCATCTTCGGCCACTCCATGGGCTCCTTTCTGGTGCGGGACGTCATCGCTGCGACAAAGCAGCCCCTTGCAGGCGCCATCATCTGTGGAACGGCCACCCTCCCCTCCTTTATGGCAGAACTCGGTAAACTTATTGCCGGGCTCCACGCAAAAGTCTCCGGACCCCGCAGCCCAAGCCGACTCATGGACCGCCTCAGTTTCGGTTCATACAATCTCTGCTTCTTTCCGGCTCGGACGCCCTTTGACTGGCTCTGCAGCGCCCCCGAGAGTGTGGACCGTTACATCAACGATCCCCTGTGCGGCTATGTTTCCACGGCGGCCTTTTTCAGGGACCTCAACGGCGCCCTTGCCCGCATCGGGAAACGGTCCCACATCAAAAAGACCCCTTCGGACCTCCCCGTTCTCTTCCTGGCAGGCAAAAAAGACCCCGTAGCTGCCATGGGTGTTTCCGCCTCCACCCTTGCCGCCCGATACGTGGAGGCCGGCGTCAGGGACTCTGAAGCAATTCTGTATGACGGCGCCCGCCACGAGCTCTTCGGTGAGCCCATTAAAGAGAGAATTTATTCCGATATCATTGATTGGATGAAGGCACGGCTCTCCTGAGCCTCAGCAATGATTCGGCCTGCCTCCGACGGGTCAACGGGGGCACCATTACGCTGAACAGTTAAGGGCATCACTGCATTTCTGAAACGCGCCGATGATGGGGCGCACAGACGTTATCGGAGGGATTATGATCACATCACGCGTAGAGGGATTTGGCTTTCTTGCCGGACAGGAGCAACCTGAACCGGAACGTAAAAACCTTCTTTTTATCCATGGGGCCGGCCAAAACAGCCACTTCTGGAGTGCACAGGTGAGCGGCCTTGCCCCGCACTTCAACACCTTTGCTCTGGATCTCCCCGGCCATCACCAAAGTGATGGCCCCTTGCGTCCCACCGTTTCAGACATGGCCATGGCCATCCTCGATTTCATGGACGCAACAAAACTCTCATCTGTCATCCCCTGTGGCCTCAGCATGGGAGGGGCCGTTGTGCTTGACCTTCTTCTCGGGCACCCGGAACGATTTCCCGAGGCGATCCTTGTGAACACAGGCGCTCGGCTGAAGGTACTGCCCGAGATTCTGGATGCCGTGGAAAACAACTATGACACCTACCTTCAATCTCTGTTTCACTTTGCCGTCCCCACCGCCCACCGAACCCCGGAGGTTAAAAAAGCCCTTGACGCTGCCACTGAAAAAAAGAACACCCCAACCATAAACGACCTCAAGGCCTGTGACCTGTTTGACGTCATGCCCCGTCTTTCCGAAATCCAAAGCCGGGTCCTTATTATGGCGGCTGAAAAAGATATCTCCACACCACTAAAGTACGGACACCTTTTGAACGATAAGATAAACAACACTTCCTTTGCAGTCATTAAAGGATGCGGCCACTTCTCCCCCATCGAAGCAGCGGAGGAGTTCAACAAAACGATTGTTACGTTTTTTGATGATGCCATAAAAAGCTGAGAAACAGGCTTTTTACGTCGCCATCATGTCTTGATCAGTCTGGAGTGCTCTAAACCAATGAAAATCACATGCAACGGATGCGGCAAAAGCTATAACGTAGATGATGCAAAAATCCCTGAAGGGCGACGAATCGAAACACCGTGCCCGGGATGCAAGACCCCCATTGTGGTTGAAAAACCCAAGAAAGAGGCCCCATCCGCCCTTCCCATAAAAGGCGAAGCCCTGCTCACAAAGATCGTCAAAGAGTCCAGGGCCCTCCCCCCCATGCCGGAAGTCATGGGCCGGGCCATTGCCGTCTTGAACGATGGAACCAGCGGGTTCAATGAAATCGGAGAGGTCATAGAAACCGATCAGGCCCTGGCAACCCGCGTCCTCAAAATTGCCAACTCCGCGTATTACAGCCTCAGCGTCCCTGTCTCCACCGTAAAGCAGGCCGCAGCCATCATGGGGAGCCAGGCCATCTCAGACCTGATCACCGTGGTCAGCACCTCCAAGATGCTGGGCAAGAACCTCACCGGCTACCGACTCTCCTCACGGCATATCTGGGAACACAGCCTCGCCTGCGCCTACGCATCTCGCCATATTGCCGAGCTGAAAGCACCAACCCTTGCCAACGATGCCTTCAACGCAGGGTTGATCCACGACTCCGGCCTGCTCATGCTCGACCCGTTTATCGGCATGCTCAAGCCAGCCTTTGATGAGGCCATTAAAAACGGCAATGCTACCTTCTGCGATGTGGAACAAGAGCTCTTCGGGTTCACTCACACCGAAGTTGCCAGCCTCTTCTTCCGAAAGTGGAACCTTCCCAAGGTGCAGACCGAAGCGATCCGCCTTCAGCACACACCGGGTGACGGCAACAGCCCCCTGGCCCACATCATCCATGTGGCCGATGTCATCGCCATGCGGGTTATGGGAAGCCCTGACCCCACGGGCGCCCACGGACGTGTTAATCCGGACTCGGTCAACGAGCTCTGCCTCACCCCGGAGGAGATGGAAGAGATCGGGTCCAAAGCCAAAGATGCGGTGACCTCGGTCACCCAATCCCTGGCCTGATCGCCGGACAGACCTTTCCATGGGAAAAGGGGGGCCCGGCCGTAAAAAAGAGAGAGCGCCCAGACCCGGCCCAACACGCTGAGAGAGCGGGACATTTCGCCAAAAACGGCACATCCGGCAATGGCTGGGTCTGTCAATTGATAAAATTCCAATTGACAGACCGACCCAATCTTCCCTATGTAAGGGCCACGGATCGCGACAAACGAAGCGCATCCGTACCAGCGAAGGAAGAATAAATCCTTCACCCGATTTTGGGGCTGTAGCTCAGCTGGGAGAGCGCATGACTGGCAGTCATGAGGTCAGGGGTTCGATCCCCCTCAGCTCCACCAAACAAGAAAGCCTGCTGATATTTTATCAGCAGGCTTTTTTTGTTTGAACCCCCAAAGGCCGTCTTGCCTCGGGCGGCGAGGTGAGCCACCTCGAAAGCAGGTTGCCACCTGGCGTTCCACGAAGCGCCCTAAAAACCTCGTCAGTTGTTCTCGGGGAAAGCCCGTCAGCGAATGTGACAGGCCCGAGAAACGAAGGTCGGGACCATGTGCAAACCAGGTGTTCAGGGGATCATCCCCTGGACTCCGGAGGCATAGGCTGCCCCTCCCTTTCCGAGCGTCCATGGTGATAAAACACCAACGTAGCCGTCATGAAATAAACGACGCAAAGCCCTGCCAGAATCTTCACATTCGCCTGAACATCCCCCAGCCCGGCCCCCATGGTGGAGATGCGAAGAAACCCGTCGATACCGGCGGTGCTGGGAATTGCAAGGGACGCCGTTCGCACCCACACGGGCAGGGCCTCAATGGGCCATGAGATGCCCGAGAGAAAAATCACCGGCATGGACGTAAAGAGCAGCAGGAACAGACTCGCCTCCTTGTGGCGAAACAGCACCGACAGGGTCAGGGCGAACAGAATCACCGGTGTGAGAAACAGCCCCATAAAAAGGGCCATATCAAGGGCCGCTCCCCGCTGTACAAAGTCGTAAAAACGGTGCAGCACACCAAAGTAGAGCAGGGCGTGGCCGCTGTAGAGAAGAAGGTAGGCCACCAGCTTGGCCGTGACCATCACCACCGCCCCTGAAAACCCAGGGCCGGCCGAAAACCACTGCCTGCCCCCAGCCTCTCTTTGGGCTCCAGCCACCATCCCCACTCCCATAAGAAGGGTCTGCTGAAGAATCAGGGCAAACACCAGGGGCACCACGTAGGTGGCATAGCCTCCGGAGGCATTGAAGAGCTGGACCACCTGGAGCGGCAGGGGGTTGATTGCGGACAGCGCCTCTTCATTTCCCATGCCCGTGGCCCGGAACCGTTTGATTTCGATACCCGCAGAAAGGGTCTTGATCGTGGTCAACAGCCCGGTAGCCAGCTGCCTGTAGGTAAAAAAGCTGGTTGCATCGCTCCAGATCGCCACCTCGGCCTTCATCCCTTTGAGCACTTTTTTTTGAAACCCCTCGGGAACCAGCAAAATACCCTGAACATCACCAAGCCGACAGAGGGATTTAGCCTCCTCAAAGGAGCTGGCCCGGTTGGCAACCCGAACCCTGTCTCCCGTATCCACCATGCGAATCAGCTGACGGGAGAGACTGGAGTGGTCCTGATCCACCACGACCACCGGCACGTGGGTTTGCACCTCAGGTGAGTAGGGATAGGGGTAAAAAAAGGCGTAAATGATCACAGAGCCCCACAGCAGCAGGCGGGTTCCGGAATCGCCCAACGCCAGCTGTAATTCGGCTGCAACCAACCGAAACCAGTTCATACGGCACCTCCTGCCGCCATCGATTCAGAATTGATACGCCCCACCCTTCCGTACAATTTCACCCAGGCCGCACCACCACAGACCAGCGCAATGGCAAGAAGCGCCCCCAGTGCCCCCAGAGACTCTTCTGGGGCCAGCCCCTTTAGGGCTTGTTCGTTGATCAGCTGCACCATGTAACTCAACGGCAGCAGGTTGTGCCAGATACGGGCAGCAAGGGGCATGGCCGAGCTGGGAAACGTAACGCCGGCAAAGACAAAGGCTGAGCCTGCGTAGAAACTTGTCAGGCTAACCGCCTTGGTCAACTCGCCGGTAAAGGCCACCAGAAACAGGGCCACGGCCTGACAGGCCACGACAAAGAGAAAGGAGCCCCCCATGAGCGCCACCACTCGTTCGGGAATCGGCATCTCCATAAACCCAAACAAAAGGGCCAGCATGGCCCATGCAAGCAAGGTAAACCAGAGAGTCAGGGGAGCCAGCTTTCCCAAAAGGGCCAGATGCACCCGCCCCCGGGCGGCATCAACCCACATGGGCACCCGTCCCCTTTTGATCTCCCCTCCCACACTCCAAGCCGTTGAACACATGATGAAGATCTTCAAAAGAAAAGGGCAGATGGCCGCATGGAGGTACCAGCGGTAATCAAGGTTCGGGTTAAACAGGGTACGTGAAGCGATGTGAATGCCCGCCGCCCTTTCCCGGGCCCGAACGTCCGGTACCCCCTGGGCACGGCTCACGCTCAGCTTTACCCCGGCCGAGACACTGGCATACACCTTCATCATGGCCCGCTTGATCACCCCTGCCGGCAACATGATCTGGTTGTTGATATAAAACCTCGAGACCGGTGCACGCCCGGCCAGCACCTCCCTCTCCATATGCTCAGGGAGAACGAGAAGGCCGTAGGCGTTACCGGCAAGGACGGCCTTTCGCCCCTCGGCAAGATCATCCACCGGCACCACCCCCATGGCCGGGGTGGACTCAACCATTCGGGTGATGGAGCGAGACAACCCCGTCCGATCCATGTCGCACACGGCCACCGGCAAATTTTCGGGGACGCCCTGGCGAAACATGGCGGTAAAAAGAGCCATGGCAAAAAGAGGCAAGACCACGCTCAGCAGAAGCATCAGCCTGCCTGAAACCATGGCATCCAGCTCACGCCGCCCCACACGCAAGAAAATGTTCATGGAATCCATGTCAGCTTCCCATGCCCCAGTTTACAATGGCGCTCATGCCGGGACGGAGCCCGTCCACAGCCTCCTGGGGCACCGCACGCACCTCAAAGGTCTTCATATCAAAATCCCCCGTGGCCTTTGTGGCATGCCAGGTTGCAAACGCCCCCAACGCGGCAATGTGATTTACCCTCAGCACCACCTCCTTGTTTCCCAAGGCAGGAATCCGGGCATGCAGGAGGCTCCCCATGCGGATCTTTGCCAGGAGGTCCTCACGCAGGTTGAAGGTAACCCACACATCCGAGAGATCCACCAGGGTCACTACAGGGCATCCTGTGGCGGCCAGTTCACCGGGGTCCACCACGATATCCGAGACCTCGGCGGCCCGGGGCGCAAGAAGCCGGGTCTCCTCCTCCCAGGCCTCCACCTCGGCAAGGGCTCCCGCTGCCTTGCCAACCAGAGCCCGGGCAGCCTCCTTGTCTTCTTCCCGCGCCCCGTTATCCGCCATCTCATACGCTGCTCGGGCCGCCTCGGCCCCCTGACGGGCCGCTTCCAGCTTGGCCACGGCTTCATCCAACTTCTGTGCGGGAAGAACACCGTCGGCGTGGAGTTTTTCTACGCGGGCGTGGGTCTTCCGGGCCAGTTCAAGCACCGCCGCGGTCTGGTTCCAGATGTTTCGAGCCGCCCGAACCGTCTCTTCCCTCGCCCCGTGGTTGGCCTTGGTGAGCTGGGCGTTGGCCCCCTTCACCGCGGCCTGAGCCTGCTTCACCTTGGCCCTCACCTCCGGACTGTCGATGGTAAAAAGAGGCTGCCCCTTCTCCACCCGGCTCCCCCGGGAGACATAGATATCGGAGACCCGTCCGGCCACCTTGGAGGCCACGTCGATGCGGGTGGCATCCACCTCCCCCTGCACCACCAGGGTCGCAGGCTTCATTGCCAGAAGCCACGCCGCCGAGCCAGCCACTGCCAGCCCAACCAGAACCATGACGAACGTCGTGTATGTTCTCTTCATCAGAAGGTCACCTCCTGTCTCTTTTCATTGCGATAGGTATGAAACTCCGTTGTTAGACCTGCCGTTTCCAAAAGCCTGGCGAGGGCCACATCGTAGTCGTAGACGGCCTTTAGCTGCTTGATCTCCACCCCGGACAGGGTGAGCCGGGCGTCCACCACATCCAGCGAGGTGGCATACCCCTCTTCAAAGGCACGGGTCTGCACCCGCACCGCCTCTTTGGCAAGGGCAAGGGAGGTTTTCAACGCATCGTACTGCTCCACCTGTGCCACCACCTCGTGGTAGAGCTTCTCCGTCAGGGTGGCGATGTCCTTTCTTGCCTGAACGGAAAGATGCCCCACCTGGGCTTTTCTGGCCCGGGCCGCCCGAAGGCGGTTCACCGATGAGAGGCCTTCGAACAGAGGGACCTCCATCCCCACCCCGGCTGCCCATTCGGGCTCCAGGATGGTAAGATCCTCGGGAAGCATCTCCTTTGTTGCAAACAGGTACACCTTGGGAAGCAGGGTTCCCGTCTCCGCCTTCACACCGGCTTCAGCCTGAACACCCTTCTCATCGATACGCCGAAGGAGCGGGCTTAAGCGAAGGGCAGCTGACGTGAAGTGCTCCAGAGGCTCGATCTCACGGGAGAGAAAAAGGGGAGAGACCGGCGTGGTCTCGTCATGATCCCCCTCCCCCACGGCCAGAAGATTTGCAAGGGCTGTGTCGGCAATGGCCTGGTCTCGCACGGAGCGTTTCAGCACGCGATCTGCCTCGGCCCATGCCACCTCGGCATGAAGCCGCTCGGAACGGGAGATCATGCCACTGGCTTCCAACTGCTTTGCCTCTGAAAGGTGGCGAGCCATCCCGGCCAGGTAGGCCTCACGAACCTCCACCACCTTTCCGGCAAAACGAAGCCCGTAATAACGCGACACCATCTCACGCATCAACCGCTGACTCGTCTCCTGAAGCTGGGCCCCCGCCTCGGACACCCGGGATGTGGCCGCCCTGTTGGCCGCCTGAATCCGGCCTCCGGCGTACAGGGGCATGGACGCCGTAATGCGCCCCTTCACAAAAGTGTCGTCCTGAACCTCCATGGTGAACTCGGGAAGATACCCGAAACGAGGATCGGTCCCATGGAAAAGCCCCATGGCATCCTTCATCTGGGACAGGTCGATTTCAATGGGATCGTCAATCCGAGTCCACCGTGCGGTGGCTTCCACCTTGGGAAGGTAGAGCCCGAAAGCGGCATCCTTCTCATGTTCCGTCACGGACTTGGCCTGCCGGGCTGCAGCCAGGGTATCGTTGGCCGTCTCCATGCGGGAGAGTGCCTCATCCAGGGTGAGCTCTCCGGCCAGTGACGCTTGTGGGGGGAAAAAAAACACGAACATAAGCGCCATGACAGTGAAGCCATTCCTCTTTGTTCTGCTCATCACGCCAACACCCCCCTTCGGATCATGGCCTTGATGTGGGTCCGCAGGGTGGACCAATCATTCGGCTGATCACTCGTAACCCGTTCATAAAGGGATTTTCGGATCCCCCCCAGAATGAAATTGCAGATCACTGTCGCCGGGATGTGGGGATTCAACACCCCTTGACCCTGACCATCCTCAAGAATAGAGAGGAACGCCCCCAAAAACTCGTTGTAGTGGCGGGAAAAACTCACCTCTTTATTCTTCATAAAATTGTTGAACTCGTTGGCGAACACGATGATCAGGTGCCTGTCTCCGGTCAGCACATCAAAAATAAGGTCAATGGCCGCCTCCAGCTTCTCGAGGGGGCTCAGATCCTCTCGGTCTGCCAGGGGCACCAACCCACCCCAATCCTGTCTCCAGAGCACTTCGAAAATCCGGTCCAGGATATGGTCCTTGTCGCTGTAATAAGTGTAAAGGCTGCCCGCACTCACCCCGGCAACTTCGGCGATCTTGGCCATCTTGGCCTTATGAAAGCCATACTCACTGATCACCTGGATAGCGGCCTTGTGAATAGCTCGTTCCTTGTCGATACTGACTGCCACGTACTCACCCCCAATTATGTATATTCGGTACCCCATACCCACCCACGAGATACCCGATAAAGCGTATTCTTGAACGCCGGTTCAATTTCAAAGCTTGCTTCCGCCCTCATCAGCCCCGTAAGACCAAGCCGACACCAGGAATCACATTACTCTATAAATAGCCACTTTAATTTCAATGAATGCCACCCTTCCAACACCATCCCCCCCCAAGACCCCGGTTCGCCCAAGGAGAACATCATGGCCCGTAGCACTGAATATTGAATCACGGTTCAACGTAAGTCTCAATTACTTTTTTGTAAAGAGACAAACCCTGTTTTTTTTTACTTCATGCAGTAAGAATCAGTTGCCCTCACCAGACAATAAAAGGTTGAAAACGGCTCACAGCTGTTCCCACCCCTCGCTGACGGCCTGTACCCGGAAGAACTCCGGCGAGTGGCTTAACCCGGATATTTCACGCAAAAGCAATTGGGCCAAAACAACAACCTGTCATTACAGACAGTTACTGTAAAAAATGAAGACATTTCAAAAATACAAACCGTGATTCACGGTTTCCTGCTCGCCTTTCTCACCCTTCGGGCGAGGCGAGCGCACCCATCTTCTGCGTTATCAGAGCATTGAGGTAAACAACCACACCTGCAGCTCTGATGCCTTGAATATGGATGCACTCAACTCGTGAAATATCCGGGTTGAATGGCCTGCTTCTCAAAGTGTTTAAAAGGGTGGCCCCGACACGCCTGAGCCCCGCCTCACCAACACAGCGTCTCCTTGCGTTTCAACGACGGCCAATCATTTTGAAATGCCCCCGGCTGTGGTATGATGAGGCATACCTCTTCACTGCAAGCCACCCTTGAGCCCATGCAGAGCCACCCCCCAAAGCCCTGATCATCTCGGCGATGCCGGAAGGCGGCGCTGCCGTATCAAGTCGGTGCCATGCAAACAACATGGGCACCATGGGAACTCACCGCTGGGAGCAACCACGGCATGCCGTGAGTCGATAAGACTATCATCACCTTTTACAAGGCCACCAAAGAGCCGCCACACAATCAATGGAACACACCATGGACATGCGACTGAAAACCACCCGAATTCTTGTTGTGGACGACGACCCGGCCACCCTCCTCCTGCTCAAACGCACCCTTGAACGACACGGCGCTCAATGCCTCACCGCCACATCTGGTGAAGAGGCCCTCACCATTATGCGCACCACCCCCATGGACCTCGTCCTCACCGACATCCACATGCCGGGCATGGGCGGACTGACCTTTTTAAAGCACCTGAAAGAGGAGATACCGGTGGATGTGGTGGTGATGACCGGTGACATTAAAGGGTTTCGATACGACACCATCATCCACATGGGGGCCGTGGATTTCCTGGTAAAACCCCTGGAGATGAACGAGGTAACCTTACGGCTGCAGCGGGTCATCCGCGAACGACGCCTGATGCGTGAGCTGGAGATCGCCCACGCTACCATCAAGCACTCCTACCTGGACACGGTTCGCCGCCTCGTGGTGGCTGCCGAACACAAAGACGAAGGCACCGGTGACCACATTGTACGCATGGGAGACTACTGCGTGCTGCTGGCCAGCATGATGGATCTGTCCGATGACTTCATCGAACTGCTGCGCTATGCATCCCCCATGCACGACATCGGCAAAATAGGCATCCCCGACGCCATCCTCACCAAGCCCGGCCGCCTCACCAACAAAGAGTTTGACGTGATCAAGACCCACACCACCATCGGCGCCAAAATCCTTGCCAACTCCAGCTCCGAGGTGATTCGTCTTGGCCAGGACATTGCCATTTCCCATCACGAACGCTGGAACGGAGAGGGCTACCCCCGAGGTCTCAAAGGTGATGCCATTCCCCTTGCAGGCCGCATCGTCTGCGCCGCCGACGTTTTTGACACCCTCACCTC
>Ga0070729_10007518_pt1 | contig 10426 bp, 9 predicted proteins | sample tdDd472_FD_66725 | JGI IMG/M metagenome (GOLD analysis project Ga0070729, IMG submission 66725) | Marine sediment microbial communities from the Atlantic coast under amendment with organic carbon and nitrate - tdDd47.2 | ecosystem: Environmental > Aquatic > Marine > Coastal > Sediment | place...
ATCTGGACAACCGGCCGAGCACCCATTCGATGATCGGCACGCCGCACAAGGGTGCCATCATCTTGCCCGGAAAGCGGACGGAGCCCATCCGCGCCTGGACGATGACGGCGGTCTTGGAGCCGGCGGCCATTCAAGCGGAATCCGGGGTCAAGTCGTTCCAGGTCAGAATGTGGTCTTCCTCGAGGTCGCGCGATACGGTGCGCCCGATCACCTGATCCCAGTGCATGGGGCTGATGCCGGTCGCCGGACGCTTGGGAATGATCGCGTCGGCTTGAATGGCCTCGCCCGCCGAAATTCCGCGCGCCGTGACGATGCTTCTGCGCGCGTTCAGCCGCGAGATGTCCTCTGATTGCAGCGGCGTTTTTTCCACCATGCCGAATGCGTTGTCCAGCAGGTCCAGGTTGTCCGACAGCCGCCGCAAGTCGTCGATGTCCATGGCGTGGTAGTGGTCGTTGCCGGGCAGGGACTTATCATGCGTGAAGTGTTTTTCGATAATGCGCGCCCCCAATGCGACGGCGGCGCTCAGCACCGTCATGTTCGGGTCCGGGTGGGTGTGGTCCGAGTAGCCGATGACATACTGCGGAAACGCCTCGGCCAAGCCCGCGATCATGCCCAGGTGCGCGTTCTCGTAAGCGCAGGGATAATTCAGGATGCAATGCAGCAGCGCGATATCCTTGGCGCCGGCCGCCTCGAGGACGGCCGTGGCTTCCCTGATTTCGTCAATCGATGACGCGCCGGTCGACAGAATGACGGGCTTTCCCGTTTGTGCGACGCGGCGCAACAAGGGCGGGTTGGTGATGTCCGCCGAAGCGATCTTGAAAAACGGCACCAGCGGCTCCAGCAGGGTGACCGCATGATCATCGAAGGGGGTGGAAAGAAAATCGATTCCAACGGTTCGGCAATGCGCCGCCAGTTCCCGGTACTCATCATCACCGAAACTGTCGTGTTTCTTGAACAGGGCGAACTGGCTGTCGGTGGGCTCGGCCTCGAGATCCCAATAGGACGGGCTTTCCTTCGCGGCCAGCGTTTCCGCTTTATAGGTTTGAAACTTCGCCCCGTGTGCGCCACCTTTCTTGGCTAGTTCGATCAGGCGCTTCGCCGTTTCCATCGAGCCTTCATGATTAACGCCGATTTCAGCAATGACATAGGGGCGCGCATCGCGGTCGATGCGCATGCCGCCGAGCGTGATTTCCGGTGAGCCGGCCATGGTGGTCAATTTACATGTTCCCGAACAATTGGCGGGTCTTCGCCGTGGTTAAAACAGTCTGGAAATCGTCGCCCAGGGCATTCGCCAGGGGTTTCTCATGGATGATCAAGGCGCCATGCAGCGCTTGGAACTGATTGTCCCCCATACCTTCGCATAGGCCGGATTTCAGCTGAATGCCCTGGGCGGCCACCATTTCCTTAAACTCCGCGGTTTCATCGGGGTAGAACGCCTGCATCTGGTTCATGACGATGCAGTTCGCCTCGCAATGATGCAGTCCCAGAACCATGCTCAGACCGGCGGACAAGGGGTGCACGACCCCGACGAAACTGTTGCCGATCGCCGAGCCGCCCAGGTAGGACGCGACCATCAGCTTTTCGCGGTTTTCCGGCGACATCATGTCGTCCGACAAAAACACTTCCCGGCACAGGTTGAGCGCTTCGCGAGAACAGGCATCGGCCAGCGGGTGCCGGTGGCGGCCGTTCAGGGACTCGATGCAATGGATGTAGGTGTCCATGCCAGTGAAGAAATATTGCTCGCGCGGGACCGAGACCGTGAGTTCCGGGTCCAGGACCAGGCGGTCGAAGATCGTGAAGTCTGAATTCATACCCAGCTTCAGGTTCTTCTCGTAATTCATCATGACGCAAGTGCGCGAGGCCTCGGCGCCGGTGCCCGACACGGAGGGGACGCCGACCTTGAACACCCCGGGCTTCGGCAAAAGGTCCCAACCTTGGTAGTCGGCGGCCTTGCCGCCGTTGCCGAGCAGGTTGGATACCGCCTTCGCGGTATCCAGCGCAGAGCCGCCGCCGATGCCGACAACGGCGTCCCAATTGCCGCCGCCGTTCGCCGTGATGTCCGCGATGCAGGCGTCAACGCCGTCGGTCGTCGGCTCGTCGGTCGAATCGACAAAACGGCAAAGGTCTGTGGGCTCGACCGGCAGCCGCTCGACCAAGGGGTGTCCGTCGAAGAAATGATCGATCAGGAAGACAACGCCATTTCCCTGGCGGCGCTTCGCCAGCAGGTCGCCCAGTTCGGCGATGGAGCCCGGCCCGAAAAGAAACTCACCAACGGTTTTTGTTGCGAACGCCATGTTATGCCGCCTCAGGAACGCAGGAAGTCCAAGGTCTCGCGGGTCGAATCGAGCATGTACGAGAACTGGTCATCGGGCATCCATTCATGAAAGGGAAAAGAAACCATGTTGTCATAGAAGGTGTCGGTGGCGGGAATATCCGCCTCGCCAAACCCCGCCTTTTCGAACATCGGGTAGCGGTTCAGCGGATAATACTGGACCACCATTTTGACCTGATGGTGGAAAGCCATGCGCGCCATGAGGTCGTCGCGGGTCTTGCGGCCGGACGGATCGATATAGCGGGCGGGCAGGCAGTAATAGACGTTCTCGCAGTCCGGCGGCGTCACCTGGAACTTCAGCTCGTCGTAGGCGGACAGCTCCCGCATGAAATGTTCGGCGCGCTCGCGGCGATGGCGGTTCATTTCATCAACCCGGTCGAGCTGTACGATGCCCGCCGCGCACTGCACTTCGCCGAGGCAGAAATTGTAGGGCCAGACGCCCTCCCAGTCGAAGTCGACATTCGACATGGCGGGTTGCCAGTATTGCGGCCGGTCGCCCTCGAACGGGCGCATGCCGTTGTGGCGGAAGCCCGGTGCCGCGGCGGCCAGATCGCCATCCTTGAGGGTCAGCATGCCGCCCTCGCCCAGGGTCGAGATGTTCTTGTGGGTATGAAAGCTGAAACAGCCGAAGTCGCCAATGGAGCCGGCGGGCCGCCCCTTGTAGGTTGCCCCCAGGGCCTGAGCGGCATCCTCGACGACCAGCAGTCCGTGTTCGCGGGCCAGGGCCATGATCGGGTCCATATCGGCGACCAGGCCGTAAAGATGGACGACGACGATCACCCGCGTGCGATCGGACAAGACGCTTCGAATGGCGTCGGGCGAAACGACCAGCGTGTCGGGATCGATATCGGCCCAGACCAGCGTCGCGCCCGTGTGGGCGAAGGGAATGGCGCTCGCGGCAAAGGTATGGGCCGGCAAAATGACCTCGTCGCCCGGACCGAGCCGCGACAGGACCGCCGCCAAATGAAGCGCCGCCGTGCAGTTGGAGACGGCGAAGGCATGTTCGCTGTTCGTGTAGGCTTTGAATTTGGCCTCGAACTCGTCTTGATACCGCCCTTGCGTCAGCGGGTCGGCGGTGCGGATGGCTTCGACGATATACGCGATGTCCTGGTCGGTATAGCGAGAGCCCCGGCCACTCCAAGGCACCTTCGGGTTGTTGGTGTTGCTGGCGTCACTCATTCTCTGGCTCACCGTGTTTTTCATCCAGGATCTTCTGAAAGTGATCCATGCGGTTTTGGTTGTTGGTCATGTTGTTGCCATGCCGGCGATAGCGGTAAAGCGGAAGTGCGGCCCGGTGAATGTTGTGTTTTTTCAGGAAGCGGATCCGCAGGTCCTCGTCTTCCCGCGACAAAAAGTTTTCGTCATATAGCCCGATGTCGATGAGCTGCTCGACCCGGAACATGATTCCGCAGCCGATCGGTTCTTGCGAGCAATCCGCCTGGCGCAGGATGTTCTCGTGATCATCCACCAGCAGATAATCGCAGGCGACGGCATCGAAGTGGCTGTTCATGCGCAGGTACAGCGCCAGGATTTTCAGGAAATCGGTGTGGACATAGTCGTCGGAATCGAGCCTGACGATGAATTGCCCGCGGGCTTCGCGCACGCCGCTGTTGATGGCCGCCGGCAGGCCCTGGCAGGCGCCATGGCTGATCAGGCGGATGTCGCCTTGAAAATGGTGGAGCGCCTCCAGCGAGCGGTCCGTGCTGCCATCGTCGACGACAATGATCTCGTAGTCCTCGCGGTTCAGGCTTTGGTTCAAAATCGACCGCAGGCAGCGGCCGACGTACATCTCCTGATTATGCACGGGAATAACGACGGAGACGGAAGGAACGCGGTTCATGACAGATGCAAACTCGACGGAATGGCCAATGGAATTTTCCCACGCTACCGCAGTCCGGGTGACAAGGGTCACCGGAACCGACGGCTTATTATTGCGCCGGCCAGCTAGGCGGCGGCGCAGATTTTGTCGTGCGACACGCGCACGGAAACAGGGCGTCCCAGGATGTTGACCAGGATCTCGACCCGTTCCGCGCCCGTACGGCACTGGAAGATTCCGCACTGATCGGCAAGCGCGCCGGAAAGAAAACGCACGGCATCACCGTCCTTGAAGCTGCTTGGCGCCAAATTGCCGATCAGCCCCTTCTCGTCTTCCCGCGAGCGGATCATCTCGATGATGTCGGCGGAAATCTCAGCGGGCTCGCCGGCTCGCGACACCAGGTTGGTGACCCCAATCGTCGAATTGATGGAACGCCATTTGGCACGGCACTTATCCATGCCGAGAAACAGATACCGGGGGAACAGCGGCGCGCGCACCCAGTCGACTTTGCGCGCATGGCTGCGCTTCTTCAGGTATTGCGGCAGGTAGACCGTAAATCCCTGGCGCTGCAGATTGATCGCGGCCTTGTTTTCGGCGTTGGCATGGGTATGGACGACGAACCAGGACAGCATGTCGCTTCTCACCCCTCTTCCTTTCCGCGCGTCGTTGACGTGATGTTCAAGAGCGGCGGCGTCAAAATCTTATGGGGATCGAAAATCTTGCAATAAGCGTCGTAGGTCGACTGCGGATCGGAGAGGTCGGTGACGATAATCGCATCGAGTTCGGTCAGGTGATCGATGGTCGGCGCCACCGGCAGTCCGACCATGGTTGCGGCGGAGGATTTCGGGTCGATGACGGCGGCGATTTCGATGCCGAGTTCCGCCGCGCAGATCGCGGCAATTTCCGCGAGATCGCTGGCGCCAGCGAATACGATGGAGCGGACATCACTGTCTCGGCAGGCAATCAGCAGTTCGTTGTACTCTTCCCGGGCTTCGCGGAAAAAACGAACGGATTCGGAAAGGTACTCCGCCGTCAGCCGCGCCTTTTCGGCAAAGCCCTTGGGCGTCAGATAATAAGCGTAGCGGTTCGAGGGGACTTGCTTGACCTTGATCAGGCCCTTCTTGATGCACCGCTTCAGGTAGGAATTCGTGAGGCCGAGCGCGATTCCCAACTCCGACGCCAAGGAGCGCTGGGTCACCGATTGCCGGCCTTCAATGGCTTTGAGAACCCCCAGGGTGATCTCGGCTTCGTTGGAGAAGCTTTGGTATTGAGATGCGTTCGGTTGATCCAACGGTTTTCCCCGGAGACGGCTTAAGCGTTCACGCCGCGAACACTAACGTGTTCATTATGTGAACGTCAATGATAAAAACCTCCCGCCAGCGAGATTTGTTATGCGAATCAAATAGGTTAAGCGCCGCGCCTTTCCCAGGCTTCTCTTGCTAAGTGGGCCGATCTGGCCTAATAGATGGCCAGCATTCAGCGCGCTTAAAAGGGACAGGTCGAATTTCATGATAAGGTGCCTTTGGGCTATTCTGGCAGCGTACCTTATCCCCGCCTTGATCGTTGTGGTATTGCTGCTGGCCAGTCCGGGTCTTCGCCAGGTGAGTTTCCGGGCGGCAAGTGAATTGCCGGGTGTTGCCACTTATTTTCTTGTCCGCAAATCCGTGGTGTCGCGCGATTTTTCCGCCGCGGCCGGTTGGCTCCAGTGGCAACTCGACATTTCCAACCGTGTCGGCCAGGGGCAAACGACGATTTTGCCGAGCCTCAGCCAGAATGCCGCTTATGTGATCGACCGGGCGCGGTACCGGAGCGAGTATGAGGCGCTGTTGCCATTCGTTCGCGCGCTTTCGGACAAGCACGCCAACCTTCACTTATTCAAGTCCTGGCTCAGCCGCATCCTGCTGGAGGTCGATCCCAAGCAGGTTTTCGAGGTGGCCGAGCAAGCCGCGAAATTGATCCCGGCGGACGAACGCCCCTATCGCCATGCGGTGCAGGCGGCGATCAAGATCGGCCAGCCTGGGCAGGCCCAGGCCTGGTGCGGCCGATACCGCTCGGCGCAGTTTGGCGGCGTTCACCCGCACGAATACAACCCCCTATTTGCGGGTTTGGACATTCGAAAAATGGCCCTTGAGGTGAAGATCGGCGATAAACCGGTTTTTGTCGGCAACGAGGGCGTGACCCTCGGCGGGCCCAGAACCTATTCGTTCGAATTGCCCGAGACCCTGGATGCCTCGGCGTTTCGCCTGCATCTGGCCGCGCCGGACAGTGTTTGGGTCGATGTCGAATGGATCGAGATCTATCGCGCCGACGGCAAGCAGCGGCTGAAAACCGAGGCGTTTTGGCTGATGCCGTCGCATGGTTATTTCGATCAGCGCAACCACATCGGTTTGCAAGGCAAGGACGGCGAGACCATTTCATTCAGCGTGAAAGATCAAGCGCAAGCCGGCGGCCTATTGGCAAACCGCATCGATATCCGGATGCGTTTCGGGCGCCGTGGATTTTTGGATATTCCGGCGTGCACGGGCCTGCTTGAACAGGGCGGGACGCAATAGCCATGCGGCGGAGGTATTTTGCGGTTACCGGTCTTTGCCTGGCGTTGGCGCTGATCTCCGCCAGCATCAATATTCTCTATCGTGAATGGCAGGGTGGATTTTCGAGCCTCTATCTGGTGAACCAGCCGTTCAATTGGTTTTCCTACTATTTTGACCTTGCCACGGACAAGCTCATCCGGCCGTTCAAAAGTGCGTCGGAACCCGGATTGCCGGCGGTTCAGTTGTTCGTGCCCGAGCGCGCGCGGGCGGCGCTCATGGAAGACATTCCGGCGTCGACCAAGCGCTGGCAAAAAGCCTACATGCTGTATCCGGACTCGCGCCTCAAGAAGATCAAGGTACGCCACCGGGGCGACAATCCGATCAATTGGATGTACGAAAAAAAATCCTGGCGGATCAAGACAACCCGCAAGCGCACGCTCGGCGGCACCCGGACGTTTAATTACATCGTCCTGCAAAAAGAGGATTTCCTGGGCGACTATCTGGCCTATTGGCTGGGGCGGAAGGCGAATATTCTGACCCCCCGCGTGCGCCTGGTGGAAATGTTCATCAATGAAGAGAGTTATGGGTTGTACCTGGAGGCGGAGCACCTCGACGAAAGCTTCTTGAGAAACGCGGGCCGGATGCCGGGGAATATCTACAAGGGCGAGCAATACAATTCAGAGCGAATCTACGGTTCGGAATCGGATCTGTTCAACAATCCTTCGTTGTGGACGAAAACGGCCGTCTTCAACCAGTTTCCCGAGGCCGACCAACGTGACCTGGAGCACCTGTTTAACTTGGTCCGCCAGGCAGAGACGTCCGAGGCGGATTTCAAGGCATTGAGAGAGATCGCCCCGTTCGATCAATGGGCGCTGTTTTCCGCTTTCCAGATCCTGGTGCAGAGTTGGCACAACAACCGCTCGCACAACATGCGCCTGGCGGCGGACCCGTGGTACGGCAGTATCGTGCCGATCATTCACGACACGGGCGCCTTGTATTTCCGCAAGAAGGAGCTTGGGTTGGAGCGCAGTTCACAGCCGTTGCTCAACCTCTATCTGCGGTCCAGCCCTTTCCTCGTGGAGCAATACCGGCAGTTGCGGCGGCTTTTGTTCGACGAGCAAATCCTGCAAGCCGCCGGCGATCACGTTCGTTCGATCTTGCCGGCCTTGGAGCGGACGATGTCGCGCGACCGGTTCATGCATCAGCTGATCCACACCATCGGCGCGGACCAGCGTTTTCTCACCGACATCGACCGGTTGAAAAAGGTCTGGCAGGCGACCCTGTCGGAAATGGATGACACCGCGTCCGGGCTCAAGAACATCCTAGCCACGCCGACGCCTTTTTATTGGTGGCATGACGGCCGTTCCGTCGGTTTGACGCTTGATGGCCCCATGCCCATCGAGAACGTCCGGATCGAGCTTGGCGAGGCCTCGAACGCCATCCGGGGTGTTTACTGGGATGCCGATCTGGACGGAAAAATTTCCGATAACGACATCAACCTGCCGATAACGGCAAAAGACGGGTCCATCGAAATCGCGGCAGCCTGGACCTCGAACCGGGCCTATTACAACGCCGCCGGCCGCCCGGCGATGGATGCGTCCTCCGGCGAGTTGCATGTCCGCCCGACGACATTTCGGCTGTTGTTCGATGCGCCCGCGCCGGTCGCGCCCAAGCGCATTTCTTACGTCAACCTGGGTTCGGAAACCCCCGTATCGGCGGTCCAGGAAAAACGCGAAGGATTGGCGCCGGGGCGCTGGAACCGGCCGGTGGTTGCCGCGCGTTCCGAACCGGAGCGCCGCCTGGTGGGGCAGGTTGAATTCAAGCAAGACCAGATATTCGAGCAGCCCGTCCATATTGCCGCCGGCACACAGATCCTTTTGCATCCCGGTGTGAGCATGATCTTCAAGAACCGCGTGCAGGTTGACGGAACCGAGGCCGCGCCGGTCGAGGTGCGTCCCGCCGTCAAGGATCGGCCCTGGGGCGTCATTGCCTTGATCGGCCCGAAAACCGCATCGTCGCGGGTCCGTCACTTGAGCGCCGCCGGCGGCAGTGGCGATGATTTTCCGGGTCTGCGCGTGATCGGCATGTTGTCGGTTCACAACACCAAGGATGCTGTTTTCGAAGGCCTGCATCTGGAAGGCAACGTGAAGACCGTCCCCACCTATGATGACATGATCCATGTCGTCTATAGCCAAGGGATCGTCTTTCGAGACCTGAACTTGAAAAGCGCAAGCTCCGACGCACTGGATATCGATCTCTCGCAGGTCAAGATATATGGCGGCCGCATCGAGGCGTCCGGGAACGATGGCATCGACGCCATGACCTCGTCGGTCCTGGTCGAGGATGTGTCGATCGAGAATTCCGGAGACAAGGGCATTTCGGTTGGGGAGCGATCGGAGGTTTCGGTGGTCAATGTCCGGCTGGCGCGCAATGTCATCGGCGCGCAATCGAAAGACCAGTCCGAACTGCGGATGCTGAACACGGATTTGGATTCCAACGGCACCCAACTTAACGCCTATTGGAAGAACTGGCGCTATCAGAGCGGCGGCAAGATCGTGGCCGAGAAAATTCTTTTTTCCGGTCAAACAAACAAGCTTTCCGCCGACAAAACCTCAGCCGTTGAAATCAGGGATAGCGGCTTTTCCACCAAGCCCGAGATCGAAGGCACCGTCACGGTCGACGAATATTCGGATTTCGATTTCCGCCGTGGCGCGAGGATCTCGCAACAGTCGGCCATGCCGCGCAAGACGCTCGAGCAGGTCACATCGCCGCCACGGCCCGATCAGCGGGGCATGCAATGATGGGCCGAGCGGTGCGTGAAGCCGAAGTCGAGAACTTCGCCAGGTATGAGTTCAAGTATCTGCTGGACCGAAACAAGCGCGATGCGATCGAAGCCGATGTTGCCCAGTTCATGCGTTATGACGGTTACGTCAGCGAGGACTTGGATAACCAGTATATGGTGCGGTCGCTGTATTTCGATAATCCGCAATCGGACAATTTCTATGAAAAAATCGATGGCGTAAAAGACCGGCGCAAATATCGGCTGCGGACTTACGCCGACGAGTTTCGCCCGGGCCTGCCGATTTTTCTTGAGGAAAAGGGCCGGCATAACGAACGGACCTACAAACACCGGATCGCGGTGGACTTCGATGAGCTTGCGATGTTCCTCGATCCCGACCGTGTGTTCGAGGTGCTGGAACGCCATCGGGCATCGCCGTTCATCGAGGGCTTCGTTTATAAGGTGGTGCGCAAACGCCTGGCCCCGGTCGTCCTGGTGGATTACCTCAGGCGGCCTTATACAAGTCATTACGACATCAACTTCCGAGTGACGTTTGATGGTGACTTGCGCGCCAAGCCGGCGAGTCATATTTTCCCGGACGGGCAACGACAATGGTTAAGTTGCAATGCCGGCTATACGATCATGGAAGTGAAGTTCCATCGCCGCATCCCCGCTTGGTTCCATCGTATTCTCCAGGCGCAGAATTTGCGGCGCCTGTCGATTTCCAAATTCTGCCGCGGCATGGAAGTCACGGGTTTGGCGGAAGATTTATCCTAACGTAAGAAGCAGGTTTTCATGAATTCCGTTGAACAATTTTTCGAAGCCGAGAAAATCGCCGCCGTTTATGGGCCTGCCGAAATCCTGATGAATATCGGCATCGCCTTTATTCTGGGGATGATCATCAGTCACGTTTACAAGATCACGCACCGTGGCTTGAGCTATTCGCAGTCCTTCATGCTGACCCTGGT
>Ga0070729_10007521_pt1 | contig 10422 bp, 3 predicted proteins | sample tdDd472_FD_66725 | JGI IMG/M metagenome (GOLD analysis project Ga0070729, IMG submission 66725) | Marine sediment microbial communities from the Atlantic coast under amendment with organic carbon and nitrate - tdDd47.2 | ecosystem: Environmental > Aquatic > Marine > Coastal > Sediment | place...
CAACCTTCAGTAAAGCTGGAGGTATAACCATGATTCAACGATACACGTTTAGCAAAGTTTTTGAAGAACGAGAATTTCTCGAGACCAGACCACCTGAACCGCCAGTTTGGTCGCGGTATATACCTCGCAAACTTGCTCAGGAATGGAATTTTTGATAAAAATGGCATACTCTCGAAACCCTCAACAAACGCTTCGGAAAGATTTTGAGTAGGATCATCAGAATCAGGGTTATATAACTCATTAACTCTCACTATACCGCTGTTGAACATTGATAGGAAAAATGTTGGAGGCAACGACAAGAACGATCTGTCTATCGAACCGGTTGAACTTATTCCGGAAATGAATACATTACCAAGCGAATCGGTCTGAATTTTCGTGGTTTTATTTGTTCCCCACGAAACACGCCAGTTGAGGTCAATATTTGCACCTTCCCACAATGGTCGCGAGGTTTTGAAATCCAAAGTGTTCTTTTCGCTGAAATTATCAGATAGATTTCCATTTATTGCTCTGGGACCAATATCGCTATTCAAACCCAGCATGAACAACCTCCTGGGACCGGCATCATCTTTCTGAGAAAATCCCCAGAAATTATTAAAACCAGTACCCTCACCCTTTATACCGGAACCGGATAAAGAATTTGACTGTGTGAAGTTTGCTGAAATCTGGTCATAATTAAACAAGAAATAATGCGCTCCCGCTTTCAGCGCATTTAACGCCCTGATAAGCACTGAAGGTTTACCATCTCCGCCAGTTGAATCGGAGGTCACGGAGGTACCTGATGGCTCTAAATTGTTGTCCGCTTCATTTTTAGGAGGATTTTCTCCCCGCGTCTGAGGTCTGGGCTTGGGAGCTGACGCTGCTTTTGGGTTATCTTCAAACAAAGGATCCATTAACGATTTTAATCTCAACGTTAAACCGGCATTTATCCTGTTAGAGTACCCGGCACTTCTTCCCAGCTCTTCCTGCTGGAAATTATTCTGCCAGTTGTAATTTGAAGAATATCCCATCGTTATCTGGAAATATTTATTCAGGTCCCACAAAGATGGCAATTTTGGACTCGCTTTCAGGTTGAACGCCTGTCTGAAATTATAATCCTTCCCAAAATATGCGCCATTAAAGATATCCCTCCAGATTTCACTCTCTGAACGCGGCAGGAGATTATCCTCACCGATTTCTCTTGTAAGCAGATACGCCAACGACGACTGAAAATCTGCATTATAATCTATTCCAAGGTTTAAAAATCCACCCTCGGTTAAAATCCAGTTAAAACTAAAGTTTCTCGTGGAAGTAAAATCGCGTTGAATACTTGGTTTTGTCTGGCTATTTCTGGTCTGGGAGAAAGAGTAATTCCTTTTTGCCGCTAAACCACTACTGAAGTTCGATGGCGTATAATAGACTTTAACATTGCGATAATCATCAAAAATTCCAATAATGGAACCTAGTATTGGGATGTTTGCCGGATAGAAGAAATAATCCTTGCTCAGGTTTATCGCGTATTTTGCACTCGCGTTCCACACCCAGCTATTGCTGTTTAGTGTATTTGGATTTCTGCTATATGTTTTATTAAAGTTAAAACTAAATGTTAACGAGTTAAATGTATCACGTATGTACCACTTGTTAGAAGGTATTTTAAACTTTATGTTAGAGAGCGACCACGAATCAGAAACATTTATCGTGTATGTCCTGTCACGCACTTCATTCGCCAATCTGGTAACTTCCTGTTCAGTAACCCCCTGATCGGCAAGTTTAATTTTCTCCTGTTCAACTGCCGAGTTAACCTCGATATCCGTACCCGGGAGGAACTGCGGTTTTGATACCGATTCTGTCCTCGAATAATTCAGGCGCAGGTTACTCCCCTGTAAATTTGCCGGAATAAGTTTTAAAATATCCATGTCAAACCCACCACCCCAGGAACGTTTATCAACCCTGGAACCGAATCGTTCGCTCAATCTGTGGAAGTATGGGTCTGTCTGACTCATGTTAAAGTTGAATGTAATAAAGTCAGCCAGCTGGAATGAAGTGGAAGCACTATATGCCCAACCGGGAGTATTTTCTGCATCAAGCACGCGTAACTCATTTATCCAAATTTCACCGGAGACTGGTAAACCTGCTTCTCCTTTATCTTTCGGATTTAAAATACCTACAGTAAAGTATGTTACTTTTGTAAGCGAAGGATTTCCCCTGATCCCGTAGCTATGATCCGGCAGTCCCGGGACTTCTTGTGTAAATACAGAATCCACCCTCACACGGGCTTGCTTTATTGCCGTTAGTTCTTTAAACACCATCTTGATCTCATTCCACCCCGAATCAACCGGTTGGCGATATTCGTAGTAGTTCACACTATCGGAACCAAACCTGAAATAAACCTCCGAACCGTAATCATCAGAGCTGTTGTATTCCGAGACCTGACCCTTTGAATCATCTGTGTCACCGTGGATGAATAGTTTCATCTCTTTATAATTAAAAACATCAAGCGGTCTGAATAGATACTTCACAACTTCACGATTGTCACCATCCTGCAAATCTTTTATTATAAGCTGGAGTGATTGTTCATTTTTATATACTTCCTGATCAGGTTTGGAACGATCTCTTTCGCGCCCAACTCCGGGAGGACTAGTATAAAACGGGTTATCCTCAACATTTATTGTACCCAGCGTGAGAACTTCATCATTTTCAGTAACTGTGCTTGTAAGCTGTTTCTGCCATTGGTTACCAACAAGGTTAAATTCTGCAAACCGCAAATGTACTGGAGTATTAACCTCGGAGAACCACACCCGAATATATTCAACAACAGAGAAAGATGGATCACCTTCCTTATTTTTCCAATCTTTCAATGGTATCCTGAACTGGTACCAGCCATTCTCGCCAACTCCCGAGATAAACTGGTTAGACAAGCTATTTGTATCAAGTTCAAGCTCATAATGGAAATAGCTGTTTACAATATCGAGAGTAAAGTTACGGTTCAAGTCTTCACTATCAGGCAATTTGATACCCGCGTTCCTGTACTCGGCATTATTCTCGGTCCCGTTCACATTGCGGTAATCACCGGCGTTAATATTAACAGAAAAGTCATCCCCTGCAGGGTCAGGGTTGGTAGCCGAATTATATCCCTCTTCCTCAAAGTTGAAAAGACCATCAATACCGGTGTCTTCGCCTTCTTCTTCAAGATCGTTCTGGTTTTTATCTTCAGTATCCAGTTGATTGTTGGGGATAACATCTTCACTTATCTGCCCAAGATCGATATTTAACTTGGCTCCTTCCGGTGCTTCAGGTATATTCAGCCAGAACTCAATAAATTCTACATTCTCCTCGATCAGGTTATTGGCCGTGGAAGAAAGAATCTTCATCATACCACCCCAGTTTTGCATGGGGTTATCAATTTCAGGTTGAAGATTATAGGAACCCCGTTCTGTTGGGACATAAACATAATCGAGAACTGTAACCTGTTCATCCTCACGAGCAACCTGTTTCCTGGTACCCCAAATATCCTGAATCCTTGTTTCAGAAGGAATAATGTTATACCAGTAACTTTTTGCTTTATATTTCATGATATCGGCTGGCGAACCATCGTCTGGCACTAGTTTCAAAGGTGCAGAAAGGTCTTTCCATCCCCTGTCCGCGATACCGATCGGGATAATTCTCTTCGACCCCTCGAAATCATCTATATAAGCAATACTTTTATCTTCATCACTGGCAATGGTACTCTTTTTAGTATTCGGCTCGGGATCTATATACGCGTATTCACCCTTAAGGGTAAGTTTTGACATTGTTTTTGTTGAAATGAGATTGTCAAGTCCCTTGGTAACAAAGGGGAGGTCAATCGCTGTCTGGAAATCAAGACCGAATATTGAGTTGTTTAAAGGTTCCTCACCAATCCTTACCTTATCACTTAGTGTTTGCTGGTTCAGGTTCAAATATGAAAATCCCAGGCGAGTTTCCTTGTCGAACTCGTACAACCCCCTGAACCCGATAAGGGTTTTGGATGCAAGAGCAAAAAGATCGTTTTTTTCATAGGTAATTTTTAAATCCGCACCCGGAACAAGTGCCGCATCATTACGGATAGTAATCTGCCCGATATTATAATCTACAGAATAATCACTCCCCTCGCGTAATTCGTTCCCGTTAAGGTAAACTTTTGCCGAATTTTCAACAACATTAAACCCGATATTGTAAACTGAAGTTACAGAAGCTGAATATTCGCCGGTTATGATAAATTTATCTTTTGCCCTGTCCTGCTTGGCAAAAGTAACGGTAGTATCATAAACCGCAGAATATTTTAACGAATCACTCAAATTACTGGGGAAATCTTTACCAAACGGCTGCAAAGTTGGGAATATTATCTCACCCGTGGCAGGAATAATGGTTCTGCTCGGTAGAAAATCAAATGCGCCATCCGGCCCGCCGGTACCCGATGCATCCGTTTTATCAAGCCCGAATGCCTGAATAAGTTTTTGTCCGCCAAACTCGGAAACAGGGTCCTGCCCCTCGATAATATAATTTATATCAAGAACAAAACCTTCCTGTTTAACATCCCGCCCTTTAATTGGATAGATATTTTTAAGCTGCAATTTCCAGGCGTCTGCAAACTGCGGCTGAAGGTTTGGTGGTCTTACAAGTTTCATCACGAGAGTTTTAAGAGAATCTTCAAGACCTATCTCTCGAACAAACTCACCATAAAAAATATCATCCTCGCTTCCGGGGTTTTCACCTTCTACACGAAATGATACGGCAATAGCATCATCTTGTTGAAGGCTGGTTTTGAAACTTATAAACCCTACATCCTCATTAACCTCAAAATCTATTCCTTCCGTGAGCTGGATAAAACGACCTTTGGCAACAATTCTTCCGTTTTCACTTGTTGTAACTTCACGTTTTGCATCGTATTGGCTATTTTGTCCTTCCAGTCTGGGGGGCAAATCAATAAAGGCTGAAATTGTTTTTTCTTTGTCAGATTGAACAATACCGGTAGCTGTTTTCCAAACTTCAATATCTTTGATACGATATTGTGTTTCCACGTCAGGCACAGGATTACTGTAATATCTGTTAAACAGATTTAAACTCGGAGCGGTACTCGCGTATAAAGTATCCAGGAAATAATGATTCTGCGAATATTCATAAGCATGTATTTCAAAAGTTTGTGTTTCACTACCGCCTGTTACACTTACTTCTTCAACTTCACCTTTTTTCTGAGATGCGAGTGCGGTTAACGAGAATGGACCCATCTGGAATTTAGCTTTAATACCAAACAACGCTTCACTACCACCAACCAAAGAAGATGTCTGCAATGATACGTTACCTGCTTCCACGCTTTGTACAATTTCATCCTCGTAACCGGTATATTTAATTTTCAACTGGTTCTCGTACTCAAAAGTACGCTCGGTATTCCAGTCGGCATTAATTGTTAATTTATCACCGATTGTACCATTCACGTTTATCTGAACCTGCTGTTTAAAATCGGGCTCATTTCTGGTATTACCAAGACGCGAAGATGCAATTCCCTCGGTGGTTTCACTTCGCCATGCACCATGAATATCAACGGCACCACTGATTCGAAGGTTAATCTCCGGTGGACCGAAAATACTTAAAAACGATGTACTTGGGAGTGGTATCTGGATATTTGTTATATCGGTAAGTAGCTGACTTAAATCTTTTCTACCGGATTTCAACTCGTACTTGTAGCCAAGAGTTTCCCAATTGTTCCGGTTGATTGCATCCATGTTTTGTTCGATGTAATCGGTAAGAGGCATTATCACGGGAGTTTTATATTTTTTCCCGCCAATTTCCTCACGAATTATAACGTTAGAGCCGGTAGAATCAAGTTCAACCGTTCTTTTGACGTATTTATTCGAGGGATAAACATAAAAAGAGGATTGTTTTTTCTCGCGGAATGGAACCCCCCGCTCATCTTCTCTACGGTGGGTAAAATATTTTAATCTGGCAGTTGAATCGATAGCCATCGAATCAAGTTTAAGAGAATCCGCATCAAGCGAATCGGCAAGTAAACTATCAAGATGTGTAAGCGAATCGCCATCCGCTCCAAAAGTGCTGTCTGCAAGCAGTAATCTTCTCGCGGGAAGATAAGCATACTCCGGTTGGTTGTCTTCATCCAAAATATTATCAGAAGCACTATTGGAATTTTTACTATCCGGATCAGCAAACGGGTTATCGGGGAAATAATTGTCCGGTTTAAATGTCACATCTTTAAATAAAGTAAACCCTGATGCGGCTAAAACCAAAAGCCCCAGAAGTAATAAAGGTAATTTTCTCAACTTAGGTCGCAATTTATTTTTTCTTAGTTCAGTAATAGGAAACCTGTTAAAATTAAAGTGCAAATTATAGTAAAATTTCCCCTATAAATCCTCTCTGTTGATTAAAATTACGCTCAAAAAATTATTTATTTATTACCTGAAATTCAAACTATTTTTAAAGGGAACTCAATTATTGCCTAATTAATGCTAAATAATATCATTCAGGTGTGTACTTTCGGAGATTGTTTCAACTAATTTACCCTCTTCTATCACTACACAGCTCAATTTGTTCCCTACACAAGCCCCGGTATCAATATATAATGTGTTCGAGTCTTCATCAAGCGAAACTTCTTCATGTTTTGTATGACCAACAATTTGCAACTTGCCTAAATTAAGTAATTTATCACGAGTCCACAAGACCCCTCTATCTGTCATATAGTCAGATTCGATAAGTTTATACACTTTCGTCAAATCCTTCCGAAAATCAACTCCCAATCCGGCTTCATATCTATTTGAAATACCGGCATGGCAGATAAAACAATCGTCAGTATCGTAAAATAGCCTCGCATTATTAATAAAATTTATATGCTCCCTCAATACTGATTCTCGCCCCTCGTATGACTTTAAAGTGGTTTCGCTCCCGTTCATTGACCAGGAGCGTGCAAAAAGGCTTTGTGGATTAGTAAAGAAATGACTAAACATCAGATCATGATTCCCGGCGGTGAATTTGATATCTTCATCCATCATAAATTCGATTACATTATAGCTGTGATTACCCCTGTCAACAAGATCACCAACAGCATACACTTCTGCCCCGGGATACTTTTTTGTCACCTTGCTATATAACTCAACAAGAGTAAAATAGCAGCCATGTATATCACCTATTACAACCACCATAGATTAAATATGCAACACTTTAGAGGCATAAGCAGTTAATTCTTCCCTGAAATCGGGATGAGCAACTTCAATCAATGCTTTTGCCCTTTCCTGTACCGTTTTCCCATAGAGTTCTGCTATACCAAACTCGGTAACAACATAATGAACATCCCCGCGCGAAGTAACTACGCCGGCGCCCGGTTTTAATGTTGGTACAATTCGCGATATTTTTCCATCTTTCGTACTCGAAGGTAATGCTATTATTGGTTTACCACCATCAGAATGAGCAGCTCCCCTTATAAAATCTACTTGTCCGCCAATACCGCTATAAAATTTTGTACCAATTGAATCTGAACAAACCTGACCTGTAAGGTCAACTTCAATAGCTGAATTGATCGCAACCATCTTGTTGTTTTTGGCAATAACGAATGGATCATTAACATATTCCTGCGGGTGGAATTCGATAACCGGATTGTTATCAATAAACTCGTAAGATTTTTTTGTACCCAGACAAAAACCTGCAATAATTTTTCCGGGATGTAGTGTTTTCTTTTCGCCGTTAATAATACCTTCTTCAACAAGTTCAACAATACCATCACTAAACATCTCGGTGTGAATCCCAAGGTCCTTGTGGTTGTGAAGATATTTTAATACGGAGTCGGGAATAGCACCAATACCCATCTGAAGAGTAGAGCCGTCTTCAATCATTCCGGCAATATTTTCACCTATTTTATCATAAACTTTTAACATTTCCGGTGAACAATTCGGGTCAACCTGTGGAAGTTCCAACAACGGGGCAGTATGTTCAACAATATAATCAATCTTGTTAACATGTATAAAACTGTTTCCTAAGCCTCTTGGCATTTCAGGATTAACCTGGGCTATCACGACCTTGGCTTTTTCAGCAGGAGTTTTGATATTTCCCACATCGATACCGTAACTACAGAATCCGTGTTCATCAGGAGGAGAAACCTGAATTAATGCAACATCAGATTGGATTATACCTTTTTTGAAAAGCATCGTTACTTCCGAAAGGAATATCGGAATAAATTCTGATCTCCCCTCGTTTACTGCTTTTCTCGCGTTACCGCCAATAAAAAAAGCCTTGTGCTTAAAATGTTTTTCCATTCCGGGTTCAAGGTACGGTAAATCCCCAACAATAAGAATATGATAAACAGTTACATCTCTCAACTCATCTTTTCTATTTACCATTGCTCTGATTAACTCAAACGGGGCTGCACATCCGGGTTGAATAACGACGTTATCGCCGGATTTTAGTACTTCAAGAGCCTTTTCTGCCGTAACAGTTTTCGAGTTATACTTCTGAATCCATCCCGCGCTCAAAGGTTTGCTTATTTTTTTATCATCAACCATCATCATCTTCTTTTACTCAATTTGTTGAAAAAATATGTAAGCGTCTGTACTCAACATCAAATGTTTCGGCAATTGTTTCATTAGAACAAAAACCATTATGAGTACACACACCCTTAGCTAATCCGGCATCACCCATAATTGCACTCTTCAACCCGGTATCAGCAATTTTCTGGATATATTCAATTGAAGCATTTGTCAACCCATAACTTGCAGTTCTCGATACGAAAGCAGGGATATTGGGCACACAAAAATGTATTACACCATGCTCGGTAAATACAGGCTCACTTATTGTAGTTGGACGGCTGGTTTCAATACATCCACCCTGATCGATAGAAATATCAACAACCACGGCACCCGGTTTCATTGTTTTAATCATCTCTTCAGTTACAACATGAGGAGCTTTTTCTCCCTTTACGTGCACCGCTCCAATAAATAAATCAGCAAACTTTACACCTCTTGCAATGGTATAAGGGTTAGCCACTACCGTGGTTACATTCTTGTGAAGAATATCTTCTACTCTTCTTAGCCTGTCAAGATCACGGTCCAGCATAATTACCTGAGCTCCTTTTCCAAGTGCAGCTCTCGCGGCATTCATGCCCACAACACCCGCGCCAAGAATAACAACAGCAGCAGGAGCAACTCCGGTTATTCCACCCATTAGTATTCCGCGGGAACTTGGGTAATCGCTCCCCATGAATCTCTCGCCCATCTGAACGGCAAGTTGTCCCGCTATCTCACTCATAGATTGTAAAACCGGGAGGCGATCATTTTTTTCAATTAGCTCATAACTGATTGCAGTAATATTCTTTTGTAATAAATTTTCAAGAATATTTTTTTTGCTCAATGCAAGATGGAGGAAAGAAAAGAGTATCTGTTCTTCCTGAAGCATATTTGCTTCATTTTCGGTTAAAGGAGCAATTTTAGCAATAAGTTCAGCGCGCTGATAAACTTCTTCGGCAGAATAAACTATGTTCGCACCAACTTTACGATAATCTTCATCACTAAAATGACTGTCAGCCCCTGCTTCTGTTTCTATATAAACTGTATGTCCTGCCTGAACCAGAGCATCAACTCCTGCCGGAGCAACTGCAACTCGTTTTTCTTCAAGATTGGATTCTTTTGGTATTCCTATTCTCATTCTATTTTCTATCTGTTAATAATAATTGGAAAAAATAGTTATTAATGTCAAAATATTCAATTCTATTAAGCCGCGAACAAAAAAACACCACATACTTTTTTGTTCATTTTGAGAAATTTAGCTCGAACAGCCTACATTCAGTCCTGAAGGCGTTAATTAACACTACAGGTCATATTATCAATCTACTAAATATATTCATTAACAATCAATAACCATACCTTAAACTGATTATTGTTAAGGAAAACAGATCATTGAATTGTTATGCTTCTATTATCGAAAAAAGAAAGCCGCATTTGAACGGGGGGATAGTTGAAGATTTGAGTTTCTCAATTTTAATAAATTATTACACGTAAAAAGGAAAAAATACCTGGATTTTTTTTAGAGAGTGTTAAAAATACTTACTATCGGATATAATTACGTCAGACACTAAAACGATTTTATCAATCTTGCAGGCACACCACGGTACAATCCGGGGATTTTTATATTTTTTTGGACCGAACTTCCGGCAGCTATTAAAGCTCCACTGGTAATAGAAATATCATGTATAACACTTGCTCCCGTACCAAGTAGCACATTTTCGCCAACGTTTATGTACCCGGAAAGTGTAACCCCGGGTGCAATATGAGTGAATGACCCAATATTGCAATCATGATCAACCGAACAATTAGTATTGATGATAGAATAGTCGCCGATAATCGTACCACTGTTAATTACTGCGCCATCCATCACTACTGTCCCCTCACCTATGGAAACTTCTTCATTAATTATTGCCCGGGGTGAGATTAT
>Ga0070729_10007523_pt1 | contig 10420 bp, 10 predicted proteins | sample tdDd472_FD_66725 | JGI IMG/M metagenome (GOLD analysis project Ga0070729, IMG submission 66725) | Marine sediment microbial communities from the Atlantic coast under amendment with organic carbon and nitrate - tdDd47.2 | ecosystem: Environmental > Aquatic > Marine > Coastal > Sediment | place...
CAGTATTCATTGCGAAGCGGATGATATTTAGAAGTACTAATAGTATCCTCTCGGGTCCATGTAACTTTTACAGGGCGACGAACTTTCTCGGATAAAACAACAGCCTCTTCAACAAAATCACAGAAATAGCGTCGGCCAAACCCGCCACCGGAAGGTTGGTTATGCACCGTAATAGCCGCCATCGGTAATTTTGTCAATTCAGAAATGCGTTCTCGGGTCAATTGTGGCGCTTGTGTCCCGGCCCAAATCTCGATGGTATTTCCCCTATAGTCAGCTGTAGCATTTAGGGGTTCCATGCAGGCATTAGCCTCGAAGGGTATTTCGTAAGCCGCTTCTAGGTAGCGTTTCCCTTTTTTAATGAGTCGAGCTGCGTCATTAAAGCCTTGACTTACTTCGGTCGTTTGTTTTTTGCTCAATGCTAGTTCGCGAGACATATCCTCATCCGATTTCTGTCCATTAGGCCCGTCTTCCCATTCAATCGTAAGTGCCTTCTTTCCTTCCATAGCAGCCCAGGTGTTGTTGGCCAATACAGCAACCCCGGCTCTCACGCCTCCTTTGTAGTCCATCCGAGGGTCTAATGCTATCGGTTCGATTTCAATTACATCAAACACCCCCGGAATAGCCTTGGCCTTCGTTGCGTCGAAAGAAACGAGGCTTCCTCCCCAGACGGGACAACGCTCAATGACCGCGTACAACATATCTGGCACCTTAACATTAATACTGTAGGGCGTTATCCCTTCAGCTGCCTGATAAGTTTTGGGGCCTATTACAGGCTGCCCAATATATTTGTAATCTTTCTTGTCCTTAAGGGACACCTCCCTGGGAGCGGCCAGGGTGCTTGCTAATTCGACCAGCTCTCCAAAAGGCACCTCCTGATTCGTCTTACGGTTGCGGATCATCCCGTCATTACTGAAGCAATCCGTAGTGGGAACCTCCCATTTTTGGGCAGCGGCAGCAATCAGCATTTCGCGTGCCATTGCTACCGACTCTCTTAAAGGTTCCCATAGTAATCGGATACCATTACTCCCTCCCGTATCTTGTAAGATGCCATAGCGTTCTTCACTTCCAACGGCAAATTCAATACTAATATCTTCCATTTTTGCCCCTAGCTCATCCGCAGCAATCATGGCTAAGCCCGTGGAGGTTCCTTGCCCAATTTCGGATTGGGAGCAAATAAAGGTGACTGTGTTGTCACTTCCTATCCGTAGGAAAAAGTTAGGCGTCCAGGTCAGGGGCTCTTCTGGAGCCACCTCACAAGCGAAAGGTATGAAAGTGCTTAGTAGGAGACCTCCTCCGTTGACTGCACTTACTTTGAAAAAAATTCTTCGATCCATTTTATTCTTTTTAACACCCGGGTGATTAAGTATTCAGTTCTTCCGCCGCCTTTTGAATGGCTCTTTTAATCCTGACATACGTTCCACAGCGGCAGAGATTGCCTTGCATAGCTTCCATAATACTCGCTTCAGTCGGTTGGGGGTTTTCAGCTAAAAAGGCGGTAGCTTGCATGATTTGCCCACTTTGACAATATCCACATTGGGGAACATCTTCGGCAATCCAGGCTTCTTGCACCGGATGCATCTTCCCTTTAGTGGACAATCCTTCAATCGTAGTAATTTCCTTTGTTTTTAAATCACCAACCGGGGTAACACAGGCACGTACTGCTTTTCCATCTACATGTATCGTGCAAGCTCCGCATTGACCAATACCGCACCCATATTTGGTTCCATTCATACCAAGTAGGTCCCGAAGCACCCACAATATTAGCATTTGATCAGGCGCATCAACGTCATGGGATCGGCCATTAATATTTAGCTTCATCTTGTTTTTGCTACAAATAAAGCCGGACTACAGTGTTAAAGTCCATCTTTTGGCAGGATTATATTTTCGGATTTAAGGAATCCGAAAGAAATTTAGGCATATTTGGAGGACCGACTGTTTACAGCTAGTTAAATAGCAAGCTTTAGTTTTGAACTCATCCTATGAGGTCTATACTTCCTCCAAAGAGGCGCATAGGCTTTGTAGTTCTATTGATCTTTTGTCGCATAATGGCAGCAACTGAATGTTCAAGACCGAATAGCTTCTTTTTACTGGCACTAAATCTAGAGATTATGGATAACTGGACCATATTCATCGCACTCTTCTGTGGCATTGCGATTGCACAAGCTACCTTCCTAGGGGGCTACTTACTTCTCAAGGATCGCCTAAAAACACCTTCTATCCTTTTCCTGAGTATTATGTTATTTAGTTTAGGATTACGACTGAGTAAATCCTACTTTTTTTATGTTTTTGATAATGTCCCGAGCTGGGTTGTCAATCTTGGCGCTACCGGGCTTTGGGCTATCGGGCCGGCTCTCTGGCTATATACGCTTACAAGTAAAACCGTTCGCCCTCATCCCATCCAGTACTTGCATTTTGGTCCTTCCGTTCTAATCTTACTTTCCATCCCGGTACTGAGTATTAGCTGGGTGATCAGGGCTTACTATATGGGCTCCATTATCATTTCGTTGTATCTAGTCGCTAGTTTTTGGTTGTACTATCAAAAGGATTGGCCAGGGAACCGAAGCAGTTTCCGCTTATTCTTTACCAGCATAGTCATTATTTGGGCCAGTTTCATGTTTCAGCTGTATTCACCTTCCATACAGTTGTATACGATGGGCTCTGTATTGGTAGCTCTGGTTCTTTATGGGATCAATTTTCTTATTTTAAACAACCAGCAACTTTTGAAGCCTAACTCGGCTAAAGCAAAAGCGCCTGATACCCGTCTCCAAAAGGATATTGCTCAGCGCTTGGGGCAGTTATTCCAACAGCAGAAAATTCATTTACAAAAGGGGCTCACGTTAGCCACTGTTGCAGAAGCTTTAGATACTCCCTCCTACCTGATTTCACAAACAATTAGAGATCAGCATGGATTAAAATTCAATGAGTTTGTCAATAGATTCAGGGTGGAAGAAGCGAAAAAGCGGTTGAGTGATTTAGAAGACAATCCAACCATTGAGACTATTGCACTAGAGGTTGGTTTTTCTAGTACTTCGTCACTCTACCAAGCCTTCAAGAAAGAGGTGACCCTAACTCCTCAGGCCTATAGGAAACAATATAGTCAGGCTATGGAGCGGGAATGATTATAGTCTTTTCTTCAAAAAGACTTCCAGGTCCCTTAACTCATCCGTGTTTAAAAAGTCAACTCCGGCCTCCAGTAAGGCGCGCCAGACCTTTTTTCGTTCAGGGGTGGCCCAAAGCCTCACTTTTTTCCCTTCTTGATGAGCCTTGGTGATCCATTCCTTCAGTGCTACTAATTCAGCTGGTTTTTTATTCTTTTTCTTACCTCGCCATGATAGGTGCTTTCGGTAATTATCACTAATAACCGGCATAAAATCAGCAGAATACCCCTTTCCTATATCATTGGGTCGGCCATCTATCCCGACTAATCGTAGGGTTTCCTGTTGTACTAAATCTATTGCTCGATTACCGGATAAAAAAATTAAAATAGGACCAGGTTGTAAGATCCCATTCTCATAATGTTGCAATAGGGTACGGTAGGGCAGCAAAAGCTTTTTCAAGGCTTCATAGGTCGGAATTGCTTTCGTTTTAACATCAATCATTAAATGAAAAGGGGCATCGTATTCGGCATACACCTTGCCTTGGTGTTTCTCCACCCAGCGAGCGAGCGGATCGAGATAGAGTGCTTTTAATGTGGGCGTTTGTGAAAGGTCGGATGGATGATCATGGGCTACATACAATTCGCCATTGATCAGGTGAACGTCTGCTTCTACACTAGTAAAACCATGGCTGAGTGCATCAAAGAGTGGCCGCAGATGTTCATAATCATTATGAGCGTGAGCGTTCGGAAGTGGGGAGACTGTTGTTTGGCTTCGCAAAGCCAGGGGTAGAAGTAGAAGGGTGAATAGATATATATGCTTCATCTTGTTAAGTGTAATTGGTGAGGATGAAGTTAAGGCTTAATTCCTACTATTGGACAAATATGGTTTATCAGTTAAAAGTTGAGGGTTTAATTCCGTGGTATAAACATTACCCCCCGTTGGAGTAAAATGTCCAGTTGTATGGGCTTAATTATGATCTGATTGTAAAGCTTTTGAACCTCTTGATAGTATCGTTGTTGAATGATCATCAAGAATGGGCTAAAACTTCATTTTACCATCCAGCGTGTGAATGTCAACCCCGTTCTAAAACTTGTTAACCATTCGATCATTATGACACATCTTACAGAAGGAGTAAAAGCACCTGATTTCACAGGATTAAACGAAAGCGGAGAATCCGTTTCCCTTAGCGATTTTAAAGGGCAAAAACTGGTTCTATTCTTCTACCCTAAAGACAATACCCCAACTTGTACGGAAGAGGCTTGTAACTTGAGAGACAATTATGGTTTACTCAAAAAGAATGGCTATGCCATTTTAGGAGTTAGTGCTGATAGCCAACGTAAGCATCAAAATTTCATCAAGAAATTTGACCTTCCTTTTCCTTTATTGGCAGATGTCGACCAAACGATTCTAAATGCCTACGGCGTTTGGGGTGAAAAACAGATGTTTGGGAAGAAATACATGGGGATTTTCAGAACCACTTTCGTCATCGATGCAGCGGGAAATATCGAGAAGATTATCCGAAAAGTCAAGGCAAAAGATCACACTAGTCAGATCATGGAAGCCTAAACGTACTGGCTGCATAGATATGATTATGGCCATAGCGTGAAGCGATTTTTCCTATTTCTTGCGGGCTGGATAAACCAGCCTGTTCTGCTATTTGACGAAAACGTTGGAGAGGAATGGGATAGGGTATCCAAGGAGGATTAGCCTCATTCGTTTCGTATTCCAATAAAATAAACACCCCCTCAGGTTTAAGTAAAGGCAGTAGATGAGCCAGTACGGGTATGGGGTCTTTAATATAATGCAGGGCATTTGCCATGATGATACCATCGAGTAGAGGCAAGCCCAAAGGCTTAGAGAAATCGGCATCTACGATTTCCATCGGTATTTGGTCATGCGGAGCTAATCGCCAAAGTGCGTGTGGACTTTTATCGACTGCATAGACTTTTCCTACTTCAAGTATGACTTGCAATGCCTGGGTAAATAGACCTGTTCCAGCACCTAAATCAGCCCAAACTCCTTCTTTCTTTTCTACCCCATCTCGAATTAGGTCGACGGCTTCGTGTATTTCCATGCTGCTATTTAGGGATACTGTGATACATAACAATGAAAACGATGGCCATTTTCATGGGAAAACTGAGTCCTTCGTCCAATTCGTCGGTAATACTCCATTCCCTAGGGTCGCCTTCCCACTGCGTAAACATTTCAAAGAATCCCAAGTCTTCACTATCTACCTCCCATTCATCAATGACGTTGCTATATTTCCTGCGTAGCTTCAGTTGGTTGTCCCCATCGGAAATTCGCCACTCACGAAAATCATTGTTCCAAACCGTCTGCGCCGTCACAATTTCATTGCTTCCTCGCACCTCCCATTGATTGGGGTTGTTGCGCCATTTCTGCCGGATGCTTCCCACCTCATCTCCCAGTCGATAATCCCATTCGGTCCGCTCCGTGCTTAATGACCATTTAGTTCTCAGTTCTCCCAAGTCATCTTCATCCTCGGTATACAATTCCCATTCATCTAGTTTATCATTCCAAACGGCAGCCAGTCCAGCCAAATATTGACCATAAAGGCTGGCTGAAAAGAAAACAAAGAGGAGGGGTAGTCCTATTTTTCGTACCAACATGCTAATGCTTTGATTTTCAATCCCTGAATTATTCACTTCTCTTTCTTTACATAACTCAAAAACTAGGCCAGCTGTTGTACAAGGCGAGAACAAATCGGGATGCAGCGCTAGAAACAACGAGCGCCTGTCTCTATAAAAGAGATCAGGCGCTGTGGGGGGATGTCGGTTACTTTTTAGGCAATGGGAGATAAAATCGTAATAAGTAATGCTCAAATAATAAATGGGCATGTAGAAACAGGCTATATATCTCTAATGTATTATCATACAATAATAGTTCAGGAGCCGCAAAGGCGGAGCCATAATGAAATTATTGGTAATTATAATTGTGAGTAGTAGTAAGTGACACTTTGTGCAAGTGTCAAAGGGGTTATAAATGTGAGCTTGTAGTAGTTAATGTGACTCCCTGCTACCTATGATACAAGGAGTGTTTAAATACCGTGGAACATAAGTTCTTTAGTATTTTGAGCAGCTGGGGCTAAAATGGAAGATCATCATCTGCCGCTGCGCTATCTCCTGGATCATCCGATACAGAAGGGAAGGCACCATCCTCAGCAGGGGGGGGAGCAGCTACCGAACTAGGTTCAGGGTTCTCAATCCTCCATGCATTAAGGTTTGTGAAATATTTACCGTTCCACTCTCGGCCTCTTAGGTCGAAATGAACTTTAATATTAATACCTTCTTCGTAGGGATCCAACAGGGCACATTTATCCTGAACCAACTGGAACTTGACGAATTGTGGATAATTTCCACTTTCTACTTCTATTACAAATTCTCGAGCTTTAAAACTCTCAGTTTTGTTTTCAGTATCAAACTTCTTGTGTAGTCGACCCACCACTTCAAAAGACATGCCTTTTCTCTTAACTTTATGAATAGATGTTTCAAAAGTATGAAAAAGTAAATCAATAATCCATATCCATCGCTACTTTTTATGGAACGGCCTTCAAAAAGGAGGTGAGGGTACTTTTTGAGCTTGGTTAGGATGCTTATAGTCGTTGGCTTTAGCGACTAGTAAACCTAATACTGTGGAACATAAATAACTTTGCGTATGGATTCTGTCTTTGGGAAAACAGGGTACTTAGGGCATGTTTGGGCGAAAAAAGCTTTTCTTGCTTTCTCTTAACAATTTGACAACGCCCGTATTGGCGATCATTAACAATACTTTAAATACTAAGCGGCGCAATTCGACAAAATCTACCTTATTTTTGTAGTATCAATAAAGCTATTACTGAATTAAAAACAATCGATATGAAGAAGTTCGCTTTTGTGCTAACCTTGGCGATCATCGCCACCATGGGCTGTAAAAAAGACAATGAGGAGAGTTTTGCTTTTAGTCATGATGGGCCTAACTTGACCGGCCCTATCCTAGAAGTTGGATATCATGAAGCTGCCGCTCGTTTTACTTCAAATGAGACTAATGCCTACGCCGGAAAGCAATTGACAAGTATTTCATTCTTCATGGGGGTAGTTCCTCAAAAAGTGGAGGTCATTATATATGGCGAAGGAAGTGATTCCTCTCCTGGAGTGGAACTTTATCGTGCCAATGTAACTGCCGGCATTCGAGTACCAGATTGGAATGAACATATCTTTTCCACTCCCATCGATATTACGGGCGATGATCTTTGGCTAAGTATTGGCCTTACGCACGATCAGCAAAGCCAATCGATCGGATGTGATGCCGGCCCTAGGGTAGCGGGTGGAGATTGGTTGTTTCATCTAACTGATAATAAGTGGGATCCATTTAGTGTGTGGATTCCAGGAGAAAGTGTTAATTGGAATATCAGAGGGAAGGTCTCCGAATAGATCATTCACGCTACCTATACCGGCAGGTTTTTATTCGCCGGACAAACGGAAAAGCTCGCGTAATTGTACATTACGCGAGTTTTTTTTGCTAAAAAAGAAAACAGAAAGGCTAGTTCGAAACGAATGCTTAAGATTTTTACCCATTGTAAGTATTTGTCTTGTATCTTTGCAGGCTAAATCAATCTAAATCAATGGCTACGCCAAAGTCAGTCGCATTTTATACCCTGGGCTGTAAGCTCAATTATTCTGAAACCTCGGCCATTGGCCGTTTGTTTGAGGATGCGGGATATAGCGAACATAAATTTGATGAAGGAGCAGATATTTATGTAATTAACACCTGCTCAGTCACCGATTTTGCCGATCGGAAATGCCGGCAAATAGTACGTCGCGCCCTGCGAAAAAACCCACAGGCTTTCGTAACCGTTATCGGCTGTTATGCTCAATTGAAGCCGGAGGAAATTTCAAGTATTGACGGCGTTGACTTGGTATTGGGAGCCGCGGAGAAATTTCGTATTCTAGACTATATAGATGATCTCTCCAAGGCGACAGATAAGGGGATGGTACAAGCTGGGGAAGTAACAGAAGCCAAAGATTTTATCAATGCTTTTTCATTTGGTGATCGCACACGTTCTTTTCTTAAGGTACAGGATGGTTGTGATTACAAATGTAGTTTTTGCACGATTCCATTAGCGAGAGGAAAAAGTCGAAGTGATACCGTTTCCAGTGTTGTTGCTAATGCTGAGAAGATTGCCGCCATGGGGGTGAAAGAAATCGTATTGACGGGGGTAAATATTGGTGATTTTGGCAATGGAACGGAAGTAATTGAAGGGACGAAACCCAAGAAAGAAGCACTTTTCATCGACCTGATCAAGGAATTGGATCAAGTGAAAGGAATAGAACGGTTCCGCATTTCATCTATTGAACCCAATCTTTGCACCGATGAAATCATCGAATTTGTAGCCCACTCTAAACGTTTTGCGCATCATTTCCATATGCCTTTACAGTCGGGCAACAATAAGCAACTCAAGATGATGCGCCGACGCTACAAACGAGAGTTATATGTGCAGCGCGTAAATACAATCAAAAGCCTGATGCCGCACTGCTGTATTGGCGTCGATGTTATCGTCGGTTTTCCGGGCGAAACAGAAGAAGATTTTCTGGAGACCTACCGATTCCTCAATGAAATGGACATCTCCTATCTGCATGTGTTCACCTACTCGGAGAGGCCCAATACATTAGCGCATGAAATGCCAGACCCCGTACCTATGGGTGAACGCCGCCGCCGCAATCAAATGCTTAGCATTTTGAGTGAGAAAAAGCGCCGTCATTTTTACGAGCAGCACCTCGGTCAAACTCGTCCCGTCTTATTTGAGAAAAGTAAAACGCCAGGTATGATGTCTGGTTTTACCGATAATTATGTCAAGGTAGAAGCCCCCCTACAAGTAGAATGGCTCAATCAGACACATATGGCTTCTCTTCAGGAGATTAATGATAAAGGCTTAGTCGTCGTCTAATTCACTTCCCGCAACCTTTTCACTATTTCAAATACGGCTGGACATACTGCCGTATTCTTCAAGGTTAAATCTAAGATTTGATGGAAGTTTTTGCGATCCGTGTGGGGGTATTCTCTACAGGCACGAGGACGTACATCATAGATGGAGCAGTAATTATCGGCACCTAGAAAAGCGCAGGGAGATTCATTGAGTACGTAATCCCCATCTGAGTCTAAATGAAGATAATGGGTAACAAATTGCGCTGGACGCATACCTAAATGGCGGGCAATACGATCAATATCTTTGTCTATAAAAATCGGACTGGTAGTCTTGCAGCAATTGGCACAAACCAAACAATCTATTTCTTCAAATACCTCTTCATGTAGCTGGGATACAGTTTGATCCAAATGTTTTGGCCGACGTTGCGAGAGCTGTCGGAAAAATTTCTTATTCGTCTTTCGTTCATCTTTTGCCCGCTGCTTGATTTGATCTGGTGGAATCATCGCATAAATATAAGACTTATAAATCGGAGTATGTTGTTGGTCGGGAGACGTGACGACTAAAAGGGCCTGAGCTAATGCCCAGGCCCTGGATTGGAATAAAATTATATGGAAGTGGTTCTTAATTCAATGAAATGGCTATTTGATTTTCTCCCCTACAAACGCTTGCCCATCAGGCATCAATAGCTTCATACGATTTACCGTTCCTTCTTCTCGTAAAAACTCCACTTGGATGGTGTTCTCAGCTGATACTTTTACCTCAAATTTATCTTTCCCCTTCGGTTCCATTTTCTTTTTGCTATCCCCAGTAGGTTGGCCATATAAAGCCCCTTCTTCAAGCGTGACCGTTAATTGCCGACCCTCCGATTCATATACCCCGGTGTATTCCTTCAAGTTATTGGTATGGGTATCTTGACTAAAGGATACCTGTTTCGCTATTTTAGTCTCTGCTAATCTTTTTCCTTCGAGCACTCTATTTCCTTGGTAAAGTTTTACGCCCGTCACCTCATTATTATTTCGCACAAATTCTACGCTAGCATCTACTGTTTTGAGGAAAAATTGATCATTGCCTTTGGCAAACAACTCTTCCTTGCTTGCCCCTCCTGGCTGCCCGAAGATTTTATCATTTTCTACAGTAAAGGATAGTTTGAAAGGCCCCATGTCATAGGTTCCGGCATAGACTTGGAGCAAAGCAGGGTCAAGCTGTATCGCTTTCTGCGTCTCTACTACTTCTGAAGTACGGGTGGCTTTATGTTGAGATCGCCCTCTTTGGGTAGTTAGCGCTGTGACTACTTTACCTGCTTCGTTCCTAATGAAGTGAATTCCCATTAAACCATCTTCAAAGAAAAACTGGTCTGCTCTTTTAGCATCGGGGTAAATTTCATGACGCTGCCCCCCTGTAT
>Ga0070729_10007526_pt1 | contig 10418 bp, 8 predicted proteins | sample tdDd472_FD_66725 | JGI IMG/M metagenome (GOLD analysis project Ga0070729, IMG submission 66725) | Marine sediment microbial communities from the Atlantic coast under amendment with organic carbon and nitrate - tdDd47.2 | ecosystem: Environmental > Aquatic > Marine > Coastal > Sediment | place...
ATGTTGTGATAGCTGCCGATCACCCAGATGGTGCCGTTGGGCTTCAAAATCCGTTTGGCCGCCGCAAGCCATTCGCGGGTGAACTTGTCGTAAGCCGCGAAGCTGTCAAACTGATCCCAGGCGTCGTCCACCGCGTCCACCTTGGAATTGTTGGGACGGTGCAACTCGCCTTCGAGCTGAAGGTTGTAGGGCGGGTCGGCAAAGACCATATCGACGCTCCCAGCGGGAAGGGAGTTCATGATTTCGATGGAGTCGCCTTGATGAATAATGTTTGTGTCCAGGGTCATGATCTTCGGCTTGCGGGTTAAGGTTTGCGGACCCTCAAAATGTCGAACCGAAGAATCGCCGTCAAGAATTAAATAGAATCAATAACTTATGAAAGACTCTTGTCACAAGATATAGGAGTCGCCGAATCGGCAGGACTCAATATCTGCCCCCCAGTGTGCTTTTCGAGTCACAGGGGGAGGGGGTGAACAAGCGATTGTTCTATCGTCATGCGCGGGTTGACTAGGAAAAAGACCCGCTTCCCTAACAGCTATCCTAAGAGATCATGCTAAAAGAGGCGGTATTGAAGACAAGACTACCGCGACACCTGCAAAAATTGCTGCCCATTTGTTGTTCTTGGACACTTGCTCAAAGTAGGGGGTTAGGGCTTCTGCAATGGTATATTCTCCGGGAGGTGGGGGTGGAACTTTGCTTGATCTATACCAGAAAAAACCAGAAAGGAATGCAAAAGCAGCAGCTGCATAGTTAATTAAAAGAGGTTCCATTTTTAATGATCCATGTGATGATTGTTTGGTTGTTTCTATTGTCTAATATTCGATGTTTCGGCGTCAATATTTCTTGTTAAATTATTTTGTCAAAACAATATATTGCTGGTGTTTAGTTTTTTTATGGCGTGTTAATGTTCATTTTTCATTGAGGTGTAGAATTAATTGTGCTTGTGGTGCTCTTGGGTGTGCTAGCTCGTTGTTTTTTTGCGGCGCTTTTCCAGGAAATGATAAAAAATGATAAGGATTTTTCCGAGATCCCGGGTGTTTCTTTTGATTTCAATCGCTTAAGAGGTTGTAGGTAGGCAAAAACAGTCGTGCAACGGCCTTTTGCTTATGAAAAACGCTCTGAAATCACTTTCTAAACGCCTTCCAACAGCTTCCTGATCGGCGCAAAGCTTCGCCGGTGATGAGGCGTCACTCCATACTCAGCGAGTGCTGCCTGGTGTTCTTTTGTCCCATACCCGGCGTTCTTTTCCCAGCCGTAGCCGGGGTATTCTTGGCCCAGTTTCTCCATGACCTTGTCGCGGGTGACCTTGGCGACGATGGAGGCTGCGGCGATGGAGAGGCTTTTGCCGTCGCCTTTGACCACGGCGCGGGCTTGGCAAGTGAGGTCGGGCGTTTTGTTGCCGTCGATGAGGGCCAGATCGATGGGCTGGCCGAGGTCTTCGACAGCGCGTTTCATCGCCAGCAGGGTGGCGGCCAGGATGTTCATTTGGTCGATTTCTTCGACGCTGGCTTGGCCGATGCCGATGATCGCGTGGTCTTTCAAGCGCTCTAGCAGAGCCTCGCGTTTTTCCGCCTTGAGCTTTTTGGAGTCATCCAGGCCCTTTAGAAGGTCGTCGGGCAGGGTGGCCGGATCGAGAATGGCCGCGCCCGCCACCACCGGTCCGCACCAAGGGCCGCGCCCCGCTTCATCGACGCCTGCGATGGTCGAAAAGCCTTCGGTGCGGGCATCATTTTCTAGCGAGAAATCGGGCATGTCTGATAGCTTCTATAGTCGATTGAATGAGTTTTGACCTTAAGAATAGAGCCATCATGATAAGCGTCGTCATCCCAACGCTCAACGCCAAACCGGGCCTGATGCGGCTGCTCGACAATTTGAAGGCCTGCCCGTTTAAATACGAGGTGGTGGTGGTTGATGGCGGCTCGACGGACGGCACGGCGGACTATGCCAGAAGCCGTAAGTGCCGGGTCGGGGTGACGGCCAAAGGGCGGGGCACTCAGCTCAAGGCCGGGGCGGCGTTGGCCCAGGGGGAATGGCTGCTGTTTTTGCATGCCGATACGGTTCTCGATACCGGATGGGCCGAGGCCTTGACCGATTTTTTCTCTCGCTCCGATGCGACTGAAAAGGCGGCCTACTTCACCTTCGCACTGGATGATCGAATATCGCAGGATGCGCGGCGGGTCGAAGACTTGACGGCTTGGCGCTGCGAGACTTTCGGTTTGCCCTATGGCGACCAGGGCCTACTGCTGTCGCGAGCGCTTTACGACCGGGTCGGCGGTTATGAGGCGGTGCCTTTGATGGAAGATGTCGGGCTGGTCCGGCGGATCGGCAAGTCGCGGCTGGTCTGTCTTCCGGCCAAGGCCATCACCTCGGCTGAGCGTTACAGGAAAGATGGCTACTTTCTGCGCCCCTTGCGCAATCTGTTTTGTCTGGCGCTTTACTATCTCGGCGTTTCGCCCCGGACCATCGCGAGGATTTACGGATGAACCGATCCCGCCATCTGGTGGTCATGGTCAAGGCCCCACGTTTGGGGGCGGTTAAGACGCGGCTGGCGCGTGAGATTGGCGCGGTGGCGGCCTGGCGGTTCTACAGGCAGGTGGCTTTGCGAACGCTCAATGAGTTGAGCCGCGATCCGCGCTGGACGCTCTGGCTTCAGATCACACCCGATTGTCGGGGATTGTTTCCGCCCGCATGGTTGAAAGGCCGTAAGATTCTTCGGCAAGGCAAGGGGGACTTGGGGGCGCGGATGATGAAGCCGTTCCTCGAGTTGCCGCCCGGTCCCGTGGTGCTGATCGGCAGCGATATTCCCTTGGTCCGGCGCAAGCATATCTGGCGGGCTTTCGAGGTGTTGGGAAATAAACCGCTGGTGTTCGGCCCGGCCCAAGACGGCGGCTTTTGGCTGGTCGGGCAGAGGCGTTCGCCAAAAAACCTCAGGCTATTTGAGCCGCCTGTGCGCTGGTCGACGGAACATGCCTTGACGGATTGCCTAAGAAACCTACCGCGCCAAACCGTTGGGTTTGCCGACCGGTTAAATGATGTGGACGATGAGGCGGCGCATCGGGAATGGACCGGGTACACCTGTCGATTATCTGAACTGGCGAGCCTTGCGCTCGATGATTTGACGGGCGATGGGCATGGCCTGGGCTTGGGGCATGCCGGGGAGCAAATTGGGATCGTAAAGCGTGAACAACAGCACCGCGTCGCCGATGGGGATGTTGGGACGGGTCGAGGCGTCGTTGAACAGCGAGTCCTCAATCAACGTTGAATCGTCTAGCAGACCCATGGCCTGAATCAGTTCTTCGGTCAGGCAATGGGCCGTTAGGTCTTCGCTTTCCGGTGCGATGGAAATGGTCGCCCAGTGGATAACCCCCGCTCTGGTAATCACCTGGGTGGCGCAGGGGGCGTTTTGGCCGGTGGTTTTTTGCACCTGTTCGCGGGTGACGAAGCGGATATGCAGGTTGCCCGACCCCTGGGTCGGCGGGGCCAGGGCGATGTCGTGGCCGGTGATGGCCCTAATCCATTTGAGGCGCTGGTTGACCTCGCCGGTAAAGTGCCCCTCATCGCTTTTCGGAATCCAGACGCGAATGGGGGTAACCCATTTGACCAGCCGCCCGCGCCGCCCCTGTCCGCCCAACTCGCTGGAAAAGGCGATGCGTTCGAATTGCTCGGCCAGCAGGCTGTTTTCAGGCGGCTTGTCGGCGCAAGCGGATAGAAAAAGGGCGGCAAGGATCGCAAGGATATGCCGCCCTGTACGTGGTTTCCGCCCCTCAGTCGCCGGGCGCTTACTCCGTTCGCTTGGCTTTTGCGAAACGGTTCGCGGCCCGCCGTCGCGGGCTGGTCGGTTTACCTGTCGGCAAACCTCCATGCCGTTACTTCTCGGTCAGGCGCGGCATCAACTCGACGAAGTTGCAGGGCCGGTGACGCGAGTCGAGCTGCTCGACGAGAATGTCGTCCCAGGCGTCGCGGCAGGCGCCGGGAGAACCGGGCAGGGCGAAGAGATAGGTGCCCTGAGCGACGCCGCCGGTGGCCCGGCTCTGGATGGTCGAGGTTTTGATCTTTTCATAGCTCAGCATGCGGAACAGTTCACCGAAACCGGGAATTTCCTTGTCGTAGACTTCGTGAAAAGCCTCGGGCGTGATGTCGCGGCCGGTGACCCCGGTGCCGCCGGTGGCGATCACCACATCGACGTTGGAATCAGCAATCCATTCTTCCAGCTTGGCGACGATAGTCGGCTGGTCGTCTTTAACGATATCGCGGGCGATGACCACATGGCCTGCGCCTTCGATCCGCTCGACCAGGGTGCGGCCCGACTTATCGTCGTCGAGCGTGCGGGTGTCGGAAACGGTCAACACGGCTATGTTGACGGGGAGGAACTCGCGGTTGCCATCGATCTTCGCCATAACTGTCTTTAAATCCCAAAAGTGAAAGAGGTCGCCCTGTCGCGCTCTAGCGGTTTTCGGCCACCATAAGCGGTTTCGGGTCCAGGGCTGTATAGACCGGCCACTCGCCCGCGGCAATAGCGTCAAGCGTTGGGGTCGGCTGCCCGAGACGGTGGCGGTAGATCCAGAGGTTGGTCAGCACGCGCTCGATGAAGATGCGGGTTTCGGGTGCGGGGATGCTCTCGATGAACAGCAGAGGATCGTCCTGGTGTTTGATCCGACGCCGCCATTTGCGCAGATTGCCGGGCCCGCCGTTCCAGGCTGCGACCATCAGGAACAGATCGCGATTGATGTAGCTTTCTTCGAGCAGGATGTTGACGTATTTCTGGCCCATCATCAGATTGACTTCAGGCTCGAAAAGCTTCTTGCGCTTGTGGGTTCGGTAGCGGCGATCCTGAGCGATGAAGCTGGCCGTACGCGGCATCAACTGCATCAGCCCGCTGGCTCCCGCATGGCTCTTGGCCTTGGGGTTGAAGCCGCTTTCCTGACGGATAATGGCGTAGAGCAAGGCGCGGTCGACCCGATAGCCGTTGTCGGGTTGCCAGGCGGGCACCGGATAGGAGGCGCTGTCGTAACGGCCCTTGCCTTCGCGGGCCAGCATATTGCCGAGCCGCATGGCGAGGCCGGGCATATTGGCGCGCACCGAAAGTCCCAGGAGGGCGTTCATTTCATGTTGTTTGATGCGGCCATACAGGCCGCGTAGTTCGCGTTCGGCCTGGTGGTGTTCTCCAAGCTGCATAAGCGCGAGAGCGCGCTGGACCTTGGGTTTGTCGAGCAGGCCGCCCAAGTCGTTTTCATTAAGGGGCGGCGGGGTCCAGTCGAAGGCCGTCTGATGCCCGAGCATCCTCTTGGCAAGCAGGCCGTAAAAGGTGCGTGGGTAGCCCGCAGCGAGACCGAGATAGTGGTTGATCTTGGAGGGTTCTTGGGCGGCCAGTGCGGTGCGCGCCGCCCAGAAAGCTCCGGCCGATTTGAGCCAAGCTCCGGCGTAGTCAGAATCAACGATGGCGGCGAAATGCTTTTGCGCCTGCTTCATCCGGCCCAGACGCCAGGAGGCGAGGCCCACCGTCCAATGCGCCTGGGGCAGATACTTGCCCGAGCGCTTGGCGGCCCGTCCGGCCCAGTCGATGGCCCATTGGTCTCGCCCATCGGCATAGTACCCCGCGCCGAGACGAGCTTGGACCCGGTCGTATTCCACCGGATGGAACAGGCGTTTGACTTCGGCCGATTGGAGCAGGCGTTTGACCGCCAGGGTCCAGCCTTTGCGCTGTTGCCAGCGCATCTGGCGTTTCAGTTGGGCGACCCGCTGAAGGTTGGCGCGACTTAACCGTTTCGATGGGCGGTAGCTCTTGGCCGGGGCGAAATCGCCGTCATGGCCCGAGCCGTAGAGATATCCCCCTCTAGGCTTTGCCGGATATTTCCAGTTTTTGGGCCGCCGTTTGAGCGCCAATTTGTAAAGCTGTCCGGACTGGGGCAGGTCGGCGTACTGGTCCATCCAGCCTTTCAGTTCTTTGTATTTCGAGCGGTATTTGCGCGGATGGAGGTAGCGTTGGGCCATCACATGACCCATAAGCAGCTTGTTCTCAAGCGTGGCGATAGCCTTGTCGGCGGCCTTCCAGTCGCCGTTTTCCTGCAAAGTCTCAATTCGCTTGTAGGTCGCCACATCGTCTGGCGAGAGAGGCTTGGGTAAGGCGATGGTTTCCGGGGGCGTCGCCTGAGGTTGGGGCAGTGATGCGATCTGGGATGTCTGCGAGAAAACACTGGGCAGGGCGGGGGCGTTTTGAGCGTAAGCAACAGGCGCCGCGACCAAAGCCGCCGCGAGGGTCAGCCCGCCAATCCTTCCCCTAAAACTCATTCGTGTCCCCAAAATCCAAACGAAACGCTTACTAATTAATCCGATCCTTGTGTCTCAGAATCCCAAGGAACTGTCAAGGAAGCGGAGTTATCCACAGGCTGTGGATAAAATACGGGAATCGCCTTTGTTAGGCAAGGATTCCGTGGGTTCTGAGGTGTTCCCGGATATCGAGGAGGTCGCGCCAGGCCAGCTGTTTCTGGTTCGGCGAACGCAAAAGGTAGGCCGGGTGGAAGAGGGCGCGGGCCTTGGCCGGGCGGCTCATGCGTGGGGTTTCGTAGTCGAACCACTTGCCACGCAGCTTAGTAATGCCTTCGTTGCGCGCCAGAAGGGTCTTGGCCGAAGGGCCGCCTAAAAGAACGATGACTTCCGGGTCCATCAGTTCGATATGGCGCTCGACAAAGGGCAGGCAAACGGCGATTTCCGCACTGGTCGGGTTGCGGTTGCCGGGCGGACGCCAGAAGAGAATGTTGGTGATATAGGCGTTTTCCTGTCGATCCAGGCCGATAGAGGCGAGCATTTTATCGAGCAGTTTGCCGCTCGCTCCGACGAAGGGCAGGCCTTCCCGGTCCTCATCGGCCCCAGGGGCTTCGCCGATCAGCATAATCCGTGCGTCTTTGGCCCCATCGGAAAACACCGTGTTGGTCGCGGTTTTTTTGAGGGGGCAGCCGTCGAAAGCCCGCACGGCGGCTTCAAGGTCTTCCAGGGTCTTGGCCTGAGCCGCTGCATCGCAGGCGCTGGCGACCATTTCGGACTGGCCGATGGGTTCGGGCGTTGGGCGGGGCGCGGAAGAAGGCGCTGCGGGAGGGGGCGCTTTGGCTTCGGCTCTGACGGCCTGGGCGGCGCTCTGCCGGGCCGATTTGCGGGCAGCCAGGGCGGCGGCCGATTCCGCATAGCGATCAATGGGGGTTTCGCCAATGCATTCGTCGACGCCTGCGTCTGCATACCATTGCAGAATTTCCGCGGGGTGAAGCTGTTTGTCCATGGGCGTAGATTTGCAGAAATGAATGTCTTTACAAAGCTTTTTTCGTTCCGCCCGCCAAACGTCTCGCACTCTGTAAAACGCCTGTGCTATAACGCCCTCGTATCTTGGGGAGGATACAACGAAGAAAGATTTGTTAGGAGGTCCCATGGAACGGGAATCGATGGAATTTGACGTTGTGATCGTCGGCGCTGGCCCGGCCGGATTGTCCGCTGCGATCAAGCTGGCTCAACTCTCTCAGGCGAATGAGACCGAGGTTTCCATCTGTGTCGTCGAAAAAGGCTCCGAAGTCGGCGCTCATATTCTTTCGGGTGCGGTCTTGGAGCCGCGTGCGCTGGATGAACTGATCCCGGACTGGAAGGAAAAGGGCGCACCGCTCAATACGCCGGTTTCCGGCGAGCAGATCATGTTTCTCTCTGAAACCGGCGCGATTAATGTCCCCGGTTTCGCTATGCCGCCCGCCATGCACAACAAGGGCAACTATATCATTTCCTTGGGTAACTTCTGCCGCTGGCTGGGCGAACAGGCCGAAGCCATGGGCATCGAGGTCTATCCCGGCTTCGCCGCTGCCGAAGTGCTCTACAATGACGACGGTTCGGTTAAAGGCATCGCGACCGGCGATATGGGCCTGGACCGCGAAGGCAATCCGGGCCCCAACCACGAGCCGGGCATGGAGCTGCACGCCAAATACACCTTCTTCTCGGAAGGCTGCCGCGGCCACCTCGGCAAGATGTTGAAGAATAAGTTCGGTCTTGAAGAAGGTCAGAAGCAAACCTACGGCATCGGCATCAAAGAGCTTTGGGAGGTCGATCCCTCCAAACACAAGCAAGGCCTCGTCGTTCATACGGCAGGTTGGCCGTTGCAATCCGATACCTATGGCGGTTCTTTCCTCTACCACCTGGAAGACAATCAGGTCGCCGTCGGTTTTGTGGTCGGTCTCGACTATCAGAACCCGCATCTAAGCCCTTATGACGAATTCCAGCGCTTCAAGACCCATCCGAAGATCAAAGACACCTTCGAGGGCGGTCGCCGCGTGGCTTATGGCGCTCGGGCGCTCAATGAAGGCGGCTTCCAGTGTTTGCCCAAGCTGATTTTCCCCGGCGGCTGTCTCATTGGCTGTGAGGCCGGGACGTTGAATATGCCGAAAATCAAGGGCACCCATACGGCCATGAAGTCGGGTATGCTGGCTGCCGAGGCGGCGTTTGAAGCCTTGAAGGCCGAGCGGGCCAACGACGAACTGACGGCCTTTGGCGAAAACTTCAAAAAATCCTGGGTTTATGACGAACTTTACGTGGCGCGCAATGTTCGCCCGTCGTTCAAATGGGGACTCTGGGGCGGCACCATTTACACCGGGATCGATCAGGTCTTGTTCCGTGGTCGCGCACCCTGGACCTTCGCCCATCATGGGACCGATCACGAAGCGCTTAAGAAGGCCAAGGACTGTCCGAAGATCGACTATCCCAAGCCCGACGGCGTGTTGACCTTCGACAAGCTGACCAACGTTTCTTTCTCGGCGACCAACCATGAGGAAGAACAACCCTGTCATTTGCAGCTCGTCGCCCCGGATGTGCCGGTTAAGGTCAATCTGGCGGAATACGACGGTCCCGAGGCGCGCTTCTGTCCGGCGGGGGTCTATGAATACGTGGGTGAGGAAGGCGAGGAGAAACGTCTTCAAATTAACGCGCAGAACTGTGTCCACTGCAAAACCTGCGACATCAAGGACCCGACCCAGAATATCAACTGGGTAACCCCGCAGGGCGGAGAAGGTCCCAACTACCCCAACATGTAAGTTGGGGGCGCAAAGCGAGAGGCAGACATGAAGGCAAGAAGACCCTGGGCCGGTATCAAGCGGCTTTCTCACGCCGTCGGCATCGTCGCCCTGGCGGCAACGGTTTGGGGGTGTCAAACCACCATGGCCGGTGCGGACAGCGGGTCGACTTCTAGCGAGCCGCCTCTCGCTCATTCGCCGTTCGGCAACTATCTGGCCGGGCGACATGCCCAGCAAACCCAGGATACGCGCGCCGCGGCGATCTATTATTCGGCGTTGGTCGATCAGGAGCCCGAAAACCTGTCGGCGAAGAAACTGGCCATGCTGACAACCGCCATGGAAGGTCGGATCGACGAGGCCCACCGTCTTGCAGAGGCGATGGTCGAAGAGAGCCGGACAGAGCCCGTGGCGGTGTTTCTCGCCGTGACCGTTGCGGTTGCCAAAGGAGATTACGCCGAAGCGTTGAAGCGGCTTAACGAACTGCCTAAGACCGGTGTTAACGTATTTATGGGGCCATTGGTGGAAGCCTGGGCCCATGCCGGTGACGGCAAGATGGAAGCCGCCCAGAAAGCCCTCGCGCCGATCAAACAGCTGAGCGATATGACCGGGCTCTATCATCTCCATGCGGGCCTAATCAATCAGGCGGCAGGGCAGACGGATCGCGCCGAGGATCATTTCAAGCAGGCGGCGCAAGACCCCAACGGCATGTCGCTGCGCGTGGTCGAACTGTTGGGTGCGATCTATCAGCGCTCGGATCGCGGTCCCGAAGCGCTCATGCTTTACAACGATTACCGCCGCAAAAATCCCGGATCGGTGTTGATCGAGTCTTTGATGGTCAGTGAGATGCGCCATCAGAAGGCGCCTAAGGTCGAGGTGACGCCGCGTGATGGCGTGGCCGAGGCCATGTTCGGTATCGCCAGTGCGCTCCGTCAGCAAAACGCCCGCGAAACGGCGCTGATTTTCGGGCGTATGGCGCTCCATCTTAAATCCAATTATCCTATCGCCCAGATTTTGATTGGCGATATTCTGGAATCGATGAACCGTCTGGCCGAGGCCAACGCGGTCTATGAAATGATCGACCCGGCTTCGCCGTTCGCCTGGACGGGGCAGTTGCGGCGCGCAACCAACTGGGATGCGCTCGATCAGGTGGATCGTGCGGCCGAGGTGTTGGAGCGTATGGCGGCCGAGCAGACGACCCAGATCGATTCGCTCGTTCAACTGGGCAACATCATGCGTTCGCGTTCGCGGTTTGCAGAGGCGGCCAAGGCCTATGACCGGGCCATTGCGCGGATTGATAAGGTCGAAGCGCGTCACTGGAGTCTGCTTTATACCCGTGGCATCGCTCTGGAGCGCTCGAAACAGTGGGAGCGGGCTGAGAAGGAC
>Ga0070729_10007531_pt1 | contig 10417 bp, 10 predicted proteins | sample tdDd472_FD_66725 | JGI IMG/M metagenome (GOLD analysis project Ga0070729, IMG submission 66725) | Marine sediment microbial communities from the Atlantic coast under amendment with organic carbon and nitrate - tdDd47.2 | ecosystem: Environmental > Aquatic > Marine > Coastal > Sediment | place...
TGTACGCCACCAGCACCATGAATGACACGCCGGAGCAAACCCCGCGGCCTTACGATCGTGACCGGGATGGTCTGGTTCTTGGTGAAGGCGCATGCACATTTGTTCTTGAAGAGTATGAGCACGCAAAAACACGTGGTGCCAATATTCTTGCTGAATTGGTTGGCTTTGCCAGCAATTCAGACGGCAGTCACGTCACGCGTCCGAACAAGGATACGATGGCGATATGTATTGCCGGTGCGCTTTCAGATGCAGGGCTCGATGCATCGGCTGTCGGCTATGTTAATACGCATGGTACTGCTACCGATCACGGTGATATTGCCGAGAGTCAGGCAACCAGCGAAATCATGGGCAGTAATAAGCCGGTTAGCTCGATGAAAAGTTACATGGGGCATACGCTAGGTGCCTGTGGCGCTCTCGAAGCCTGGACTGCTATTGGCATGATGCACGATGGTTGGTTTGCACCAACAATTAATCTGGATAACATCGATCCGGAATGTGGCGAGCTCGATTACATCGTGAAAGAGGGTCGGGAACTCGATTGTGAATACGTCATGTCCAACAATTTTGCTTTTGGTGGCTTGAACACATCACTGATTTTTAGACGGCTTGATTAGACCCGGAGGAATTATGAAATTTTTAATTGGTGTTCTGGTAGCTACGATTTTTAGTGCTCAGGCTATGGCTGCCCCGCAATGCACTACAACTGAGGTTATTCAGTTTCCGTACACGATTCCTGCAAGTGAATTCACCGCTGAGCAGCAGCGCCGGATTGTCGAAGCTGCCGTTTACTACAAGCGGACCGAGCCGAAATGGGACGATTATCTGTCACCGTCAAATGCCTGGAAATACGAACGTGAGTCAGATGGTGTTATCTATATTGGTATGAACCGCCGCTCTCACTATCTGCAAATCGCCGCCACATTGAGCGATGCCGGTATTACAACAATTGTTTGTGATAGCAGTGATCTGAAGCAGAAGGAGACGAGTATTCATAAGAAGGTGCCTGGCTGGAAAGATACTCTGGATAAGGAAATCGCTCTGCGTGCTCAGCGTGCCCTGCAAATGGGTATGCCCGAATAGCCGGAAACGTTGCTACGAAAGCGATAGGGCTGTTCCTGCCGGAGCAGCCCTTTTTCGTTGGCTTTGTGATTTAGTGCCCAATCGATTCCGTCAGGCTGCTATCATTCCGTTTAATAACAATACTCACATTGGTCCGTGTGACCACAACGGATCCTAAGCTGGTTTTTAATGTCATCCGACAAGTCTAATCACGACGTATCGGAAGAAGTGATTTCGCGGTCTGAACATACTGTTACCCGCGACAATATTTCTGATGCGGCACTCAAGGTGCTTTACCGCCTCAAGAAGGGTGGCTATCAGGCCTACCTGGTCGGCGGTAGCGTGCGTGATTTATTGCTGAAGAAAAACCCTAAAGACTTCGATGTGGCGACCGATGCGACTCCGGAACAGGTTCATGGATTGTTTCGTAATAGCCGTGTGATTGGTCGCCGGTTTCGTTTAGTCCATGTTCGCTTCGGTCGTGAGATTATCGAGGTGGCGACTTTCCGCAGTGCTGCGGACCCGGCCAACGACGCGCACGATCACGAAGTCTCTGAAGGGACCGGTCGCGTGCTGCGCGACAATGTGTACGGCACTCTGGAAGACGATGTTTGGCGTCGTGATTTCACGGCCAATGCGCTTTATTACAATATTGCCGATTTTTCTATTCGTGACTGTGTGGGCGGAGTGGCAGATATCCGTGATCGCACGTTGCGCATGATCGGTGATCCGGAGCAGCGTTTTCGCGAAGACCCGGTTCGCATGCTGCGCGCCGCAAGGTTTGCCGCGAAGCTCGAGTTTGATATTCATCCTGATACGGCTGCACCGCTGCCGGAGTTGGCGAATTTATTGCACGACGTGCCGCCTGCGCGTTTGTTCGATGAGTTTTGCAAAATTTTTCAATCAGGACATGCTTTGGAAGGTTTCCGCTACCTACGCCAGTACCGCTTGTTCCGCCATTTGTATCCGGCAACGGCGCAGTGGCTGGACGAAGGTGAATCGGAAGGGTTGCCGGAGCGCTTGGAGTTTGTTGAGCAGGCTTTGAAAAATACCGATGAGCGCGTTGCAGAAGGTCGTCCGGTAACGCCGATGTTTTTAGTCGGGGTCTTCATGTGGGGGCCGGTGCTAAAGGATGCCGGTATGTATCAGGAGAAGCGCGGCTATACCGAGCTGCAGGCGGTGATGGCTGCTGCTGATGATCTTGTGCAACGTCAGAACCAACGTGTGTTTATGCCCAAACGCTTCTCTTACCCGATGCGTGAGATGCTGCAGCTTCAGCCTAAGTTTCGTAAAACCAGAGGCAAGCGGGCAAAGAGTTTGTTGGGGCACCCTCGCTTCCGCGCTGCCTATGATTTGATGTTGTTGCGTCAGACTTTGGGTGAGGTGGATGCAGAGCAGGCGCAATGGTGGACAGATGTGCAGACGATGCCCGAAGCGGAGCAGGCAAAGAAGATGAATGTTGGCGCAGGTGCAGGTGCAGGTGCTGGTAAAGCTCGTCGCCGTCGCCCGCGACGTCGCCGCAATTCGTCAGGCAATCCTGCAAATAAATAATGACCGGCGAACTACCCAGAGTATTTGTTGGTGTCGGCAGCAATCTTGATGATCCTGTTGCACAGGTACTGAATGCATTCGTTGCATTGGAATTATTTCCCGGGATTGAAGTGCGCGCAGTATCTGGTCTGTACAGCAATCCCCCGATGGGCCCTCAGGATCAGCCGGACTACGTGAATGCTGTGGCGGAGATCCGTACGGCATTGAGTCCGCAGTATGTTTTGCAGGCTTTGTTGAAGATTGAGAAGGACGCTGGCCGCGACCGGAGTAAAGCCGAGCGCTGGGGCCCGCGGGTGCTGGACCTGGATTTGTTGATCTATGGCGATATGCGGGTTCAGGACGATAATCTGACGGTGCCGCATGCGGGCATTTCAGAGCGAAATTTTGTATTGTTGCCATTGCAGCAAATTGCACCGGATCTGGAAATCGTCGGTGCAGGGCGTGTAGACGAGTTGGCGGCGCGGATGAATCCGGATGAGTTGCATCTTATTCGGTAGATCTGCCAGTTTGTTGAATAAAACAACTATAAGAAGAAAGGCGTCATGACAGAGCCGCGTTACATTGCAATCGAAGGGCCTATAGGTGTTGGCAAGACCAGTCTTGCTAAGCGCTTGGCTGCGCGATACGACAGTGGTCTGCTGCTCGAAGAAGCAGAGGCAAACCCGTTCTTGTCCGGCTTTTATCAGGACTCCAGAAAAGCGGCATTGCAGACGCAGTTATTTTTTCTTTTTCAGCGGGTCAATCAGTTGGAAGCTTTGCGTCAGTCGGATTTGTTTGGCGAGACGCGGGTTGCTGATTTTCTGATGGACAAAGACCGGCTGTTTGCCGAGATCACGCTCGATAAAAATGAGTTGTCGTTGTATGACCAGGTGCGTGATGCACTTGAGTTCGTGCCACCTGCTCCAGACCTTGTTGTGTATTTGCAGGCCCCTGTTGATACCTTGTTGTTCCGCATCGGGCGGCGCGGGATAAATTATGAGCAGCAAATTCGCCGCGCTTATCTGGAACGCCTGGCTGATGCCTATGCCCGTTTCTTCCATGATTACGATGCTTCGCCATTGCTGATCGTGAATGCCTCTACTATCGATCCGGTCAATAATGATGAGCATTTCCAAATGCTTGCAGAGCAGATCGATGTCACCCGCAGTGGCCGGACATTTTTTAACCCGTTAGTTTCGGCATTCGCCTGAACCCGGGCTACTACGAAATTCCGGCACGAATCAGGTAATCTATACCCATGTATACCCAGTTAGAACAGCGCGATATGGCCGCACCGCCGGTCAATATTTCGACGCTCACAAAAATGAAGGCGGAAAAAACGCCTATCGCATGTCTTACCGCTTACGATGCCAGCTTCGCTTTATTGGTTGATAAGGCCGGTGCCGATCTGGTGCTGGTAGGCGACTCTCTGGGCATGGTGGTCCAGGGGCACGACACAACAGTGCCGGTTACTGTGGATGACATTATTTATCACTCGAATATTGTGCGGCGTGGATTGTCGCGCGCATTTCTGGTCGCCGATATGCCGTTCATGAGTTACACCAATCCTGAGCAGGCACTGGAAAGTGCGGTTCGTCTGATGCAGGAAGGTGGCGCGATGATGGTCAAGCTTGAAGGCGGTTCCAGTCAGCTGGATATTGTCCGTCACCTGACCCGTCACGATATTCCGGTCTGTGCGCATATTGGTTTGAAGCCACAGTCTGTGCATAAGATCGGCGGGTTCAAAGTGCAGGGCAGAGACTCTGAACAGGCGCAGCAGATGGTTGATGATGCGTTGGCTTTGCAGGATGCCGGTGCAGATATTGTCTTGCTGGAATGCGTGCCAAACGAAGTTGGCAGGGCGGTTACGGAGAAAGTTGACGTGCCGGTGATCGGCATTGGTGCCGGCCCGGATGTTGATGGGCAGATTCTGGTTCTATACGATGCGCTCGGTATTACTCAGGGGCGCTTGCCACGCTTCGTTAAAAATTTCATGGAAGATACCAGCGGTTCACTGTTGGAAGGCTGTGCCCGATATGTCGATGCGGTGAAGACCCGCGATTATCCGGCACCGGAACACTGTTTCTCCTAGGTCTTCAAACAACAAGAATAATTTGTGCCGGTAGCTCATCTGCATTTTTAAAACATGTTAACTATTTCTGACAAAAAGACCCTGCGTGAGCAGTTGGTCGAGTGGCACCAGGTTGGTGAGAGTGTTGCGCTCGTGCCGACTATGGGCAACTTGCACAAAGGCCACATGAGTCTGGTTCAGCTTGCAGCAGAGCACGCCGAACGTGTGGTTGTGAGTGTATTCGTTAATCCGACTCAGTTTGGTGAAGGCGAAGATTTTAATTCCTATCCCCGCACCCCGGAGAAAGATGCGCGTCAGTTGAAGCGTGCGGGTGTGGACGTGTTGTTTGCACCAACGGTAGAAGAGGTTTATCCGTTTGGTTTGGAGAACACCACCAGAGTATCTGTGCCCGGGTTGTCTGAAATTCTGTGTGGCGAGCACCGGCCGGGACATTTCGATGGCGTGACATCCGTTGTTATGCGTTTGCTGAATATGGTCTCGCCGAATTTTGCCGTGTTTGGGCAGAAGGATTATCAGCAGTTGGTGATTTTGCGGCGGATGGCTGCAGAGTTGCATATGCATACCAAATTGCTGGCCGGTCCTACGCTGCGCGATGAAGCCGGTTTGGCGATGAGTTCGCGTAATCAGTACCTGAGTGATTCGGAGATGTTGAGCGCACCATTGTTGTACGCCACGTTGTCCGATGCCCGCGAGAAGTTGCTGGCGGGTGGTGCTGATATTGCCGCTATTGAGAAGGCTGCGGTCAAGGCGCTTGCTGCAGGTGGTTTCGAGCCTGACTATTTTTCAGTGCGTCGTGCCGGTGATTTATCGCAGCCTGAAAAAGCAGGTGGCAATCTAGTCATCATGGCCGCTGCTCAATTGGGCAATGCGCGGCTGATCGACAACGTGCTGGTCGAAACCTGATCCTGAAAAGATCAGGGGGGCGACGTGTGTTCCGCTAAAGCCCAGGCCACATGTTCACGGATTAGCGGTGATGGATCGTTCTTGCGGCTTTCCAGCGCCCTAAGCACTTCATCGCTGCGGGGGGCATTGCCCAAAGCTACCGCGATATTCCGCATCCATGCTTCGTATCCGATACGCCGTATTGCACTGCCGGACATTTTTTCCAGCCAGCTTGTTTCGTCCCAGCTGAATAGCTCGCACAGAGTAATGTCATCGAGCTGGTGACGCGGGGCAAAGTCGGCTTCTTTAGTGAGTTGCGCGAACTTATTCCACGGGCAGAAAATCTGACAATCATCGCAACCGTAGATTCTGTTGCCGATCGCTTTGCGGAACTCGATAGGAATGCTGTCGCGCATTTCAATCGTGAGGTACGAAATACAGCGCCGGGCATCGAGTTGATAGGGTGCCGTGATAGCTTGCGTGGGGCATACGTCGATGCAGGCGGAACAGCTGCCGCAGTGGTTGCTTGCAGCGGTGTTGGTATCGACTGGCAATGGCAGGTCGGTGAGTAATTCACCGAGGAAGAACCAGGAGCCTTCATTCTTGTTAATGATATTGGTGTGCTTGCCGATCCAGCCAAGTCCGGATTTTTCAGCTAAGGCTTTTTCCAATACGGGACCACTATCGACAAAAGCGCGATAACCGAACTCCCCGCATTCTGCAGTGATTTTATCGGCGAGCTGTTGCAGTCGGCGCCGCATCAGTTTGTGGTAGTCGCGTCCCAGTGCGTAACGTGAGACGTAGGCCTTCTCCGGCTCCTCAAGCCGGTCGCGCAGATTATCCTGATCTTCGGGTAAATAATTCATCCGCACAGAAATGACCGTGGTCGTCCCGGGCACGAGTTCATCCGGCCGCGCGCGCTTGGTGCCATGCTTTTGCATGTAGTGCATTACGCCGTGGCGTTCTTCGCTGACCCAGCGTGATAGGTGGTTTTCGTGCTCCGCCAGTGCCGGCGTACTGAATCCCACGTCCTGAAAGCCGAGTTCGGCTGCCCAGCCCCGCAGTGATGCGGCCAGTTGCTCCGGACTATCGATAGACGGGTTGCTCATGTTTCGGTTGCACTATTGCTCGGTACGGGAATCCACACAGTATAATCAGCCTTATGAATGAGTTGTCCTATTTGGTGTATTCACCTGCCCAGGTTCGTGAGCTGGACCGGCGTGCTATTGAGGATCATGGCATTCCCGGTTATGAGCTGATGTGTCGTGCGGCTGGCGCGGCATTTGAGCATGGGCTGGCCCGTTTTACTCATGCACGCCACTGGCTGGTCTTGTGCGGCGCCGGTAATAACGGCGGTGATGGCTATGTGATTGCCCGTCTGGCGATGCAGGCCGGATGTGAAGTTACCGTGGTGGCGGTGACAGATCCGTTGCGTCTGAAGGGTGATGCCCGCAAGGCATTCGAAGATTTTCGTGCCGCTGGCGGCGAAGCGCGATCCTATGACCCGGTAAATTGCCCCGCAGGTGATCTTGTGGTCGATGCGATGTTGGGCACAGGTCTTGAACGGGATGTCGAAGGCGCGTACCTCGATGCTGTACGCGGCGTGAATATGGCCGGCAAACCGGTGCTGGCGATCGATTTACCCACCGGCATAAACGGAACCACGGGCGAGGTAATGGGCGACGCGATTGTCGCTGATATGACCGTAAGTTTCGTTGGTCTGAAATCCGGGTTGTTTCTCGGCGAAGGTTTAAACCATGTTGGCGAGCTGATCTTTGATGAGCTTGGCGTGCCGGATGCGCTGGCCCGTGATCTGGTTCCTGCTATGTCGTTATATCAGCCTGCGCTGTTATCCGGTTTGCTTGGTGACAGATCGCGCGATGCGCACAAAGGCTTGTTTGGTCATGTGGTTGTTATTGGAGGCAATCACGGTATGGCCGGTGCTGCAAGGCTGGCCGGTGAGGCGGCTTTGCGCTGCGGAGCAGGGCTTGTGTCTGTGGCAACGCGCGAAGAAAACGTCGCAGCTGTTGTCTCCGGCAGGCCGGAGCTAATGGTTCGTGCGGCAGAGGACGCCGGTGATCTGGATGAATTGTGTCAGCGCGCTACTGTGTTGGCGGTTGGGCCGGGGCTCGGTACTGACGACTGGGCCCGGCAGTGTTTTAACCGTGTCTTGCAGATAGATAAGCCAAAAGTGGTTGATGCTGATGCGCTGAACTTGCTTGCGGAACAGCCGGTGCGACGCAACGATTGGGTGTTGACGCCACACCCCGGTGAAGCGGCTCGCTTGCTGGGTGTTAAAGCTGCTGACGTGCAACGGGACCGCTTAGGTGCGGTTAAAGAGTTGCAGTCGCGTTATGGTGGCGCGGTGGTATTAAAAGGGCGCGGCAGTCTGGTCGCCGGTGAGCAGGCATTGCCTATTGTTGTTAATGAGGGCAGCCCTGCCATGGCAGTCGCCGGGATGGGCGATGTGCTTACGGGAAGTATAGCTGCGCTCATTGCGCAGTCGCGCGGTTTGCAGGCGCCCGCAGCAGCAGCGGTTTATGCACATGCCCGGGCCGGGGTGTTGGCAGCTGCAGGGCACCAGCGCGGCTTGCTGGCAAGTGAGTTGTTTCCGCATCTCACTGCGATGGTGAATCGCTGCTAGCGGTAGTGAACTATGAGTACCGCTTTAACCACTTTTCTGCCCGATGCTGACGCGACTCTGGAGTTCGGCCGTGAGCTTGCCGGTGCTATCTCGGGTTTGTCCGGCCGGACAACAATTTATCTGTATGGTGATTTGGGGGCCGGGAAGACGACGTTCAGTCGCGGGTTTATCGAGGGTTGCGGGCACACCGGGCGGGTTCCTAGTCCGACGTATACGCTGCTTGAGCCTTATGATGTGACGCCACGACCGGTCTATCACATGGACCTGTATCGTTTGCAGGACGGGGCGGAGTTGGAGTTTCTCGGGCTTTACGATTTGCCGGAGTCAGCCATATTTTTGGTGGAGTGGCCGGATAAGGGCGAGGGGGAGTTGTTTGCAGCCGATATCCTGATCAGGTTGGCCTTGTCAGCGGACGGCCGGAGTGCCGAGCTAAGCCTTTGTAATAACGATATTTTTGGGTCAATAAGCAATATCGCTTCTTTATCAAGTCTATAAAAATCAAAGATTTACGAGCTCTATGCTCAATAATAATTTCTTGTAAGCAGCTAGGTATGCTCCCTAGATTACTAATATATATAAGAAAAATTAATTCAAATCGCTTTGAAATTTATGTAAAAGCCGTATACTGATAATTGAAAGTCTTTTTCTACACAGTATCCAGGGATCGGGATGTTGAGTTCGGCGCATACATTACGGCGGTTATTCAGTGGCGTGTCGCTTATGGCACTGCTGGTATGCGCGCCGGCGCTGGCGCAGGTAAAGATCAAGGATGTGCGCCTGTCCGACAATAATGGCGCCACCCGGGTAGTGCTCGATCTGAGCGCAGATTCAGAACACAAGGTGTTCACACTATCGAACCCGTATCGCGTGGTTATCGATGTGCCAGGCGCCAAACTGACCTCCGCTGCGAAACGATTCCCTGCAGGTGATGGCTCCGTTACGAAGGTTCGCGGCTCAAATCGCGATGACGGAAGCGCACGTCTGGTGCTGGATATGGCATCGGTGGTTACAGCCAGTAGCTTTATGCTCGATCCTTCCGGCAGTCGCGGCCATCGTCTGGTGATCGACCTCGGGCCTGCCGGTAACGTAAACCTGATGAAGCCACTCAAAGTTGTGAAGAGTGTCGACCCGATAGCAAAGCAGGATCGCGATATTGTTGTTGCGATTGATGCCGGTCACGGTGGTAAAGACCCCGGAGCATTAGGCAAGCGCGGTACGCGCGAGAAAGATGTCACGCTGGCAATCGCGAAGCGTTTTGCGCGTATGGTGAATGATGAGCCGGGCATGCGTGCTGTGCTTACCCGCAGTAATGATCGTTTCATTAGCTTGCGCGGCCGCATCAATATTGCTCACAAGCACAATGCCGATTTATTCGTTTCTATCCATGCCGACTCATTTAAAGACCGCCGTGTACGTGGTGCGACTGTTTATGTGTTATCTGAGAAAGGCGCGACCGATGAACATGCCCGTCGCCTGGCGGATCGTGAGAACGCAGCTGACCTGATCGGTAATGTAAGTTTGGGCGATAAAGATGCCACGCTTGCTTCGGTATTGCTGGATCTGTCGCAGAACGCTGCTATTGGTTCCAGCTTCGACGTTGGTTCTGAATTTATTCAGGAGCTGAAAGGCGTTGGCAAGGTTCGCAAAGGCGCTGTGCAGCAGGCACGGTTCCTTGTGTTGAAGTCACCGGATATTCCGTCTTTGCTCATTGAGACTGCGTACATCTCTAACGCATCCGATGAGAAGAACCTGGGCAGCCGCAAGCATCAGGAGAAACTGGCGCGTGCGATGTTCAACGGTACTCGCGACTACTTCTACAATAATCCGCCGGTGGGCACGAAGATTGCCCGGCTGAGCCGTCAATCTGCGCAAAGCCGCCGCTATGTAGTCCAGCGGGGCGATACCTTGAGCGAGATTGCCGCCCGTCATAGGGTCTCTGTCAGCAATATCCGGAACGCCAACCGCATGCGTTCAGACCGCATTAAGGTCGGTCAGGTTATTCAGATTCCTCCGCAGCGCGGCTAGTTTTTCAGACAGTCAGATTCCACCTGACATTTGACCGGCGTTCTGAAAAAATAGCCGGATGCCTATTCGTCAACTCCCATCTCATCTGGTCAACCAGATTGCCGCCGGTGAAGTCGTCGAGCGTCCAGCCTCCGTTGTTAAAGAGTTTCTGGAGAACAGTCTTGATGCCGGCGCCACCCGCATAG
>Ga0070729_10007532_pt1 | contig 10416 bp, 9 predicted proteins | sample tdDd472_FD_66725 | JGI IMG/M metagenome (GOLD analysis project Ga0070729, IMG submission 66725) | Marine sediment microbial communities from the Atlantic coast under amendment with organic carbon and nitrate - tdDd47.2 | ecosystem: Environmental > Aquatic > Marine > Coastal > Sediment | place...
ATGCCCCCGAGGGCACCGAAAGCTATAGCGCCTTCACCGAGGGCGCCGCGCCGATGCCGACCGTCGAGGCGCATGCGGATGAACTGGCCTTCTGGCTCTATTCCTCGGGCTCGACCGGGCTGCCCAAGGGGGTGCGCCACGTTCATTCCAGCCTGAAGGCCACTGCCGACACCTTTGGCGCGCAGGTTCTGGGCATCCGCGAGGAGGACACCGTCTATTCCGTGGCCAAGTTGTTCTTTGCCTACGGGCTGGGCAACGGGATGTCCTTTCCGATGTCGGTGGGCGCGACCACGGTGCTTTTTGGCGGACGCCCGACACCCGATGTGGTGTTCGACATCATGAAAACGGAGCGCCCGACCATCTTTTGCGGGGTGCCCACGCTCTATGCCGCAGTGGTCGCCGCGCAGGAGGCCGCCGGCGGCACGCCCGAGCATTCGATCCGCCTGTGCACCTCGGCCGGCGAGGCGCTGCCGCGCGATATCGGCGAGCGCTGGGAAAAGCTCTGGGGCGCCGAGATCGTGGATGGTGTCGGCTCAACCGAGATGCTGCACATCTTTCTGTCGAACCGGCCGGGCGACATCGTCTATGGCACCTCGGGCGTCGCGGTGCCGGGGTATGAGGTGCGGTTGGTCGATGAACATGACGAGGATGTGCCGGAGGGCGAGGTCGGCGAGTTGCTGGTGCGCGGGCCGTCCTCGGCCGATGGCTACTGGAACCGCCGCAACAAGTCGCAATCGACCTTTGCCGGGCACTGGACCCGCACAGGCGACAAGTACGAAAGCACGGGCAAGGGGCGCTATGTCTACTGCGGTCGCACCGACGACATGTTCAAGGTCTCGGGCATCTGGGTTTCGCCCTTTGAGGTCGAACAGGCGCTGGTCGAACACCCGGCCGTGCTGGAGGCCGCCGTGGTGGCGCGCGCCGACGAGAAGGGGCTGGATAAACCCGCCGCCTATATCGTGCTGAAGGACGGCGCCGATCCAAGCATTGTGGGCGAGTTGAAGGATCTGGTGAAGGACAAGATCGGCATGTGGAAATACCCGCGCTGGATCGAGGTGGTCGAGGATCTGCCCAAGACCGCCACCGGCAAGATCCAGCGGTTCAAGTTGCGGGGATCGGCGTGATGGCGCATCTGGACTGGGCCGAGACGCCGACAACGCCGTTGGTGGTGAACGGGGTGACGCTGGAATACACATGCCTCGGCCCGTCGCCGGACACGGCCCCGACCATCGTCATGCTGCACGAGGGGCTGGGATGTGCTGCGCTGTGGCGCGATTTCCCCGCCAAGGTGGCGGCGCGCACCGGCATGGGTGTGCTGGTCTATTCGCGCCAGGGCTATGGCCAGTCCGATCCGGCCGAGTTGCCGCGCCCGATGGACTTCATGACCCGCGAGGCGCTGGAAGTTCTGCCGCATGTGCTGGATCAGGCCGGGATCACCCGCTGCGTCCTGTTCGGCCATTCCGATGGCGCGACCATTGCCGCGATCTACGGCGGCAGCGTCGAGGATTTCCGCGTGCGCGGGCTGATCCTCATGGCCCCGCATTTCTTTACCGAGGAGATGGGGCTGGCCGAGATCGCCAAGGCGCGCGAGGCTTTCGAGACCACCGATCTCAGGGACCGGATGGCGCAGTATCACAAGAATCCGGAGAACGCCTTTCGCGGCTGGAACGACACATGGTTGAACCCGGCGTTCAAGGATTGGAACGTGGGTGAGGTCATCGATTATCTGCGCATCCCGGTGCTGGCGATCCAGGGGCGCGAGGATCAATACGGCACGCTGGCCCAGATCGAGGAGATCGAGACGCGGTCCTATGCACCGGTCGATGTGGCGATCCTCGACGATTGTAAGCATGCCCCGCATCAGGAGCAGACGGAAAGAACACTCGACGCGGTGTCCGAATTCGCCGCGCGGTTGGAGCGGATCGAGGCGGCCGACGTGGTCCCGGTCTGACCCCGGTGCGGTTCCGCGCGCCATCCCATGCCTATGTTCCGGGGGAAACGCCCCGGCATCCGGACGGCGCCTTTGCCAGTTTGACCGATACGGCGCGGCCGGGCATGACGCCCGCCGCGCTTGCCGCGTCCGACGCCTGGCGCACCGGTGGGCAATACCTGCGGCTGGGCTATTTCTGGGAGGCGCATGAGCTGTTCGAGCCGGTCTGGATGGCGCTTCCGCCCAATTCCCGTGAGCGGGCCCTGGTGCAGGGTGTGATCCAGTTGGCGAACGCCGCGCTCAAGGAGCGGATGCGCCGGCCGCGCGCGGTGTTGCGGCTGTGTGATCTGGCCGAGCGGCACCTTGACGCCGCAGGGGCGGACGGGGCCGAAGCGATGCACGCGGACGGCGCGTGGTTGGAACATGAGATCACGCGGTTACGGATGGGGGCGAATCTGATCTGCGATCCGGGCGCGGGATAGTGCAAAATAATGCATATATCATCAAAGTACTGCGCACTATAATTCATATAATTCCGTAACACACTGAAAAATAACAAAATGAGTTAAGCACTATTATGCATATTCCTGTTTACCCAGCGGACGGAATGCCATAAAGTGCATTCAGGAAACGACCTTTCAGGAGCGCGACATGTCCAAAGTGATCGACTTTCAGACCGACCCGTCGAAATACCGCCATTGGCGTGTGGAGTACGATGGCGAGATCGCAAATCTCTACATGGATGTGGATGAGAAGGGCGGGCTGTTCGACGGCTATGAGCTCAAGCTCAACTCCTATGACCTCGGTGTCGATATCGAACTGTCGGATGTGGTGCAGCGGATGCGGTTTGAGCACCCCGAGGTGAAGGTCGTGGTGATGCAGTCGGGCAAGGACAAGGTGTTCTGCGCCGGCGCCAACATCCGCATGCTGGGCGGCGCCAGCCATGCGCACAAGGTGAACTTCTGCAAGTTCACCAATGAGACGCGCAATACCTTCGAGGCCGCCGAAGAGGATTCGGGTCAGAAATACATGGCCGCGGTAAAGGGCGCCTGCGCCGGCGGCGGGTACGAGCTGGCGCTGGCCTGCAACCACATCATGCTGACCAACGACAGCACCTCGTCGGTTGCGCTGCCCGAGGTGCCGCTTCTGGCGGTGCTGCCGGGCACCGGCGGGCTGACCCGGGTCACCGACAAGCGCAAGGTGCGCCGTGATCTGGCCGATGTGTTCTGTTCGGTCGAAGAGGGGGTGAAGGGCCAGCGCGCGGTCGATTGGCGGCTGGTCGACGAGGTGGTGCCGAATTCGAAGTTCGACGCGGTGGTGCAGGAACGCGCCCACGAATTCGCGGCGAAGTCACAAAAGCCCTCCGGCCTGACCGGCATCGCGCTGAACCCGCTGGACCGCAAGATCGACGGCGACAGCGTGACCTATTCTCTGGTCGAGGTCGCCATCGACCGCGCCGGGCACAAGGCCACCATCACCCTGTCTGGCCCGGATGCCGATGCGCCCGCCGACATGGACGAAGTGCAGGCACAGGGTTGCGACGGCTACATGCTGCGGCTGGCGCGCGAGCTGGACGACGCGATCCTGCATCTGCGCCTGAACGAGCGCGAGATGGGGGTGCTGGTGTTCCGCAGCCAGGGCGACCCGGAAAAGCTGATTGCGCATGAAAAGCTGCTGATGGACAACGCCGATCACTGGCTGGCCAACGAGATCCTGAAATACTGGAAACGGGTGCTGAAGCGCGTCGATCTGACCTCGCGTTCGATGGTGGCGATGGTCGAGCATGGAAGCTGCTTTGCCGGGGTTCTGGCTGAATTGTTGTGGTCCTGCGATCGCGGCTATATGATGCTGGATGAGTTCGAGGGCGACAACCGCCCGCTGGCCACCGTCACCCTGACCGAGGGCAATTTCGGCCTTTATCCGATGAGCAACGATCTGACCCGACTGCAAACCCGCTTTCTCGGAACGCCTGAGACCGTCGATGCGCTGAAGGCCCGGATCGGTGAGCCGATGGAGGCCGACGCGGCCGACAAGGCCGGGCTGATCACCTATGCCTTTGACGACATCGACTGGGAGGACGAGGTGCGTATCTTCTTCGAGGAGCGGGCCAGCTTTAGCCCCGACGCGATGACCGGGATGGAGGCCAACCTGCGCTTTCCCGGACCGGAGACGATGGAAACCCGCATCTTTGGCCGCCTGACCGCCTGGCAGAACTGGATCTTCCAGCGGCCCAACGCGGTCGGCAAGGACGGCGCGCTGCAGCGGTATGGCACCGGGGTGCGCGGCGACTACAACATGGAACGTGTGTAAAGGAAGCTGGCGGGCTGAAGCCCGCCCTACGGAAAATGCCGGCGTAGGGCGGGCTTCAGCCCGCCGCTCCGGACCCAATCGGAGGAACTAAACATGCTCGATCTGATCAATGTCAGCTATGACACGCAAATCCCCAACAATGTCGGGCTCAGCTCGGACAAGCGGGTTCTCAAGGCGCTGGAGAAATGGCACCCCGGTTACATCAACTGGTGGTCGGACCTGATCCCGCAGAATTTCCAGCAATCGCTGGTCTATCTGCGCACCGCGGTCTCGGTCGATCCCAAGGGCTGGGCGAAGTTCGACTATGTGAAGATGCCGGAATACCGCTGGGGCGTTCTGCTTGCGCCGCAGGTCGAGGGGCGCACCATCCCCTGTGGCGAGCATATCGGCGAGCCGGCCTGGCAGGAAGTGCCGGGCGAATACCGCAACCTGCTGAAACGCCTGATCGTGATCCAGGGCGATACCGAGCCGGCATCGGTCGAACAGCAGCGCTTCCTCGGGCTGACCGCGCCGTCGCTTTACGACATGCGCAACCTGTTCCAGGTCAACGTGGAAGAGGGCCGTCACCTCTGGGCGATGGTCTATCTGCTGCACAAGTACTTTGGCCGCGACGGGCGCGAAGAGGCGGATGACCTGCTGTTGCGCTCCTCGGGTTCGGAAGAGGCCCCGCGCATGCTGGGCGCCTTCAACGAGGAAACGCCGGACTGGCTGTCGTTCTTCATGTTCACCTATTTCACCGACCGCGACGGCAAGATGCAGCTGGAAAGCCTGGCGCAATCGGGGTTCGATCCGCTGAGCCGCACCTGCCGCTTCATGCTGACCGAAGAGGCGCACCACATGTTCGTGGGCGAAACCGGGGTCGGCCGCACCATCCAGAAGACCTGCGAGGTGATGAAAGAGCACGGGATCGACGATCCCTATGACATCGACAAGATCCGCAGTTTCGGCGTGATCGACCTGCCGACGATCCAGAAAAAGCTGAACCTGCATTACACGCTGTCGCTGGACCTCTTTGGTCAGGAGGTGTCGACCAACGCCGCCAATGCCTTCAACGCGGGTATCAAGGGCCGCTACATGGAGCACCGGATCAAGGACGACCACAAGCTGACCGAGGATACCTACAAGGTCTGGGATCTGGTCGACGGCAAGCTGGTGCAGCACGAGGTTCCGGCCCTGACCGCGATCAACATGCGCCTGCGCGATGATTATACCCGCGATGCCGCCGGCGGTGTGACCCGCTGGAACAAGATCATCGAAAAGACCGGCGTCGCCTTCGAGATGAAGCTGCCGCATGAATCGTTCAACCGCAAGATCGGTGTTTTTGCCGAAAAGCTGTTCGATCCCGAGGGCAACCTGGTGTCCGGTGCCGAGTATGACGCCGGCATGAAGGAGTGGCTGCCGACCCATGCCGACGGCGATTTCATCCAGTCGCTGATGAAGCCGGTGACCGAGCCGGGCAAATACGCAAGCTGGATCGCCGCGCCCAAGGTGGGCATCGACAACAAGCCGGGCGATTTCGAATACGTCAAGCTGCACATGGCGTGATCGCCTTGGTGTCCGGTCCGGTTCTTGCCGGGCCGGGCGGCCCGCAGCCGCTTTGATGGTCCGGGGGCAGACGTGGTAGAGTGGGATTCGGGGCGGCGCGGCCCCTCCCTTTTGCTCACCCGCCTGCCGGGCAAACATCGTATCCTGAACGGAGCCTCTGCCATGAACATCAGCAGGACCAAAGCCGAAACGCCCCGTCTGAACGATCTGTCGGTGGAGCTGTCGCATCTGCATGGCCCCTGTGTCGGCTGCAGCGATTGCATCGGCCTGTGCGGGGCCCTGATCGACGCCCTGATGATCCCGGACGTGATCCTGAGCAAGAAGCGCGAGAGCCAATGAACAAGCCGCTGAAACAGCACCTGATCGACCCTGAAATCTGTATCCGCTGCTACACCTGCGAAATGACCTGCCCGCTCGAGGCGATCGAGCATGACGACAACAACGTCGTGGTCGACGCGTCGAAGTGCAACTTCTGCATGGATTGCATCCCGGTCTGCCCCACCGGTTCGATCGACGAATGGCGCGTGGTGAACACTCCCTATTCGGTCGATGAGCAATTCGAATGGGCCGAACTGCCCGCGCAAGAAGATATCCAGGCCCCCGGCGGCGAGGCCGAGACCGGGATGGAGGCGCTGGACGAGGCGATGGCCGCCCTGCTGGCCGAGGCCCACGCCGGTGCCGGCGGCAAGGCAAAAGCACCCGCCTCGGCGTCCAAACCGACGGTCAATATGTATAACCTGGGCAAACCGGCCGAGGCGACGGTGCAAGGCAACTACCGCCTGACCTCCGGGGACTCCGACAGCGACGTGCGCCACATCATCCTGGATCTGGGCGGCCTGCCGTTCCCGGTGCTGGAGGGCCAGAGCGTGGGGATCATCCCGCCGGGCACCGATGACGCGGGCAAGCCGCATCTGCCGCGCCTCTATTCCGTCTCCAGCCCGCGCGATGGTGAACGGCCGAACTTCAACAACCTCTCGCTGACGGTGAAGCGCGAGGAGGGCGGCCTTTGCTCCAACTACGTCTGCGATCTGAAGAAGGGCGACAAGGTGAAACTCACCGGCCCGTTCGGGGCCACCTTCCTGATGCCCGAGGATTCGCAGGCGCGTCTGCTGATGATCTGCACCGGGACCGGCTCGGCGCCGATGCGCGCCTTTACCATGCGCCGCCAGCGCACGGTGGGGGCGAAATCGGGCGGCATGGTGATGTTCTTCGGCGCCCGCACACCCGACAGCCTGCCCTATTTCGGACCGCTGAACAAAGTGCCCGAGGCGTTGCTGAAGAAACACCTGGTGTTCTCGCGCATCCCCGGAGCCGACAAGGAATACGTGCAGGACCGGATGAGGATCGAAGAACAGGCGGTGGCCGAGATGATCGCCGACCCGAAAACCCATATCTACATCTGCGGGCTGCGCGGCATGGAGGAGGGCGTCGAAAAGGCGCTGACCAATATTGCCGAAAGCATCGGCCAGCCCTGGGGGGCGCTGCGCGATACCATGCGCGACGAGGGCCGCTATCACGTGGAAACCTACTGAATGAGCGATACAGGCGAAGGGGGCCAACCCCCGTTCGAGCATGAGATCCGCGTGACATGGGCCGATTGCGACCCGGCTAGGATCGCCTATACCGGGCGGCTGCCCGATTTTGCGCTGAATGCGATCGATGCCTGGTGGGAGCATCACTTGGGCGGCGGCTGGTATCACCTTGAGCTGGACCTCGGGATCGGCACGCCCTTTGTCCATCTCAGCCTGGATTTCGTCTCGCCGGTCACGCCACGTCACCGGTTGATATGCAAGGTCTGGCCGAACAAGCTCGGGACCAAGTCGATCGGGTTCCGCGTGGACGGCTACCAGGACGGCGTGCTGTGCTTCAGTGGGCGCTTCGTCAATGTCTTCACGACCTCCGCGACCTTCGAATCCCGCGCCGCGCCCGCGAATATCCGTGAGATGGTCGAGCCGCTTCTGCGTTCCGAACAAGAGCCTGTTTCCGCAGGATAGTGCAGAGACCGGCACTGAATCAGGCAAAAGGGTTTGAATCCGGCCCAAACCCGCTTTAGGTTTGTGCAATATTTTTCATCATCGGCCGGCGGCATGACCGAAATCACAAACTTCCGCGGTGAGGCGACGCCGCAATCCAAGGCGACCCGGCTCGATGCCGAGGTCTCCGCGCTGATTCAGCGCGTGGGCGAGCGGGTGCGCCGCGCTCGGGAGCGCAAGGGTATTCCGCGCCGGGTGTTGTCGGACATGTCCGGGGTTTCCCCGCGCTATCTGGCGCAGCTCGAGGCGGGCGAGGGCAATATCTCCATCGGTCTGCTGCAGCGGGTCGCCGTGGCGCTCGATCACCGGATCGAATGGCTGGTTGGCGAGGAGGACCCGTGGAACTCCGACGCGCTGCGGGTGGCCGACCTGTTCCGCAGTTCCAGCCGCGATCTGCAACAGGCGATCCTGCGCCGGCTGAAGCCGGAGCCGGCCGAGACCCTGCGCGGGCATCGGATCTGCCTGCTCGGGTTGCGGGGGGCCGGCAAATCGACGCTGGGTGCGCTGGCCGGGCAGGCGCTGAACATCCCCTTTGTCGAGCTCAACGCCGAGATCGAGGAACAGGCCGGCATGCCGGTCGAAGAGGTGATGGCGCTTTACGGGCAGGAGGGATACCGAAAGCTCGAGGCGCAGGCGATCAGCCGGATCATCGCCACCCATGACAGCATGGTGCTTGCGGTCGCGGGCGGCATTGTCGCCGAGCCCGAGACCTACAACCAGTTGCTCGGCCATTTCCACACCGTCTGGCTCAAGACCACGCCGGGCGAGCACATGTCCCGCGTCCGGGCACAGGGCGACGAACGTCCGATGGCGGGCAATCCCGAGGCAATGGAACAGCTTCGCTCGATCCTGACCAGCCGCGAGACGCTCTATTCCCGGGCGCGGGCGCAGCTCGACACCTCCGGACAGACGGTCGAGGCCTCGCTGGCACAGCTTCTGGCGCTGATCGAAGAACGCAAGTTCCTGGGCTGAGCATGGAGCGCGCCCTGATCGTCGGCGCCGGGCCTGCCGGGGTCACTGCCGCGCAGCTCTTGCGGCGGGCAGGATACGCGGTGGCGCTGGCCGAACCCGATCCGGACACAGCGCGACGGATGCGCGACATGCTGGCGCAATCCGGGCTGGACCTGCCAGTGCAGGACGGGCCGGGCGATCCGGCGGGAACGGGCGTTGTGGTCGAGGCGCTGGAGGAGGAGCCGCATCTGCGCGAGGGCATCCTGCGCGAGTTGTCCGCAAACGCCCCCGCGGAGTGCCTGATGTTCTCCACTTCGCTGTCGCCGCTTTCCGGTCGGGTTATCGGGTTTCGGATCTATGCCCCGGCGCATATGCGCAACCTGATCGAGATCGCGCCGGGGCCGCAGACCCCGGAGCCGCAGGTCGCTGCCGCCTTTTCCCTTGCCCACGCCATGCACAGACAGCCGGTGATCGCCCGCCATGACCGCGCCTCGATCGGCACCCGGCTGATGCGGCGGTTGTACGAGACGGCGGACACCATGTTGCTGGGGGGGGCCATTCCGCATGAGCTGGACGAGGCGATGGTCGCCTTTGGCTGTGACATGGGGCTCTACGAGGCGCAGGATCTGACCGGCCTCGTCGCGGCCTATGCCGACCGCAAGGCCCAGGCGCGGGATCGTGACCCTGAGCGCCTTTATGTCCCGATCCAGGACCGCATGGTCGAGGAGGGGCGATTGGGTAAATCGGCGGGTGTCGGCTGGTATCGCTATCCCGGCGGTGGTGGTGCGGTGATCGACCCTCTGGTCGAGGATCTGGTGCGCGAAGAGGCTTGGTTTGCCGAGGTCAGCCCGCGTAGCTTCGGCGCGGAAGAGATGCAGGAACAGCTGGTGCTGGCGCTGATCCACGAAGGCGCGACGATGCTGGCGGACGGCACCGCAGAGACAGCGCGGGATATCGACACCGTCAGCCGCGAGGGGCTGGGGTTTCCGGCGCGGCTGGGCGGCGTGATCGCCCATGCCGACGCCCTCGGCGTGGACCGGGTCGCCCAGGCGCTGACGCCGCTGGCCGTGGAGGACCCGGTGGTCTGGACACAGCCGGAACCGATCCTGGACTGCGCCCGCACCGGGCGGCTGCTGGCGGAGTGGCGTCCCCTCAAGCGATGAGACTGCGTCGAGGTCCGGGAGCCTCCGGCGGGAGTATTTCCGGCCTTATGTATCAAACGCACCACGGGTGCGGCAGCGCCAGCCGGAGGGCTGAGCGGTGATTAGGTTGCTAGTTGCTGCGATTATTTCTGCTGCACATCCGCATTTCGCCATTGGTGCTGTTAGTCCCAGTCAGGGTGAATCTCCAAACCCTCCAGTGCCGCTTGCGGAACACATCTCGATATTCGAGGTACCCGCAGGGCTTTGTTGCGCAAATCGGTTGAGGGGATTCAACTCGTGAATCCAGCGTGATAGCTGGAGGGCATGAACAGCTGGGCGCCAACGAAGTACAAGACCGCGAACTGGCCTTCGTACAACACCGCAGTGAAGCAACGCGGATCGCTTTCGATCTGGTTTGATCCCGGGATGATCCGGGTGCCGCCGCCAAGCGGCAAGCGTGGTCGACAGCAGCAATTCAGTGACGCGGCGATCCAGACCTGTTTGA
>Ga0070729_10007544_pt1 | contig 10403 bp, 7 predicted proteins | sample tdDd472_FD_66725 | JGI IMG/M metagenome (GOLD analysis project Ga0070729, IMG submission 66725) | Marine sediment microbial communities from the Atlantic coast under amendment with organic carbon and nitrate - tdDd47.2 | ecosystem: Environmental > Aquatic > Marine > Coastal > Sediment | place...
AAAAAACACGAAAAAAGAAGAGGTAACAACTAAAATGGCAAATAACGATAATTTTGATTTTACTGCTGGTGACTGCGTTGTATATCCCGCCCATGGTGTAGGCCAGGTTGAGGGGGTTGAAACACAGACAATAGCAGGCATGGAACTCAACTTATACGTCGTTAGCTTTGAAAAAGATCGCATGCGCCTAAAAATTCCTGTAGCCAAAGCCGAAACATCAGGTCTTCGTAAACTTAGCTCCAGTAACCGTCTAGATGACGCATTGGAAACATTGAAAGGTCGTTCACGCGTCCGCCGTACAATGTGGAGCCGCCGTGCACAGGAATATGAAACAAAAATTAATTCTGGCGACCCGGTCTTGATTGCTGAAGTCCTTCGTGATCTTAAACGCAATAACGACGATACAGAGCAGTCTTACTCAGAGCGTCAAATCTACCAATCTGCATTGGAAAGACTTGCACGTGAAGTGGCCGCTGTTGACGACGTCACAGAAGATAAGGCTACTGAAAAGCTAGAAGATATTATGGGCAAAATCAGAGAGCCAGCGGCAAACGACGAAGCCGCAAATAACGACGAAGCAGTTGTTGTTGAGCTTGAAGAAGAAAAAGAAGCAAAAGCAGCTTAAGTAAAGTCTTCAAATAAAAAATATTCTATAAGAGTGCCGCATCACCATAGCGGCACTTTTTTTGTATAAGCTCTAAATTACCAACTCGCTACAATCTTATACAGCTGCCCGGCTTTGACCTTTTCACCGGCGGTCAAACCATTAAGCACTCGAAAGCGCTCTTCCTTATAATCATGCACAGCCATATACTTTACCATACTTGCTACATTGTCTTTTGGTTTAGCTGTTACAATTAATATCCGGTATGGCCCATATATTCTACTCTCCTGGTTACTCATCTTATGAAAACTATACGTCGCCTTTTTTAAAGCATCTAATTGAGCTCCAGAAGGATGTGGTGGCAAAATCACCTGAAAACGGGCAATCTGATCATCGCTCCAACGCAAAGCTACAAGCTGCAGCTTTTTATCCTCGCCATTCACACTCCCGTCAATAGAAGCCGTAACCGCTTTCATCCCGCCTATTGTAATCTCTTCAGCGCGCTCTACTTTCTGGCCCTTAAGCCAAACATCACGCAAGAAACGCATGGGACTGACACGCTCTTTATTGCTAGCCATATCAAAAACGATCATCCCTCCGCGCGAAGAATGATATCCCTTGGCAACCACCTGAGAAGGACTGTTATAGAGTTTGTAATCTTCTGGGACATTAAACATTAGGCCCAATTCTGGATGTATGAACTTAGGCCCGCGAACAAAGCCCTGCTTCTTGCTATCACCATAAATCATGCCATTGACCACCTTCAGATAAGCATCACGCCCTACAGAGCCACTACTACGCCCTCGCGCCTCACTTCTGGTTCTGCTAACTCGTTCCGCTGTTGCCGGGTGCGTTGAGAAGAATGAAGCCTCTGGTGCCCTCGAGCTTTTTTCATCTATCTTGCTTTCAAGCGCACTACTCGCCTGCAACTGCAGCAAAAAGTCAGTCATCGCCTGCGGATCGTATCCAGCACGATCAAGATAACGAATCCCCAATGCATCGGCCTGATTCTCCTGCTCCCGCGAATAGGACTTAAGATAAAGATCACTTCCCACGCCTAAGGCCTGAGACACGCCCGAACTATCTATTGCTGCTGATAATATGCTAGCCCCTATACTCGTAGCCACACCGCGCGAATAGCGCTCTGCAGAATGCCGCGCGGTAACGTGCCCGGCCTCATGCCCTAACACAGAGGCAATCTCTGCCTCACTCCTCGCCAAAGACATAATTCCGCGTGTAATATAAATATACCCACCCGGCAAAGCAAAGGCGTTAACTACCGGACTATCAAGTAGGAAAAACTGATAGTTAACATCCTTACGCTCAGTATTGGCGGTAACTCTACGCCCTACCTCGGATACATATTTTTGCAAGCGCTCATCTTCATAAAGACCATATTGCTTGAGCACCTTTTGATGCTCCTGCGCGCCGATTTGCTGTTCCTGCGCAGGACTCATAAAAGCGGTAAATTGATTCTCACCAGTAGCTGGATTAATCGAACATCCGGTTAAAACTACAAAAAACGAACAAATTAATAATAAACGCTTGAACATTATTTTCACTCACGCATGATAAGGATTATGAAACAAATATTAGCGACTATCACAATTATTACCACCCTCTTTTTAAGCATGTTGTTTACTGCCCCCATACACGCGAAGCAGACAGTCACGGAAGAAACAAGCGCAGCTCCGCCACTTATTCTGCCCAAAGGCGACTTCGGCGCGATGCGCAAAAGCGGCATAAGCAAGGTGATTGAGGTTATAAACCCTATGACAGTAAAGCTGGAAGACGGACGTATGATAGCGCTAGCTGGTTTAGATTATCCAGATTTAGACTTTTATGATCCGGGCGAATTAGCCGTTACTGCTCAAAAAGTGTTGGAAGACTTCCTTATCGATAAAAAAGTCATTATCTATCAGACACCAAAATCTGATTCCGGCCGCATGAATCGTATGGGGCATCATATAGCGCACCTTGCACGCATTGATGAAAATAGCCCGAACGATGAACAAAGCGCCATCTGGACACAAGGACTTATGCTCTCTTTGGGGTTAGCACGCGCGCGCACTACGAAATACAATCGTCTAATGTCTACGCAGATGTTTAAGCTAGAAAGTGATGCGCGCGGCCTTAAAACCGGATTATGGAGCATGAAAGAATATACTGTTCTCACTCCCGAACAAGCCGCCAAACATATCGGCAGCTTTCAACTGATTGAGGGAAAGATCAAAAACGTTTCAATGCATAAAAACAACCTATATATCAATTTTGGAGGCAACTGGCGCAAGGACTTCACCATTGGCATAAGCAGCACTACTGTACGTAAATTCACGCATGAACACATATATCCACGCCAGTGGAATGGAGCCAAAATACGCGTGCGTGGCTGGATAGAAAGCTATAACGGCCCTTTTATTGAATTAAACCACCCCGAGCGCATAGAGCTTTTATCTGCTAAGCCAATAGATAACACGCCGGAAACTAAGCAAAAAACCAAAGAACAAGACTCACCTATTACCTTTGAAGGCACCGCCCTGCCCGATTATAATTAGTGAACAATTAGCCCTCTTTATTGCCCACATAAAGATATCAACATCTCCACAAAACAAAACAAAATATCACAAGCCGTTGTCTGCAATAAAATATTTTGCCCTCCACGAGAGAAACACTATTGCACCGCAGCACTTATTTACATTGTGGAAATTATAAAAAATGCCTATAAAGACCTAAAATTTTATGTAAGGGCCATAAAAGGCTCGCAGAGATAAAGAAACATAAGGAAATTTACTCATGAATTTCAAGACACTGGAAGATCTCGATATTGACGGAAAGACCGTTCTACTTAGAGCCGACCTTAATGTCCCAATGAAAAACAATACGGTCACAGATACAATGCGCATTGACCGTCTTAAGCCAACCATAAAATATCTGCGCAAACGCAAAGCAAAAATAATTATTCTGTCGCATTATGGCCGCCCTCCGGGGAAACGGGTCTTCAATATGTCTATGGGTTTCATTGCTCCGGTACTACAACAAAGATGGAATGTCCCGGTTAGTTTCTCCCCTGATACTATTGGGTGTCACGTAAAAGATAGTATTGCACAGCTTCCCCCTAAAAGCGTTGTCCTATTGGAAAATGCCCGTTTTTATAAGGGAGAGAAAAAGAACGACGATAAATTCGCACAAGAGCTTGCAAAACTTGCCGATTTCTATGTGAACGATGCTTTTTCTACATCACACCGTGCTCATGCATCTATGCTTGGAGTTACAAAATACCTTCCCTGCGCAGCCGGATTATTATTGCAGGCTGAGCTCGAAGCCCTCAACCACGCTTTATATGATCCTGAAAAACCTATTCTTGCCGTTGCCGGTGGATCAAAGATATCAACCAAACTTGATGTCCTGACAAACTTGATCGAGAAAGTCGATTACCTTGTTCTTGGTGGCGGTATGGCCAACACATTCCTTCACGCTCAAGGCATACCCATGGGGAAATCATTGTGCGAAAAAGACATGGCCGAGACAGCCAAAAATATCATGGCAAAAGCCAAAAAGGTTGGTTGTGAAATTATTTTACCAAGCGATGTAGTTGTCACAAAAGAACTTAAAGAAGGTGCCTTCTCCAGTATTGTTGATGTAAACAACATCCCTGAAAATTCTATGGCTGTTGATATAGGCCCTAAAAGCGTTAAACTCATCAAAGAACGTATAGAAGCCTCGAAAACAGTTGTATGGAACGGCCCACTTGGTGTCTTTGAAATCAAGCCTTTTGACAACGGCACGAACCGCATTGCCAGAATTGTTGGAAAACAAACTAAAAAAGGTGAATGCTCCAGTATTGCTGGCGGAGGTGACACAGTCGCAGCTCTTGATAACGCTAGATGCGGTAAAAAATTCTCGTATATTTCTACAGCTGGCGGTGCGTTTCTTGAATGGCTGGAGGGAAAAGAACTCCCTGCTATTACACCATTGCTAAAAAACGAAAAAGATGAGATGTGTAAGGCCGCATGAAAAGCTCGAAGTTCCACATAACACAGAGCTTTTTTACATTTTACTAATTTGATAAAAGCCCTTCTTAACACAAATAAGAAACGCATAAGCAAAAAAGAGCCGGCAATTACTTGCCGGCTTTATTAGTTTCATTATTGGAGGTAAAAAAAATGCTAAACTCAGTATTTTACACAGTAGGGAAAACTATTACTTACGGACTACGTTAATGCTTAACCTGCGGCTGAATAACTTCGAGTGCAAACTCACGGCTAGCCTTATCATAATACTTCAAGGCCTTACGAATATCATCAGGATGAATAAACTTCCCGTCTTTCCAAAATTTACCGGTAAGCATAAACATCGAGATAAAATCCTGTTTACTAATATCATAAGCTTTAGCAACCAAGGCCAAGCCCTGACCATTATTTTGCATAAGGATTTTAGTAATAACATTACTAGTAATCCCCGTGAATGTTGAAAGCTGCGCGACGAATGAGCGAAAATGTCCCCGGCGCAGTGTACCGATCATCATTTTTACATTCAAAATACCTTTTTCCTGCGCAGCGTTAGCAGCTTCTACCATAAACCCTTCAGGTTTACAATCATCCGGGATTGCACATTCTTTCACAGCGTCTTCAACAACTTCCTCAACGACCTGTTTCAAGCACTCCGCCACTTGGTGCCCACCGTCTTCATGGTGCTCAATTTCATAATGCTCTGTAATATAGTGCTTAATCTCTTCTCCAACATACTGATATAGCTTATCTGCAAGCTCATCTGACATTTCTTCACGACTTAGCAACGGTATTGCTACGACATCCTCTTCCTGAGCCAGACCAGACAAAATAACCATAGTATTGTCGCTTAAAACAATATCTTCGTTCTCAAGGAGAGTAAGCGCCGTCTCTACATCTTTTGTACCAGCGAGCATCTCCACAACCTTATTGCTCAGTGCTTTACGAGCAGCGATCGCCTTCCAGTATTCCGGCCCTTGCGCTTTTACAATATACATTAGGTCAAAATCGCCCAGAACAGGGCTTGCACTTAATATCGGCCAAGCAACCTCTATTTCATCATTAGCTAATTCAAGGATCAAGCGAAGCGGTGCGTGTTCCAACAAAGACAGCTTCAACGCCAGAGCCTTGCGAACATTTTTCTCAGCCTCAGCCAGCAACTCAATCAAAACATCAGCAACCATCTCGCTTTCGCGAACAGTAATATCAGCTTCTAATATTGATCCGATTTGCTGTGCAAGCTGGGTTCTGGCCCCAAGAGACCGATCCCTAGCTAGATTGTATAATTTCCCAACAGACCCCAAGTGCCCTTTAGCAGGTACAATGGGGGTCTTTTCCCCATCGATACAGTTCAAGTTCATGATTTTTGCCCCACAATTATCATGTTTATTTATTTATTTTTCTCTCATTTTTAAGGAGTTTTCCCTCCTCCTTAAAAAATCAAACTCTAGAAAACGTCTTTTGTTTTGCGGTATTTCAACGTTTTTCTTTTGTCTACGCTACATTGTTACAAAAAAAAGGTTACTATTTAGTTAACAAAAACATTAATTATTCTTTTCTTATCGCAATGCAAAATATTCACCAATGAAATAAAATAGTTATGAAAAGGGTTTATTAAGAAAAAAATGTTAATATAATAGAAGTTTATTGGGTTCACCCTCTTTCGGGGAAGGGAATAAAATTATGTCATCACCTTTAACAAGCGCAGGCGCACAGCAACAAATGCCGATGGCGCAAATGCTCCAGCCAACAAGCATGGATCATAGCCGTGATATAGCGCGCCAAGAAAGCTCCCCTAAAGAGCACCAAATTCAGGCTACAGAAGCCCCTAGCGCCCAAGCTCAAACAACGAATAGCACGAGCGACTCAATTGTTGCATCGGATACCAAAGAAATACTCGAATTCATTCTCAGAATTAAAGAAATGCAAAATTCTGGAGAGCTGCCAAACCGAGGCGCTGTCATTGATCTTCATACATAATAAAAAACTAAAATCTAATTTGTGGGAGAAAGGGCGCTTCGTTTAACGAGGCGCCATTCTCTTTTTAAACTCCAAAAAATATCCATACTACATTGCACTAAAATTCAGCAAACAGCGTTTTATTTGAGACAGGCACTTGTGCCCTTTGGGTATGAGTGACGCAACGTAGTCAACTACTTAAGGAACGAATAACGACGTCCGAAAGCATATTTGAAAGACTAAAGGAAAGCTGGCTCATCAAACGCACGTAACTTACGACTATGTAGCCTTTCCAGAGAAAACTCTCGCAAAAGCTGCATCGTAAGCACGCCTATCTTTAAGTGCTGCTCAACTCGTTGACGATAAAACGAATCCGCCATCCCTGGAAGCTTTAATTGCCCGTGCAAAGGTTTATCCGAAACGCATAAAAGCGTGCCATAAAGAATACGGAAACGCAAACCATTGGCAGCGATTGTCCCCGATTCCATATCCAGAGCAATTGCCCTACTCTGGCTCAAACGTCGGTTTTGCACTAAATGCGAGCGCAATTCCCAGTTCCGGTCATCCACAGTAGCCACAGTTCCCGTCCGCATAACTTTCTTCAAGTCATAACCTTCATTACCTGTAACTTGCGCCACGGCCCGCTCCAAAGCCTGCTGAACTTCTGCCATTGGCGGTACAGGCATGCTGGGCGGCAAGAAATCATCAAGTATATTATCATCACGCAAATATCCATGCGCCAAAACATAATCTCCCAAACGCTGCGAATGTCGCAAACCAGCACAATGTCCCAACATAATCCACGCATGAGGGCGCAAAGCAGCAACATGGTCGGTAATGGTTTTAGCATTAGACGGCCCGACACCAATATTAATAATCGTAATGCCGTTTTTGTCTGGCCTCTTTAAGTGATACGTCGGCATCTGCGGCAAATGCTCTGCCCCTGATCCATTGCTTTCTTTATCTGTATGATCTTTACTGTTCTTATTAAGAAGGACTTTATCACCCGGAGAAACAAACGCACTATATTCACTACGTTGCTGTCTCAAATCTGGATCATCAGTCTTACACATCATATCTCGACCCAGTTTAATAAACTCGTCGATATAAAATTGATAGTTTGTAAACAGCACATAATTCTGAAAATGCTCTGACTTACTTCCACAATAATGCTTCAATCGCTGCAAGCTTAAATCCACCCGCGGAGCCTGAAACAATGCAAGCGGCCTTTCTGGATGTTCCTGCGTAGGAATAAACGCACCATTTGCAATTTCATCATCCATAACGTCCAAATCAGGAACGTCAAAATAAGCAGGAAGATCTATTACTTTCTCTTCGCTCAAATCACGCTCAAGATAAAAATCCTCACCCAGCGCAAAATGAATTGGCATAGGTGTGTCGCTTACCCCTACTTCAATGGAAATATCATGGTTCTTTATTAATAACTTGAATTGCTCACGATAATAACCACCGAACAAATCTGGGCGCGTAACCGTTGTTTTATAAGTTCCCGGCTTTGATACAAAACCATATGAAAGACGCGTATCTGATCGTCTTGTCTGCTTTGTAGAAATTTTCACATAAGGATAATATGCCCTAACCTTATGTGCTTTGTATGTCTCATCACAGCAATAAGCATCAAAGCATTCTCTTAAATAACTTCTGCTATTATTATAAATTTCAAATACAGCTGCCAGCGCCTTATCAGGATCTTTAAAACGCCGCGGTTTAGAACTAACCTTTTTGCTAACCATACTTATTACAATCCTTAAATTAAGTGTCTAGCCCCATTAACGAGCAAGCATAGTCCCTCGCATTAAAAGGACGCAAATCATCCACGGTCTCTCCGACACCAATAGCATGCACAGGCACACCAAACTGATCGGCCAAGCCCACAAGCACACCACCTTTGGCCGAACCATCAAGCTTGGTAACGATCAAGCCAGACACATCAACCATTTCCTTAAATGTTTCAACTTGTGAAAAAGCATTTTGCCCTGTTGTTGAATCCAATACGAGCAAAACAGAATGCGGAATATTCTCGTCTTTCTTTTTTAAAACACGAATGATTTTCTCAAGCTCTTCCATGAGATTTTTCTTGTTTTGCAAACGCCCTGCCGTATCAATCAAAAGAACATCAGTATTTTCTTCGCACGCCCTCTCATAGGCCTCATACGCCACCGAAGCCGCGTCAGCGCCCACATCTTTAAAGAAAATTTTAGCTCCGCCGCGCTTGGCCCATTCAGCTAATTGTTCAATAGCCGCAGCACGGAAAGTATCAGCCGCTGCAATAATAACACTCAATCCCTGCTCTTCTGTGTATTGCTTGGCCATCTTACCAACCGTAGTTGTTTTACCAGCCCCATTAACTCCACACATCAAAACAACATAAGGCCCGTTATCAGGTTTTTTAATCTCCAAAGGTTGAGCTACAGGTGTAAGCATTTCTGTCATGACCTCGGCCAAGGCCTCGCGTATTTCCTCCTCACTGATATCTTTGCCAAAACGGTCTTTAGAAAACTCCGCAATGATTTTAGACGCGCTCGATGGCCCAAGATCAGCTGCAATTAATACATCCTCCAGCTCATCAAGCGTATCTTGATCCAACTTAGCCTTCGTGATGATATCAGTAAGACCCCGGCTCAATTTGCTAGTAGACTTGCCAAGCCCCTTGGCCATACGAGATAGCCACCCACCTTCAGATGAATGGTCAATATCCGGGTTATCCTCATCAGCCACAGCCGAAACCGTATCCAATCCCCCAAGTGGGGTTGGAACGATATCCAGATTATCAAGGTTATCCGCCTCAGAAGACGAAGCCTTTTCAATAACTTGGCTAGAAACTAAGTTATCCTCCTGCTCTTCAAGAGATTTTTCCAGATCGTGCTCGCCTTTAGGGTGAAGAAGTTCCTGATCAGCAACCTCTTCATCTTGCCTTTTTACATTCTTTTTTCTGCGCCAAAGCACCATAATTCGTCCCTCATTTCACTATATGAAAAGTATATATTCTTTGATAATAAAAGTCGCCTGATTTCTTGATCAAACACTCTTGATCAAACGCTTGTGTATACCAACATTCCATCCTTTATACCCGTACTTCGAATACGAATGAGTTGCCCCGTCTTATATTCTTCGCTAAGGCGCACAGGAAGAAATGTCTCGGTCTTACCGATTTGCTCTTTTTCGACAATGACATCGAACTCCCTACCAACACTAACCTCCATTAGTTTTGCGAACTGCGCATCACCCAGCGCCCGCAAACGCGCCGCCCGCTCCTTGCGAACAGGCACGTCTACTCGTTTTGGAATACGCGCTGCCGGAGTCCCCTCGCGCTCGGAATAAGGGAATACGTGCAGATGAGCAATATCGCATTCCTCAACAAGCGCCATAGTATTAGCAAACATCTCTTCAGTTTCAGTCGGAAACCCAGCGATAATATCTGCACCAAAAACCATATCAGGACGAAGGCTCCGCGCCCGCTTACAAAGCTTTATCACATCATCACGCAAATGACGTCGCTTCATGCGCTTTAAGATCATATCATCCCCCGCCTGCACAGATAAATGCAAATGCGGACATAAGCGCTGCTCTTGCTCAATCAACCGCCACAGCTCTTCATCTATCATTGCGGGATCAAGTGAAGACAAACGCAAGCGCTGTAGCTCTGGTACAAGATCCAAAACTTGAGCCATCATGTGCCCCAAAGATGGTTTACCGTCTAAATCCTCTCCATACGAAGTCACGTCCACGCCGGTAAAAACAATCTCGTTATATCCACCCTTAACAAGAGTTTTCACCTGCCGAGCGATTTCTGCCACCGGAACAGAGCGCGA
>Ga0070729_10007549_pt1 | contig 10400 bp, 9 predicted proteins | sample tdDd472_FD_66725 | JGI IMG/M metagenome (GOLD analysis project Ga0070729, IMG submission 66725) | Marine sediment microbial communities from the Atlantic coast under amendment with organic carbon and nitrate - tdDd47.2 | ecosystem: Environmental > Aquatic > Marine > Coastal > Sediment | place...
AGAAACTCATTACCCTCGCTTTCGCTGTTGAAGAACGTGAAGGCGCCCGCCGCGCAGTCAAGCGAGACAATATTCTTGTAGCAACCGGCAAGGCGGTTCTGGAGTTCACCGAAGCCACCGGCGAGGTCGTGCGATTTATAGGCCAGCTGGCACAATCTTTCGGCAGGCTTGTCCGGGGCAAGGCAAATTACCTGAAGTCGGATATGTGGGTCGTTTTTCAGGAAGCCGGGGCCGAAGCTTTACCCATTGTCAGTTTGATCAGCTTTCTCATCGGTATGATTTTCGCGTTTGTCGGCGTGATGCAGCTGAAGAACTTCGGCGCCGGCATCTACACCGCAGATCTGGTTGCCGTAGCGATGGTTCGCGAAATGGCCCCCATCATGACCGCCATCATCATGGCCGGCCGCACCGGGGCTTCATATGCTGCACAGATAGGCACGATGAAAGTCAACGAAGAGCTCGATGCACTGACCACGCTTGGCATCGACCCCATCGACTTTCTTGCTCTGCCGCGCGTAATCGCACTGATTATCATGATGCCTCTGCTGACGATGTACGGCAGCCTGCTGGGCATACTGGGCGGCATGGTCGTGGGTGTGTCCATGCTGGATGTCACCGTAGTGCAGTACATCGCACAAACCGAACGGGCTGTCGGCCTGAATGCGCTTTTTGGCGGTTTGTTCAAGTCTTTGGTGTACGGCAGTCTGGTTGCTGTAGCCGGTTGTCTGCAGGGCATAAACTGCGGTAACAATGCAATGGCTGTCGGCCAAGCCACAACCAAGGCCGTGGTCATGGGCATTGTCATGATCGTTGTCAGTGCCGCAGTTCTGACTGTGATCTACATCAACCTGGGAATTTAGCGAAGCGCCTCTGAATGAGCAACCGTGAATGAATGATACCGCTCACATAATTGTCGACGACGTCACGCTGGCCTATGGCGACTTCGTCATCCAGACCGACCTGAACTTCAGCGTCAAGCGTGGCGAAATATTCATTATTATGGGCGGCAGTGGTTGTGGCAAAAGCACACTCCTGAAATGCCTGATAGGCCTGAAAGAGCCGGCCAAGGGAGTCATTCGCTTTGACGACATCGACTACTGGGGATCTGAAGAAGACACCCAGCTTGGTCTGAAGAAGAAGTTCGGAGTCTTGTTTCAAAGCAGCGCACTGTGGAGCTCATATACGCTTGCAGAAAATATTGCGCTGCCGCTGCGGCAATACACTGACATACCAGAAGACGAAATCGCGGAGATCTGTTCCTACAAGCTCGCGCTCGTCGGTCTTGCAGGATTTGAAGACTATTACCCCAGTGAAATCTCCGGCGGTATGAAAAAGCGTGCTGGTTTGGCCCGGGCGATGGCGATGGACCCGGAAATACTGTTTTTCGATGAGCCGTCTGCGGGTCTCGACCCGATCAGCGCCAAACTGCTGGACGACCTGATTCTGGAACTCAGGGACTCGCTCGGCACCACCGTAGTTATAGTCACGCATGAGCTTTCCAGTATTTTTAACATTGGCGACAACTCGGTATATCTGGACCCTGTTACAAAAACTCAGCTTACTGTAGGGAACCCTGTAGAATTAAGAGACCACTCGCCCAACTTCGACGTCCGGAACTTTTTGCAACGGGGTACCGCGAATCGTGACTAAGCAGGTTAAACAATGAGCAAGCAGGCCAGCCCGACAATGATCGGCGGTTTCGTGCTGGGCGCGATCGCTCTGCTGGTCTCAGGAACGCTTATTTTCGGCGGTAGTGAACTCCTGAAAGAAAAAAGCTATTTCGTGAGCTACTTTGACGGCTCTGTAAAAGGGCTGCGAGTAGGCTCCAGCGTATTGTTCCGCGGCGTGCGGGTCGGCTATGTCACGGACATCCGGCTAATCGCTTCCATAGAAACCCTCGAAGCCAAGATTCCGGTGATCTACGAGATAGACCCGTCCAAGTTTTCACTAGTCAGGAACGACAGAATTGTTACGGGTGCGAATTTCGAGCGGGAAGCGCCCGAGATATCGGAATGGATTGAAGCCGGGCTGCGCGCACAACTCGACAGCGAAAGCTTTGTGACCGGTCAATTGGTTATCGAGCTCGACTTTTTGCCCGATACGCCCGCAGAGTTTCGCAATGAAGCGCTCGACTATACCGAGATCCCCAGTGTTACCTCGGGCATCGCACAGATTATTGAAGATGCGCAGAGGTTTGTTGCCGAGTTGCAGTCGGAAATCGACGTCAAGGAACTGTCGGAAAAGCTCAACAGTATTCTTGATGGTGTCGATGAAATAGCCAACTCACAGGAACTGCGCAGCACGCTGGCCGGAATAGATACGCTGGTAAACAGCAGCGACACGCAGAATATCACGGCCGAGATGAAGGAAACGCTGGACAACCTTGACCGTGCGATTACGGATATGCGCGGGCTTATTGCCACGGCCGACACCAATCTGCAGCCGATAGCTGCAGGCCTTGCCAATACGCTAACCGAAGCGGAACAGCTGTTGCGAACAGCACGAACCCAGCTTGACGGTGAATCGGCGCTGGCGGTGCAACTGGGCGAGTCGCTTGAAGAAATTACAGAAGCGGCCAGGGCTGTCCGAATTCTTGCCGACTACCTCGAACGTCATCCGGAAGCACTCATCCGGGGCAAAAAATAGAGTCGCTTATGAAAAAGTTCATCAGACATATGGGTTTTCTGGCAGTACTGGCAATAGCATTAAGCGGCTGCGGCCGGTCGCCGGCTAATACTTATTACACTCTGACAGCACCGACATCAAACGCTACCACTGATGCGAAAACCGCAAAAGCTGCCGTGCGGGTCGGGCCTGTTTTCCTGGCTTCGTACCTTAATCGTCCGCAAATAGTAACGCGCACCGGCGACAACCAGTTTGTCATTGATGACTATGCCCGCTGGGCTGAACCGCTCAACAAAGCGATTCAAAGAAACGTCGCCATCAATCTTGGTCGCGAAATGCCCGATCATTTTGTTTACGAATTCGGGGTAGGAAACAACGTCGTCAACTCCACAACGTGGCTGGTGCCTATTGATATCCGTCGCTTTGATGTGGATGCCGCAGGCAATGCTGTTGTTGAGCTGCAATGGGGCACGGAAGGCATGGTCAGTAACACTGTGGTGGCAGCACGAACGGCCGTCTATAACGCCAAGACCAACCCTGATGACTATAGTGCTCAGGCCCGGACACTGAGCAAACTGCTGGCCGACTTCAGTGCGGATTTGGCAAACAGCCTGGCGGCACTGCCCGCCGATGAAGCGCCATCTCAATCATCCGGGCAGTCGGAAGCCGAGTAGCAGAGCTGTTGCAGCTAGTCGCCGGATGCGGCCAGCGCTTCGTCTACCGACACTTCAATCCAGCGAATAAAGTTGTCGTGCTGGGCAATGCCCTTCGCATTGAACGTGTAATCCAGACCACGCAAAGCCCGGCGCAATTCAGCCTGGACTACTCTGGCGCCGATCAGGCTGGTGACAACCAACACCCGGTATCCCGCCGCCTGAGCCGCCTGCACTTCTTCCCGCATAGCTTTAACATTCGCCTGCCGTACTTGCGCAGGGGCATCATCCTGTAACGAGGCAATACCCGTATCGGCAAAGCGCCCGTTCTTCTGAATGTAAGCCGCATAGTCGGACAGTATGTCGAGCGTTATCAGATTGTCCTCGGCCGATTCAGGGCCATGTGCGACGACCAGCACAAATTCCTTTGCGGGCTCGTCACTAATCTCCAGCGCGTAATCGAGCAGCACCTCGGCAAACAAAGGGTGATTCTCGGGGGTCGGTGCAAACACCAGGTCTGCATCGGTCGTAACCTGTGGCACGGTAGCGTACGAAGGCTCGTCGGAACGACCGAAGATATAGTTCCATTGGCGCATCAAGCTATTGTGGCTATTGCTAACCACCGGCACGACGACGATGCGCTCAGCGCCTGCGGCCTGCAGGTCATCAACTGCATACTGCAAATGATCCGACATCGTCATACTCATGCCCAAACCAAGTGCGGTGGGATAACTCGTCGAAACTTTGCTCAATCGTTCGCGGAAAATCCGGTCACCAACATCCCGAAAGCCATGAGCAACAACCAACACACCTGCATCACCCTGCAATTCACTATCGCTGATATACCATTCATAACTTGAGCCCATGCGTTCCATACTCTCGGCAATCTTCTGGTCGGGCACATGACGATACTGCTCGATCCGCTGCTTGAGCTCTGCAATCTGCTCGTCTGTCAGCGAGTGCTCCATGCCGTAGAAACGTCGCCCCTGTTCGTCCATCGCTGCATGGCCGCTATGGCCAGATTGAGTGCCGTGACCTTCGTGCCCGGCATGCAGGTCAGCGGCATCTTCTGCCAACAACATGGAATATGGCGACGATATAAGCGTGCCTACCACCATAATTTTCATCAGATTACGCAAGGCTTAAGCTCCGGGGTTGGTACACTAACTGCCAATATTCGACAGTCGGCGGGGGTTACGGTTCACCCGAATATATCACCCGCCTCCGATGATGTACCTGCCGCAACCCTCACAATTATTGAGACCTTTATGTCGCGTTATTCCTGCTTTTTCCCTTTTCTACTGCTGCTGGCCGGCTGCGCACCCCAGAACCCGGCGGACAATGCCGACACTAGCCCGAACGCTCCGGCGCTCGTTTTCGACCCGGCCGATTTAAGCGCCGACAGCAGACCGCAGGACGACTTCTATGCTTACGTCAACGGCAACTGGCAGGCGCGCACGGAAATACCGCCCGAGTGGCCTCGCTACGGTGTCGTAATTCAACTGGTCGAGAAGACCGAATTGCAGCTCCGCAAGTTGCTGCAAGAACTGCTGCAACAAACACCCGCGGATGATAGTGAAGCTCAAAAGATTAACGCTCTGTATTCCAGTTTCATGGATGAAGAAGCCGTCGAGGGGCTGGGCCTTGAGCCTCTGCAAGCGGAACTGCAAACTATTGCGGCATTGCGCGACACAGCGGAACTACCCGGCTATTTCGGCGAGGCGTTGCACAATGGCATAACAGGGCCGGTGGATTTCTATGTTGATGCTGCCGGCGATAACCCGCAGCAGAACCTGCTCTACTTCTGGCAAAGCGGGCTGACACTCCCCGACCGTGACTACTATCTGCAGGATAGCGAAAAGTTCATCACTATCCGGGCCAGCCTGCTAACCCATGTCGAGCGAATGTTTATGCTGGCAGGTGAAGCGGAACCGCAGCTGGCGGCCGAGTCAGTCATAGCGATCGAGCAGGCGCTTGCAGACGCACAATGGAGCCGGGTGCAAAGCCGCGACCGTGAAACCATTTATCGCAACCAGTTTACTGCTGCAGCCGCAGAGCAACTGACTAAAGAATTCAACTGGGGAGACCTGGTCCGTGCTATGGGTGCCAATCCGGAAGCAACCGCGGTACTCGCCCAGTCTGACTACTTCGCAGCACTTGGCGGCATCGTTAACCGCTTCCCGATAGAGCAATGGCAATACTATCTGAAGTTCCGCCTGCTAAAGCATTACGCGCCCTACCTAACAGCCGCATTTGTCGCCGAGAATTTCGATTTCGACGGGCGCGTTTTGCGCGGCTCGGAAAAGCAGCGTGAACGCTGGCAACGGGGCATCAGGTTAGTCAACCAGTCTGCCGGAGAAATGCTCGGCAAGCTGTATGTCGAGCGGCACTTCCCTGCAGAGTACAAGCAACGAATGGAAGTATTGGTCGAAGACCTGCGCAGCGCTTTTTCCGCCTCAATTGATGAGCTGGAGTGGATGAGCCCCGCCACCAGGCAGCAGGCACAGCAGAAGCTGCAGGCCTTCAACTACAAAATTGCCTATCCGGATAAATGGCGCGACTACAGCGGGCTGCAGTTTTCTGCAGACGAACTTGCCGGGAATGTCAGGCGCGCGCTCCGCTTCGAGCATGAGCGGCAGCTTGGCAAACTCGAAAAGCCGGTAGACCGCTCGGAATGGGGCATGACGCCGCAAACCGTCAATGCCTACTACCGCCCGACGTTTAATGAAATAGTGTTTCCGGCCGCATTCCTGCAACCGCCCTTTTTTGATCCTGCTGCGGACGACGCACACAACTATGCGGCCATCGGCTCGGTCATAGGTCACGAGTTCAGCCATGGCTTCGATGACCAGGGGCGCAAGTTCGATGCTGCGGGACAATTACGCAATTGGTGGACCGAGGGTGACGCGCAGCGCTTTCAAGCCTTGACTGAGGGACTCGTAAAACAGTACGACGCCTTCCAACCGCTTCCCGATGTCAGTCTGAACGGTCGCCTGACACTGGGTGAAAACATCGCCGACCTTGCCGGGCTGGTAATGGCCTGGCGTGCCTATCAGCTCTCCCTCGGCGGCAAGCCGGCGCCGGAGATTGACGGCTACACAGCGGAACAGCGCTTCCTGATCGGCTACAGCTTATCCAACCGCTCGAATTGGCGGCCCGAGTTCCTTCGCAAGATACTGGTATCCGACCCGCATTCGCCCGACCGCTATCGGGTTCTGGGCGTGTTACCTAATATGGATATCTTCTACGAGACCTATGACGTGCAGCCGGGCGACGCGATGTACCTGCCACCCGCTGACCGCGTGGCTATCTGGTAGTCCATATCCGCTGCGTGCTGCTTGCTCTCGCGCAAACTTTAAGTAAGGATACGGACAGCTCTCAGAGGGAACACCGCGCCATGTTGGAAAGCTTGAACCAGTACATCATTCGCTGCTCATTCTCCTTCTGGAAAATATTACTCATCTTTATCGGGTTCGCTGGCAGTCTGCGCGCACTGATGTTTATCGGCGACAAGTTTGCAATCAACGCCGGCGGGCACTTGCCGTTTGATCTGCAAAACAGTCTGACGACCGAGCAGATGTTTATCCAGCTAACGGAGTACACACCGCAGGCGGTCACGCTGTATTACGTGTTCACTGCCGTTGACTACTTTTTCCCGCTACTGGCCGGCCTGTTTCTGGCGACAATCTGGGCGTTCGTGCTGCGTCACACGCTGCCGCGCTGGTACGAGATAGGGCTGCAGAAAAACCTTTTCCTGCTATTGCTCGTGCCGGCACTGCTCGACTGGCTCGAGAACATTCTGCTATTGAGCGCGATTTTGATGTGGCCGGAGACTCCGCAGAATGTTGCCGAAGCTGCCGTAACGGCCAAACAGGCAAAACTTGCCACGACGCTACTCGCTCAGGGCTCGACCGCACTGATTATTCTGACCGGCCTGTTTATCTGGGCGCGAAATCGCCTGAAAGGCTAGTTAAGCCCGGCTGCCAACCGCTCTTCAACAGCGGTTTCTATCCATAGCTGATAGTCCGGGTGCTGGGATAACCCCTTCTCAACAAACACGTACTCCAGTCCCCGCAGATCCTCGCGGATATGAGCCTGCACGCCAAAACTGGCGGATGCCACCACAACGACTATCGGCGTTTGCCCCTTGCGGGCAGCACCGCTTACCCAGCGCCGCATTTTTTTGACATTAGCAGCCCGGATTGGCGGATAGGCATCATCCTGCACGTTGATCAGTTTGACCTCCGCAAAGCCCTTCTCTGCAATCCGGTCTACATGCGGCTGCAGTACTTCAAGATCCAGTACATTGTCTTCGATGTCTTCCGGCCCGTGACCAACGAGAATGACAACTTCGTTCGCAGGGTCGGTGCTGACTTCGTCAATGTAATCGGCAAGGATTCCGGTAATCAGCGGGTGCGCATCGAAGTGCGCGGTCATCACCACGTCTGCATCGGTCTGCACCCGTGGCACATCAAGATAGGATGACTCGTCGATCATGCCGAAAACATACTGCCATTGTCGCGTCAGGGTGTTGTGTTCGGTTAGCGCAGTAGGCACCAACACTATCGTTTCGGCGCCTGCTGCGGTCAGGTCATCTGTTGCCGACTGGATATGCGATGACATCATCATTGCCATACCGAACGACACTGCAGTCGGCCGCTTTGCCGCCATGGGCTTCAGGGTTTCGACAAACAGCTCATCGCTGTTTTCACCGACGCCGTGGGACAAGACCAGCACGCCGACATCGCCATTCAGGGACGAATCACTGACGTACCATTCGTAGTTCGGCCCCATCATCGCCATGTTGAGCTGTGCCTCGCGGTCCGTCAGTGCGCGATACAAAGCAATTTTCTCGCGCAATGCTTCCAGCTGTTCCGGCGTAAGCTCATGATCCATATCCGCGTCGAGCCTGCGGCCCTGTTCGTCCATCTCGGGAGCAGACCCATGGTTCATGTGATGATCATGGGCATTCTCTTCAGCCGCTACAGGCAGGCTAAGCAGCAGCCATGACAATCCCGTCAACAAAACTGTTTTCATCATCATTCTCCTTCAGCCCCATCGGTGCCGGCAGGCTTCTGTAGTTCGTGCGCACCCAATACCTGCGCAACAGAGTGTTTGATCTCATCAATGGCAGCTTGCTGCTGCGTGTTTGTCAGATTGTTCTCAATAATGTGCATTGCTCCGGAATGAACCATTCCGGTTATCAGACGCGCCACGGTATCAATGTCACGCCCGTCGGGAATAATCTGCTGCAGGCTTTCCGTCAAAATTGCGGCCGGGCGGCGGTGCATCTCGAGAATCTGCCGGCGCAACTCCGGGTCGTCGGAGCGAATCTCGCTAATCATCTGCAACGTCGCATGCCCGGGGCCGATTGCAGTATCAATCTGCAATTCCAACCAGGCAGCTATGCGCTCTAACGGGTCATCAATGCTGTCCAGCAGGCTGTCGAAACATTCCAGCAGCGGATCCATCTCGGTGCGGATAGCCGCCAGCAGAATGTGCTCCTTGTTGGGGTAATAGCGATACAAAGAACTTCGCGCCAGATTCATTGCGGCTGCGATATCACCCATGTCGGTGTTAGTGAACCCGCGTTGCCGGAACAACTCCAACGCCACCGTCAGCAACCGCTCGGTTTGCTGGCGGACATGCTCCTCAACGCTGGCAGCCGATATCCGGGGCATCAGGCTACGCCGCTCGCCTCTGCTGTTATGCGACCGTCGACGATATTCAGCGATGCATCAGCAATTTCGAGCATGCTTTTATCGTGGGTCACCATCAGTGTGGCCACTTCATGCTCATGACACTCCTTGTGCAACAGTTCAACAATTTGCCTACCGCGAACCTGATCAAGCATCGAGGTCGGTTCATCGACGAGCAACAAACTCGGATGAGTCATTAGCGCCCGCGCAATACCAACACGTTGGCGCTCACCTCCGGAGAGTTGATCCGGGCGTCTGTCAGCACGGTGAGCCATGTCGACTTCCTCGAGCAACTGCATCGCTCTTTTGCGCGCCTCCACTCCCGGTCTGCGGCCGGACAGGTGAACCATTAACAACAACTGATCAACGGCACTAAGGGCAGCAACCAGGTTTGACTGCTGGAATACAAAGCCGATTGACTCCAGGCGCAGTTTTGTCAGCGCTCCGGATGACATGGTCGCAATATCGTAGGCACCGATCCGCACAGTACCGCTGGTCGGCGTGCGCAGGCCTCCGCAGACCGCCAGCAGGCTCGACTTACCGGCGCCGGAAGGCCCCAGAACCGCCAATAGTTCACCGGGGTTCACCCGGATACTTACGTCATCGAGGGCGAGGATTTTCTGGTCGCCGTCACCAAGTTCCAGCACCACATGTTCAGCTACTAAACCCATGACTTCACCCCTACCGCGTCCGGCCCAGCGCGATGATCGGATCAATCCTGCCGATCAGCCGCACCGAGACCAACGCACCGAAAACACCGGCAATGACCAACAACGATGACGAACCAATAATGTTGTCCCTCACCAGCATAAAGGGCAGCCCCCGCCCCTCGAAGTAACTGCCCAGCCACAAACCTGCTGCGGTACCGAAACCCGTTGCCAGCACCATCAGAATCAGAACCTGCGCGAGGTTGTCCTTGAGCAGGTAGAGCGTCGACCCGCCCAATGCCTTAACCAGACCTATTTCCTGGGTGCGTTGAATGGTCCAGATCGTAAAAAAGGCGCCAATCACCAGCGCGGAAATCATCACCATGAAGCCCTGGATCATTTGTACGGTCTGCACCTCTTCCTTGTAGCCGGACGAGGCTTCATAAGCTTCGGATTTCGTCAGGGAGCTGGTGCCCGCGTCTATATCAGTATCTTCAATCGGCACTTCAGCGCTTAACTGCAGGGCGATAATGCTGGCGTAATCAAACAGAATGTCCGGCAGCTTCTCGCCGGGCGGCGGGCCACCGGGCGGGCCGTAGGTTGCCTCCTGCCACTTGCGCATCGGCGTATAGACAATAGGCACGTGCCCGATATTGTGTTCTTCGGTAATACCGATGACCGTCAGTTCGGTCAGCACCCGGTCGAGCACGATGACATCACCGATGCCGACACCCCTCTTATCGGCTAACAACGACGAAATAATCACGCCGTCTTCT
>Ga0070729_10007551_pt1 | contig 10400 bp, 6 predicted proteins | sample tdDd472_FD_66725 | JGI IMG/M metagenome (GOLD analysis project Ga0070729, IMG submission 66725) | Marine sediment microbial communities from the Atlantic coast under amendment with organic carbon and nitrate - tdDd47.2 | ecosystem: Environmental > Aquatic > Marine > Coastal > Sediment | place...
GCTCTCCGTCTGCGGACTCTGTCGCACCGACATCCACATCTGCGAAGGCGACATCAACCTTCCGGTCGTTCCGATCGTGCCCGGCCATCAGGGCGTGGGACGCGTCGTCCGGAACGGCGAAGGCGCGCAGCGGTTCGAGCTCGGCGCGCGGGTTGGCATCGCGTGGCTCCACCACACCTGCGGGTGCTGCAAGCCGTGCGAACGCGGCGAAGAGAACCTGTGTCGCGAGGCCCAGTTCTCCGGGTACCACCGACTCGGATGCCTCGCGGAGCGCGTGGTCATCGGCGAGAACTTCGCGTACGAGCTGCCGCAACAGCTCAATGATGCACACGCTGCACCCCTGCTCTGCGCCGGCATCATCGGTTATCGCGCGTTGCGCCAAGCGGACATCTCGTACGGGGAGCGTGTCGGCCTGTACGGCTTCGGCTCGTCGGCGCACATCGCGCTGCAGGTGGCGTTGGTCCAGGAGAACGAGGTCTACGTCATCACCCGAGGCGAACGGCACCGGGCGTTGGCGCAGCGCATGGGGGCAACATGGGTAGGGGGCGCGGGGGACCATCCGCCCGTGGAACTCGATCGTGCCGTGGTTTTCGCTCCCGCCGGCCCGCTGATTCTCGATGCGCTGGATGCGGTGCGCTGGGGCGGAACGGTTTCGTCCGCAGCCATTCACATGACGACGATCCCGGCCATGGACTATTCGCGCTACCTGTTCGGCGAGCGCACGCTGCGTTCGACCACCGCCAGCACACGCCGCGACGGCGAGGAGTTGATGGACGTCGCATCGACCGGCGCCATCGCGACGCAGGTCGAGGAGTTTCCGTTCGATCACGCGGACGAGGGGTTGCTCGCGATCAAGCAGGACCGAATCGAAGGCAGCGCGGTCGTTCGGATCCGGGGCTAAAGCACCATCTTGACGGCTTCGTCCGCCATCAGGGCGGCGTGCACCTCGTTGCGGTGGGTTTCGTCGCGCACCTCGACTCGCAGGTTCAGGGCGACGTACTTACCCGTGGCGCTCGTGTTCGAAGGCTCCAGCGAGTGCTCCAGTCCACCGACGACATCCGCGACGAGTTGTCGGAGAAGTTTTTCGTGGGTTCCGATGATCCGGAAGCCCCACTCGCACGGGTACTGGATCTCCGGTTCGCTCATCAGTCCACCCATCCCAGCACATCGTGGATGATCGACCAGCGGGGTGGCTTGACCTTCGTCTGCTCCCCCAGGATCCAGTGGCCGTACAGATGCGCAATGGTGCCGTCCCCCTCCTTGATGTTGATCCACCGGTCGATCATGGGTCGCAACTCGGTTCCGGCGGGGGGCAGGGCGAAGACGACCGGGACACGCACCTTGTTGTGTGCGGGAATCACGATCGAGAATCGCGGGTGAAGCATGGTCAGCACAGAGCCGGTCTCCGCCGAAATGATGAGCGCGTCGGCAGGTGGGACCTCGGCATTCACGAAGTCATCGATGGTCTCGAGCGGCACCAGTTTCGCGTTGGGGACTTTGTATGCGTGGGTGCGGACGAAGTAGCTGCCATTGGCGAGGAACGCGACCGAGAGGTCCTGTTTCGCGAGCACCAACTCCCGATTCTGGAACAGTTTGACGTCGCCGTCGAGGCAAAGGAACGCGAGGTTCAACTCGAGGTAGGGGGGGGACTCGCGATACTCCTCGATGGTGTCGATCGACGACGGAATAGGTCCACCGGCGATATCGAACCAATCTTCGCGGAACCCCTTGACGAGCACGTCTCCCCGGTACTCGACAGGCTGCAGTTCGACGCCGAGTTCTTCGGCGAGGCGCCGCATCAGTTCGACCTCCATCCCAACGAGACGTCCCGAGCCGCCGTGGTAGGCAAACGGGGGATGATCGCGTTCGAATCCGTACCGCAGCACCTTCGTGCGCTGGATACGCTTGAGCCAGCTTTCGCCTTCGCGGCGCTTCTCGGGATTCGGCGCGCCAGCAACCGTGGGCCGGACGGTTCCGAGCTCGCTGAAGAAATCGAGCCGCTGGATGAGCGCGGAGGAAGGCTCCTGGTCCGCCACCGCGGCCGCGACCAGCCAGCCGTTGACGAACAGGCTCACGATGGTCGCGACAATGCTGAGAATCGCCCAGCGCGCGAGACGCACCGGGTGGAGCTTCAGCCAGCCCTGGTTCCATGCGGAGGCCAGGCTCGTGAAGACGTAGAGGTGCATGGCGCCCAGGACGTCACCGACGCGTGCGCACCAGATCCCTGCCACGAGGAAGAGCGGGAAGAGATCGAGCGGCAATTTGAGAAGATCGAGCAGGAACGGAATCGCCGCTACGGGGCTGCCGAAGAAACTCAGGAGTCCAACGGACAGCAGCAGGGGGTAGTCCGCAAATCCGAGCGGGCGACCGATGAACCAGGCGGCGAAGGGAAGGAACAGCAAGCTCAGGATCTTGCCCGCGTTCGGGAAGGGATACGCAAGCGGCACATAGACGTCAGCGGTCTTCTGCGCCTCTTCCGGATCCACGCCCTCGTCGACGAGCAGGTCGCGCACCGACGTGATCACCATGGGCAGGACGGCGAAGAGTTTCCCCGTCGCGAAAGCGGTCAGGCCTGCCTCGCGATAGCCGCTCAGCACCTTTCGAAAGCGGAAGGGCGTGAGGGCCGCGGCAAGTCCGGGGAAGATGACGAACGTGACGAGGACGACTGCGACCGTGTATGTGACGACGTATCCAGCAAGTCGAGTCAACTCGGGGGGGGAGAGCGTTCCGGCCGCGGCCGCTGCGAGTGCGAACGTGCCCCAGGGCGAGAGCTGCACGACGAAGTTGGAGAGGTTGCCCAGCGTTTGCGACGTGATGTCGAGCACGTCGAGCAGCTTGTCCTTGGTCCGGACGGAGATGAGTGCGACGCCGACCAGGATGCTGAACAGAACCGACGCCGGGACCACGTTTTCGGCGAGAGACCGAAAGGGGTTTGTCGGAACGTACAGGCCGAGGAAGTCGAAGTCTCTCGGCTGCTCCACGAGGCTTGCGCTGAAGAAGGTTCCCGCGTCCCAGGCGGGGAGGGAGAGAGGCATGAGCACCACCACCACGAGCGACAATGCCCAGAGCGCGAGAGTGATGAGGCCTGCGCGTCCGCCGAGTTGTTTCGCCTGTTGCGCGGTGAGTCCCCCGATCTTCCCGATCAGCGAGACGACGACGTAGGGAAGCACCGTCATCTGGAGCAGCCCGACGTAGATGTTCCCGACGACGTCGAATATTCCGACGCGGTCACCGAGAAATACGCCGACTGCGATGCCGGCAACGACGCCGATGAGGATTTTCGTCCCCATTGTCATCTTGCGCTTGGGCGTGGGTTCGGTCATCTTGCGCCAAGTATACGAATTCCATCGTGCTGACCACACCATCCATGACTTGGTTGTTTCTGTTCATCTCGCTCACCGCATCGACGTTCGCGGGAGACAGCTCGCTGGAGGCTGACGTCGAACGGTATCTGGCGGAAACGGACCCGCTCCGCGCCATGCGGCATGTGGAGAGCGGACTCACACGTTTCGAGAGTCCCAGCAGCCGGAGTGCCATGCACGTCCGGGGCCGGATGCTCATGGACTGGAGCTTCCAGCGCTCCGAGCAGTTCGTGGATGTGGGCACCGTGTTCTTCCGTCAGCTTCGGCTCGGGATCGACGGACACATCTTCGAACGGACGATCTACTCGCTGGAAATCTCGTTCACCAAGGGCGGCGACGTCGGGCTGCAGGATGTGTTCGTGGGGCTGCGGGATCTGGGGGTGTTCGGAACCTTCCAGGTCGGACACCAGCGGCGTCCGTTCAGTCTCGACGGAATGACGTCGATCGTGCAGCACATGTTCATGGAGCGTGCGGCGTCCACGCGTGCGTTCCAGTTGGGGCGCGATACCGGCTTGCGCTTCCACAACTCCTCGCGTGATCGGCGCCTGGCCTGGACAGTTGGGGTGTTCAAGTCGGCGGACTCGTCGGGCGACGCGTCGCAGTCGGATGGCGAGTCGGTAGCCGTGCGGGTCTCGGGGCTTCCGTGGCGCGACTTGGCTCGTGATCTTCGCCTGCACGTCGGAGCAAGCGTGAGTTTCGCGCGGCCGACCGGGAGCATGGCCCAATTCCGCACGCGCCCGGGGCCGAACGACGGTCCGCGCTATCTCGATACGGGTTCGTTTCCCGCCGACTCCGTGTTCCAGGCGTCGATCGCTTCGGCACTCCTTCTCGGTTCGATCGGCATGCAATTGGAAGGATTCGTGGCGCGCGCGGAGGGCGACTCGACGTCCGCGACGTTCTGGGGCGCGTATGTCCAGTTCGGCTGGTGGGTCACGGGCGAAGCCCACGCCTTCAATGATCTGGCACAGGTGCCTGGTCGCGTTCGGCCCCTGCACGACTTCCATGCGGGCGACCTCGGCGGCGGCGCGCTCCTGCTCGCGCTGCGCGCCGACTTCATCGATCTCACCGACGGCGTCATCGTTGGCGGGGAGATGTTCTCCCTGACGGTCGGGCTGACCTGGAAAGTCAATCCGTTCGTGCTCGCCAAGCTCAATCTGGTGTACGCGGATATCGAGAACGGCGCGGAAGGGTCGGGAGAGCTCTACTACCTGATGGTCCGCTTCCAGTACGACTTCTGATGGAGGAACCCGCCGGACCGATCGAGATTCTGCACCAGGACGACGCCTGCGTGGTGGTGAACAAGCCGCCCGGGATCCTCGTGCACCGCACCCGCGAGTCGACGGACCAGGTCTTCCTGCTGCAAACCGTGCGGGATCAGGTCGGGGCGCGGCTCAATCCCGTGCATCGACTCGACCGCCCCGCATCCGGCGTGCTGCTCTTCGCCACCAATGGGGATTACACGCGACTTTTCCAGGAGTCGATGGCGCGACCCGACGCGGACAAGCGCTACCTGGCGTTGGTGCGTGGCGAAACCTCGGCGTCGTTCACGATCGACCGGGAACTGACGAACGACGGCGGCAAGAAGCAGGCGGCTTGTACCGAGTTCGAACGCGTCGCGGAGTACGACGGCTTCACCCTGTTGCGTGCCCGCTTGCGGACCGGTCGTCGGCATCAGATTCGGCGTCATCTGTCCGGGGCCGCGCACCAGATCGTGGGGGACACCGCGCACGGCAAGGGACGAATCAACGCCTGGCTCCGCGAGGAGTTCGGGCTGACGCGCCTCTTCCTGCACGCCGAGCGACTGGAGTGTGCGCATCCGTCGGGCGGACGCCTGACCGTGGAAGCGCCGTTGGCTCCCGATCTCGCGTCGTTCCTTGCGAAGTTCAGCGCGCGTCCACCTGCTTGAGATGCTCCAGCAGGATGCGGCGTGTTTCGCGCGCGGCCTCCGGTTTGTGCTCGGTGCTGTGACCGGAGAGGATGATCAGTTCCGACTCGGCGCCGTCGAGATGCGAGCTCCAGTACGGCACGAATCCGTCGGTCCCGCCGACCTTCCCCGCCTGGTCCTTGTCGCCGATGATGGAGTGGAACGGGACCTTGGTCGTCGCCTGCAGATCCGAGAGATGCTCCATCATCGCGTTGTGCGCCATCAGCGATTGCGCGACCGTGTGGTGCTGGAACCGCGCATCCTTCTGGACGTACTTGCGGAGAGCCGCGTCTTCGGTGAGGAGGTCCCGCGGCAGTTCGATCAGGCCACTGGCCCACTGCATGAACCCGGTGTTGGCCTCCGGGGCTCCCCGGTGTGGTGCGGAGAAGTAGACGACGCGCGTGATGAACGGCAGGGCCTCGAACTTGAGGGTCGACTCCAGGAGTTCGCGGCGCTTCTCGTCGACCGGAAGTTCCTGCGGAGGCGCGGTGAAGAGCGTGTCCCAGAGCAGGTCGCCGGAGTCGACGATGAGCGCGCTGGTCAGGATGCCGCCGAGCGAGTGGCCGCACACGATCACGCCCGGCCCGTTGCTGAGGGGAGCGTCTCCGCCGTAGGCGTGGTGGGCGTCCCGAAGAGCCTCGCGCAACTGGCGCGCCGAGGTCAGCGCCGGCTGGCCGGTCGGGTAGAACCAGAACACGAATTGGAAACGTGTTCGGATGGTCGGATCGGCCAGCAGCTGGTTGTAGAGCGGCAGCCACGTTTCCGGGCCCGACGCCAGGCCGTGCACGAACACCACCGTGACGCGATTCGGATTGAACGGCTGGAACATGTAGAGGCCGATGCGCTTCTGGTAGTCGTCGACGTGAAGCAGCGCGGATAGGCCGCCGTCATCGGGCTGCTGCTCGACGAGCTCGGCGATTGCGGTGGTGTAGTCGACCTCGAGCGGCACGCGTCGATCGCCGATCGAGACCTCGGTCGTCTCCATCGGATCAAACAGCTCGATCGTGCCCGTGGCATGTTTCTCGTCAAGGATCGACGCCTCCGAGGGCCAGCGCATCAGGACGGTGGCGCCGTTGGACGTCGTCGCCGGCAGGTACGAGTTTGCTTTCGCCTTTTGCGCGGCCTCGGATGTGCCCTGGTGCGTCGGTCGATCCAGAAGGCACGGCACGCCGAGCCCGTGGCGAAGGTCGGGCGGCGCCAGCCCGGCAACGACGTAGTCGGTGGCGATTCGCAGCTTTTCGAAATCATCGCGTGATGCGGAAAATTCGTCCGCGCCCATGCGAACCTTGGTTGAGCCGGCATACCACTCAAGCGTCCATGTCTTCTTTTTGTGCCGGGTCTCCTCGGGGTGTATACGGAGCAACGCCGCCAGCGCGAAGTTGTACACATCGCACGCATCGCGGAAGCGTGCGTCGAACGGATCCGGGGCCGGGACGAGTTGCGGATCGAACAGGTACGCATAGCTGTAGCGCACGGCGGTCGCGAGCGCGCGTTCATCCACGTTGTTGACTCGCTCCGTCTGGAGCATGGCGAGTTCCGCGATCGCGATCGTGATGCTGCGATCCCGGGATTGTCGCAGCTCCGCTTCCAGCTTCTCGATCGTGCCGACGGGATCGGATCGGTGGCCCTCGAAGAGGCCTCGACGGCGAAGGATGTTGCACGTGAACTCGCTCGCGTCGCCACCGTCGAGCACGTTGTGCCGCGTGCGTTGGTATTGCTCGCGTGGCGTGGTCTTTTGGAGCTCGATGCTCGTGCAGCCACAACCGAGAATGAGAAGGGCGCCGACGAGGAATCGCATTCCCCAATGGTAGCGCTGACGGGCCCGCGTCGGCAACAACGCGACCGGTTCCCGCGCCTCCCGGCTCCAGTTTCTTCGGGCGGCCTAGTCGGACTTCGCGTGCAGCTCGTCGAATCGCGCGATGTGCTCGAGAATGATCCGCTCCGTTTCGCGCGCGGCTTCCGGAGTCAGCTGCACGCTGTGGCCACTGTGCACCACGAGTTCGGATGCGGCGCCCGGTACGTGGGAGCTTGAGTATGGGACGATCCCGTCCGTGCCGCCGGTGCGGTCGGCTCCCTTGTCGTCGCCGATGATGTTGTGGTACGTCACGCGCGAGTCGATCGGCAGGTCGGCCAACGCGATCAGCGTGGGGTTGTTGTCCTGCAGGCTCTGGAAGCTGGTTAGCCGTGTGACCTGGAACTTGGGGCCCGCCTTGCGCAGCAGTTGCGCTGTCGGGTCGACGAGTCGGGACGGCAGCGAAATGAGACCTGATGCCCACTGGACGAGCCCTCGCTTCGCATCGGGGGACCCGCGGTGCGGCGTCGCATAGAAGATGACTCTGCGCACGAACGGGAGCGGATCGAAGAAGAACGTTCGGGCGAGGAGATCGCGATCACGCGGATCGAGATCGAGGCTCTCGAACGGGTTCTTGAACGATGCGTTCCAGAGCGAGTCCCCTGTGCTGACGACGAGCGATCGCGAGAGGACGCCGCCCATCGAGTGCCCGCACAACAGCATCCAGTTCTGGGCCGGATCCGCGTCGTCCGGGTCGAGCAACTCATCCGCTTCCTTGAGAGAGTTTCGCAGTTCCGTGGCCGAGGCCAAAACAGGCTGACCGGTCGGATAGAACCAGAACATGAACTGGCAACGAGTCCGGATCACCTTGTTGTTCACCAGGTCGGTGTACAGCGGCAGCCAGGTCAGGGGGTCGGAAGCGAGCCCGTGGATCAGCAGAATCGGAATGCGCCCGTGCTGGTACGGCTGGAACATGTAGAGCCCGCCGCGTTTCTGGAACTCCTGGCCGCTCAGGAGCGCGCGAATTCCGATCGATTGCGACTTGTTCGCGAGAGCGCTTGCGATGGGCGTCGTGAAGTCGGTCTCGATCGGAACGTCCTCGTTGCCGATCCGAACCGTGGTGTTCTCCATCGGATTGAGAATGTCGACAATGGCGCTGGTCGGCTCGGGATCGATGATGGACTCGGTTTCCGCGAAGCGGATCACCGCCGTCGCCGCGAACGCGAGGTCGGGAGGCAGGAACCGGAGTTCCTTCCGGCTTTCCAGTTTGAGCGCCTCCTCCCGGTTCCAGGTGCGTCGGAGAATGCAGGGGACGCCGAAGCCGCGGCGCGCGTCCGGAGCCGGAAGTCCCTCGACGCGGAAGTCGTATGCGACGAGGATCTCGGCGAACTCCCTCGGGTCGAACGCGAGTTCGTTGGTGCCGATGACAAGCGGCACCGAGTGTCCGTACCACTCGAACACGCGCTTGCCCGTCGTCTCAGTCGCCTCTTTGCGCGGAAGGCGTATCAGCTCGGCGATGGCCGCGTTGTAGAGGTCGCAGGCCCAGCGGAACTGGGCGTCGAAACGATCCGGCTCGGGCACCAGCTTGGGATCGAACAGGTAGGCGTACGCGTACCGGACGGCCGTGCCCAAGGCACGCCGATCGATGGCGTTGACACGGCCGGTCTGCAGGAACCCGAGCTCCGCGATCGCCACGCAGAGCTCTCGCTGCCGGGTTCGCACCAGCTCGTCGTGAAGCTCGAAGATGATGGCGACCGGCTCCTGGCGGTAGCGATCCAGCAGCGAACGCCGACGGAGGATGTTGCGCGTGACCTCGCTGACATCGTCGCTGTTCAGGATGCTGCGCGTCGCTGTCGCGTACCAGTCTTCCTTCTGGATGCGCGCGACGCCGATCGAGCTGCAGCCCGCTGCGAGAGAGAAGACGATCGCGAGCAGGAGACGAGTCATGCGTTGGATGCTACTGCTTCTCGGGTTGCGCCGCATCAAACTCGGCGAGGTGTTCGAGCAGAATGCGCCGTGTCTCGCGCGCCGCCAACGGCCTGAGCTGGACGCCGTGTCCGCTGTGCAGGATGAGCTCGGAATCGGCGCCTTCGATGTGCGAGCTTTCGTACGGAACGAATCCGTCGGTGCCTCCGGTTCGGTTCGCCATGTCCTTGTCCCCGAGAATTGAGTGGTAGCGAACTCGGGGGGCGATCTGCAGCTGATTCAAGGCGAGGATCGCCGGCGATGCCGGGTGCAAGCTGCCCAGGATTGTTACCCCGCGCCCACCCTCGTACCGCGTGAGGTAGGGGCGGACGCGACCATACACGCCGGTTAGTTGGCGCGGCAGGCGAATGAATCCGGACAGCCAATGGAACAGACCCTTCTTCGCGTTGGGTGCACCGCGATGAGGGGTCGCATAGAAGATCGCGCGCGTCACGAACGGCAGCGACTCGTAGTCCACCGCGGACCGGCACATGGCTTTGTCCGCGTCGTTCAGTTGCGTTTCGTCGAGCGGCACGCGGAAGATCGCTTCCTCGAGCGAGCGACCCGGATCGACCACCAGGAAGTGGGTCAGCAGCCCTCCCAGACTGTGGCCGCACAACACCGTCGCATCGAGGGCGCGGTGGGGGCCATCGCGTTGCAATTTCGCGTGCAGCGCGGTCACCCTTGCGCGCAGATCTGCCGCGGAGAGGATCACCGGCTGACCCGTCGGATAGAACCAGACCATGAACTGGAAACGGGTGCGAATCCGCTCGTCGGCCATCAGGTCGTTGTAGAGCGGGATCCAGGTGAACGGGTCCGAAGCGAGCCCGTGGATCAGGATGATCGGAATGCGGTCTTTGCGTAGGGGTTGCAGGGCGAAGAGCCCACCGCGTTGGGCCCACTCATCGCCCCGGAACAGCGCCTTGAGGCCGGGGCTCTGGTCCTCCTGTTGGGCGATCGAGTAGACGATGGGCGTGGTGAAGTCGATCTCGAGGGGAACGTCCATGCCCGCGATCGAGACCGACGCGGTCTGCGTAGGATCGAGGAGGTCATACGTTCCCGGCGTCGGCGGATCGTCGAGGATGGACGCATCGTCCGGGAAACGTATGAGGAACGTGACCGCGAACGCCCGTGGTTTCTTGCGGCGCGCCGTCGCCTTGTTTCCCGTCGCTCCCACTCGATCGCGATGGATCAGGAGGCACGGAGCACCGAGCCCCTCGAAGCGATGGGGAGGCGGGAGCCCCTTGATCTCGTAGTCATATGCCAGCTCGATGGTCTCGGCGCTCTTGAGATCCGCACCCAGTTCGATGCGGCCGGGTCGCACTACGGTCGAGCCGCCAACCCACGCGAGCGGTGC
>Ga0070729_10007565_pt1 | contig 10392 bp, 8 predicted proteins | sample tdDd472_FD_66725 | JGI IMG/M metagenome (GOLD analysis project Ga0070729, IMG submission 66725) | Marine sediment microbial communities from the Atlantic coast under amendment with organic carbon and nitrate - tdDd47.2 | ecosystem: Environmental > Aquatic > Marine > Coastal > Sediment | place...
TTTGCATTGACGTGAAACTCAATGTTATGCGCCTTACATGTCCTTATTGTATCCTCTATTGATTTTATATTTTCTGGCGTGCCTCCTGCACATACGATCAAATTCATTTTTTTATCATGATAGAGCTCAAGTGCTTGTAAAGTCCATTCGGTCGCCTTATGTGGGTTAACACCACCAAAGCAAATAAAAATCGTTTCTGTGCGGTTAAAATCCCGATAAAAAGGCTGTTCGCTTTCCTGTCTAAAGTCCTCTCTTAGAATGCTGTAATGCGATCCTAGAAGTAATTTGGCCTGAGTCAGTCCTTCATAATCATCGTGCTGCACACCATAGGTTTGGTTTAAAAGCACATCACATAAATGTTCTTTTTCTATCAAATCATCAATCATCAGGATTTTCTTGGCCCATGCGTAAGCGTTGCGCTCATAATCAGTGCCTAGGTCATAATTATCAATAATTAGCCAATCTACCGAAAGATCAGTCTCGTCTGTTTGAATAGCATATGAACTGTTTTTAAGAGCAAAAACGGTTTCCAGACTTTCTACAGATGTTACAAATGTAATTTCAAAGCCATGGTTATATAGGAAAGATGCTAAAGACAGGCAGCGCATTACATGCCCTGACCCGCGTTTCATCGAGGCTTCGCACGCAAAGGCCACATGTCCGTTAATGTATTGCGGAGTTACCATGCAGTCCATCCCCCATCAACGGGTATATTCGCGCCATTGATATAGGAAGCTTCGGAGCTTAATAAAAAATGAACGACTGCTGCAACTTCCTCTGGTTTTCCAATGCGCTTCATGGGCACTTTATTACACAAATTTTCGTGGAATTGTGGCATTGATTGTTTGATGGATTCAGGTGGAAAAGATCCTGGGCTTACCGCGTTAGTACGAATATTTTTATCGATGATGTGAGTTGCAAAATAGCGAGTAAGCTGAAGTATTGCTGCTTTTGATGCCCCGTAAAATGGAGGGTTGTTCATACCGCTATCGCCGTAAATAGAAGGGTCAGGGCTGACCATGCCATACATGGAGGCAATGTTAACAATTACTCCACTATCTTTATCATTATGAGGTCGTTCTAGCAACGAAAAGCAATCTTGAGATAAAGCAAAGGTCGCTGAAACATTCGTTCCTAATGATTTTTGGAAATCATCAAATGTAGCCTTATAAACCGATGCGCTCATTGGCATAAACGCATTATTAACCAATCCGTCCAAACGTCCGTGCTGTTGTTTAATAACTGTCAAAGATTTGCGGCGCGCCTCTTCATCAGCTATATCAAAAGGTACTACCGTCAAACGGTTCTGATCATGGCCAATTTTTTTAACCAGACTTTGTAGCTTTTCAGAATTCCGGCCATTTAAGTAAACATGCCCACCCGCCGCATGAAAACGCTCAACCATTGCGGACCCCAAGTAACCGGATGCACCGGTGACTAAAATGACTTTGTCGGTTAAATCAAAAAAACAATGTGTCATTGTATTTACAGCCTCCATAATGCTGGGTTAAGAAGCACATCTGGCACTTCAGGAGCTGTTTTATCTATATCCCTCACCTGCGCAGAAGTAAAATCCTGTTGCAAGAACAAACGCATATTATCCTGTAACTGATCCAGTTTTTCCACTCCAATAACAACACTATCAATCCATGGAATACTGCGTACATAGGCCAGACATAAATCAGTTACCGAAGACCGATTATATTCGGCAACAGATGCATCTAAAAACGAAACGACATCACGAGCATAAACCTGATGTTGTGTTGGCCATTGCTCGGCAGGTAAAGTTAGTAATCCTTGAAGCAACGCGCTTCTTGCTTGAATATGTTTGCCGGGGTTTTCTTGCGCTATGTTCGCAAAATCAGCCTTACGCCAACGGCTATCTATAATATTAAACGGCATCTGAATAAAACTGATTGTATTAGAGCGTAGTGCCTCAATCCCCTCTTCCGGTGATTGCACTGATACGCCCAAGCGTGTAATAAAACCCTCTTCTTGCAGCCGTCGCAAGGTGTTAATAATAAGGCCGTCTTTAAAACTATAATGCGCCCATCTATGTAGCATTAAAACTGGCAAAGTTTTAACCCCAAGCCGATAAAGTGATTTATAAACCGAGTTTTCAACTTTTGAAATAATTTCTGCATCTGAAGAAGATTCATCAAGATCCGTTAAAGGATCAAGCTTTGTTGAAATGGTTACATCCTGCTTTATCGCTGTAGGTAAACTTTGCCCAATGACACGTTCTGATTCACCATAGGCCGCTGCTGTATCAAACAGGTTAACGCCGTGCTTAACAGCTTGCGTCAAAATTTGGCTAGCAGCCTCATGACATGGTGGGCCAGATGTGTTCGCCACACCATAAGGCAGGCCAAGCTGCACTGTACCAAGTGCAAGACGGCTTAGTGGTCTAAATCCATCCAGTTTATAGGGCACTCGAAAATGAGGCGTCTCCGGTAAAGTCTCAAGCGCCGCGATCAAATCATGCACCGGGGCGTCCCATTGTTGTGTTTTCTCGAAGGCTTTGACAACGCGGATATAGTCATCAAACGTATCAACCGTTACACGCAGATGGGACAGGTTTTTACCGCCTTTATTTTTGTAAAGCCCATATTGCTCCGACATTGTCAGAGAATATGTCACATGCTCCCGGTCAAATGCATCGGGTTGATTGGCAGAAATCTGACGCAAAAGCCCTGCCGTTAAAACCTCACCACTTAAGCCGTAGGGCAACCCATCTTGCGGCGAGAGAGTTCGCGTATAATCAAATTCATGGCTACGATGATATTCAACTAAGTTGGCAATAAAAGCCGCATCTACAAAAGGGTTATCCCCCGTCAGTCTGACAATAAGATCGTCATCATCCAAATCTTTGCAAACGTCAATAAAGCGCTCCAGCACATTATCCAAACTACCACGATAATAATGAATGTTGTTGTCTGCTAAGACTTTCACAAGAAGATCATCCGAAGACTCTGATGATGTGGCTAAAACAAAATCATAGTCATCTGCCATACACCTTTTGGAGCATAATACAGCCAAAGGAATTCCCAGAACCGGCAAAAGCATCTTAGCCGGTAATCTGGAAGAGCTAAGCCGTGCCTGTAAAATAACCTTAATTTTTTGGCTCATCGGATTATCCTGCCATAAGTAGTTCTTCAAGAGTAGAACAGATATAATCCTGTTCTTTAAGTGTTAAGTTTGGATAAAGTGGTAATGTCAGTGCGCTACGATAATAATCTTCTGTTTCAGGATAATCGTTTCCAACAGGGTTAAAACCAATATTCTGGTAATAGGGATGTTTATAGACAGGAATATAGTGAACATTTACACCAATCCCTTTATCACGTAGTGCTTTAAAAATCACCGCACGATCAAATTTGGATGCCAATGTAACAACATAAAGATGCCAGCTGGAAAAAACATCGTGTTTCCATACAGGCCGATCAATGGGTAAATGTGCTAATTTTTCATCATAACGCTTTGCAAGAGCTTGTCGACGGGAAACAAAATCATCCAAACGATCCATCTGGCTAATTCCAAGCGCACATTGTATATCTGTAATCCGGTAATGATATCCTAAATATTGCTGTTCAAAATACCATTCGTTGCCATCTTGTTGATGTAACTGTGATGGGTCCTTAGTAATACCATGCGTACGCAGCATTAGAAGCTTTTTATATAAAGCCTCATCATTAGTGGTAATAATCCCGCCTTCAGCGGTTGTTATGATTTTAACAGGGTGTAGGCTAAAACATGCAATATCCGAAAAAGCACAGTTTCCAACCTTCGCGCCTTTATAGGCTGCACCAACACAATGAGCTGCGTCTTCTACCACTTTAAAACCATAGTTTTGGGATAGATGAAAAATAGCCTCCATATCGCAACTTGCGCCGGAAAAATGCACAGGAGCAACAATATCGGGAAGCGTGTTGCTTTCTTGAGCTTTTTCTAGCTTTGCGCGCAAAGCATTGACACACACAGAACCTGTTTCTTTCGCAATATCAACAAAATCAACACTGGCACCGCAGTATAAAGCCGCGTTAGATGTTGCCACAAAAGTATTGGGAGATGTCCAGACGCGGTTCCCTTCACCCATGCCAAGTACCATATAGGAAAGGTGCAGAGCCGCTGTGCAACTACTCACTGCAACAGCATATTTTACTCCACAATAATCAGCAAATTTGTTTTCAAATTCTTCAATTTTGGGACCTTGCGTCAAAAAGTCAGACTTAAGCGCTTTGGCAACAGCCTGAATATCTGCATCTGATATATCTTGCTTTCCATACGGAATCATAGAAATTTCTCATTAAGCTTTTTTAGTTCATCAATCGTTAAGTAACGCTCGTTATCAAGTGAATTATACTCAAAACCATCTTTAACAAAATGACCTTTTTCATTGAGACCACTCACAGTGTAATCAATCGCCTTATTAAGGTTAATGGTTGGCTTAATAACAAAATGATTTTCAAATTCAATCGTATGGAAGAAATCATCTTTGGGACACATTACTTCATGAAGTTTTTCACCGGGGCGAATGCCTATAATTTCTTGAGGCAGATCAGGCGCTAAAGATGTTGCCAAATCTGAAATTTTGACTGACGGAATTTTAGGAACAAAGATTTCGCCTCCTTGCATGCGTTTAAACGCATTAATAACAAATTGAACCCCGTCTTCCAAAGTAATCCAAAAACGGGTCATTCTTTCGTCTGTAATCGGCAGGCTTTTGGCGCCATTTTTAATCTTTTTAATAAAGAAGGGAACGACAGACCCCCGCGACCCAACAACATTTCCATATCGAACAACACTAAAGGCACAATCACGGCCTCCCTTAATGTTATTGGCTGCAGTGAAGATTTTATCCGAAACCAATTTAGTTGCACCGTAGAGATTAATCGGGTTAGCCGCCTTATCTGTAGAAAGCGCGATTACTTTTTCCACATTGGTTTCAATTGCTGCGCGTACAACATTTTCTGCCCCGTTAATATTAGTGCGCACACATTCCATAGGATTATACTCTGCAGCAGGCACGATTTTCATCGCTGCCGCATGAATAACATAATCGACACCCTGCATAGCACGATACAATCTATTATAATCACGAACATCACCAATAAAGTAACGCATACAAGGATGATCAAAATCTTGTGCCATCTCAAATTGTTTTTGTTCGTCTCGGGAAAAAATAATTAGTTTTTGGAGCTTATAGTTATCTAAAAGATACTTTGTAAATTTTTTACCAAATGAACCGGTTCCGCCAGTTAACAAAACAGATTTATCATTGAACATGATATTATGTATTCCTTCCTTATTGATCTTCCGATTATTAGTTTTAAACTTTATCGTACACACTTTTTTCGTGATTATTCACACATATTCATATTCATACTAGGCTTGTTTTACAATAGCCTATAATCTTACAAAAACTTCCCTGAATACTAAGACCAAAAAGATAGGGGCGCTTTTTGCCAGTTTTTCAAAAGACTGTAGTGGGTATTGTGCCTTGACCGATAGAGGTAACGCTGGCTATATACCTTAACGTTCCAAGATTAACAAGAGAGACTAGCTATTATGGCAGAACAAAATGCGCACTTGCATAAAAAAGATGAGAGTTTCAGTGAAAATGATATTCGTCCTGATGATATCATGGAAAAGCAAAAGACTGTCATGCAAGCAGATATTGATTATATGCTGCGCTCGAAAGAAGAGTTTGTGCATGTAAAATGTCCCGCTTGTGGCGCCAATAACTGTTCTGTCGCCTTCAATAAATATACGTTGGATTATTGTGAATGTCAGGAATGCGCTACGCTTTATATTAATCCGCGGCCAACAGAAGAGCATCTTGCCGACTTCTATAAGAGTTCACAAAATTACAAGTTCTGGAATGAACATATTTTCCCTGCAACAGAGGCGGTGCGCCGCGAAAAAATCTTTAGACCTCGTGCGCAAAGAGTTAAAGAAATATGCGAAAAACTAGGTTTTGTTCCAAAAAAGATGGTGGAAGTCGGCTCGGGCTTTGGGACATTTTGCGAAGAGATGAGAAGCCTAGATTTTGTTGAAGAGATTATCGCTGTTGAACCAACACCAGCTTTGGCTAATACCTGCCGTGAAAGAGGGCTTGATGTTGTTGAAAAACCGATTGAGAAAGCTGAGTTTGAAGACGGTTCTATTGATCTTGTGTGTTCTTTTGAAGTGCTAGAGCACTTGTTTTCGCCCGCGGCTTTTCTGGACAAATTTTCCAAAATTTTACGTCCGGGAGGCTTGGCTATTTTGACTAATCCTAATGGACAGGGTTTTGATGTGGTCGTGGCACCGGAGCATTCAGGTGCAGTGGATGTGGAGCACTTAAATTATTTTAACCCATCGTCAATGAAAATTTTATACGAACGCTATGGCTTTGAGTTGTTAGAGGTAACGACACCGGGAAAACTTGATGCAGAACTGGTTAGAAAAATGTTTCTCTCCGGTAAGTTAGAGCGTAAGGATAATCCGTTCTTGTATCAATTACTGGTCGATAACTGGGATAATGCAGGCGCCAATTTCCAAGATTTTATAGTAGAAAATAAATTATCTTCTCATATGTGGACAGTTGTGCGTAAAAAACAAAGATAAGAAGAATTAAAGATGGAAACGAATCCGCATTTCTCAAAACACCCTAACTATGACTGCTATCTAAATAAGTTAATGTGACATAACCCGTTATGGGCATAAACAACATTTCCTATAAAATCATAGAATTTTACCACCATGGAGCAGCTGGTTCCGCTATAGGTTCTTGAGAAAAATAAGAAGCTATTCTTCCTAATTTTTTAGATATTTTTGCCAAAAAGCTATATCTAGGAATGATGCTATTAACCCAAAGTTTAACGCTTTTTAGATCTTCTTTATTAAATATTTTTGAAAATTCTTCTGATTCTAGGATGATTATGGCTTCATCAAAACATTTATATAATATTAAGGTTATAAATTGTTTGACCATTAATATTTCAGAAGTGCCATATTGGGCTTGCTCATTTTTAAAATAAAGAGCAAAACCTCCATGAATTTTTTGTGTAATATTAGGATTTTTATTGCTTCCATATTTTTTTAAATAATAGTAAGGAATCCCATCTTTAAAAATATTAGTTTTACTTAGTTTTAAATCCTGTAAATTAAATCCAATACCTGTCATATAACGATCAATATCAGTAAATAATGGCTGACCCTCATTAATTTCATCAAAACACACTCTTATCGCTATCGCATATGTCTGACTGATATCATCTTGATTAAAAGCTTTTACTATATCTAACTCTGACCCTTGAGTATCAATTTTTATTATATTAGGAATTTTTGTTTTATATTTATCTCTAAAATCACTATATGTCATAAATTTAAGTGTATTTTTTTAACAGGCATGCGCGTATCAGGATAGGAATATTTTTTTATTATTTCTTCTTTAGGTTTAACTAAAGAATTTCCTCTACCATCCAACATTTGATAAAAAGTTTTTTGCCCAGATGTCTTATCAAGTCCTAAATCAAACCACTTTACGTAGCTTGGAGATTTTATTTTAGATTCATCACAAACTTCAGTTTCAGGTTCAAACGCATATATTTCAGAAACTTCTGGAAACTGCAACATATGTTTAATTACCCCGTTGCGAGCTCCAACATCAACCATCACAATTGGATCATTTCTTAATAAACTAACAATACACTTAGGGAAATTTTCGGACATTTTAAATTCCTGTCGGTTTCATTATCTAAAAACTTTTTGGCACAGTAAGCTAGCTATTTTATTTGTCAACCTCCTAATATTACATAGGATAAACGTAACAAATTAGGAAAATGCCCAATACTAAGCTTGCCCAATAAACCCCAACGCACAAAACCAAGAAAATACTTTTATTAGATGTCCCCTATTGCTCCTAAATTATGCACTTGGCTGTTAAATCTGCGCAAAAAGAACAATCAAGAGTATCTTCAAAGTAACGAAATACAGTCTCTTGATTATAGCATTCAGCTAATAATGACGGCTGAAGGCTGTTTTTAGGGGTCGGTTTTACTGCTTCCATTTCTTTTATAAAGTCCATCATGTTTTTGACAAGAAAAATACTTTCTTCAGGGCAGTCTCTTACAATTTCGTTAATGCCGCCGGACTCTAATGTTGCAATCACAGGTGTTCCACATGCCAAAGACTCAAGAACAACGTTTGGCAAGCCTTCAAAACGTGATGGCATTAAGAAACAATCTGCTTCAGCAAAGTAAGAATAAGGTGGCATAATTAGGCCCTTTAAAAAAACGTTATCCTGAAGCCCCCTTTCTTGTATAATAGATTCCAAATAAGGTCTTTCATCTCCTTCACCTAGAATATCCAGTTTCCATTGATAAGATGTTTTAAATTGATCAAGAATAGAAATTAAACGGTCAAATCCCTTTTGTTTTTCTAAACGTCCGCAAGCGACAAAGTGTACCGTTTTTTTTCGTTGTTCGCTTATATCCGGTAATTCAGCTAAACTGCGAATGTTGCTTACATTAACTGGGTTTTTCATCAGGATAAAATTATAATCATCCATGCATAAGCCATAGTGAAACTCATCAAAAGTTTTTTGAGTCGGGCTTAATACAAAATTAGCCTTAGGATATAATTTTCTATATAAAGCTTTTATCATAAAACTCTGTACTTTGTGCTTCTGAAACAAAAAAGAAGGTGTAATAGCTTCTCGCACAACAAAGATAGTATCGGGGAATAACGGTTTAAGAGCTAGAACCGCAAAGTTTATGTGTGCCATTGTCGAAATGATTACATCTGGATTAATTTTTTTTATTTTCCAAAAAAGTGCGGGTAGTGATAGCGGTGTTAGTTTTTGGTTCAACGTATGAAATGGAATAGAAGGATCAATAAGATTTTTTAAAGGGCCATCTTTACGAACCGTTAAAAATACAGGGTCGTATTTCTGACGATTGATTCCATTCATAAACGTAATCAAGACTCTTTCGGCTCCTCCCGCGTCAAGGCTTGGGAGAATAAAGAGTGTTTTTAGCGGAAGCTTCTTTTTTTTCATAAGGCCACAAAATTCTTAAGATTTGATTTATCTTACTTTATTAGTATAAACAAGAAGAAAAGACAATAAGCACTATACTGTTGCAAAATTTAACCGAGTTTAAAAAGTACCGTAATTGCACAAATTATAGACGATCGTCAGGCGGTAAAATTGCTTGTATAGATGTAAGATTTTGATCAATGTGTTTTGTGAATTTCAATTGTTTCTTTTTCTAGTGCCTACACGATCATCGCTTTTGCTTCACTCGTCCATTTTCTCTTCTTCATTTAGCTTCCTCCTGTTTGTATAAAACAGCAAAAAGACTCTCTTAACTCAAGCTATTTTGAAACTGGGGACAGTATAAAACTGTTGCCAGATTATAGATCAGAGGCTCCGCCCTTCGCCCAAACCTCTGATCTTTTTTAATTCCTTTTCCATGTCTGCAAGCTGCAATGTCGCGTTCAGTTTTCTATCAAGCATTTCTGTGCTCATGTGTTTTTCGGACATATTACGCATTTCCCGCTGTGATCTCTGAACATGGCTTAGAAATTCTTTGGTGACCTTTTTCACGATCACTTTATTTCCGCCCTTAAAATACCTATCGGGATCACCCATCTCTTTGATAAATTCATGAGTAAAAAATTCGCCTAGGTTTTTTCGTTCATTGGTCAGCTTATAAGCAGTTGCCTCTACTGCTAAATCAATTTCGTGCGGCTCTAATTTTGTGAACCGCTCTTTTTCCTGCTTCAAAATTTTAGCCGCTTTGTGCTCCCCCATCTCATCCAATTTCTCCGATAGAAAATTCAAGTTCCGAATGACACTCTTACGGAACTTTAAAGCGTCAAAGTTTTTATTGTCACTTTCAGATAATTTATACTCCCACCAACTCTTATCGGTTCTTCGGATATTATCGGCTCTGGCTTTTAATTTTTCCAGATAACGAGAGCGGTCATATTTGAGCGTTGCGGTTCTATCAATTCCATAGCCGTCAAGATCACGTGCATAAGAAAGCCTCATTGCGTGTAAATCAAATTTATTCAAATCAAACTTGTTTTGCTCTTTCAGGAAACTTTGGTTTTTTACGATGACATGAAAATGCAAATTATCCGTGTCTTTATGCATCGCCCAGACATATTCAAACCCTCGCGCGGCAAGCTCACTTTTCAAATAGCCCTCCGTCGCCCTCATAGCATCTTTTTCATCTACGTTGTCACCGCCCGGAGAAAAAATCATATGCGTGAAATTTTTCGGCATATAACGATAATGTTTCTGCACCTCGTAGGTGACATCCTGCGCGTTTTCTTTTTTAACTTTCTCCAGCCGCAATTCGCCGCCATCTAAAAACGTCACCACTTCCAGAATTTCATTAT
>Ga0070729_10007567_pt1 | contig 10390 bp, 9 predicted proteins | sample tdDd472_FD_66725 | JGI IMG/M metagenome (GOLD analysis project Ga0070729, IMG submission 66725) | Marine sediment microbial communities from the Atlantic coast under amendment with organic carbon and nitrate - tdDd47.2 | ecosystem: Environmental > Aquatic > Marine > Coastal > Sediment | place...
TTCGGCCATGTAAGTTTTGTGTGTCTCTCCCTCAATTGCACTGGCGGCAAAAAAGCTGGGTTCTCGCTCGTAAGTCAGCCGAACCCACGATCCAACAGGGTTATTACGCAACATTTGCCGAATTGGCGCGTCATCATCCAATGAAGCCGGACGGAATATGCTCTTCCCTTTGGGGTGAGAGCAGGTCCCTACCGGACTTCTATCAATTGTCCGTTCCATCCCGCATCTCCTAAAGGGAACTTGTCTCTTACCGAAACCTCCCGCCGATGAAGCCAGTTGATTGGCAAAAAGTTCCGAAGCATGAAACCGCTGTCCCAATTTGCCGGTGCAATAATCCGCTTTAACATTCCCTGTAGGGAATAAAACTCCTTCCTAGCCGAGATACAGTTTTGCCGTATGTCTTCAGCCGTCATTTTTCTGGGGCTAAAGGGAACTGTGTTGTAGTCGTACCGGGAATCAATCCACCATTTATCAAATGTCATCCGGCCTTCCTTTACCAGGCGGTCATACAATGGGGTGCCCGGGAAAGGTGTCAGATGGTTGAATGCGGCAATGTAAAAGCCGTGCTCCGTTGCAAAATCGAGAGCCGACCGGAAGCTTTCGGGCGTATCGTTGTCGTAACCAAAGACAAAGGTGCCATACACCCGAACCCTATGTTTCTTTAGGTTATGAAGCGCTTGACGAGGTCCCGATTGCCCTAAGGCGAACCCCTTATTCATCATATGAATGGTTTCTGGGTCGGTACTTTCAAAACCAATCAGCACACCTTCACATCCGCTGGCATTAAGGAGTTCCAAAAACTCCTCGTCATGCGCGGCATGAATACTGAGTTGGGTGATCCAGCGCACCCGCAGTGGGACAAGGGCTCTCAACAGTTCCTTTGCCGCCTCAAGGTCCGAAGCAAAATTGTCATCGACGAAAAAGAAGACCTTGGTTTTATCCCTAAGTTCCTTGATCTCTTCGATCACGCTATCGACGGACCTTCTTCGATGCGCGCCCTTGAAGAAAGACTGAATGGCGCAAAACTCGCATCGAAACTGGCAACCTCTTCCTGTCTCGATCAAACGGATTGGCAGGTACTTCTTTCCGTCAAATATCGATCGGTCGTATTTCACTTCCTTAAGGCAACTCGCGCCGTCGCCATCATAGCGACGCTTGGGAGTTCCACTTCGGTAATCTTGAATGACCTGAGGCCAAACTCCCTCGGCCTCTCCGACAACGACCGTTTCGGCATACCTCGACACTTCGTCTGGACAAAGAGACGCGTGAAACCCTCCCATGACGACCGGCACACCCCGTTTGCGGTACTCACTAGCAACCTGATAGGCCCGTTTGGCTGTGTAGGTTTCGATGCTGATTGCAGCAAGGTCGGTTGGAGCGTCGTAATCGATTTCTTCCATTCTATCGTCAAAGAAACGAATGCTCGCCAATCCCTTTGACGCACCTGCCAATGCGGCGGCTGGCAGAGATTCCATTTGCCAGCTCTTGATATAGCGCTCTCCAGGCCGGCGTCCCATGCAGGGGTGAATGATTGTGATCTTCATATCAGGGGTCATGCCGCCGGCCTTTCCCTCTGACCGAGAACCCAATCGCAGGTATAGAAGCGATGAAGATTGTTGGCGTAGAACCGGTAACCCATGTTGGCGACGATCGAAAGGGGTATCTGGATGCGCGACGCCGAAATACGTCGAACAATAGACGGGAGTGAATAGGCTTGTTTCCAGGCTCTTTCATGCCCCAAACGAAGCTCTTCGACGCTCATTTCTTGAGGTTGAAACACGACATGCTGCCCGTCAAAGAGCTCCCAATTTCTCGTTAAAATCCGCCCTTCAGCCTCCATACGATAATAAAGAGGTGTACCGGGAAATGGCGTCGAAACAGCAAACCGGGGCAGGTCAATGGCTGCGTCATTTACAAACCTTACGGTCTCGTCAAAAACCCTCTCCGTATCCCCGTCGAGACCAAAAACAAAACAGCCCATGACGCTGATGCCGTTCTTGTGCAATAGCCGGACAAGCGCATGGTATTTGTCGGGCGTATTGAAGCCTTTGCCCATCGAGTTGAGGTTTCCATCTAGGATGCTCTCAAATCCCAGTAGCAACCCTGTACAGCCACTCCTAGCCATCAACCCCAAAAGTTCCGGCTGTTCTGCAATTAGGGTGGTCGAGAGACCAAACCATTTTACTTTGAGGGGAATAAGGGCCTCAAAAAGGGCTGCCGCGTAGCGCTTATTCGAAATCAGGTTCAGGTCGATGAATATGATCTTCCGCGCTTTCTGACGCCGAATATCTTCGACGACAAACTCTACGGGCTTTTGAATTTGTTTGCGGCCCCATGCCGCCGGCGCAACGCAGAAATCGCAAGAATGGCTGCATGATCGCGTCGCCTCAAAAACCGCTGTAGTAAGGAAAGAGGAAGGATCAAGCAGGTCGCGCCGCGGAAAAACCGGCTTGTCCAAATTGAAATCGGCCGCTTGACTATAACGGCTCCTCATTTTGCCTTGGGCAAAGTCACGCAATAGCTGCGGCCATGTTTCTTCTGCGTACCCGGTAACAATTGAATCGGCATGCATATGAGCTTCATCAGGCAGAAGAGTGACATGTGGCCCACCAAGAACGACGGGAATTCCTTTGTCCCTAAAATGCCTAGCCAACTCATAGGTTCGATTAGCAGTTCCGGTTATGACCGTCATACCAATTAGGTCGGCCTCTAGGTCCAGGGGTACATCTCCCACCCCTTCATCTATGAGTGAGACCTCTGCATCCAATTCCTCAGGAATGAGAGCCGCCAACGTTGTCAATGTGAGGGGGGCGTAACGCAGGTTCTTTTTGAAGATTCCTCCACGATGCCTATAGAGCGGGCCTTTGGGCGAAATTAAGACAATCCGCATGAGCTTCTCCCCCCGTTCATTTGTGTTTTACCAAAAGGGGCTAGCCACTCCGCCTGCGCCTGAAGCGAGCTGAACTTTATGTCGCCCACGCTTTGCCCTCGCGCCCGCCCGCTCTCCAGATATTTTTCCAGAGGGCGGTCAACCGGCAGAATGGAGAGCGGACCCAATTGACCTACGTTCCGGGCATATTGATATTGGGGATTGGCGCACAGAAGCTGCTCAACTTCCTGCCCCAGTGCTTCAAGACAATGTAAAGGCCGATCATGTTCATCAACTACGAGAGCATACCTGGGCGGTGATTCTCCTTTTTGAGGAAAAATCATTCTGAACCCCCCAACCTGCTGCAGACATGTTTCCACGAACTCCGAGGTAAGTTTCTCACCAACAAGATCGACCGTTTCAGCTGAACGCCCTACAAACTCAAGCATGGGCAAACCAGCCTCAGCCCACCCTTTCATTTTCACTTTGTCGCCGAGATCGTATCGATACAGACCACCGGGCGTCGTCATTATGACCTTGTAAATCGCCTCCTTATCCAAGTCGTCGCACAAATGACTTTCCCCCTGTTCATCGAAGAACTCAAAGAAGCCGCTTTGCAAAGCCAAAACCGGATAAGGGTATCTCTCCAGTGGGAGGGTAATGGCCCCCTCAGTCGCCAGAAGGCCCTTTCCTTGAATGTGCACGTGGGGGAATAAGCCCTCTAATTGACGAGCAAATGTTTCGGAAGGGCCATGGGTCCAACAACTCAACGTATCTAGTCTAGGCCAGGCTTCTTCCGTGTTGAATTCTCTTGATTGAATGCTCCTCTCGATGACCCGTGCCCGGCCAGGATCACTGTCCGCTATTTCATCTCCTGGCAAAGGAGTCATGCGTTCAGGGTGCCGAACCCGCCCTTCACGCAAGTCTCGCATCAACTGGTCAGCGTGAACTAGGATTGTCTCAAGAATTGGAAAAAGGAAAGTAGGGCTCCAGACCGATATCAAAGAAAGGTCTTCAGCCTTCAGCAACGACAACGCGGTCAGGTAACGCCAAGTGTCGTACTCTTTCGCTAAACGGACGTTTTCTCCGACTGCGGAGAGTTCCATAAAACTTGGCGCTAGATCCGCCCCCAAATAAATGGCGTCTGAGCCGTCACCAATGGGAATCCCCGCACTCGTTTCTTTTTGACTTTGCACTGCAGGGCTGATTGCCCAGTAAGCCGTTCCATCTTTTATGTTTGGCCGGGACGCGATTGTATCGGCAAGCCATGGCAAAAGGGCTGCACGGAAGGATTCCAAAGCAGGCGCCGAATAGGGAATCAGCTTGCTGCCACTTCTACTTCCGCCGGTCTCTTCAAACAATAAAACAGGCTCTTCAGAAAGTTGGCCGTGCTCCCCTAAGGCCATGCGATCAATGTAGCTGCGCAGGCTGTCAAAATCTTGGACTGGAACCTTGGCGAGATACTCCTCGACGGAAGTCATTGCCTCAAAGCCGTGCCTTTTTCCGAAAGCGCAACGCGCATTGGATTTCAAAATTTCCTTGATCAAACCCTGCTGAGTTAGTAGCGGCTTGCTGGCGGCGTCGCAAAAGCGCACGTAGGCCGGACGAGCCTGGGATTCTATCTTCTGCCAATGCACCATCATGAGGCTTCAACCCCTCGAAATGCACGCTGAGCAAAAGGTGACAAGTTTTCTTCCCTGATTTCAGCAAGGCAAACGAGCTCGTTCCCCTTCCTGTAATCGGGGTTCATCTGAAGAAAGAACTGAACTTCGTCTCGCTTGACGTCTTTGCCAGGGATATCGGCGAAACCACTGCGCAGCCTACATCCGAGCGTGGAAAATCGAACGGTTCCGCTTGCGCAATCGTAATCGCTCCCAAACCGCTCTAAAGCCAACGAGTCCATCAATGACTGGATTTCTCCTGGAGTTTCTGAGCGCCAGTTCGGATAGAAGCTTCTAAAAAAGAGGGGCAGATAGCGAAAGGTCCGATGCCCTTTGACAATCAAGAACCAGTACAAAAGGCGCCCCTTAGACTCGGCCTTTTTTTGGGCAGCAAGATTCATGAAAGCACCGACCAGCGAAAGATCGCCCCAGTATGACCGCTCGACGACCGTATCCCCTGAGAAAATTGCTGAGACTTGCTGCCCACCATTTTCATGGGTGATCAATTTCGATGTCGAAAAGCCCATTATTCTACCGGACATATCCCTTAAGAGAATCACATCATCCTTGTCGTTCAGGTCTTGTTCGAACACATCTCGACTGACACCTTCGTAGTACCGCTCAAAAAGGAGATACATTTCTCCTCGGGTCGAGCTCGAAACACTCTCTCGTGAGCACAGTTGTGAGATCAATGGTTTCCGGTCGCGTGATAGTTCAACGCTATTTGGGACGTGATTCATTTTCATCTCACCTCCCCTCTCAACCCCTCGACGACCTCGCTTAACTGATCCAGGTCGGCGTTCTCCGGTGCGATGGGAGCGCCGACGCTTAAGGTGACGCGAGCGCGGAAGCGTTTGGGGAGTTTGGCGGCGGCGCGGCCACCGAGGAAGCTGAACATGGAGCCCCAAAGGCCGGACAGGCCCATGGGCACGACGGGGACGGGGGTATCCGACAGAATGCGGGTGACGCCTGAGCGGAAGATGTTCATTTCGCCGTCACGGGTCAGCATGCCCTCGGGGAAGATGCAGACCACTTCGCCGTCCCGAAGGTATTCGGCGATTTTCTCAAAGGCCTTTTCATAAGTTTCCGGGTCTTTCTTGCGCGAGGCAATGGGGACGGCCCCGGCGGTTCGGAAGATAAAGCTGAACACCGGGATCTTGAAGATCTGCGAGTCCATGACGAAGCGCACAGGCCGACGGCATGAGCCGGCTATGATCAGTGCGTCCACGTAGCTCACGTGATTGCAGACCAGCAGGATTGGCCCCTCCTCGGGGATTTTGTCCATATCAATGCGGCGGATGCGATACATGACGGCGGTCAACATCCAAACCAGGAACCGCATGAGGAACTCGGGCACCAAGGAATAGATGTAGATGGCCGCGACCACATTGAGGCCCGCCATGACCAGGAACAGCTGCGGGATCGTCAGTCCGGCGCTCAACAAGCCGATACCGAGTCCTGCCGAACCGACCATGAAGAGGGCATTGAGAATGTTGTTGGCGGCGATGATCCGCGAGCGGTTCTCGGGTGCGGAACGGCTCTGGATGATGGCGTAGAGCGGGACGATGTAGAAACCGCCGAAAACACCGATCATCGCCAGGTCGAAGACCACCCGCCAGCTGTCGGGTTGGGCGAGGAAGGCGGCCGCCCCCAACAATTCGCCGGTCCAGGCGCTGTGATTTGCCATGTAGAGATCGAAGCCGAAAACACTCAGGCCGATGGAACCGAACGGCACCAAGCCAAGTTCCACTTTTCGGCCAGACAAGCGTTCGCAGAGCATGGAGCCGATGCCGACGCCAACCGAGAAGATAACCAGCAGCAGGGTGACCACCTGCTCATTGCCGCCCAGGGTCTCCTTAGCGTAGTTGGGGAACTGGGTGAGATACACAGCGCCAAGCATCCAGAACCAAGAAATGCCGAGGATCGACTGAAACACCGCCTTCTTTTCACGGGCGATCTTGATGATCTTCCAGGTCTCGCTCACCGGGTTCCAATTGATCTTGAGATCGGGAGCGGTTGCCGGAGCTTCGGGGATGAACCGGCTGGCGAACCAACCCAAGCAGGCGAACAGAACAACAGCGCCGCCGGTCAGGTAGGCGCCCGTGCCCTCAATGTTGATCAACAGCCCCCCGGCCATGGTACCGAGCAGAATGGCGATAAAGGTTCCCATTTCGACGAGGCCGTTGCCGCCGATCAGTTCTTCCTGTTTCAGATGCTGAGGCAGGATCGAGTATTTGACCGGGCCAAAGAAAGTGGACTGGGTACCCATGAGGAAGAGCAGCAACATGAGGACGGTGACGTTGCCGGTGATGAAAGCAACGGCCCCTGCGCTCATAATGGCGATCTCAGCCAGTTTGATCAGCCTAACCAGCTTGGCCTTTTCATACTTCTCGGCGATCTGCCCAGCAGTCGCCGAGAACAGGAAGAACGGCAGGATGAACAGGCCCGCGCAAAGATTGACCAGCGAGTCGCTGTTGGCCGCGCTAAAAGCGATCAGAATGATCAGGGCATTCTTGAAGACGTTGTCGGTGAATGCGCCGGCAAACTGGGTCAGGAAATACGGCAGGAACCGCCGCTTCCCCATAAGTTCGAATTGATTGTGCTCAGACATACTGTCCTCCCCTGAACTACCTATAACAACTTTTACGTTTTGATCGAATGGAAATGCACACAAACGGCCCCAATTGAGCGGTGCTCATTTGATTGACAAAAAAAGAGCAATCGGACCGGGTCATTGTTTCCAGCCCTCCGCTTTCATGTCACCCGTCGGAACGGAGAACTTTTTGTGCGTGAAGAACGTCTTCATCGCCTGAACAGCCATGGGGTCATCCATGATGAAGGTATGAATGGCATCAACCACCATGAAGTCGGCAGCGCCCCGTAATTTGGTTTCTTCAACGGTCACCACACCGTCGTCGTCACCTTCAAGCAGCGGATTGAAACCCTCGCCGTCGCCGCGGCCACCGGCGATCACGCCAAATGGAATGGTAGGTACCGGCAACTTGGAGGCTTCCTCTGAAGTTACGGCCTGACCGCCTTTACCTCCAACAAGCCGAAAGGGAACAAAGTCTTCCAGGTAGTCGGCGATGGCCGAGCCTTGACTGGGTGGCGCGAGCATCACGGCGGCGTTGACGGCGATCCTATGCCGCCATTCGCTTTCGGCCGACAAGGCGTCCCGCAGGACCAGGCCGCCGAAGCTATGGGTGACGAAGGAGATGCGGTCGACCCCTTTGAGATCACCGATCAATCGATTGAGACGCTTGCCATGGTCCGCCGCCGATCCGCGAGTACTGGGGTAGCTGATTGACAATGTCGCGTAGCCTTCTTTGGCCATGACTTCCTTAAGGTTGGCAAAAGCGGATTTGGTCCGCCCCAGGCCATGGATCATGACGATGAGGTGATTGTTTTTCCAGTTGAGGTCTGAGGTCGCAGCTAACTTCTCAAACTTCTCGTGGCATTCCTCATAGGTTCCCCACGTGTGTCGGGCATTGCTAGGGTCGAGGAGACGGTAATGTCCGGTGATGACGTTTTCCTGAATGCGCCAGCCAGCGTGGGCGTAGACGTCACCCCAGAACTGACGACCGCCAAGGGTCGGCATGCCGATGGAGTCAATTTCCGCATTACCTGCCCCAGGGTTCTTCTCGGTAGCTCCGGCTGGCAAAGATACGGCCAGGAGAGCAACAGCCAGAACACTCCAACGCAAGACCCGCATGGCCCTCTCCTAGCGCCCCATCTTGCCACGCAGCCCGGCGAGGTAGTTGGTAATCAGTGAGTCCGTCAGCTCAAGCGCCGATTCGGTTGCCACGATGTCCAATTTTTCGGAACTGGCCAGCGAACAAATGCCGTGGAGTGAACTCCAAAGAACTCGCGCCGCTTTTTGGCACTCTTCTTCCTGGCCCTTGGCAAAAATCGGGCTCAGTGTTTCTTCAACAAGCAATAAGAGACGGCCAATTTTGGCGTTGTACCAGTCCGGCAGTTCTTCACCGGCGGGAAGCCGGTGTTCGAACAGGCTGTTCCAGAGATTGAAGTTTTCCTGGGTGAAGGTGATGTAGGTTTCCGCCATCTTGCGGATTGACCCTTCCGGATCGCCGTCCCGCTCCACCGCGGACAAAACCTCATAGAGTGAGTCGAGCGTTGTGCCATTCAAGTGGACGATTAGATCATCGAGATTACTGAATAGATTGTAGATGGTGCCGACCGAATACCCCATCTCCTTGGCAAGGCGTCGCGTAGTAATGGCGCGAATGCCTTCTGCAGCCACCATCTCTTGGGTCGCCGACATGGCCATTTCGTGGAGTTCTTCACGGCTATGGTCGTAACGTCTTGCCATCTAAATCATCCTTTTTGTCTCGGCTGACCGGACTTTGAATTTGCTGTCCGCCCTCATTTGCTGCAACAAACGCTAACCGATAAATGAGCGCTGTTCAATAAGAAAATGCAGCGGATAGATCTGGGCGGGAAAATTTAATTGAACATCGCTCATTTTTATTCTTGACAGGGAATGACCATGAGACTAGAAGGTTAATTGAGCACTGTTCATACGGCTCAGAGAAAGCCTTCGGGCCTTATTTTTTCAATATTAAATGAACGGCGCTCAATTAAGGGGAAGGGAAAATGAAACATCTAATTTCAGGAAACGGCCTTACGCACTTAACAGGTTCCCGCCACGCTCACGATAGTGTCTGCGGTAGTCTTCGAACTCCTGGCGGCTCAATTCCCGATCTTACGACCGGGCACCATGCTTAACGGCCTCGCCGTTCTCCTCCCACACAGCTCTTCCGCGCCAATGGCTCTCAGCAACCGCGCCTGCGTGATTTGTTTCTAGTGAAAGGACAATCGACATGTTTAAGCAACTGAGCAAAACCGCCAAGCACGCTCTGGCCGCTCTCATTCTCATCGCCGTCCTCTTCTCTCTGCAATCCGTCGCACAGGCTTTGGTCGGATGGGCCACTAGCCTTTTAAGTGACGCCGCCTCGCTGTTTGAGAATGCCGTTCTCGGCTTCATCACGCAGAGCCGTCAGTCCTTCGCCGTTTAGCGGCAACCACCTCATCAATCCAATAGTCTTCGAACCCAAAGGAACCAAACCCATGAACACCATCGCACCTCCTTCAAAAGCTTTCGTCTACTCCGCTTGGGCATCGCTCGGCATTGGTCTCATCGCCTACCTCATCGGCATCTACAACGCAGGCATGGAGTTGAATGAGAAGGGCTACTACCTGATCGCCATCTTGTTCGGCCTTTACTCTGCCATTTCAGTGCAAAAAACCGTCCGTGATCGCCTCGAAGGCGTCCAGTTCACCAACCTTTATTACGGTCTGTCTTGGGCTGCCTTCGGCTCGGCGGTCATCCTGCTCGCCATCGGCCTGTGGAACGCCGAACTGGCGCTCAGCGAAAAAGGCTTCTTCGGTATGTCCTTCACCCTCAGCCTGTTCTCGGCCATTTGCGTCCAAAAGAACGCCCGCGACCTTCTGGCAGAAGGCAAGCTGGACATGGATCCCGAAAACACCGAACCCTTCGAGCTCTATGAAGAACAGCCGACGGCCGGCAGCGCCACCCTCTAGGCACCTTCATATCTACTCAGTTCCTCTCGGTACTTGAATGAAAGAAATCTTCATTCAGATGTCGGGAGGAACGCTTTTTTGGGGATGGGTCAATGTCACAGGACTTCCTTCTTACAGGCCGCAAACCCTTCCTTGGCCTGCTCGGTCTAATAGTTTTCTTTCTCGCGGTCGCCTCGAGCAGTGTGATGGCCGATGAACGCCCCCTCAACGAACGCCCGATGTACGGCGGCATCGAAAAGTCCGCCGAATTGAAAGAGGCGGACCGAAAGTACATCAATGGTGTGAAGGCCATGGGGTT
>Ga0070729_10007568_pt1 | contig 10390 bp, 11 predicted proteins | sample tdDd472_FD_66725 | JGI IMG/M metagenome (GOLD analysis project Ga0070729, IMG submission 66725) | Marine sediment microbial communities from the Atlantic coast under amendment with organic carbon and nitrate - tdDd47.2 | ecosystem: Environmental > Aquatic > Marine > Coastal > Sediment | place...
TCGGTCACCGCCGCGAAGTCGAGCGGGCGGGTCAACGTCAGCGAGCGCGTCGCGTTCCCCTCGGCGTCGTACGGCGGCAGATCGAGCGCCTCGCCGCGCGCGAAGCGGTACGCGTCGCGAGGGCGCGCGCGCGTCCCGTAGCCGTTGGCGTCGAAGCTGATCTGGGTGTGGACGTGCAGGTCGCCGAAGTACGGGTTGCGCAACGGGTTTTGCTCGGCGCAGGGCTCGCGATCGTCGGGGAGCACGACCACCGGCGAGCCGGCGTCCGTCGATCCCGCGTCCACCGTGACGCCCGCGTCGGTCCCCGCGTCCTCCTCGGCCGGGGGATCGGGATCGCACGCGGCGAGCAGCGCGAAGGCGGTGATCACCGCGCGTCGCGTCCAGCTCACTTGCGCTTCCGCTGCAGGATCGCGGTGACCGCCTCGACGTTCTCCTCGCTCCCGTACCGCTCGGCGAGCGCCGCGTCCTCGGCCTGGACCGCCTCCTCGAAGCTCGCGGGCCGGTCGAGCAGGCGCAGCGACTCGCGCACCGCGCCGGGGGGGTTGGCGGCGATCTCGTGGGCGATCTTCATCGTCTCGTCGCGGAGCGCGTCGGCGCCGAACAGGCGCGTCACCAGACCCCAGTCCGCCGCCGTCCTCGCGTCGAGGGGCGTCGCGCGCAGGATCAGCTCCTTGGCGCGCTGCGGCCCGATGAGCGCGGCGAGCGTCTGGCTGCTCCCGTACTCGAGGACCAGCCCGAGCTTCACGAACGGGGTCGTGAAGGTGACGTGATCGGCCGCGTAGACCAGGTCGAAGTGCGGGAGCACGGTGACGCCCATGCCGACGCAGTGGCCCTGCAGCATCGCGATGGTCGGCTTGCGACAGCTGCGCAGCGGCTCGTACAGGCGCGCGACCTTCTGCAGGTCCGACGCGTGGAACGACCCCATCTCGAGGAACAGGTTCACGTCGGCGCCGGCGCTGAAGTAGTCACCCTGGGCCGTCACGACGAGCACGCGCACCTCGTCGTCGCGGCTCGCGGCGTCGATCGCCTCCCACAGGGCCAGCGCCTGCTCGACGTCGAAGGCGTTCTTCTTCTCGGGGCGGGTCAGGGTGAGCGTCCGGACACCGCCCTCGGTCTCGGTCCGGACCCGCTGCGACTCGCTCATGACCGCGCAGCGTAGCAGGCCCCGCCGTGCTAACCGACCACCGATGTCCGAGACCGTCACGACCCTGCTCGAGCGCCTCGACCTCGAGCGCCTCGACCGCGATCTCTTCCGCGGGTTCAGCCCCGACGACGGGCGCCCGCGGGTGTTCGGCGGGCAGGTCGCGGCGCAGGCGCTCGTCGCCATGGTGCGCACGATCGACGACCGCTTCGTGCACTCGCTGCACGGCTACTTCCTCCGCCCGGGCGATCCGAAGATCCCGATCATCTACGAGGTCGACCGCATCCGCGACGGCCGCTCGTTCACCACGCGCCGCGTGGTCGCGATCCAGAACGGCGAGGCGATCTTCAACATGGCCGCGTCGTTCCAGACCGCGGACGACCAGTTCGACTTCCAGGTCGACATGCCCGACGTGCCGCCGCCCGAGTCGGTCCCGTCCAACGCCGAGCGTCTGCGCGAGGCCGCCGAGCGCACGAACCACCCGATCCTGCGCAAGCTCCAGAACTTCGAGCGCCCGCTCGTGATCCACGACCTCAACCCGACCGATCCGCTCGAGCCCACGATCCGCCGCGAGCCGCACCGGGTCTGGTTCAAGTCCCGCTCGTCGCTGCCCGACGACCCGGTCCTGCACCGCTGCGTGCTCACCTACGCGTCCGACATGACGCTGCTCGGCGCGTCGCTGTCGCACCACGCGCTCACGTGGTTCGACCGCGACTTGCAGGTCGCCAGCCTCGACCACGCCATCTGGTTCCACCGCGACTTCCGCGCCGACGAGTGGCTCCTCTACGTCACCGAGAGCCCGTCGACCTCCGGCGCGCGCGGCCTCAACCACGGACGCATCTTCACCGCGGACGGCGTGCTCTGCGCCTCGGTCGTGCAAGAGAACTTGATGCGCCGCCGCTCGGCCCCGAAGGCCTGATCCTCGCGAACGGAGGCAGTGGCCCGCGAATCAATCCTCGCCTTTGAGGAACTGCTCCAGCAGTCGGGACGAGACGCGGATCAGGTCGCTCTGCGTGATCACGCCGACGAGCTTTCCGTCCTGCACCACCGGCAGGCAGCCGTAGCCGTCCTCGCGCATCTTGTTCATCGCGTCGAGCGTCGGGGTCTCCGGCGTCACGGTGGCCGGGTCGTGGACCATGATGTCCTTCACGATCACCGGCTCGCCCTGCTTGCCGCGCGCGACGAGGCGCAGGAGGTTGCGGTGGGTGACGAGCCCGAGCAGGTGCCCCTCGTCGTCCTCGACGGGGATGTGCTTGACGTGCTCCCACTCCATGACGCTCGCCGCGAGGTCCACCAGGTCGTGGGGGCGCACGGTGAACAGATCCGTGGTCATGAACTGGCCGACCCGCTGAAGGCCGCGGCGCCACTCGTCCTTGTGCTCGGCCATCGGCCCGGGCTCGCACAGCGGCCACTCGTGCACCGGCGTGCCCGCCTGCTGGTGGTCGAGCATCGTGCGCAGCAGCCGGCGCTCGACCATCTCCGGTGAGGCCTCGCCCGTCTTCGTCAACACCTTGTGCGAGTCCAGAATCCAGCGCGCCCCGGTCTTGCGCGTCTTGACGCGCGCCTCGATGACACCGAGGTAGCGCGCGATGTCGTCCTCGTCGGTGCCGACGTGCTGCAGGCCCTCGCGCGCGAGTGGCAAGAGCTGCTCGCCGATCAGCTCGGACGCGGTGATCGTCTCGCCGTCGAGCCAGCCGAACTGCGCCTTGAGCCCGTAGCGCGCCGCGGCGAAGAAGTTGGCCTTGGCGACGTCGAACTCCATGAGATCGCGCGGGTTGCCCAGCTCCTCGAGCACGCCGCTCATCAGCCCGAACAGGAACGCGGCGTTGGCGACCTCGTCGAGCGGGGTCGGGCCGGCGGGGAGCACGCGGTTCTCGATCCGCAGGTGGGCCACCCCGTCGGTCTTGCCGTAGCAGGCGCGGTTCCAGCGATAGACGGTGCCGTTGTGCAGACGCAGGGCCTTGAGCTCCGGCACGTGCCCGCGGTCGAGCGCGGCCATGGGGTCCTCGAGGTCCGGCGCGGAGAGCACCACGCGGAAGCGCGCGATCTGCTCGCGGAAGATCTCGAGCACCGAGTCCTGCACCCAGTTGTCGCCGAAGGTCACGCGCGGGCGCAGCGTGCGGTGCTGGCGCGCGTTGGAGCGGTCGTCGATCGAGCTGCTGAACAGCGCGACGCGCGTCTCCTGCCACAGGCGCGAGCCGAACAGCAGCGGCGAGTTGACCGCCGCGGCGAGCACGGGGCCGGTGACGAGCTGCGCGACGTTGTAGAGCTTGGCGAACTCGGACGGCGCGGTCTGGAAGTGGACCTGGAAGCTCGTGTTGCACGCCTCGAGCATCACGTTGTCGTGACTCACGTCGAGCTCGTCGATCCCCTTGATGACGATCTGGAAGTCACCGCCGCGCATCTCGAGCAGCGTGTCGTTGAGCGCCTTGTAGCGAGGGCTCGGCGTCATGTTGGCGAGCCCGAGGTCCTTGCGCCGCAGCGTCGGCAGGATGCCGGTGAGGAGCACCTGCGCGCCGTGACGGCGGGCGTAGCCGTTGGCGACGGTGACCATCTCGCGCAGGTCGGCCTCCATCGCCGACAGGGAGTCGCCGCCGAGCAGCCGCGGGTCGAGGTTGGCCTCGAGGTTGAATCGGGCGAGCTCGCTGACCACGCGCCCGTCGTCGATCTCGTCGAGGATCTCCACCGCCACCGGCGCGGCGAGCATGTCGCGGCTGACCAGGAACATCTCCTGCTCGGCGCCGATGCGCCGCGGACCCTCGTCGAACATCTCGCGCTCGAGCATCACCTCGAGCGCGTGCATGTCGGCGAGCAGGGACTTCATGAACGCGCGCGACTCGTCGTCGGCTCTCGCGTCGGTCACCTGGTGCTCGCCCATGGAAGCTGATCATACCAGCGCGGCTGGATCCGCAGGCGTTTGTGGTGCTCAGCGCGCGGGCGGCGTCACCCAGACGAAGTCCGCGGGGGGCGCGTCCTCGAGCGAGTCGGCCGGCGCGACGACGGCGAACGGGGCGGCGCCGCGCCGCGCCGCGCGCTCGGGGATCGCGTCCCGGGCGACGTGCATCACCCCCGCGAACACCACCATCCGGCCGCCGCGCGCGGCGATCGACTCGGCCATCGTCTCGTCCCAGACCAGCTGCGCGGTGTAGAAGCGCTCGAGCGCCTCGTCGTCCACCGGGTGGTGCGCGCGCAGCGCGTCGGCGACCCGCGCGCGGTGCGCGGCCACGTCGCGGTCGAGCTCGGGCAGCGCGTCGCGGTCGGCCGCCTCGAGCGCGTCGAGCCCCTCGCGCGCGATCGTCCGCGTCACCTCCGACCGCGCGTTCAGCGCGACCAAGGGCACGCGCCGTTCTCTGCCGAACCGGATCAGCGGCGCGTACATCGCGAAGTCGTAGCCCCAACGATCGGCCCACTCGGTGCGCTCGAGCAGCGCGTCCTCCTCGAGCGCTCCGGCGACGTAGGCGTCGAGCGCGCTCTGGTACGGCCGCTGGAACATCTCGAACCCGACCGACAGCGCCGGGTCGCGCCCGTGCAGCGCCTCGAGGATCCGCGCCTGCATCGCGTGGTCCCCCGCGCGGTCGTGCCGCTCGCCGACGTAGACCACGCGCGCGGGCGCGAGGCGATCGATCAGCGCGTCGAACGCGATCGTCTCCCCGGTGGCGACGTCCACGAACCGGGGCTCCGCGTCGACGTCGTTCGCGTTCGACGGTGCGGTCGCCGCGGCGCCGCAACCGACGAGCGCGAGGCTCAGGATCCACCACGGGCGCATGCCCTGAAACTACCCTGGAATCAGAAGAGATCCTCTACGCCTTGACTCACCCCGCCCGTTGCGTACATGGTAGATCGTCGTTGAGAACGATTCTCGTAACCATTCTCGGCTACTCTCTGGGCGTCCGAAGTTGCAGACACGCGCCACCGACCTGACCGAAGCCGCCGCACCGGCGCTCGTCTCCACGCCCGAGGCGCGTCTCGAAGCGCCCCTCCGCGGGCCCCGCGCGCTGTCGCTGCCCATCGTGCTGGCCGCCTCGACGTTCGCCCACGGCGCGGTGATCGGGGGGCTGATGCTGCTGCCCATGCACGCGGTCGGGATCGAGCCGGCGCCGATGGAGCTCTCCTTCGAGATCCAGGAGCCGGCGCCCGCGCCGCCGCCGCCGGTCGAGGAGGTGGTCGAGCCGCCGCCGCCCGCCGCCGCCACCGTGGCCGAGGCCACGCCCCCGCCGCGCCGCGAGCGACGTCGCCAGCCGGTGGCCGAGCCCGCGCCGCCCGCGCCGGTGCTCACGGGTGGCGAGGACGGCCCCGCGGACTGGGAGATGGATCCGGGCGAAGAGGGCGGTCGGCTCGGCGGCACGCCGGGCGGCACCGGCGACGGAGTCGGCGGCCCCGCCTCCGAGGCCGCGCCCGAGGCCGCGCCGGTCCCGACCGGTCCGAGCCGGGCGCAGCTGCGAGCGCGCGTGATGGGCTACATCCGTGGGCTCTCGGGCTCGCTGGGCGGCCGCGTGAGCTACCCGCTCGCGGCGCGCCGCGCGCACCTGCAGGGCGTGGTGGTCCTCCGCCTGAGGCTCGCGCAGGACGGTCGCATCCTCGGCGTCCGCGTCTCGCGGACGAGCGGCCACGGCGTGCTCGACGACGCGGCGCTCGCGTCCGTACGCGACGTCGGCGCGCTCCCCGCGCCGCCCGAGGGCGTGCCGTGGGACGAGCAGCGCGAGCTGCCCGTGCCGATCCGCTTTCAGCTCCAGTAGCCCGCTGACGAGATCGCCCAAAAAGGGCGTTCTCGTCAGCCCCGTGCCCGTGCCCCTGCCCGCCCGCGGTCCTACCGCCGTCCGTGCATCCGGCCACTCGCGACGGCTATCGAGGAGGTCTAGGAGCGGTGGGGCGCCAAGCCCCGCACGCAGGCGCACATCGCGCGCGGCAAGGGAGCAGCCGGCTACTCGCCCGCGGCCAGGGCGCAGGCGTCACGGAAGATGTTCACCAGCCGGACCGCGTACTCGTACGCGGTGAACGACACCTGGTATCCGGCGTCGTCCGGGATCGCCGCCGCGGCGACCTGCACCTCCGCGCCGGCGCATTCGAACAGGTGGCGCGCGCGCCGCAGGTGATAGGCCGAGCTCACGACGATGACGCGGCAGGGCCTGCGCGCGCCGCACGCCGCCGCGACGCCGTAGCGGGCGTTGTCGGCGGTGTGGCGCGAGCGGCCGTCGGTGCGCAGCGCCTCGGGGTGCACGCCGAGCGCGAGGGCGAGGTCCTCCATCACCTCGGCCTCCTCGGCCGAGCCGACGAGCACCAGCCGCGGCGCGTGCCCTCCCTCGAAGACCTCGACCCCGCGCGCGACGCGGCGGGTGATCTCGGGGGCCGCGTCGCCGCCCGCGGTGCGCGCCGGGCGGTTGCCCAGGACGACCACGGCGTCGGCCCGGCTCGGCGGGGCGCCGTGGACGAACAGCTCCGAGCCGAGCGGGCCGCCGCACCCGAGCAGGAGCAGCGCCCACAGGCCGGCGGTGCGGCGCTCGAGCACGCTCGGTTGGTAGCACGGACGTGTCATTCTCGGCGCCATGGCGATGAGCTGGCAGGACTTCGCGGTCGCTCTCGACGGCGCGCCGCTCCCCTCGGCGGTGATCGATCTCGACGCGCTCGACCGCAACGTGGACCGGCTGCGCGACCGGGTCGCGGGCAGCGGCAAGACGCTGCGCGTGGCGTCGAAGTCGGTGCGGCACACGGGCCTGCTGCGGCGCATCCTCGCGCGCGGCGGCGACCTGTTTCGGGGGCTGATGTGCTTCACGCCGCGCGAGGCGGCCTGGCTCGCGGCCCAGGGGTTCGACGACCTGCTCGTCGCGTACCCGAGCCTGCGCGGCGTCGACGAGGTCGCCGCGCAGGTGCGCGAGGGCAAGACCATCCGCCTCATGGCCGACTGCGAGGCGCACCTGCGCGGCTACGCCGACGTGGCGAAGGCCCACGGCGTGGAGCTCGAGGTGCTGCTCGAGCTCGACGTGGCGTACCAGGGGCTCGGCGGCCGCGTGCACCTCGGGGTGCTGCGCAGCCCGCTGCGCTCGGCCGACGCGATCGAGCGGCTCGCGCGTCGGTCCAGGTCGATCGACGGCGTCCGCGTGGTCGGGATGATGGGCTACGAGGCGCAGGTCGCGGGGTTGCCCGACGCGACGCCCTTCAGCAGGGCGCTCAACCCGGTGCGCCGCGCGATCAAGCGACTGAGCGTGCCGCAGGTCGCCGAGGCGCGCGCCGAGGCGGTGGCGGCGCTGCGCCGCGCCGGGGTCGAGGCGACGGTGGTCAACGGCGGAGGCACGGGGAGCGTGAACACGACCAAGCGCGAGGACGCGGTGACCGAGGTGACCGCGGGCTCGGGCTTCTCGTGCCCGCACCTGTTCGACTACTACCGCGACAGCCCGTTCGAGCCGGCCGCGTTCTTCGCCCTCGAGGTGGTCCGCGCGCCCGAGCCCGGCGTGGTGACCTGCCTCGGCGGCGGCTACATCGCGAGCGGCGAGCCCGGCTGGGATCGCGTGCCGGTGGTCCACCTGCCCGAGGGGCTCGAGTACGTGACGATGGAGGGCGCCGGCGAGGTGCAGACCCCGCTGAGGGTCCCCGACGGGCTGTCGATCGGCGTCGGCGACATCGCGGTGTTCCGCCACGCCAAGGCCGGCGAGCTCGCGGAGCGCTTCGACGTCTACCGGATGGCGCGGGGCCGCGAGATCGTCGCGGTCGAGCCGACCTATCGGGGCGAAGGCGGCTGCTTCTGCTGAGCGACGACCGTCAGAAGACGACGGGCATCGGGGCGTCGGACTGGAAGACCGGCGCGCTCGGGGCGGACTCCCAGCGGCTGGGCGCCTCGGCGGGCATCGGGGCCTCCTCGACCGGGAGCTCGACGCGCGCGCGCACCGGCTCGGCCTCGGCGAAGTAGTCGAACTCGGTCTCCGCGAGGCGGTTGAAGTCCTCCTGCAGCAGCGCCAGGGACACGAGCCAGGCCCAGCCCGTGAAGATTGTCGCCACGCCGAAGACCGCCACGCCGATCGACTTGTCGGAGTGCTTGGCGCCCCGCTCGACCATCTCCTCGTGCACGATCCGCGCGTTGCGGTACGCGGCCCAGAAGCCCCACAGCCCGAAGGTGAGGGCGGCGAGGATCACGTCCCTGAGAGGGTGGAGGTCGTCCCGGCCCGTCTCCTCTCGCAGCTCGTCGGTGGTCGCGTAGAGCCACCAGTACGCATACAGCGTGAAGCTGAAGAAGGTGAGGGCGACGACCATGAGGGGGTTGCGCTTCGTCATCGGTGACCGTCGTTACGGGACGCCGCCTCGATCTATTTCAGAAAAGATCAACGCGCGCGCAAGATGAGCGGGGCGCGCAGCAGCTCGCGCCCGGGATCGACCAGGGTCAGCCGATCGCCCTCGCGGCGCACGTCGAGCGTGTTCGGCGCGAACGAGCCGCGCAGGGCGATCCGCCGCGCGTCCGCCGAGGTCGGCCCCGCGAGCTCCGCGACGCCGAAGCGCTCGGGGGCGCGCCCGTCGATCTGGTGGATGATGGCGTCGCCGTGGCGCTGGAAGACGCCGAGCTCGCGGCCGTTGACCCGCATCGCCCAGCCGTCGCCCTCGCGGGTCCACAGGATCTCCTGCTCGGGGTGGCTCGCGTTGACCCAGGCGCGCTCGTGGCTCGCGTCGGGCGCGAGCGCGCTCGCGAGGAGGAACAGCAGGGCGAAGAAGGAGTAGTCGGCCAACACCGCCCCGAGGATGAATCGAAAGCGTCGAGGGAACCAACCGGCCGATCCGTTGTCATACTCGTCTCGTGCGCTGGACCGTCCTCGTCGCCCTGCTCGCCACGGCCTGCGCCTCGGCACCCGCGGCGCCGCGCGTGATGTCGACGAGCGTGCACGCGCGCGCCCAGCGCGTCGCGCCGACCGACCCGGGGGACCTGGCCGATCGGATCCACCTGCGCTGCGGCGACGACCGCTGCCCCGAGGGCGTCGGGTTGCTCGTGTGGGCCGACGCGGGCGACCGGCTGCAGCGCTGCACCGCGAGCCTCATCGGGCCGGACCTGGCGCTGACCGCGAGCCACTGCCTGCCGCGCGCCGCCCGCCGTGACGGCGCCCGCTGCGACGGGACCTGGCTCACCTTCGCCGCCACCGACGACCGGCCGGCCGAGTGGGCGGCGTGCCGCGGCGTCCTGCAGGCGCAGCCGGTGGAGATGGACGACGTCTTGCGCACCGACCTCGCGGTCCTGCGCCTCGCGCGGCGGGTGGACCGCGAGCCGCTGCGACCGGCCTTCGCCCCGATCGGCCAGCTCTCGGTGGTCGGCGTCGTCGCGGCGCGCCCGCACCCGATCTACGAGAGCCAGCACGCGATCTCGCGGCGGCTGTGCCGCGTCGCGACGCCCGAGAGCGCGGCCGAGACCTTCGGCCCCGAGGCACACCGCGTGGGCTGGCTGATCGAGTGCCCCTCTCACCCCGGCAATTCCGGGGCGCCGGTCGTCGACGCGCGCGGGCGCATCCGCGCGATCCTCCACGCGGGCTCGGCCCCGATCGACGGCGTCGGGGTGATGTCGCGGATCAGCGGGCTGCCCGCGGCGGCGGCGGCGCCGTGAGGCGGGCGCTCCCGGTGCTGGTCCTCGGGCTGACCCTCGCGAGCTGCCAGCCGCAGGTCGGCGTCGTCTTCGACGTGATCCTCCCCGAGGGCGTCGCCGCGACGCGCCCGCTCGAGGTCGTCGCGACGGCCACGGGGCACCTCGGTGACGTGGTGAGCCCCGACCGCGTCGACGTGGCGCGGACCGAGCGCGGCTACGTGGTCGAGGTCGCGTGGTTCGAGACCCGCGTCGACGCGACGATCGACGTGTGGCTCGACCGCGACGGCGACGGCGAGCGTGGACCCCGGGATCTGGCGGGGACCCTCGGGCAGATGCACCTCACGGGCGGCGGCTGCAGCGGCATCCAGCGCAGCGCGCGGGACGTTCGGCTCGTGGAGATCGCAGAAGCTAATTGACCGTCTTGGCGCCGAGCGCCTCCTGCGCGAGCTCGTCGAAGCTCATCTGCCCGTAGCGCGCCTCCTCCTCGGGCGTGTACAGGCGCTGGACCACCGCGGGCGGGAGCCCGATGAGCCGCGCGAGGAGCGGGCCGAAGAGCTTGCCGATGATGGGGTCGTTGAACAGGTCCTGCACGGTGGCGAGGAACTTCGCGAAGGGGCGCTCGGACACGCCGGGCTTGCGGCCGAGGAGCTGCATCCGCTTGAACGCCTCGAAGAGGCGGTGACCGGTCGGGTCGGTGA
>Ga0070729_10007569_pt1 | contig 10389 bp, 6 predicted proteins | sample tdDd472_FD_66725 | JGI IMG/M metagenome (GOLD analysis project Ga0070729, IMG submission 66725) | Marine sediment microbial communities from the Atlantic coast under amendment with organic carbon and nitrate - tdDd47.2 | ecosystem: Environmental > Aquatic > Marine > Coastal > Sediment | place...
TGCGGCACATGGTGCGCATCTCCGCCAAGCAGTATGCCGATCTCGAGTACCATCCGTTCCGCTTCTTCGACCAGGGCCATCTGCTGGACGACTGGTCCCCCGACACCACCTTGCCTACCATCACTCCCTTGCCCTGGGCCACCGACGAGTCCGAACTCCAGCTCATCTTTCCCGAGCGATACAAGCTGCTGCGCGTGATGCTTGCCCAGTTGCTCGGGACCGGGTCGCTGACCCTTCCCGTCGGTTGCGACAGCATGGCGGTGGAAGAGATCTTCGGTCAGCTGTTCACCCTCACGCCGTTATCCTGGCGACCTCACCTGAGCCTGGCCACCTATACCTTCAACAACCCCGAAGACTACGGGCTGGCAGCCTTTCACCAGCGCGACGCCCGGGTGCGCAAGACCCTGGAACGCATGGAGGAGAGCGACATCCCGGCCACCGGCGCCGTGGTCGACCGTTACCTGAGCGACCTCTTCAATGCCCTGCAGGCCGAGGACTGGCAACGCGCCGCGCTCCTGATCCAGCGAACCTCCCTTCCCAACACCACCACACCGCCGCCCAACGCGGTCCGCAAGGGCCTGACCGACACACCAGCGGAGGATGGTGCCCCCCCTGCTGACAACGCCGGTGCTTCACCTACGAGCCCGCCCCGGGAGCACCGGCCTCCACCGACCGAAGAAGCGCATCATCCTCACTGGCAGGGAAATTCGGGGTCGGCCGGCAAACCCCCAAAGAAGCGCGGCCCCTGGCTGCCGATCATCCTGATTCTGGTGGTGATCCTGGCGGCGGCGGGTTGGTATCTGACCACCCAGAGGAATGGCGGCCCCAAGGGAGAGGACGACGCCGATGCGGTCACCTTGCTGGTGACTTTACGCGCCGATGGCCTCGCCTCGCTGCTCGACCGCTACGAGCAACTCATGGGTCAGTTGCTGGCCGATGAAACCCGCGACCTCGACCTGCGCGAGGCCATGCAGGCCGCGTCGCAAACCATTGCCTCCCGGGTGAAACAGGCTGCCACCGCCGACACTCGCCGGCTCGACCAGATGCTCAGCAAGACCAGAGAGGAGCAACCCCGCAGTCTCGATTTCATCGCCGCCGAGCTGCGTGGATTCCTCGTCGAGGTCCGGTCTGACCACGCCCGTGTGGCCGCCCTGGAACAGGTTCTCGCCGATGCCGATCCGGTTACCATGCGAACCGCTTACATCGACTCGTTGCGGCGTGTGGACCTCGGCCAGCTATCGGCCGAATCCGTGTCGCCACTGGTCGAGTCCTTGAATCTGATGTCGTCCTCCTTGACGACCGCCGCCGAGGGCATGGTCGCCATGGCTTCGGACACCGATCAGACCGACGACGCCTGGCAAGCCATCGCCACCCAGTTGGATCAAGCCCTCACCGAGTTCCCGGCCGATCTCGGGCTCTCCCCCCGCGTCTTTCGAGGCTCCCAGGCAACCGCCGCCGCTTATGTCGACCTGCGCCAGACCGAACGCCGGGCCGGATTGAAAGCCGCCGCATCCGCGGTCCCCTACTCCTCGAAGATTCTCCAGCAAGGCAACGTGGCCAATGCCGCCCGCGCCCTCGAGGCCCGCCTCGTGGACCTGGCCGCCGCCGGCGCCCAGGCTCCCCCGTTCCTCGCCCAGGTGGCTCACGTCCATGAGCTCGGGCGTGAACCGCGCCTGAAGTCTCCCGGCTCGCTGTCCACCACCGAGGCCACGAAGCTCCTCGGCGACCTCACCGAGCAATGCGCCTCGGCCACCAGACAGCTTCCTTGCGACGATCCTACTTACAAACGCCTGATTGCACGCTGGAAACTGGAGGCCTGGCGAGCCCTCGACGGTCCCGGATCCGCGACTGGGAAACCGGTGCTGGACAGGCTCGGCAACGCCAGCCTTCCCCAGGACGATCGTCGGTCTGTCGACTCGATGGTCAGCCTCTTGAACCAGATGTCCACCGCCTCCGACCCCGCGCCGAGGCCGCTGGTCGAAGCGGTTTCGGATCAGGAACAGCGCACCAACTCAGCACTGTTCAAGGCCATCTGCACGGGTTGGCTTTCCGTGAATCGGCGTCAGGCGTCGAGTCAACTGGACACCTTCAACAGCCTCTATCAGCGGCTCCAGACGCAGCTTGTGACCCTGCGCGAGTCCGACAATGACGCAGGCCCGAGAGCGTTTGCCGCCCTTCAAGCCACCAGTCGGGAGATCATGACCCTGAACCTCGGCTCCATCGAGGACGAGGGTTCTCGGCGAGCCGCAACCCAGGCTGCCCGACAGTTTTTTACCGCCGTGTCGGGCTCGCATCTGGTCCGCATCGCCCGCATCGATCTGGAACTGCTCAACAATCAGGATTACGCCGGCACCCGCCATCAGGTGGCGCATCCGGTCATTCGAATCAGCCAGGTCCGCGGGGCCACGGCCCGGGCGCTCTATGAGTTCCCGGCCCCCGCCATGCCGGCCGCCACGGGCGCCGGCTTCGAACCCGCGTCCCTCGAGATGCGCACGGCGATCCCACTTCGCGCCACTGATCGCCTGCTGCTCACGGCTTCCGAGCCGGGCGGAAGCGCCTGGTTCCACATGTTTGTCGAATCGCCCCAGCAGGGGCATGTCGCGGCCGTCCTCGCCGGTCTCCACCAGGTCGAGGTGTCGCCGCAGGCCATGCAAGCTTTCATCGCCAGGCCGGACGCTCTACCGCCATTCGTCGATAGCGGCGACATCGTGGCCACAGTGCGTATCGTCCTTGAACGCGGTTTCTGGGCCGACCTGGGTCGGCAGTTTCCGGATCTACCTTGATCGGGATACCATCAGGAACCAACGACCTGTAGAGAGGATGCACGGATGAACGCCCATCTCAAGAACCCGAGGTCCATGACCACCATGGTCTTGCTGGTCCTGCTCACCATCACCCTGGTCATCGCCTCCGACCAGCCCAGCGCCCTGGCCCAGCAAGGGGACCAGAGCAGCACCAAGATCGTGCAGATCCCCCTGGTGGTCGGCGACAGTCTCCAGGTCCGATTCACCGAGCCCTTCGAAGCCGGCGATCTGGCCAAGGGCCTCGTCCCCAAGGCCGAGGTGGCCGCCGACAAGGTCATCTCCGGTGTGGTGCTGGTGGCTAAAGGAGCGCCCGTCACCCTGTCCGTGGTGAGCGATGCCGTGGAGGACAATGGTCGCGCCGGCAAGGCCGGGAAATTCGAGATCAAGTTCGAGTCGGTGGAGGCCGTGGACGGCAAGACCGTGGCCCTCGACGGTCCCCTGGCCCGGGAGGGATCCGGCAAGGGCATCATCCTGAAGATCTTCACGCTGTTCCTGATCAAGGGCGAGGATCCCAAGGTCGGCACCGACGAGATCTTCTGGCCCAGTTTCACCGCCGACACCTACATCTACGCGGAGCAACCGTGAGCCACGAAAACGGCAATAACAATCAGCACACCGCCTCGGCGGCCTCGAAGCTGGGGCGGCAGATCCAGCGTATCCTGCTGCTGGTGACCGTGGTCATCGGCGCGGTGGGAGCCTTCTGGATCTGGGAACACTTTCGCACCCAGAAGTTCGAGGTCGTCCTGGTCACCGCCCTCGATCCCCATGAAATCCTCGGTGGATATCCCTATGACGCAGAGGAATTGATCGAGCGCATGGATTTCTCGGCCTGGCCCTCGCAGGACGGTCCCCTGCTGGAGCTCAAGTCAAAGAATGAGCCTCAAACCTGGTCCTTCGGGGTCAAGGGAGAGGACCGGCAGAGCATCAAGGCCCAGAACCTCCGCGGCGCGCTGACCTGGCGAGGATCCGATGTCGAAGGGCTGACCATTCCCTTGAACTATCCCGTGGAGTCCACCGAGAAATCCGGCCGTTACGAGCTGACCCTGAGGACCGGCGCCGTGGAGGATTTCTACGAGGATGCCATCATCACCACCACCTTCAAGGTCGTGGACCGGAACACCCACGCCTCCCTGCCCGGCCTGACCCTTGACGGGCTCGAAGTGCGAGGGTTCGACCCGGTGTCCCCCGGAATCTACGAGGTGAGCGTCGACGCCGGCATGCTCCTCGACCTCGAACGCGGCCAGATCGACTCGCTGGCGTTTCGGGTCACCCAGGTCCAGGATGAACGGGCCGCCGAGAACCTGTCCCTCTCCGTTCCCCTGGCCTGGTTCTTCAACAAACCGACCGCCACCGAGTTGCGCGTCCTGACCGTGGACTTCGTCACCAAGATCGACCCTCTCTGCCCTCGCGCCACCGGCCTGCAGCCTCGCAGTGTCCAGCAAAATCAGTGGCCCGGCAGCCTGGTGGTCACCGGTGAGTTTCTGGACCGCACCCGGTCGGCATCCCTGACGCGGGGCAGTCAAACCATGGCCTGCACCATTGTCCGGGCGACACCCACCCGGCTGGAGCTGGCCACCGATTCGGCACCGGCCCCCGGAGCCTACGAACTGACGCTACTGAGCAATGGCTGTGGCCCGACCACCGGCGGGCGCCTGCAAGTGCTCACGGCGGTGACCGCCCTGCGGGCTCTGCCGCTGGCGACCACGGACATCGAAGCCGGCAGCCCCATGACCATTCGCTGGCAACGCGGGAGCACCCGCGGTCCCCTGGTCGTGGAAGTGTCCGGTCCTGGAGGCGCCGGTCCCTGGCGTGCCCTGGCCGATGTCTCCGCCGAAGCCAATCAGCACAGCTGGCCCGCGGTCGATCTCGGCCCGGGCTCCCACAAGCTTCGTCTGCGATCGCCCGACAACAACAAGGTCCTGGCGAGCTGGAATTTCCTGGTCGTCGCGCCCAGCGAGCTGCTGGTCGTCCTTCATTTCGCCGACGGGGCGAAGAACTGGCGGATCCGCGAAGCCTGGGTCGATGGTCGGGAAATCGCGGCCGACGAGATGCAAGCCACCGGCAGCCATGCCCGCATCAACCTCACCCCGGGCGAGCACCGCTGGGTCGCCAAGGGCCGTGACGGCGTGGCCTATACCGGATCATTCAATGTGGAAACCCATCACCATTTCCAGGAGGGTGGCGACTTCAAGCTCATCCGCCTGGACCGAGCCGAATCGAGGCGTCGCGACTGAGCCGACGCCATTCCCGTGGTAGGAGAGAATCATGAAGAACATATCTCCCAGAATTCTGATCGCGGCGCTGCTGGCGTCCGGCTTGATCATAGTGGCGGGATGCGGGGGAACCTCATCCCAAGACAGCACCACCGACCCCGAGGGCAGCCAGTCCTTCACCGGTCAAGACGCCGAATCCCTGCCCTCCATGAGCCGGCAGGACCAGTTCGACATCTACGGCGATCAGCGCGAAGCCTGCGAGCAACTCTACAACAAGACCCTCTGGGGCGAGTCCCTGGATTGCTGTCAGGCGCTCTGGACCACCCATGGGGCCGACATGAGCGTTCGAGGCAAGGCCGACCTGCTCCAGCTCATGAGCCGGATCTACTGCATCACCGAGAATTTCGATGAAGCCAAGTCGTGCTACACGGAGATCCTCAAGCACGACCAGTACTGGCTCCCCGAGGAGTTCGATGCCTACCCCACGACCTGGCGCGAGCCCATCATCGAGGCCTATCGCGATCGCGACTACTTCCCCGGTCGGGCCAGCGGTTTCCAGAACCTGGCGCTCCTCGACTTCGTGGTCGGCGACATGACTCCCGACGAGCTGAACCTAGGCGCTGCCGAGAAGGCCTTCGCCGATTACATCACCGCCTACTTGCAGGAAGCATTGCGTGAGAATCCCGGCCAGGGGTCCTCACCGCTGAAGGTCGTGTCATATCGGGAGCGCACCCAGCTCATGGCCGAACTGGCCGTGGAGTACGGTGGCGGTTCGGGACAGGCGTTCACGGCCGAGATGGTGGACCGTTCCACCCTGGCCCAGGCCGGCCGGGTGAAGGCCGTGCAGGCGTTCTTGCAGGGGTCCATCACTCGCCTCCACGACAACATCAACATCGCGTTCTACATCACCCTGGTGGAGACCGGCGATCAGACCTGCGGCGTGACCCGTGACGGGAAGATCGACGACTGGGCCTCGGTCATGCGTGAAGCCCTGTCCGCCTGCCTCGAGTGCGCCACCGGGCAGGCCCTGCTTCCCGGATCCAGCAACGGTCCCGAACAGCTCGGTCCCATGAACCGGGCCGTGGTGGCACTCACCGAGTATCACGACGCCCTGGCCATGCAGGAAGCCGGCGACTATCAACAGGCCATGACCCACGCCATGGCGGCGGCCAACATGCGACCGGGAGTGCCGGAGTTCGCCAGCCTCGTGCAGGATCTGGGTTATGCCCAGGACAAGGTGGCCATGACGGAGTCGGTGGACTTGCCGTCCCCGCAGCTGAACGGGTTCTAGTTCACCGGGCGATCACGAACGCGCCGTCGACCTGGGCGAACCAGAGGCGCATCTTGAACTGATTCTTCTTCAGGCCGTCGATGGCCTGGAGGATCGGGCCGCCATCTTTCTGGGTGAGCTCAAGCAGGCGCCCCTCGCCCTGCAGTTGCGGCTTGAGGGACAGCGGGTCGATGTCTTTGAGGCCCCAGTTCTCATCCAGCCAGGCCTTCTTGACGATCATGGTGTTGGCGGTCTTGCCCGACTCGAGGCCATAGGCCGTGTCCACATCGGTGAACACGGTCCCCAGGATCTCATCGAAGGCGGCGGCGTCACGTTCGCGGATGGACGTCACCAGGCGTTCGATGTGTTCGACCATGGCGAGCACATTCTCCGGCGTCGGTTCGATCACTTCTCCCCTGGTCCACAGCCATTCGGGCTGGGCCTCGGAGACCATCCCGGCAGCCATGAGGATCTCCGGAAAATCGTAGGACGGCGGCGGGGCATCCATGATCTCGGGGGACAGAGGATCGACTGGCGGTTCACCCTCGGCCGGATCCTTGGTTTCGACCACCGGGGGCGCCCACTGGACCCGGGCGATGGTCGCGTGGTCGCTCTTGCCCATGATGGCCTCGGGATCATACTCGTAGTAGTTCAGCGCGACGTTGACCGAGGCCTTGGGGTCGAATCCGCCGGGAGCCTCGTTGACCTCGACCATCAGGCGATTCTCGCCGGTGACGACCCACTGGTTGGCGTACCAGTTCATGGTGTTGCCGAAGGTGCCGGGCCAGCTGAACAGCAGGACGTCATTGAGGTGGACGTCCACCCGAACTCCCTTGACCGCGGCTTCAATGACGAATCTTCCTCGCATACGACTTCCCGGTTGGTTGGGTCCTAGGCCGATGGAGCCGGCGCCGTGCTGGCGGGCTCCTCCGTCTTGATCTTCGGCAGCCGGAACTGACCTTCATCCCAGCGGGTGAAGCCGAATTCCTTCTCCACCTTCTTGGCGAAATTCTTGAAGTACTTCTCGGTCTCGATGATGGGAATCGGCCCCACGGTGAAGCTGATCCAGCCCCCCAGAGCCGAGATCTCCAGCGAAACCTCCACATCGCGGACCTCGATGCCGGCCCGGATACAGGGACCGTCGTCGTCGTAGCCCAGGAATCCGCCCATGGCCGCGCCGCCTTCGATCTTCGGCGTCATGTTGAACAGCTCCTCCATGAAGACGGGGATCTCCATGGCGATCTCCGGCTTGCACTCGAAGACGAGGGGAATCCCCTCGCGGATGTCCCCGGCGAGTTCGTCCTTGAGGGCGATGTCGTCCTTGTCCTTGTCCTCGGCGGGCTTCTTGAACACCTCTTCCTGGAACCAGGCAATGACCTTGCCCGCACGAGGCTTCCAGTACGCCACAAAGCGATCCTTGGAGTCCGTCGACAGCTTGCCCTTGACGGAGGCCGTGAGGGCCAGCTTGCCCGTCCCCTTGATCTCCAGAGATCCCATCCAGAAGGGCGAGTACCCGATGGAAACGGCGTACTCGATTTCCAGGATGTTGAGGTTGATGGCCAGGTCGTGATACCAGCCCACCCGACGTCCGGCGTGCTCACGCTGGCGCCAGTTCGAGGCCACCGATCCCTCCAGGAGCTTGAAGGTGAGTTCATGGCCATGCAGGAACTCATGATCGGTGTGGCCGTCTTCCTGTCGTTTCTCGCGGTTCTCCCGCCACTTGGTGAAGAACTCGACGATCTTCATGATGGTGTCGCCATCGATCTGCGGATTGATGCGGGCTCCCTGGCCCTCCATCTTGAGGGACACCTTGTAGTTCTTGAAGAGATTGTCCAGGACCCTGGGAACCTTGCCCCAGGTCGGATCCGAACCGAAAGTGTCGTTCCAGCACGCGGCCTCTTCCTGAAGCTTCTCGACGCTCTCGTTCCAGCCGATGAAAGGGTCCCAATCCATGTCGTCTTCATCATCGGTCTCGATGGCCGCGCTGCGGGCGAATTCGAGTTTCCACACGGCATTGTAGTAGGCCTCGACATGGAGGACCCGGGTCTCGCCACAGGTCTCGATCTTGATCTGGTAGAGGTTCGGCCTGACCCAGCGCGGGTAGAGGAACCGGAGGAGCCAGGACAGCATCGGGTCATACTTGGGCTGCAGGGAACCGACGTAGAACCACTTTTCGGTAGAGGTCAGAACTGGAACCGAGGACTTCTCCTTGGCGTCGGACCCTGAATCCTCGCCACCGGCCGGGCTCTTCTTCTTGGCGGCATTCTTCTTGTTCTTGTCCTCATCCTTGGCCGGCGGCTTGCCGTCGTAGATGGTGACATCCTCATCCTTCGTGCTGCCCTCGGTGGTGGTGTCGGAGGTGTCCTTCTGCCCCACTTGCCGCACCGTCACCTTCGGATGGTGCTCCTCGCAGAAGTAGCCCTCCACGGTCAAGGTGATGGTCTCCTGCTTGAAGACCTCTTCGCGAAACCATTTGGCCAGGTCGCCCGTGCCGTGGACATGCTTCTTGGCCAGCTTGTTGGCCGTGGATTGATTGACCGGCGCCACCACCTGGTAGGGAACGGTGGCGTAATTCTTGGGATCCACCCGGACTGCGTGGTGTTCAGCGTCACCCTTCTTCTCAGCCGAGCTCTTCTTGGGCTTGGTCCCCTCGTCCTCATCGATATCGTGGGAACAGGCGATGGACACCTTGGTCACCCGACAGGTCGTCTGGGGCTTGGAGATTTTCTTCTCCTCCCCCGACTTGGCGGAGATGTTGCCCGGCGGCTCATAGTTGAGATCATCGAGGGTCTGGTAGATGACTGTCTGCCGCGTATCCGCATGCTTGTAGCCCGCCTTGCGCTCCAGCCTGATCTCATGGCCTTTAGACATCGGGGAACTCCAATCGCGTCGGCCCAGGCGGCAAGTGTTCCTCCCGTGCGTATCCATCCTGATCGGTCTGGCCCTCGCGCTCGTTGCCATCGGCCAGATACAGGATGTAGCGTTCATCGACAGCCGGCGTCCCGTCGTCGTTGACCAGGGTAATGGCCTGCCAATCATTGAAGACCAGCATTCCGGACTCGCGTTCCTCCCCGAAGGTGAGATCCTCGTAACTCACGGTGAAGTAGTACTCCGGATACTTGTACTGACCGGCCTCGTAGTCGCTCAATTCGGGCTGGCCGGCGATCTGTCCGGTGTCCTCGAAATAGCCGAACTCCCACATGACCTCGACGCGGTTCTTCTTCACGAGTCCCGGGATCTCGATGACCCGTTCACTCCCGCGATCCTCGTCATACTCGAAGATGCTGACCTTCACCTCGGCGTAGTCGTTCAGGTTCCGGGTCGAGGCCGTCAGCTTCACGATGTCCCCCCGGCAGGCCTCCTCCACATCCCAGCGCAGACTGCTCACGCTCACGATGGGAACCACCGGAATGTATTCCGACACGCCATCGATGCCGTTGTCCGGCAGCTCGACCTCGAAGTAGACCCGGTCGCCGATCTCCACATCCTCGGGAATATGGATGAACCCCTGGAACTGATTCCGCATGACCTTGCCCGTGACCTTGCCCAGATCCAGCCCCTTCTCGCTCATCCCCTTGACGGTGATGGGCGCCAGCAACCCCACCAGGGCGGTCTGGATCCTGAAGCCGACCTTGCCGCCGGCCATGGCGCCGCCGCGCTTCCAGGTGGCGGAGATCAGCCGGGAATCCAGCTTGACCTCATGCGAGCTGTCCGTGGACTTGTTGAATGAAAGAGGCATGGTGTCGTCCCTACCCGCTAGCCGGTCGGAACCAGGCTGTTGATGATCTGCAGGACTTGTTTGCCGACGGTCTTGATGGTCTTCCGGGAAAAGTTGGCGGTGAAGATGTAGCCGGTGTTGTTGGCCAGCACGTAGACCCGCCGCTGGAGCAGTACCTGGTTGGCGCTCGGCACCGTCTTGCAGACCGCCACCCAGGCCGGCGTGCCGCTGTCCAGGGTCACCTGCTCGTTCTTGATCAGCTCGGCGCCCGACAACGACGCCATGAAGATCTCGGTCTGCTGATCGGCATACTCGGCGAGGTCGCCGGTCTCGAGATACATGTCGACCACCATGGTCAACGAATGCTGGACCCCGCTGTCTTCC
>Ga0070729_10007575_pt1 | contig 10385 bp, 6 predicted proteins | sample tdDd472_FD_66725 | JGI IMG/M metagenome (GOLD analysis project Ga0070729, IMG submission 66725) | Marine sediment microbial communities from the Atlantic coast under amendment with organic carbon and nitrate - tdDd47.2 | ecosystem: Environmental > Aquatic > Marine > Coastal > Sediment | place...
CAAGCTCTTATCCACGCCTAACCGGCGCAGAAGGTTTCTACGTGAGGCTCAAATTCTTTCCCAATTGGAACACCCGAATATATGCAGGGTCCATAATTTTTTTTCCCATGAATCTCAGGATTACCTGGTGCTCGAGTTCCTGCAGGGTACAACTCTCAAAGAAACGATTCCACAATTACAATCGTTAAAACGAAAAGTAGAAATTGCCATCGCCATTACCCAGGCAATGAAGGTTGCCCATTCAATCAATATTGTTCACCGCGACTTAAAGCCCGAGAACATTATGGTCTTGGATGACGGAACGGTGAAGGTTTTAGATTTTGGTCTGGCCTACTGTTCAACGCACGAGGACATTCATCCTAATGAGGCAGAAAAGGATCGTAACCGACCGGAAGAGTCCATTGATCCACAGGACTATAGAAATGAATCCTTAACCAAAACCGGATCGTTCAACGGAACCCTTGCCTATATGAGCCCGGAGCAAATTTTGGGAGATCCGGCCACCACCGCCAGTGATATCTATGCATTGGGACTGATATTCCAGGAGCTTTTTTCGGGACAATGCCCCTATGACATGGAACTGCCGTATAACGAACAATATCGGAAAGTCATGGCGTCAAAGACTCTGCCCATCAAAAACGTCAGGCGCGACATTAAGTCATTGATTCTGGCAATGCAGAGACACACTCCAGATGAACGCCCCCATGCCACAGAGGTTCTGGAACGCCTTCTGTCCATTCAGAACCGACCAAGGCGGCTCCGCAAACAGGGTATCATTATGGCCATTATCGGAACCTTGTTTATTGCAGCTGTTCTTTCATCAATCGGATTATTACAAGCGAATCGAGCCAATCAACAGGCACAAATCTCCAGAAAAAGGGCGGAGTATGTCACCAAATTTATACAGGACATGCTCACATCCGCAGACCCATCCAGAGAGGGCATCGATGTCAAAGTTGTCGATATCCTGAACCTTGCATCCAAACGGGCCCAAACGGGGGGTGATGAGAACTTTTTGTCAAAAGCATCCATTTTGGAAGCTCTGGGCCAATCCTACCATGCAATTGGAAAATACCGAGATGCCGACCAACATCTGAAGCACGCCATCTCATTAAGGCAACAAAAAAGTAACCTATCTGACGAAGACCTCATCGAAACTACCATCCTCTATTCAATGAATTTATCAAGGATGGGTGACTATTCAACGGCTGAGCTCTATGCCAGGAAGGTATTGGAACAATGCCAAAAGTACTTACCCGAGAATAGCATTCAAACCATAAAAGCCAAACACGCCCTGGTCATTGCGCTCTACCAGCAAGAACGAAATATGGTTGCGGAAAAAGAGTGCCTTCAAGTTCTAGCCACTGCAGAAACACTGCTTGGCTCAAGGCATGAGTTGACCATGGAGATCTTGGGCACCCTAGGGGCGATTTACTTCTATCAAAACCGTGCCGAAGAGGCCATCAGTACATGGCGCCGACTCATTGAGCGACAATCGCAATCACTTGGTTTTGAGCACCCCAACTTACTCATCTCAAAAAACAATCTAGCCTTCATTCTCATGGCCCAGGGCCGTTTCAAGCAGGCCGAGTCCATTCAACGCGAAAACCTGGTGACCGCTCAAAAGGTCTTTGGGAAAAACCATCCCATGACCTTGACCGCCCTTAACAATTTAGGTCGAACACTCTCGGCAATGGAACGATACGCCGAAGCATATGATCTACATCGCGAGGCCGTTACCCAACGAAAGGCTCAGCTAGGACCATTTCATCCCAGTACAGCTGTTGCCTGGTACAGTCTTGCCAAAGCTCTGCAAGGATTAAAACGCTATGAGGATTCGGAACAAGCCTATTTAGAAGCTTTCTCTATTGAAACGAAATTATATGGAGAAGGCTATGAAGACACCCAAGAAACCATGGTCTCTCTGGCACAAATGCTTCTTGAAAAAGGAGATCCCCAACGCGCAGACCAGTGGTTGGCAAGAGCAGAAAAAGCAGGACACCCCGAGGCAAAAAGCATGCGTACCCAAATAAAAACTAAGGCCAGAAACGACTAAAACCCCTTTGGTTTTTCTTGAGCAAAAACTTTTCCCATCGTTTCGTTGACTAACTGGAACCGAGAAAATTGAAAATGGTTCAAGTGTGGGCAGAATGAAGAAACGAAGAAAACGGTATGGATCCCATATCAAACACAGAAAAGGAATAAAGCCTCCGACGCAACCGGGTTGACGACCACCGGAGCATAATCAACGAAATCATCTTCCTGGTTTTTAAGAAAGGGCCGTCAACATCTACAACGCTTGATGGCAAAGCTGTCCCTGATCGTGATTTTGTCTTGGCCGGGGTTTTTGGATCATTTGTCAGGTATTTATTAAGAATTACGTGTCCAGGCGAGGTGAACCCTCTCCCACTCCTAAAACCAAGAACAGGCTCTTTTCTCGTTTAAAGAACGCCCGAAGGGCGGACACAAATTTAGCCCGGTCCGTTAGGGCCGGGAAATGGTAGGCAATATGAACTTGAGGCTCGAAGAGCCGGCACCTATTGGCCCGAACCATTTACCGGTTCTTTGAACCTCTTTGTATGCATCTTTACTCCCCCACGTGTCATGGCGAGGTGAAACCTCTGGATTACGGTGACTTGTCACCGTTTTAGAAAGGATTGAGGGACAATAGCGGTGCCAGGGCCCCGCACTCCAAACAAAGCTGCGCCTTGAGGAATGCCAATGATTTATTTCCTAGTCGCCTGAAATCCGAAAAAACGTTCAAACTTGAAAATGGGTAAAAAAATGGTGCCCCCACCATGATTCGAACACGGGACCTACGGTTTACAAGACCGCCGCTCTACCAGCTGAGCTATAGGGGCACTCAATCGACAGAGGCGTATTATAGGCATGAGGTCTTTGGTTGGCAAGATTTTTTTACGTTTTTGATCAACCTAAAAAACTCCATCCATTTTGGGATGCCAAAACCATAACCAACACTGGCCATCAGGCGATGAACCTATAACATCAAAAAAAGATGTATATTGAATCCGAATGTCAACATTTTTGCCTGCTTTCCGTATGGTATCCTTACTGGCATTTCTATGTCTAAAACCAAACCAGCACGGAGGAGACGATGACGAAGACGTTAACAATCGCCCTATTACTAGGTGCAAGCCTATGGACTATGGCTGCTGAGAAAGGGGCCTGGCCACAATGGCGTGGGACCACCATGAACAGCATTGCCCAGGACGCCGACTTTCAGTTCGAGGAGGGTATGGCGCTTGCCTCCGTCTGGAAACACGAGTTGGGTTCGGGTTACTCCAGCCTGGCCATCGCCGACCAAAAGGTTTTCGCCATGGCTTCCAATGGAACGGACGATGTCATGGTAGCCCTGGATGCAAAAACGGGAAAAGAACTATGGCAGTATCGTATCGATGCAACTTATAAAGGCCACAGCGGAAGCCACGATGGCACACTTTCCAGCCCTGTAGTTGAGGGTGGCATGATTTACGGCTTGGGCCCCAACGGACAGCTTTTCTGCCTGAAAACCGATTCAGGAAAAGAGGTCTGGAAAATCTCCCTGAAAGACATGCACTCCGTTGAACCCACTTACGGATGGTCTACCTCTCCCCTGATCTACAAGAACCTTCTTCTCTGCCAAATTGGGGTAAAAGAAAAAACCTATGCAGCCTTTGACAAGGCAAATGGCAAACAAATCTGGGCAATGGGCGATGATGTCATCACGTACCAATCCCCCATCCTGGCCGAAGTTCACGGTGAAACCCATTTTGTTGTGACTGGGGCGCAAAAGGCGCATGGCCTTCATCCCGAGTCGGGCAAGATCCTGTGGACCTTCGAACATAAAGGTGGCGGCGAGGATGGAACCCCTCTCGTTATCGGGCCCAATAAATTCTTCCTTGAGCACGCACATCGCGAGAGCATTGCCTTTGAAATCTTAAAAACCGCAAACGGCTTTGAAGCCAAGGAACTCTGGAAAACAATCGCCCTTAAGAACACAAACAATCCAAGCATCTATCACAATGGATTCCTCTATGGCTATAGCGGGCCGACGCTCTCTTGTGTTGATGCTGCAACTGGAGAACGCGTATGGCGCTCCCGCAAGCCCGGAGATGGCTTTATTTCCGGTGTGAATGACTACCTCGTTGTCATCACCAAAAAGGGAACCCTTCACCTGGCCAAATTCAACTCGAAGTCTTACGAGCAACTAGCTGAACTAAAGATTTTCGATTCACTAGGCTGGAACCCTCCCAGTATCGCTTATGGCAACATTTTTGTTCGCAACTTGAAAGAAATCGCTTGTGTGACCTTGCAGAAAGCTGAAGGCAAGGCCCAGCCAACGGCTAAAAAAGAGCCGGCACGCGGCATCTCTAAAGGGACCGCATTTGCGGACTTCGTTCAAAAAGTCCAGGCATCGAAAGACAAACAAACGTTGATCGACGAATTCATGAAAGCGCAGAAATCATTCCCCATCGTGGAAGCCAACGGCTGGGCCCATTTTGTGTTTCAGGAAAAGGTAGAAGATATCGGCATTGCCGGCGACATGTTCTATGCGGGCGAAAACTTGCCCATGAACCATGTGGATGGCACCGACTTTTACTATTTCAGCGTTAAAGTAAAGCCCGATGCACAGATGTCCTATGTGTTCATCAAAGACTATGAAACACGCATCACCGACCCTTTGAATCCAAATATCGTACCCTCTTTCCAGGGCAATATGTCGGAACTGCGCATGCCGAAATGGAAGGACAGCCAACATTTAAGCGCCAAAGCCACCAACAAGGGCAAAATCGAGAAATTTGAATTTGAAAGCAAAGCCCTGCAGAACAAACGCGACATTCGCGTCTATCTCCCCAGTGGTTACGACCAATCCGAGGCCCGCTACCCGGTTCTTTACATCCATTATGGCGCCATGACCGTTGAGATGGCCCAACTGCCAACGTCCATGGATAACCTGGCAGGAAAAACGGTGAACCCGGCGATTCTGGTTTTCATTCACCTCAATCCCGAAAACAGCTATCAGGAAGTCTCCGGGGATAAAAAAGAAGGCTACGCCGAGATGATCGCCAAAGAACTCGTGCCGGCTATTGAAGCCAAATATCGTACTTTGACCGACGCGAACAGCCGTTCATTCCTAGGACATAGTTCAGGTGGGTTCATCTCCATCTACACGGCTCTGAAATATCCTGGCGTTTTTGGGAAGGTGGCCGGTCAATCCACGAATGTGGCCAATGCACTCGGCGAGGAACTTAAGGCCCTCATCGAATCCAAAGACAAAGTACCAACCTCATTCTATTTGGATTGGGGCAGCTATGACATTCGAACCGAGGACGGAAACGTCAATCGCAAAAAGGTCAATGAAGAACTCTGGAAATGGCTGAAGGCAAAAGGCTATAACGTGTCTGGCGGCGAAACGCCACACGGTTATGGCTGGGGTAGTTGGCGTACGCTGAACGACACCCTGCTCGAGTGGTTCTTCCCCTTGGGAAAAACGGCAAGTTAGTGACGTAAATGGAGCCGCACTTGGGTTCTAACAGGTGTGGTTCCAGTTGACAGCAACCTCAAATAGGAATAGGCTGGAGTTTGGATCGAGTGCCATCTTAGGCATGAAAGGGAAAGAGGTGTGATTCCTCTGCGGTACCGCCGCCGTGACCGGGGACGAAAGCTGCGATAGACCACTGTTTGGCAACAAGCGGGAAGGTGCAGTGAGTAGAACGATTCGGGAGCCGGAAGACCTACTCGAACCAAATCGTTTGTAACTCACCTCGCGAATAAGGTGATTGCCAACTCCAGGGATTAAACACGGAATCCTCGAACGCAATAGTGTTCGAGGATTTTTTATTTCTGGTCCTGAATCAGAAGTAAGACCGTAAAACACGGATCCCGTTGCAATCGCAGACCTATCAGAGGATGACGAATGACGACATTCCAAACACGATAGGAGATCAACATGTTGTTTGAAAAAGCGTTCCTCGTTCGATTCATATTCCCCCTTACTCTCTGTTGGAGTTCGTTCCTTTGGGCGACGACTCCGGAGCCATCGGTCGATCCTGAAGGAGTCGACACGACCATTGTGGTGACCGCCAACCGTCTAGCCGTTAAGCTCGACGATGTACCCAGTTCCGTCACCGTCATTACCAGATCAGAAATTGAAGAATCTAAATTTACTTATGTCCTTGATGCACTGCGACTGGTCCCTTCGCTCGACATTATCCAGACCGGCCCCAGCGGCGGTGCGACCTCGATTTTTATGAGAGGCACCAAATCCGAACACACCCTTGTGCTGCTCGATGGAATTGAGATTAATGATCCCATCACCCCAGGCAGAACGGTGGATTTGGCGCACATGGGTTTAAGCAACGTCGAGCAGATCGAAATCATCCGGGGACCTCAATCCACGCTCTATGGATCCGACGCCATGGGAGGTGTCATCAACATAATCACCCGACATGGATCTGGCTCACCGTCCGGATCCATTGAACTTGGCGGAGGGTCCCTTGGTAGCATGCAAACCCAGGCGCATTTGAGCGGAAGCAGCGACAAACTGGAATACAGCATCGGTGCATCTCACAACCGCACTGATGGTTTTTCCGCCGCTAGTGAAGAGCTCGGTAACCTGGAAGCCGATGGGTACAAAAACACGACTGTGTCGGGTCGGCTCCAATTAAAGGCCAATGAGAACCTGGACTTCAATCTTGTCATGCGCTACATCGATACAGAAGCTGACATTGACAATGAAGGCAGTCCTTACGGCGATGACCCCAATCACCTTTCCTTTTCCGAACAGGTTTTCATGAAACTTCACGGACGGCTTCGGCTATACGACAACCTTTGGGAACAGCTGTTCTCACTATCCTACTCAGATCACCAACGTGAAACGGATAACCCCATTGACGACGCTCATCCCATGGACACGAGTCGTTCCAACTACAACGGTCAGGTGCAAAAGATTGAATGGCAACACAATTTCTATATTAACCCTAACAACACGTTGACCCTTGGGCTGGAAACCGAACGAGAATCGGGCGATTCGTCCTATGAATCGGACGGGATGTGGGGTCCATACGCTTCCCTTTTTGAAGACCAGGAAAGCAAAACCGATTCGGTCTTCCTTCAGAATCAATTCAACCTGGGTTCAATTTGGAATACGACGCTGGGCGTTCGCTACGACGATCATGAGCGATTCGGTTCAGAAACCACCTATCGAGTTGGCACCAATGTATGGATCAAGGCAACGGGCACTCGAATCAAGGGCACACTTGGCACTGGCTTTAAATCCCCTACGCTCTATCAGCTACACTCGATTTATGGCAATCTGGAACTTAGGCCGGAAACCAGCACGGGGTACGATATCGGATTGAGTCAATCTGCCCTGAACCAAAAGCTCACCTTGGACCTGACCTACTTCCACAATGAACTCGAAGACATGATCGACTTCGACAGTGTTTTATATGTCTACCAGAATATTGCAGCTGCAAAGATGGAAGGATTGGAGTTGGGCCTTGCCTACCGCCACTCGAATCAACTGAACCTTCATGCTGCTTTCACGCATACTGAAACGGAAGACCAGGCTACAGGAAAAGCACTGCTGCGACGTCCAGAAGATAAAGCGAGCCTGAGCGTGATGTTTCAACCGACTGAAGATTGGAATCTTCGACTTGAAACCCTACACACCGGCGATCGAACCGATATGGATTTCGGCACTTGGCCTGCATCTGAGGTTACCCTGGATGCATTTACCGTTCTCAACCTGGCCGTTTCTCGAAAGTGGGGTAACCGGGTTGAGATGTGGGCACGTGTAGAGAACCTGTTCGATGAGACCTACGAGCAGGTCTTTGGGTATGGCACACCTGGGGCTTCCTACTACGGCGGGATTCGGTATGGTTATTAGTTTCATATTTTTCAAAGGGGTCGGGATGAACATTCCGATCCCTTTGGATACGGATTGCCTAGTGGATAAGAGCTTTGTATATGGTGGCTAGTTTGCGTGTGATAATGTCAATTGATCGTAGGTGGATGTTGTCACCCGCTTTTTATGGTGGTCGGGCCTTGAGACCCGACATGCAGTTTGGGGAGGCGTTTTGCGTTTGATTCATTCATTTGTCTTGGCCTTTGTTTTGGTGGGCTTTGGGTTCACCCTGGACCCTGCGCCAAAGCGTATCATTTCGTTGGCTCCCAGCCTGACCGAGACACTCTTCAGTCTCGGTTTAGGTGATCGTGTGGTTGGAGTGACACGTTATTGCGACTATCCAGAAGAAGCGAAGAATTGCACACAACTCGGCGGCATCCTCGATCCCAATCTTGAATTGATTTTAGCCTTAAAACCCGACCTGGTCGTTCTTTTGACGGCACATAAGGACCTTGAAACGCGCTTAAAAAAAGTCGGCCTGCGCACCCTGAGTACGCCTCACCAGAGCCTGGAAGATATTCACCGCACCATTGAGCTCGTTGGCAAAGCTTGTCATGCGCAAAAGGAAGCTGAAGCGCTGCTTGAGGATCTCGCCAATCGTCGTACAGCTATAAAGAAGCTGCGTTCAACGAATCCAACCCCGAACATTCTTGTCGTTCTTGGCCGCGATGCAGATACGAATTCTTTCGAGGGCATGTACTTAGCAGGAGGCAAGGGCTTCTATCATGAGCTCATCGAATTGGCAGGCGCCAATAACGCATGGAACGAGCCAGGCGTTTCCTTCCCAAAACTGTCCGCCGAAGGTCTTCTCAGTTTGAACCCCGATGGTATCATCGAGTTGGTCAGCCGCTTCGATACAAAACGCACAGAAGAAAAGGTACTTGAAAGCTGGCAGACGTTCGCCGCACTGGATGCCGTTCGCCAGAAGCACATCGCCATCATTGCAGGCGACCATGCCCTTCGCCCTGGTCCCCGATATATTTTATTCCTGGAGGAGTTAGCCCATGTCCTCACCAAATGGGAGAATTGAGCGCAAATGGTCACTGCAGCACTTAAGGTTCATTCCCTCTCTCTGGATCTACAAGACAAGGCCATTATTAGGAACCTTGGTGCCGAATTCGAGAAGGGTAGCTTCTGGTCAATAATTGGACCGAACGGTGCTGGGAAATCCACCCTATTGAAATGTCTTCTGAACATTCATCGAAATTGGCGCGGATCGATCGAATTATTCGGCCTACCTCTCCAAAATTATACCCAACGCGAACTCGCCAAACACGTGGCCTATGTGCCACAGCCAGGCGCCGACCAACCTTTTCCCTACACGGTACGAGAATTTGTGAGGATGGGACGCTACGCGTACAGCGGGCCATTTGGCATCACCCGGGAAGGAGAAGCGGAAGCAATCGATCTTGCATTAAAGCGTGCGGAAGTGAGCGAATTTAGTCATCGAAGACTCGATTCACTCAGCGGTGGAGAACGCCAAAAAGTATATCTAGCCGCGGCCCTGGTTCAAGGTGGCGACCTATTGCTTTTGGATGAGCCCACCGCGTTTCTTGATTATCGACACCAGAGTGAAGTTTCCGAAATCCTCCATCGCATCAATCGTGAGCAGGGCACGACCATCTTATGTGTCACCCACGACGTCAACACAGCTATGTCAATGGGTGGCCAGATTTTGGCATTAAAGGCCGGAGAGGTCTGTTGGACGGGGCCGGCAAAGGATTTGGCGTGTGAAAAGCGGCTGAAAACCATTTTCGATACCTCCTTCCGACTGATCGATGATCCTGTATCAGGCCTAAAGTTTGTATCTCCAGTAACGACATTGGAGCCCCACCATGAGTGCTAGATTCTGGGTCATCCTCATTGTTATTGGATCGCTCCTGAGCCTTTTATTGGCGCCCACAATTGGCGGCACCGATGTTCCTTTGCAAACACTTTGGAATGCCTCTTCAGATGAGACGTCCCGAATGATTTTTTGGGACATCCGCCTTCCAAGAGCGGTCCTGGCTTGGGTTGCTGGTGCGGGATTGGCGGTGGCTGGCATGGCTTTCCAGGCCATGTTTCGCAACGCACTTGCAACGCCTTTCACGTTGGGCGTTTCAAGCGGAGCCAGCATGGGCGCAACCCTGGGAATTCGTTTAGGCCTATCCTTTTCCCTGCTCGGCCTTTCGGCGACATCACTGTGCGCGATGCTCGGAGCTCTGTTGGCGATAAGTTTGGTATATGGTCTAACGCGCCTTAATCACACCTTTTCCAATGCGGCCATGTTACTCGCAGGTGTGGCCGTGAATTTCTTTTTCTCGAGCATCATTCTCCTTATTCAATATACATCGAATTATTACGACACATTTCGAATTCTGCGCTGGCTTATGGGTGGGCTCCAGCTAATTGGCTTTGATTCTACGGTCCAGGTGCTGATATTTGTGGCTATAGGTGTTTTAGTTCTGGCCTATTTCATTCATGAACTCAATTTATT
>Ga0070729_10007576_pt1 | contig 10384 bp, 6 predicted proteins | sample tdDd472_FD_66725 | JGI IMG/M metagenome (GOLD analysis project Ga0070729, IMG submission 66725) | Marine sediment microbial communities from the Atlantic coast under amendment with organic carbon and nitrate - tdDd47.2 | ecosystem: Environmental > Aquatic > Marine > Coastal > Sediment | place...
ATCGAAGCTCTCGTCGCCGAGTTGGGTGACGACTGGGCCGACCGGTTCAACCTTATCAGTCCGCTACGTCGCCTGCTTGCAGTCCATGCCGAGCCCCGAGACACCCCTGCGTCGCGCCCCGATACGCCACTCGCGCGCTCGGCCCTGCTCACCGGCACCCGGCTCGATCCTTCGCTTGCCTCGCAGCTCTCCAAGGAATTCGCGGCGGCCGACCGGGTCGACATCCTCTGTTCGTTCATCAAATGGAGCGGTATTCGCCTATTGATGGACGCACTTCGCGAACTGACCGCGATATCCCACCCAGACGGTCCGCGCCTTCGTGTGATCTCCACAAGCTACATGGGCGCGACCGACGCCAAGGCGATCGAGGCCCTCCGCGACCTGCCCAACACCGAGGTCAAGGTCTCCTACGACACTGAGCGCACGCGGCTTCACGCCAAGGCCTATCTCGTTCACCGCGCGACCGGTTTCGGAAGTGCTTACATCGGTTTGGCCAACGTATCCCGGGCCGCTCTCTCTGAAGGACTCGAATGGACGAGTAAGATCAGTCAGTACGAGCTCCCACATCTGTGGCAGAAGATCGTCGCGACCTTCGATTCGTATTGGAATGACGATGAGTTCGAGCACTTCGATGGCGAAGCGACGCCGAGGCTTCGCGAAGCGATCAGTCGGGAGCGAACACGCGGCGCAGTCGAGATGGGCGATCTGCCTATATTCGAACTCCGCCCCTATCCGTTCCAGGAAGAGATCCTTGACGCGATGGCTGCCGAGCGGGAGGTGCAAGACAAGCACCGCCATCTCGTCGTCGCCGCGACTGGTACGGGCAAGACAATGATCGCGGCGTTCGACTACAAGCGATGGGCAGGCCGCCGTAAGCCATCGCTGCTTTTCATCGCTCATCGGGAGGAAATCCTCCGCCAGGCCCTCGGCACCTACCGGGCCGTACTCCGCGATCAGAACTTTGGGGACATACTCGTTGGTGGCACGACACCCGAGCAGCACGATCATCTTTTCTGTTCAATCCAGAGCTACAACAGCAGGGGGCTGCACGAGCTCTCATCAGACAAGTTCGACTACATCGTTGTCGACGAGTTTCATCACGCCGCAGCGCCGAGCTATCGTCGTCTACTCGATACTGTACAGCCCATCGTTCTGCTCGGTTTGACCGCAACACCCGAGCGAGCTGACGGACTCGACGTACTAACCCCATTCGGCGGCGAGCCAACCGCTGAGGTTCGGTTGCCGGACGCGATCAGCCGCCGCCTCCTCTGCCCCTTCCAGTACTTCGGCGTTGCCGACAGCGTCGACCTCGACGGTTTGACCTGGCAACGCGGCGGATATCGCATCGAAGATCTTGACGCGGTCTACACCGGCAACGATGTTCGCGCTGGCCTCGTGCTCGACAAGGTCCACGAAACGCTGCTTGACCCGCTCCAAGCCCGCGGGCTGGGTTTCTGCGTCAGCGTCGCCCACGCCAACTTCATGGCTCGTTTTTTCACCGAGCATGGCATACCCGCGATCGCGCTTTCCGCCGAGACGCCCGCCGATGAGCGTCGCGCGGCCAAGGAACGCCTCATCCGCCGTGAGATCAACTTCATCTTCGTCGTCGATCTCTACAACGAGGGCGTCGACATCCCCGAGATCGACACGGTCCTGTTCCTCCGTCCGACGGAAAGCCTGACTGTCTATTTGCAGCAGCTTGGGCGCGGCCTCCGCCTGTACGACGACAAAGACTGCCTCACTGTGCTCGACTTCATCTGCGCCCAGCACCGGCAGTTCCGCTTTGCATCTAGGTTCCGAGCGCTGAGCACCGACCCAACGGGCCGCCTCGAACGCGAGATCGAGTCCGGCTTCCCGCACCTCCCCGCTGGCTGCTTCATTCGTCTGGAACGCGTCGCTCAACAGCGCGTACTGGAGAATGTGCGCCAGTCACTGACGCTACGGCGGCCGCAGATGATCGGCGACATCCGCGAACTCGGCCGTCACCTCTGTCGCGTCCCATCCATCCGCGAAACGCTTGAGTACCTTGACACCACGCTCGATGAGCTGCTCAAGCGAGGCCTTTGGAGCCGGCTACTGAGCGATGCGGGCCTAGCTGATGCACCGGCAGGCGATGACGAAAACCGCCTTGCGAAAGGCATTCGCCGTCTAGTGCATATTGACGACCCGCAGCAGCTCCGTTTTCTCCTCGCGCACCTCGACGGCCGGACACCGCAGGACCCTCTCGCAGAGCGACGCCGATCCATGTTGCACGTGACACTTTGGGGCGCTGACGGCGTCTCCTTGTCGCCCGACGAAGCCGATGCCCGCCTTCGCACTAACCCCAGTGCACTGGCCGACCTCCGTGCGGTGCTTGACTACCGCCTCCACCACACTCGCACCCGCCCGACCGACCTGCTCCCCGATCTTGCCGGCCCGCTCGCCCTGCACGCGGAATACACCCGCGACGAGGCTCTCATCGGCCTCGGCCACTGGGACTTGGATCGACGCCCGGACTTCCGCGAGGGTGTGCTCCACATCTCGGACCGCAAGATAGACGCCTTCTTTGTGACGCTGCATAAGACAGAGGAGGCGTACTCGCCGACGACAATGTACGAGGACTACGCAATCAGCGACCAGTTCTTCCATTGGCAGTCCCAGAGCACGACCGCGGCTGATTCACCCACAGGGCAGCGGTACATTCGCCACAAGGAGCAGGGCTACACGCCGCTGCTGTTCGTCCGCGAGCGAAAGTCGCTCCCCGGGGGCCTCGCCTCCCCGTACGCCTTCCTCGGCCCGGCTGACTACGTGTCCCATGAGGGCAGTCGCCCGGTGAGTATCGTTTGGCGATTGATGACGCCAATGCCAACACGGATCGTCCGGGTCGCGGTGGGATAACCGGTGAACGGAGAGTGAGGGATTGTGTCGGCCGGGCACGGCCCGTAAACTACAAATGGCTATTTGGTTCGCAAGTGCTTGCAGGGGGCTTCTTACGTGGATCGCTCCCGTATCATTTGGTGCGATTCGAACCGCTTTGGATTGATGAATCTAGTTCAGTTCTATAGGCCAACACACTGTCCTGCACTTGGAAGTCGACTGAGTCTACTTCATGCATCAGTACAGTCATCTGCGAGCACGACTCAAAGCAATCGTTTCGCGTAGTTCTTGACAGAACTCGTGAACTACGCCCTCAAGCCAATCACAGAATGCCAATGTCCATGACGATTCCGGTGGGCCTGGCGGACCCGGCTCGAATCGGAAGGGCATTTGATTACTCTCGCGCACAGTAGCCGCCCGATCGATCGCCCGAGACATACACCTACTGGTCTCGGCTTCGAGGCCACATGTCTTGGCACTCTTGAGATACAGCCGGGCCTCGTCCCAACGCCCAAGGCTGAAGCTGGCCTTGCAAGCGACGATTGCGTATTCAAGGCGGCTTGGTTCAAGTCGTGCAGCTTCTGCAAACGCATTCAGTGCTTCGTCCGCCTGCCCAGCTCGATACTCCTTTAGTCCACTATTAAAGAGAGCCGCCGCAAGCACGGCGTCCGGTGAATCAATGGTTGCTTGGGTCATGTTCTCACCTCCTTGCGGGAGTCATCATCACATTCAAATAGGTCCACAAACGGCTGCAACCTGCGATACAAGTCTGGTTGAACATCGATCGCTTTCTTGAACCACTCGATGGCCTCGGCTCTTCGCCCGCGGTCCATCGCGATTCGGAACCCGATCTCGACCGGCTTTCGGCCGTCGCCCTGGTCCCAGTCTTCGCCCGCCTCTTGACGCGAACGTAGACACGACTCAATCACTGCGGCGGCATCCCCAGCGTTGCGGAACCGATTGTCGAGCGAGGTGTTCAGCATGCCTTTCATAAGGTAATCGATGTCTGGCCCCAGAGACGGATCATTGACAGATGGCGAGGTCTGAAGATCCGCATGCATCTCACCGAGCATGGATCGCACTTCGGAGTCGTTTGAGCACCCTCGCAACTCGCTCTTTCGGAACGGCAAGACGCCAGTCAACAGCTCATGAAGCACCAAGCCCAGCGAAAACACATCACTTCCCGGTGTCTCGAATCCGCGAAGACTTTCGGGAGCCGTGTAAAGCAAAGTCCCAGCTGAAGCGACACAATCGGTAAACCGATCGACAGCCTTCGCGAGTCCGAAATCCGCCACTCGCGCCGTCAGCCTCGAATCTGCCCTCTCAATGAGTATGTTTGACGGTTTGATATCGCGATGCACGATTGCATCCTCAAGCTGGTGGGCATGCTCCAACGCGCTCGCGATCTGGAGTCCGAGATCGAGCGCCGCAACCGGACGCAGCCCGAAAGCACTGGCGTCGATCATGTCGGCGAGAGTTCCGGACTCGACATACTCCATTGTGATGTACGGGTTGTCACACTCGCTCAGGCCGACTCGATTTGCATCGAACACCCTCACAATACCTGGGTGCGTCATTCGACTGAGGACGAATGCCTCTCGGAACGCCTCGTGGCCTGCATCTTCGTCATACGCATCGACAAGGAGCTTCAAGGCCTGCATGCCGAGATACCTATGACGCACTAAATAGACATCAGCGAATCGACCGGAGCCCAGATATCGATCAATCGTGTAGGTCTCACGAATCTTCGTGCCCACCTGGAGAGTTATCCTCGGCTCTTGCATGCCCGGCAAGCTCCTCACATGACATCCGAGCGAATAGCAGTTCCCTGAGCTTCTGCTGCCACACCGGACGGCAACTCCTGCAAGAGCTCGCGACACACACTTTCCAATGACTCAGCGTCACCTCGTCTCATCGCGCCCGCGCCCTCGGCCATCAACTCGCGAGCCTTGACCTGATCCGGAAAATCGCTGATTCGTTCGGCACAGAACTGCAGCATGCCAGCCCAAAAACGCGGGTCGCGTTGCAGTCCCGTCATTCGAATCTGATGGAGCATCGTGATCGAGGCCTCAAGCATCTTCGGGTCGTGCGCTTCCACTGCCCGCTTGCCTTCAACGATGACGGTGTCAAGGGCCTCATTCAGGTCGGCCTGACCGAGTTCGGCGAGCAGTTCTTTGACCTCGACAGATTCTCTCTCGAACTCTGCGAGTTTCGCGGGCCAATCGACGAGCGTGTCGAGCCGATCAACTTCCGTCGCGAGCGCCACGAGTTCATTCCTCGCTTTTCCAGCCGCAACATCATCCCCTGCTTCCCAAGCATCGATCAGCCGGTCAATCTGCCCCTCTCGCGCAGTAACTTCGAGTTGCTGCACTTCATCGAGAACCTCACCAGTGTCAACTTGCTTGGCCTTCTCCGTGACCGAAGTGACCTTCGCGCGTGCCGCCACGAGCCTCTGGCGCATGACTTCAGGAGGCTCGTGCTCCAAGACTGTCTTCCTGCCAAGGTCCTCCGGCTCGAACTCTTCGTCGAGTCTCTCGATGTACACACGCGGATGCGGTACACCGGCTTCATCGATACGGATGCTCACCTCAACCTTCGAGCCCTTTGGCAGGTCGCGTCGAATCTGAGCCCCTTGGATGTGGATCGTGGTCCCCACCCGGTTGTGATCAGCTTGTGTTGCATCACCAGACAAGAAAAGAATCACCAGCGACTCGGCACTCCCTGCCTTCAGATCCCGGCTCGTTCGGAAATCATGGTGGACCTCCGTCGGGAGAGTCGTACCGGCAGGCACCAGCATCTTCGCAGAGCCGTCAGCCAATGCAACTTGGCAACCAGACGGAAGCGTAGCCTTTCCGACACTCAGCCCATGAGTAATCGCAAAATCCGACGGGTTGACTGGGATCTGCTCGCCATCGGGGCCACGCAGCTCTAATCGGAATGAGGACTGACCGGAGTCGCGGACTTGAACATTTGTGAAGAACATGCCTGTGGCATCGAGCGCGAGATTACCGCTCGTGAACCCGTTGTCATCGCGTGTGATAGTCAGTCGACAGTCAGTCGCGGCTAGGCCATCTGGAGTGGACACGCGTCCACCAACGAGCGGCGTGGCTTGCTTTGTGATTCGCTCAAACTCAAGGTTCACGCTTGCCTGCCCAGAGATCACGGGCGCAGCACCGCCGCCATCTGCTTCGGGCATGACCTGTGTTGATGCGAATACCGCAGCCCCTCTGGCAACAACGGTCATCGGATCGAGCTCAAACGACACCGAGATCCCGAGCGTCCCGACCTGCTCACGAACCAACGGAACGAAAGTGGTTCCGCCGACCAGGACAATCTTTTCAACGTCACCAGTGCCGTATCCGGACGCACGCACAAGCTCCCTCGTAATCTGGATGGATTTCGAGACGCTGTCCCGGATGAGATGCTCGAACTCCTCTCGCGAAACACTCAGATCAAGCTCCACCGGCGCACCGGTGTCGTCTTCGAAGACGTCTCCGGCCTCTCGGTACAGCTCGCTGCGATCAGATCGGCTCAACTCAATCTTGATGTCCTCTGCGATCGCCTTCAGCCGGCGCAGGCGACCAATTGATTGCCGGTCGTCTGCGGAGTGTCGTTTGAGAGAACCTATATCAAATTTCCGAGCTATCTCGGGCAGCAGGATGTGATCAACAATCGCCCAGTCAAAGTCCGCGCCTCCGAGATAGTTGTCTCCTGCATGTCGAACAACAGTCAATGCTCCGTCGCGGATCGAGATCAGCGATGTATCAAAGGTACCGCCGCCGAAATCGTACACGAGCCACAGGGCCTTCTCGGATGCCGGACTCATGCCGTAGGCGACCGCGGCAGCGACTGGCTCCTGAAGCAGTTGCGAGTGATCAAAACCCGCGAGGCGTGCAGCTCGTGCGGTAGCCTCATTCTGCGGAAGCTCAAACATGGCTGGGACTGTGACGACCGCACCTCGTGGTACTGAGCCGAATCGCTCCTCCGCCGCTCTCCGGAGGTCCTGCAAAACGATCGACGAGAGCTCTTCCGGCGATTTCGAGACATCACAGTTTGCAAAGCGAAGCTGGACATCTTGGCCCATCTTTCGCTTGAACTCGGCGTGGACATCCGGGCCACGTCGCGGATCGCCATAGCTCGCCCGAGCCTGCTGCCCGACCTTCTCAGTTCCCCTTTGGTCATAGGCAACCATCGACGGCGTGATCTCAGCATTGCGATTCTTGACGATCTCAATGTTCCCGCCGCGTGAAATGGCAACGACAGAGTTTGTTGTTCCCAAATCGATACCCAAGTCGATGGTTGTCATGTCTGCGTCTCCTCGTCCTCTTTGTATTTGGTGGACCGACCCGCGTTGTCAGGGTCTGCTACAACAACTTCGCCTTTGCAAAGCAGGTCATCGCCTTTGCGAATGACGGGGCGAATTGTCTGTTTGACCCACGGACCATGGATGCCGCCCGGAGGTGGACTATCTGGTTCTTCCCAAGCGATCACATCGACTTCAAGCCAACCATCTGTGAATGCCCGATCCGTAGGATCGTCAATCGTGATCCCGAGGCCGGCGAGCGCATCTGTCAATCGTTTGTGCGAGTCTTGTAGTTGACGCTTGAGTCGTACTTCCGAATCTGCCATACCGTCTACTCGCCGACCGAGTCTCCAAGTATGAAGAGCAAACGCCTCCAACTCCGTAGCGTCGGAGGTTCCATAGGACTCAGAGTCTCCTCGCATTTGAGATGCGAGCATTGCCAACGCGGTGCTGGGTATCTCCATCGGCGACTCGGTGATACGCATACATCTCGGAACTAGCCTGTGCGATATTCCCTCGCTGGAGTTACTCATGACACCATCCCTCGTGTCGCTGCAACTCCAAGGAGTGCGATACCGACTACTATGAACACCAAACAACCGGTTCCATGGCGTGCCGCGACCCGCGTTTCGACATCGCGAATCTGCCTCAAGTACTGATCGAGTGTGGCACACACCTCGGGGTCACGTGCGTACCGCCGTGCCTCTTCAAGCTTTCGTCGCACCGAAGAGGCATCGCCTCTACGTTGCACGAGCTCCATCGCTTCGGTGAAAAGGTTGACAACGTGATGATTCGTGACTCTGTCGATAAGTGTGTCTAGCAGCTTCTTTGACTCTGCAGACTCTACTTTGGACTTCAAGGAATTGAGCTTCTCGATCGCTTGTGGGGCTGATGATCCGGCCGCAAGAGCCATAATCTCTTCAAGCTCTGGCTTGAGCACAGCCTGATCCGAGAGTTGGCTGAGTGAGTTTTCAAGCTTTCCCTTGAGCGATATCGCATCCGCATAGCGATTCGCTAGACGTGTCGCCTCTTGGGCGAGTTCAGCATCGTCCGCCAAGTTCCAAGCATTGAGCCCTAGCTGTTCGAGAAAACGTGAGGCGTGGTCACGAGCATGCTCTTCAGCCAATCCCGGCAGGTCGCCGAGTTCAAGCATCTCCTCAAGATCAGGTGCGACATGATCCTTGAACGCGACAAGTAGGCCGTGCAGTTCTCCACGAGCCGACTCCGTATCAGACGGTGAGCTCTCTTGAGACTTCAACAGCTCTAAGCGGCGTGAATCCAACTGATTGATTTCTGACTCAACTCGACGAGCCAGCGGTCGATACACAGTCTCAAGCACACCGTCGATAAAGTCTGCATCGAATGGAGCGGACCGAATCAACTCTACAAGTGCGACCGCGTCATTCACTCGCCGCTCTTCCAATGCACGCGATGCAAGAGCCGCGGGTTCCGCGAGCAGTCGCCGTGGGACGCCCGAAAGTTCTGCTGACACGAATGTCTGTGTCAGCCGGCTGTCCTCAAGCCCCCGGGCCCGTTCGCGTTGTCGCTGGAGAAAATCCTCCGACGCGAGACACAAAGCCCAGCGTTGGAAGCCTTCCCGCCAACAATCAGCCGCCGCACCAAGATCGCGCAGCGTGGCGAGCCGATGTGCATCCGCACAGAGTAGCACAGCGATGTTGTGATTCCGTGTCGCCACCGAGTCTGCAGTGGCAATGCACTCATATGCATCGCCGGCCAGCACCGTTCGGTCGAATGCCAGCGACCGCATGCCGGTCGTGCTTCCCCAGGAGTCGAGCTCCTGTTGATTGAGTGTGACCCAGTGCAATGCGGCATGGAAACGAGCAACAGGATCTTTCAGACGCTCATGTGCATCTTCGATCGCACGTATCTGATCCGCTGTGTCCGGGGAGGACGCGCCCAGCCGACGCTCCATCAGTGCTCGCTGGGCAGCTTGCTGAATCTCGACCCCGGTCGCATCCACAGAGAGTCCGAGCACACAGAATGGGTTGGCATACCCCTCAGTTCCTGCTTGGACCCGGATTAGGTATCGGTTGTCGGCCATTTCGGAGTCCCATCACTGTTTCACTGAATTCAGTCCATCGATAAGATGGGCAGCTCATAGCTAAGTGTACACTATATGATAGTACAATTGAGTAGCGATTTTTCGATCTATTCCATCATGTGTGATACAGATGCAGCCCACAAACACCTACACGTCGGCAAGACGGGAAGAACGAGTTGTAGTCGAAACGATCGCACACCGAATGGGTGTATATCCACATCTGGGTGGTGTGCCTCGATCCACGGTTTTGCTGTAGCGAGATGGTTGGGTTGCAAATCTCAAGCGGAGAAAAGGCTATGATTTACAGATGCCTTGTAGGAGGGCACAGATCGCGACTAATTGTTTCAAAGCACATTACAGCCAGCGAATCTGTGTATCACAGTTCGGCACAATAATGAATTGTTCCGGTTTTAAGCCTCGGAATTAGGGCATTAGGCCGTAACAGTCCGTTTCCTACAGCGAGTTCAATGGCAGCCAACATAGCGACGATGCAATTCCTTCATCCAACAAGTCGTCAGGCAAGTGCTCATCAAACTTCCGCCTGTTTTTCGGTTGCACTTGCTTCGCAAGAGTAAGAAGGTCTGGTTCCATAATCGACCATTTTCTGATGATCGAATCGAGATCAAGGGACGAGCAATTGCATACGAGACCGACGACTTCGTTCTTGGCGTCAACTCCAACCGTCGCGAGGAATGCTTCGTACGTCGATGTCTGAACTGATCCGGTCCACGTCAGCCACATCGTGGTCGTGCTGTTGATCGGGAACCAACGCCGTTCTGTGAGCTGATGCTCTCGAGCATGAGCTCTTGCGTTATCGATCGCGCGTGCCGCTGCCGCATCAAGGTAATTGAATGGCGTTTCATCTGCCAGGATCATTCGCATTCTGTCGATTACCTTGTGATGGACCGCTCCCCCAGCGCTAACAAAACTAGGTCGTTTCCGTCGCTTCGCCGGCTTGACATGGATCTCCTGTCGCTCTGGGTCCACATCTTGGACCTGCCACCGCCTCGCCGCAAACACGATGTGGTCACCCGTCTTGGGAAGCGTATCAAGCGGCAAAGCGCCTAGCAGTCGGTTCCCCGCGAGGACGGTGTACTCGGTTCGGCTAGCGAACGCAGCATAGAAGTCTTTTCTGGCGCGGAGCTTCTCGCCGAGTAGTCCGA
>Ga0070729_10007577_pt1 | contig 10381 bp, 7 predicted proteins | sample tdDd472_FD_66725 | JGI IMG/M metagenome (GOLD analysis project Ga0070729, IMG submission 66725) | Marine sediment microbial communities from the Atlantic coast under amendment with organic carbon and nitrate - tdDd47.2 | ecosystem: Environmental > Aquatic > Marine > Coastal > Sediment | place...
CGTGAGCATGACGTCCTCGGGGTCCGCCGCGAGCAACGCCTCGTAGGGCGAGGCTGCGTCCCCCGGGATCACTGCCAGGTCAGCCCGCAGTCCCGGCGCCACGGTGCCCCGCATATCCTCCATGCCCAGGGCCAGGGCGGCGTTGCAGGTGACCATCTCGGCCAGCAGCTGCGGCGTGAGGATGCCTCCCCATTCGGCGTCGGCCCAATCCCGGGCAAACTTCATCTCGGCCATGACGTCGTTGGTGCCGCTCTCGGTCCAGTCCGGGGCCAGGGCCACATTGACGCCCGCTGCCAGGGCACCGGGCACATCGGTTGTCGAGCCGTAGAGTCTCACATTGGACTGGGGGGACCAGATCAGGTGGGCACCGACTGCAGCCATGGCCGCCCATTCTGGAGCCTGCAACGCCGTACCGTGAACAACGGTAGTGCGTTCATCGAGCATGCCCCAGTTCTGCCAGGACGCGAACTCGTCCAGGGCGACCTGGTTCGTCCCCTCGGCCAGGTGCACGACGAAACGTCGCCAGTTTTCATTTGCACGCGATTGCCACTGGCTCAGGGAGTCCCACAGCGGGAATGTGCTGGCATAGATCCGGGGCGGAAAATGGTGCGCATTGTTGATGCCGATGCCCTGATGCGCAAACGGTGCGTAGTTGCTGGAATAGGTATTGGCCCCCTGGATGGTCGTCGTGCCGCTGCACATGGCCCGTACTTCAGCCAGCTTGTAGATGTTCAGGTACTGCCAGTCGGGATCGGGGTTGGCCTCGATCGCATCGAGCTGGGCGTTGAACTCGTCGTAGATGGGGTCGTTGCGCCATTCGTTGCGGTGCTCGTAGAGCTGACCGAAGGGGATGGGCCCCAGTACGTTGTACTGCGGATGATTGTGGGAATCGATGAGACCGGGGAAGATCAGCCCACCAGTAGCAATTGTTGGCAAGGCGTCCGGCGGCATGTCGTGAATGGCCACGATCTGGTCGCCCAGGATCTCGATCCAGCGGCCGGTCAACACGTCCCGATTCTCGTTCATGGTGACGATGTCTCCGCCCAGCACGTAGTGGAGAATCACGTCACCGGCGATATCGTTGGTGAAGCGGGGTTCGAGCTTGAAGGCGCCGAAGGAGTAGAAAACCGTACCGGTCACCGAGGCCAGTTCATCGTCTAGCTGGGGGAAGTAGAGGTAGTCGTTGAGGTCGTTGCAGACCAGCACTCCGTCCACTGTCCATTCGCCGTAGTCGAGCAGGGCCGTCACGGTCGGACTCTCCACGGTCACAAGAACTGATTCGTACTGTTCTTGGCTGACCTCGCTCGAGACCACATACAGCGGCGTGACCGGATTCCCGTGGGACAGGATGTCGAACGCCGAGACGTTGATGATCTCGGTCATCCCGTTGTATTCCTGCACCGTACCGGTCACCTGGACCTCGTCGCCAACTGCCGGAGCGGTGACGAAGTTGTAGACAAAGATCGCCTGCCACGGTCCGGTTCCCTCGTACACTACGAAGCCGTCGTAATGGACGGCCGTGACCACGCCACCGGTGGTGACCACCTGGCCCAGGTACGGCGAATCGCCGGACGGGTCGGTGGTGTACTGGATGTCGTAGATGGGAGTGTCGGCGAAGGCGGCGGATGCCAGGCAGATGAGCAGAACCAGGGCGAAGTGGAATCGGAACATGTCAGGCCCTCCTTACTGAGTTTGCCCAGATACTAGCAGATTCGGGTTAAACGATGGTGCAGAATCGATAAACCCCCTTCCATGGCCAATCCCGAAAAACCTATGTAACCGAATGCTTCCTGCTGCATATTCCCAATCGGAGGCCCAAATGAGTCATGAGATCGAACAGCTCTATCGCCAGTACGCCTCGGCCGTGTTCCGATTCGCCTGGGGGCTATGCGGCGATCACAGTACCGCCGAGGACATCGTCTCGGAGACGTTCGTACGGGTGATGACCCGGGCGCCCAGGATCAGGACCCGGACCGCGCTGGCCTACCTGCTGGCCATCGCCCGCAATACCTATCTCATGGGACGGCGCCGGACGACGCGAGAAGTTCCGCTACCCGAGGGGTTGCTTGCACCTGATCACGATCCCGTTCTCGAGATAGACAACCGAGCCCGTATTGCAGCGACGGTCTTGGCTTTGGCCGATGTGCCCGAGGGTGAACGAGCGGCCCTGTTGCTGCGCATCGACCACGAACTGTCCTATGAGGAAGTGGCCGCTGCCCTGGATATCTCGGTGTCTGCCGCCAAGGTCCGGGTGCACCGTGCCCGTCGCCGCCTGACCGCTGCGTTGGATGCACAAGGGAGAGAATCATGAAACTGGAAGTGACCCGCGACGTGGTGGGCGATCTGTGGCCCCTGTGCGAGTCTGGAGATGCGAGCGCCGACAGTCGCGCACTGGTCGAAGCCTACCTGGGCGAGGACCGGGCCTTTGCCTCACAACTGAAGGAGAGCGAGATGTTGAACCGAGCGATGCCCGAGATCCATCTGTCCCCCAATGCCGAACTCCGCCTGCTGCGGGACGCCCAGGACCGGGCACGTCTGAAGCTGATGATCATCGGTGGCGCCATCGGATTGGGCGGTTTCGTCATTCTGGCCCTGGTGGCCGGAGCCATGTTGCTGATGGTCCGCGGCTAGTGCTGAATCCCGGCCCTACCGGTACAACGCCTTCACCTGGCTCCAGGACAGATGCTCCGTACCCACCGGCGCATCGGCATTGATGTTGGCCGTGTGACCGGTCATGTCCATGGGACCATCGGGACCGGAGGTCAGCTGTGCGAAACCGTTTGCCATGCCGTCTGCCGTGAAGGCGTCGCCCCAGGCCCACAACTCTGTCCGCTCGGTGGCAACGACGTTCAGCGCCAGCTCCGCCACCACGGTTCGCCCGGTCAGCGGCAATGGTTCCACCAGGATGACGTCCAGATCGATGGGTTGGGGGCCGAGCTCCACAGAAGCCGGTATGGCTTCACCTCGCATGGTCAACGTTGCCAGGGATAGATTCTCGAAGGGCCGTGCGTCGAGCCCCCAGCAGCTCCAGGAGTTCAAAAACTCATGATAGTGCAGGCCGTTGTCGGAGTAGACCAGGGGGCCGGCGATGAGGTAGGCGGTCACTTCGCCGGTTCCGTACCAGGAACGCTCAGTGGCGTTCTCGTCAAAGTAGAACACCAGGGCGTTGAGTTGCTCGACCGTCTGGGCCCGGGGAGATTGGGCGGCCAGCAAGACCAGGCAGACCAGCAACAAAGCAATACGACGGTACACAACAAACTCCTTGGCTAAATACTCGTTCTGCGAATGTTGCAATGATACCACAAGCAACATTTCTGAAGCAATCAGCCTGTTGAGAAGGTACTTGCAATTTGATTCCTGTGCGCCTGCGCTCGGTATTGTGGACGCCGACGGATGGCTAAACCCACAAGGTCGCGGTATATTGGATAAAGGACAAATTTGACCTGCAATATCTATATCCCGGAATAGAGCATGCAGAGTCGGGGCGGGTTGCTCCAGACCATCGCCCCCGCTGGAGTTGTGATGGCCGGGTGCGGTCGGTTCGCGCAGGGTCCGCGCCATGCGATCTTTGTTGCGCGCTCTTTCCGTGGGGGATGAAGAGCGCGTCGAGACCATGCGGGGGTTCGGCTACCGGTGGCGGGCCGGTCGATCGATCCCGCCGATTCGCATTGTCTTTTCATGGGAATCTCGTGCCGCGATTCCCGAACGGGATAGTTTGTCACGGTCACCAATCACCTGGATGAGGGAGTTCGCAATGTTGAACAACGCAAAAGTTATCAAGTTGTTGATAGTTACGATTGTCATTCTACCGACCCTGGTGGTCGCCGGCAGCAAGGAGGCGCCGTCGACCGAAGCCCAGATGAGTTCGCTGGAAGGCATGTGCGAGGCCTCGGCTGAAGCCCGCACCGGACGCCACGCCGCGACCCCCCTGTACGAACGGCTGGGCGGCTACGACCGCATCCTGGAGCTGACCACCGAGATCGTGCGTTTGCACGGCGAGAACGAACAGATCGTACGCACGCTGGAATACGTCGATCGAGATGCCCTGGCGAAACACGTTGCCGACTTTGTGGCTGCGGGCACCGGTGGCTCGGAGAAGTACACGGGGCGCGACATGCCGTCGTCTCATGCCCACCTCGAGCTGACCGACGCCGATTTTCTGGCCGCCGGCAGCGATGTAGTCAAGGCGATGCAGAACCTGAAATACGGCCAGGAAGAGATCGATGAAATAGTCTGTATTCTGGTTTCCCTCAAGGACCAGGTCGTATTCAAGTAGCGCTTACCCGCAATCGTGGTGGCTGCTGCTCAGCGCAGCAGCACCATCGATCGCGTATCGACTCGACCGCCGGCATCCAGTCGCAGACTGTATACGCCCGAGGGCACGTCGCGACCCAGCTGGTCGTGTCCAAACCAGCTCGCTTCGTGCTGGCCGGCGCCGAGTCGCTCATCAACCAGTACCGCCACGCGGTGTCCCGCCGCATCGTACACACTCAGCTGCACGCGCTGCTCTTGATCCAGCACGAACGGCAACCGGACCACGGGGTTGAAGGGGTTCGGGTACGGCGTCTGTAGATGGGCGCCCGCCGCCGGTAGAGGGTCATCCGGAGCCGCAGAGCCCTCCTCGCATTGCAACCAGCTGACGTTCAGGCCCGCATACCTGTCGCCGATCAACGCATAGTCCCCTGTGACGGCGATCCGGTAGGCTGAACCGGCAGTCTCCACCTGTCCCACCATTTCGAGTTGATCCGGATCGGTGATGTCCACCACCACCGCACCCCCCAGGTCGGCACTGACATAGGCGAAGGATCCGTGAAGCACGATGTCCGTCGGAGCCGCGTCCATGTATGAGGTGAGCTCGGTCAAACTCATCGAGCTTCGCACCGACGGCGTCGTGGGATCCGAGATGTCGATGGCGCGGAGCACTCCGCCCATCCAGAAATTGGCATTGGCTTCCAGGACATAGACCAGCGAATCCCTCGTTGCTAAGCCGACGATTCTTTGACTCGAGTAGTGAGTCCCGACAAGCTGGGGATTGTCGGGATCGGTGACATCATGAATATCCATGCCGGTGACATGTCCTGTCAGCACCAGGTCGCCCGACCAGGCGACGCTGAAGACTGGATCCTGCGGGTTCCAGCCACCCTGGGCAATCGGGTCACCGGGATCCGAGACGTCAAAAAGCTCTACCTCCTGGTATCCACCCAGGCAGAGTCGATCTCCCGCGGGGTCAAGTCCGGCGGCGTAGATGCTGGAGATTGGTCGCTCTGCGATGATTAACGGAGCGGTTGGGTCCTCCAGGTCGGCAACCATCAGGTCGGTGGAAACCACGAAGGCAAAACCGTCGCTCATCGCGATATCCCGGGCGTAGAATGGCAGGCTGGAAAGCAGCTGCGGCGCCGAGGGATCGGCCAGGGTATAGAACTCCGTCTCTCCCCGCGACAAGGCGACGAGATCACCCTGGGCTGCGAGGCTCCGCAAAGGGAGCGGCGCTTCATAGGAACCCAGCAGCAGCGGTGATTCGACGTCGCTGACATCATGAATCGTCAGGCCCTCCCCGTTGCATATGAATGCCGTGGATCCGGCTACGGCCGCTCCATAGGCCACTCCCGGGCTGCCGAGCTCGCTCACGGGCTGAGGTGCGCCGGGGTTGCTGATGTCGTAGATTCGGACGCCTCCGGAGCAGAGATAGAGCCAGGGGCCGTCGATGGCGACGCCGTAACTCATGTAGCCGGATTCGATGGACGCCACCTCGCTTGGAGCCAGAGGATCCGAAACGTCACAGATCACGGCACCGCCAGTGAACTGGTAGGGTGGGTCCTCGGCCCAGGCCACCGCGACCACATCGCCGGCGACGCTCAAACCATAGGGAAGTCCCGGCAGCGGCACGTTCCCCTGAAGCACCGGAGTTGTGGGGTCCGTCAGGTCGCAGACGACGAGCCCCATGGCGCCGATAGCCGCCACCACGTATGCCTTGTCCCCTTGTACGACGACATCCATCGCCGCAATATTGGACGACGCCTGCCCCGCCAGGAACGGTGTCGCGGGATCGGACACATCCACGACGTGGAGCGTGCCTCCGAAGTGGGCGGCCACGTAGACCAGGTCGCCGGCCACGTCCAGTCCCCAGCTCAGGCCGGGCAGCGACAGGGTCGCCAGCAATCGCGGATCGACTGGGTTGCTGATGTCCACGACGACCAGGCCCTCGTGGTAGTCGGCCAGAAAGGCCAGCTCGCCCTGCACAGCCACGTCGTAGCAGGTACCGGCGGTATTCAGGCTTCCGACCAAAGCTGGCTGCGTGGGGTCCGCCACGTTGAAGACCTTCAGGCCCACCCAGTCGGCGACGTAGAGGTGATTGCCCGCCGGCACGCAGCGAAAGGACCGTCCGAAGCCGTTTTCCTCGTACACAAGTGGGTAGGCGTCCGGGTACGTGTCTTCCATGTGGACGCATGGGTAAGCCTGGGCAGCCATGGGCAGCGCCGTAAACAGAGCGATTATCAGGATCGAACGCCACAAGCGAAGGCCGGCAGCGGGGCGACAAGCGGGCGACATATCTTCCCTCCGGTATTCAGCTTCAAACGAAATTCATACATCAATAATGATAGCATATATCAGGGAGGAGATAGGAAAATAAGGTCCTCAAGACCGGTCCATTGCGAAGATAATCTATGATCGACGCGGAACAGTGAAGCGCGCGATATCAACGAAACAGACTCTTGACGCTGCCCAGGTTCCGGTGTGCCACGGGGGTCAGACAATCACCGCACCCGGCTCCGAATGCGCCGAGCTGGAACTCACCCTCGAGGCACGGCGAGTCACTGCAAACGGTGTAATCTCCGCCTTCGGGATCACAGAACCCGGGGTCGGCCTCGATAAGCTCTCCCTCATCGCTGCAGATCGATACTGCAGGTTCCGTGTGTCCCCAGACCAGGTTCCGGCCGAGCAACGGGTCTGCCGGCGGAATCGTTTCAAACCCCGCACAGGATATGGGTTGGTCCGAGCCGCTGATGACATTGTACTCGACGACGGGAGAGCCCTGCATCAAGCGCAGGGCCGTGCCCACGGGGCTGTCGTTGTCCACAAATGTATTGAAACGGATGATCGGGGAACTGTCCACCGACAGGATGGCGCCCCCGAGCTCGGAAGCCGAATTCTCGTGGAACAGATTGTACTCGCAGACCGACGGCGCGAATCCCTCGCTGTAAATCGAGCCACAGTGGTAGAACTCCAGGCCGCCTCCATAGCAGGCCTGGTTGCCTCCGAAATTGCAGCCGATGATGTCGGCGCGGGAATCCCAGACGATGAGGCCACCGGAGGCATCCCAGCCGATATTGTTCTCAAACAGGCAGTTCTGGAACAGGACATCCGATCCGAGCACCAGGATCGCGCCGCCGCCTACTTCGACGCAACCGCCCGAGCCGTGATTGTCCCTGATGACGCAATCCACAACCTCGGCCCGGCTGCCCTGGAAACGCAAGCCGCCAAACAGCCCTGCTTCGCGAATCTCGAGATTCTCGATACGGACCGGATCCGTGCAATCCCACAGCCCGATGCCGATGGTGTCTCCGCGCACGACCGCCGCCGCAGCCGGTCCGCTGCCGATGATGCTGATCCCTCCCCGGTCCAGCAACCGGATTTCACCGGCGTACTCGCCAGGCGCCACCAGAATCGTGTCGCCACTTGCGGCGGCATCGATGGCCGGCTGGATCTGCAGGAAGTCCCCGCCACCGGCTATGTCCACGCTGACGGTCGCAGCAAGACCCGAGTTCGCGGATAGAATGGCGCCCAGAACGAGGACGATCGTAGGCTTGAACGGGTGGCTCACGGTATCTCGATTTCCTGCCCCGGATTTGATTTCATATGCTTATGGTAGGAGATTCTGGCACCAAAATCAATGGACCTGGTCGTGCCGAAGATGGCTCCTCCAAGACCCCGAGTAGATCCTCGCCTACTGCCGCCAACCCGAGCGAGACCAAGGGATATCACAGCAACTGTGTCAGTGGTCCCTCCCAAAGTATCCTCGCCTACAAGTCCACGTTATGGCCCGGAGCGCGCTCTTGGGGCCTTTGTCCGTTGCTTTCCGATTCGAATGAGCTATTTTGAACGATCACCTACCATCGAAACTTTCGCGAAAGGGTTCCCATGATCGAAGCAGGCAAGACCGTCAAGGTCCATTACAAGGGTACGCTGGACGACGGCACGGTTTTCGACAGTTCCGAAGGCCGCGATCCCATCGAATTCGAGATCGGTTCGGGGAACGTCATTCCCGGTTTCGAGGCAGCGGTTGCCGCCATGGAAATCGAAGAGACCAAGAGCGTTTCCATTCCCTGCGAAGAGGCCTACGGGGAAACCAACGAAGAAATGGTGGGGCAGATCCCCCGCTCGAATCTGCCCGAGGAGATCGAGCCCGAGGTCGGCATGGTGCTGACGATGCAATCGCCCGAGGGCGATATGCCCGTGCGCATCGTGGAGATGGACGACGAGACCCTGACTCTCGACGCGAACCATCCGCTGGCCGGCGAGAATCTGACCTTCGAATTGACGCTGGTCGAGATCAGCGAGTAGATCCTGCCGATTGCTGAAGAACTCCGGTCCGAGCGCGCCGATGGTCGCGATCAGGCCGGAGTTCAATCGTTACTCAGTTCTTCTTCGATCCAGGTGGATAACTTCGACGCGGCTTCTACAGGGCGTCGATGATCCCGTTGAAAGTAGCGCTCGGCCTCATCGCCCTGGCGCACATCGTTTCATCGGGATGGAAGTAGCCGCCGATTGCCACGGCCTCGCCCTGACAGCCAATCATCTCCGAGAGAACGGCCTCCTCGGCCGACACCAGTTCTTGGGCCACCTCGGCGAATCGCGCTTTCAACTCGGCATCCTTGTTCTGATCCGCCAGGGCCTGCGCCCAGTAGAGGGCCAGGTAGAAGGTGCTGCCCCGATTGTCGATCTCGTTGACCTTGCGTGAAGGGTACCGGGCATTCTCCAGATATGAACCGATGGCGGCATCCAGGGTCTCGGCCAGCAGCGCAGCCTTGGGATTGCTCGTGTTGGCGGCGATCATCTCCAAAGACGGCACCAGGGCACAGTACTCGCCCAGGGAATCCCAGCGCAGGTGTCCTTCCTTGAGGAACTGCTGTACGTGCTTGGGGGCCGAGCCCCCGGCGCCGGTCTCGAACAGCCCACCGCCGTTGAGCAGCGGCACGATGGACAGCATGCGGGCGCTGGTGCCCAGCTCCAGAATGGGGAAGAGGTCGGTCAGGTAGTCACGCAGGACGTTGCCGGTCACGGCGATGGTGTCCTCACCCCGGCGGATTCGCTCGAGGGAGAATTTCATGGCATCGACGGGCTTCATGATGCGGATCTCCAGCCCGGCGGTATCGTGCTCCGGCAGATACGCCTTCACCTTGGCGATGATCTGGGCGTCGTGGCCGCGGTTCTCGTCCAGCCAGAAGATCGCCGGTGAGCCGGAGGCCTTGGCCCGGGTCACGGCCAGCTTCACCCAGTCCCGGATGGGCTCGTCCTTGGCCTGGCACATGCGGAAGATGTCACCCGACTCCACCGCCTGTTCCAGCAGGGTCACGCCGTTGATGTCGATGACGCGGACCGTGCCGTTGCCCGGAGCGGTGAAGGTCTTGTCGTGGGAGCCGTACTCCTCGGCCTTCTGGGCCATCAGGCCCACGTTCGAGACGCTGCCCATGGTAGAGGGGTCGAACTGGCCGTGCTGCTGGCAGTCGGCGATGATGGCCTGGTACATGGTGGCGTAGCAACGGTCGGGTACCATGGCGATGGTGTCCTGCAAGGCGTCGTCGTTGTTCCACATGCGGCCGCCGTCGCGAACCACGTTGGGCATGGATGCGTCGACGATGACGTTGTTCGGTACGTGCAGGTTGGTGATGCCCTTGCGCGAATCGACCATGGCCAGGGGTGGCCGGGTGGAGTAGACCGCCTGGATGTCCGCTTCGATCTCGGCCTTCTTGTCCGCAGGCAGCTTGTCCAGCTTTTCCAGTACGCCGGCCAGACCGTTGCTCACATTGGCGCCGATCTCCCTGAGAGCATCAGCGTGCTTCTCCAGGGCTGTGGCGTAGTACACCTCGACGCAGTGACCGAACATGATGGGATCCGAGACCTTCATCATGGTGGCCTTCAGGTGCAGCGAAAGCAGAGCCTGCTTCTCATTGGCCTCGGCGGCGGTCTCGGCAAAGAACTTCCGCAGAGCGGCCACGTTCATCACCGCGGTATCGATGACCTCGCCCGCTTGCAGCGGTACGCGTTTCTTGAGGACCGTCGTTCCGCCGCCGTCAGCGACGAACTCGATGCGCACGTCGGTGGTCTCGCTCACCGTGGTCGAGTTCTCACTGCCGTAGAAATCCTTCTCCGACATGTGGGC
>Ga0070729_10007582_pt1 | contig 10378 bp, 8 predicted proteins | sample tdDd472_FD_66725 | JGI IMG/M metagenome (GOLD analysis project Ga0070729, IMG submission 66725) | Marine sediment microbial communities from the Atlantic coast under amendment with organic carbon and nitrate - tdDd47.2 | ecosystem: Environmental > Aquatic > Marine > Coastal > Sediment | place...
TCCCACCTCGAGCTGGTTAAGTGAAAGGCAGGCCCGCGCGAGCGGGCCTTAAACTCACGAATTCGCCAACTACCCAGACGATGCCTGTCTTGATTCTCCATGACAGTATCTTCCTTTTCGTTTAGAATCTGTCTTTGAGAAACACCTTTCAATTTCCAAGTTCTTGCTTTTTTCGGCATTTCTTTGGTGTGTCATCTGGAGGACGACGATGGGACAGACATTGGGTTGCTATTTGCTATGTGCCCTGGCCAGCACCGGCCTGATCCGAGCGGGTGAGTTATCTGGGCTTCAGATTATGAAAATGGAGCGTGAACGTCAGGAACTCAAGGATGAGGAACAGACCCTGGAAATGCACATCGTGGATCGACGTGGCCGGGAAAAAGTGCGTTCGGTGCGTATCTGGACACTTAGCCAGTCGGATGGGCGTCACAAGATCCTGCTGGTTTTTGATTCACCCAGGGATGTGAAAGGGACTGGGTTGCTGACCTGGGAACATGAAGCACGTGATGATGATCAGTGGCTTTATCTGCCCTCGTTGAAACGCGAAAAGCGAATCGCCTCAAGTGGCAAGAAGAACCGATTCATGGGTACAGATTTTTCCTTTGAGGACCTGGAAGTCGAGAACCTGGACCGCTACCAATACAAACTGTTGGAAAAAAAAGAACTCAATGGTCTTTCCTGCTATCGGGTTGAAGCGACCTTAAAAGATGAGAAAAATGCGCGCAACACGCACTATGGGAAACGGATCCTGTGGGTGCGAGAAGATATCTCGTTTACCATGAAAATCGAGTATTTTGATAAGAAGGGGCGCCCGATAAAAATTCTGGAGAATGAGCCTCCAGAGCAAGTTTCTGACACAGCTTGGAGAACACGATCCTATTCGATGAAAGACTTGAAACGAGGAACATCCACCAAAATGATTCTTAAGGACCGAAAGGTGAATCAAGGCCTTGAAGATCATTTTTTCACGATTCGCCAACTGAAGAAGCTCAAGTAGGCAGGAGACATGATGCTCCGCAAGCTGGCAATTTGGATTGCTGATCATCCCAAGTCATCGGTATGCCTGGTGCTCATTGGGACGGGGCTTCTGCTGCTCAATATTCGGGAATTGAAGATTGACTCCTCGACCCAGGCCTTCATGGGTGATCACGATCCGCTCAGGGGGCCCTATGAGGCTTTCAAAGAGCGATTTGGTAGTGATGTCCTTACTCTTGTGGTGGTTTCGGCCCCTGGTGAAGGGGACGTGTTTGAAGTTACCACTCTGAATTTGATCCAGAGGATGACGGACCAAATTTATGACTTGGAAGGTGTTGTCCGAGTTCAGTCCCTCACTACCGTCAACCAGATCCTGGGCGAAGATGATTTTATCAATACCGAACCGTTGTTTGACGAGATACCATCGGACCCAGAAATCCTTGCAGCCAAGCGCAGGAGTGCTCTTGGCAACCCATTACTCAGGGGCAATGTGGTTTCAGAAGATGGACGACATGCGGCCATTAATATTTTTACCGATGCGAAAACACAACCACCTGGATTTGAAGCAACGTTTGTCGATTCCCTGAACCAGATCATTCAAGCCGAATCCCAAGCTGATGGGGTTTATCAGGTCGGTGCACCACGCTTCAATGTGTTCTTTAATGAATCCATTGAAGCGGATCAGCGCACGTTGGTTCCAGTCGCCGTTGTTGTGATCCTAATTATTCTGTTTTTAGTTTTTCGAAAGGGCTTGGCGTTGGTCATTCCCATGGTGACGGCCGGTATTAGTATTGCGGCTGCAATGGGATTTATGGCCTGGATGGGCTACACCGTTACGGCCGTTAGTGTGATGGTCCCTTCAATCCTCATCGTGGTTGGCTGTACCGAAGATGTTCATTTGATATCCGATTTCTTCAAGTTCTTTCAGCAATTGGGGTCTGTCAAAAAGGCCATTATCAAAATGGTCGACCACTCGTTTCTTCCCATCAGCCTGACCACCTTGACCACCATGCTGGGATTCGGGGCTCTGGCTTTGAACGATATCCCTGTACTGCGAGAGTTTGGGATCGTAACCTTTGCTGGGTTGGCCTTTAACTACATTACCACCTTGGTTTTTGTGCCTGCTCTGCTCCACCTTATGAAGGGGAGCGGGCAACATCAACCAAGTCGTCTTAGAGGGATCATGGATCGAATGACGGAGGCCATTATTCAGGTTAACCTGAAGCGTTCCCGAACGGTATCATTGGTTACCGTTTTTATAGTTGTACTGGCTGTTGTGGGATGCCTCAGGTTAGATGTGAACAACGATCCCATCAGCTTTTTCAATGCGTCCAGGCCCATTATTCAGGATTTCCAACGTGTTCATCGCGATCTCTGTGGTGGTCATGGGTTCAGCATTGAATTCGAAGCAGAACAAATGGGCGACTTATACGAGCCCGATGTGATGAGACTGGTTGCTCGAGTCCAGGATTTTGTTGGAGGATTGCCTCAAATCGACAAGGTTATTTCACCGGTCGATTTCCTCAAAACCATGAATCGAGAGATGAAGAATGATCCGAATGCTTTTGAGGTTCCACTGCTCAGGGAGACCATCGCCGAATATTTGTTGCTACTCGACAGCGAGGACCTGCAGCGGCACCTGGAGCCTGAAAATCAATTCGCTAATATGGTCGTCAGGCATAACTTGAGTGGTTCCAAGGCGGTAAAAGCAGTCTTAAATGAAATCGAAACCTTCATGATGACTTTAGATTGGCATTATGCAGTTGATGGCCAAGTTCGAAGCCTTAAATGGGCGTTTACGGGAGAATCCATTCTCCTTCACAATGCAACTGACGCCATGATTCTCGGGCAGGTTAAGAGCTTGAGTTTGGCCCTTTTGGCCATTCTCATGATCATCTCGCTTTTGTTTATGAGCTTTAAGGCTGGCCTTGTGGCCATGTTCTCAAATGTGATCCCAATCGTCATCAATTTTGGATTAATGGGATGGCTTGATATTCCCTTCAACACAGGCACCTGCCTGGTGGCCACCATTGCGCTAGGGATTGCTGTCGACGATACCATTCATTTCATGGTGCGTTATCAGGCGGAGTCCCGACGAACGTCCGTTCAGCAAAATGCTCTCATCCAAAGTGTAAGGGCAGAGAGTCATCCCATCCTTACAACTTCATTCGCCCTGTTTTTCGGGTTTGGAGTGATGGTACTTTCGAACTTTGTTCCAAGTGTCCATTTTGGCTTTCTATCAGCCTTGATTATTCTCTATGCCCTGCTCACCGATTTATTGGTGAATCCGGTCATTCTTGCCCACGTCCAACTGATCACAATTTGGGACTACCTCGGCCTTAAGGTTAACAGGGAGGTGATCTTCAACAGTTCGATATTTAAAGGCTTTAATGCCTCAGAGATTAAAAAAATGGCATTGCTGGCCTCCTTGAAAAAGGCACCTGCCTTTGAACGGATTGTTGAAGAGGGTACGAGAGGCGAGGCGCTTTTTATTCTTCTCTCAGGTGAAGCAGTTGTTTTTGTTGAGAGCTCTAAAAGTAAGATTTTAAGGACATTAAAGCCAGGCGACTTGTTTGGTGAGATGGCGTTGCTAGGGGCCGGTGAACGCACGGCATCGGTACGCACGGTGCAACCTTCTCAGTTCATGGAAATCGATCAGGCGGCCTTGGGGCGCGTGGCTCGCCGCAATCCAAAAATTGCCTTGAAATTTTTCCGCAACATCTCCGCGATCTTGAGCTCTCGGGTAAAGAGTCAAACGGATCTCATTGTTGGGCCAGACCAGCTCGACCAGGCGGATCGCACGATTCGAACCCAGTTACCCAATTGGGGTGACAAGCCACCACAGGCTTAATGCGTTGGGGGGAGGAAACGAGCACCCTCGACTGCGAGCTTAAAAGAAATACTGGAGTTCTAAAAATGCACGATCGTTCTGGGACCAGTTTCCCCAAAAGGTGCCTGGCTTTCCATGGAGTAAGTCCACGCCTAAACGCACCTTGAAGGCATCCGAGAACCCATATTTGAAACTGGTTTGCAGCGCGTAGTCCTTTTGTTTCAGATTATAGGCTGTAGTGACTTCCAGGTGGTTAGACTCCGTGAAACGAACATCCAGATTTAGCATGGCTGTATCTCTCAGGGGGCGACTTAGCAGGGTTGTGACACGCTCATCACTCTGTTTTTCGTGGATCCAGGTTTCATCGATGAATTCTGCGATGACTCGTATTTCTTCGATGAAGGTTCCCACATAAAAACTGTGGTTCAGGCCCAGCACATAGCTTAGGAAATCGTCGTCGAAGCGGTCTGCAGTGATTCGATAAGAGGATTCCAAATGAATGGAAGTGCCCCCAAAAGCGCGTGAAAGGGCAAGGCTGTACTCCTCGATCTTGTTGAATACCGGTGTGAACGTGATTCCGAAAAGATGCGGTGGTGAAATGAGGTTCGGAGGGCTGAAATCAACTGCAGGGATCGGATCGAAGCCCTTATAGGCGGTCAAATCCAGATCAAGTCCGGCGAAGGTAGCCCAGAAACGAAACGCAAATTGGCTGTTTTGGATCGTTCGGCTGGGAAGTTCTCGGTCCGCGATGTGAAATAGCGTATTCTGTGGGAAATCCGAGAAAGGTACCATTATCTGCCAGCGATTGTCGCCTTCGGGGATACGACTGGGGGTCAGCATCGGAACGAAGACAAGGTCGATTCCGCTCATGCTGCCCGAATAGGACCAGGCAAGTGACATGATACCCATTTTCTCAGCAGTCAGAAAATCGAGATAATCATAAGGATTAAGATTGTCGGCTGGATTAAATCCGTCGGCTTTTCCCCAGGCGAAAATACGTTTACCCAGGGTGATATCGGTTCGTTCTCCCGACCATCTGACATAGGCTTCAGGTAGATTTAGATGGAATCGCCTTGGACTCTCTTCGTTCCATTCATCGATTATGCCCGAGGTGAAATGTCGATTATCGACACGATATTGCAGGGAACCCACGAAGGACCAGTTAGCGGAAAAATCCAGAGCGAGCTCCTGATTCAACAGTAGTTCAACTGGATAGCGAACGTCGTCAAGTTCATGGATTGAATCATAGGCATAAGCCCTGAATTCCAACGTACCCGTCATCAGGTTGTTGGCCAATTGATCCCAGGCAGTCTCTTGACCGTTTGAAAAGACGGGCCAACAGGCCAAAAGGGCGAGCCATGAAAGCCTGGACTGCTGCATGAAGAGACGAAAGAAACCGTTTCTCACCTGATCCTCGCATGGGTTGTGTGCAATTTGCTAAACCATCTTAGCACAAACCATGTTGAAACGACCCGCTTTCAGGGGAAACGCAGGGCGATACCGATCGAGTAGGTGGTCCAGTTGATCTCTTCGTGGATGGGTTCTGTCGTCATGTTATCGCGTAGCCCCTGGGACAGGGCCCCCTCCATCGTGGGCCTGGTGGTATTCAGGATTTGAAAAAGCCATATTCGCTTCCATACATTGAAGTCACCTCTCAAGTACACCCCAAGCGAATCATCATCAGCTTCTTCGAAAACCAAATATCCGTGGCTATCGATTTTTCGCTCGAATGTAAGGTGATTGTAGGTCAACCCGGATTGTAATTTAAAGCGTTGTTGGTGAAACCCCAAACCGAAGAAGAGTGATTCCCCGGAAGTTTCTGAATCGTGGGTTGTGGTGCCCTGATGATGGTACGTTTCGCGGGGGCCAAGCTCCAGGCCAAGGATCAGGTCCCAGGAATGTTTGACAAGGGCATACTCTGCTGCCAGGCCGAATTTCAAGCCACTCGAAGGGCTGTGCAGGAGCTCCTTTTCCGATTGAAAGGAACTGCTGAGGACGATTTGAGTACGACCCTTGAATGTCATTTGGGCGCTTGGCTCGACGCAAAGGATGAGAGTCGTCAACAGGTTCAGCATTATTTCCTCCTGTGGAGTTCATTGGTTGGGTCCAGGTGGACCAACTCCCTCAACGGGGCAATATGGGTGCCAAATGGATAAGTCCCTTTTTTAGTTCAGCTTGTCTTGGGGCAAGGGAAGAAGCAAACCAAACATCCTTTTGTCTTGCCAGGGGGCGACAATTGACGGTTTGGTTGTCAAGACTCGACACAGTGCCGGCCTCTGGCCGGCGGTCCATGTATCATAGCTGTGGTAGGATTGCTCGATGGAGGTCGGTTATGTCACGGAATCTTATCAGTATCATCAGCAGTGCCGATGCAGGAAAAGCGCGGGCTGGAATGATGTACGCACTCAATGCACTAAAACACAAATGGATGGATGATGTGCAGCTCATATTTTTTGGCCCTGCCCAGAAAATGATTCTTGAGCAGAAAGACTTGCAGGCCATTATGATCGAATTCAGTCAAATTGGACGGAAAGCGGTTGCGTGTAAACGGATATCAGATCTGCAGGAGAACAGCGCAGACCTCATCGAGCTGGGGCTTGATGTAGCCTATGTGGGGCCGATTATCTCGGATTACATTCATCGCGGATACACACCGCTGACCTGGTAGCCAGCTTGCTGAATACAAGACGTCTCACCAGGCATAGGCTTCAGGTGCGGCTCCTCCCGGACCAGGGAAGATGGCGTCGAGCCTTCCGAGTAGCTCCTTGTCCAGAGTGACATCGGTGGCCTTTACCGCGTCTTCGAGTTGTTGAATCGTTCGAGGCCCGATAATCGGCGCGGTTACTCGGGGGTTCTGGAACATCCAAGCCATTGCCAGGATGGCAGGTTCAATTCCCACTTCGCGGCAAAGCGACTCGTAAGCTTCAAGTTGGGGGCGTGCATTTTCAATCTTTTCGGTGACCCAACTATTACTGCGCCTGCCATCTGAGGCTTTTTGGAGTGCACCGGCCAGCAAGCCACCGGCAACTGGGCTATAGGGAATAAACCCCATGCCATAGGATTCACATGCGGGTAGGACTTCTAATTCGACCATGCGATTATTCAAGTTATAGATACTCTGCTCGCTTACCAGACCCTGGCGGTTTCGGCGCCTGGCCGACTCGCAGGCTGCGGCAATGTGCCAGCCGGCAAAATTACTTGAGCCGATATAGACGGCTTTTCCCTGGACCTGGATGTCTTCAAAGGCGTCCCAGGCTTCTTCCCAGGAGCAATCCCGATCGATGTGATGGACTTGGTATAGATCGATGACATCGGTCTGGAGTCGTTTCAGGCTGGCGTCCAGATGACGCCTGATTTTCATGGAGCTAAGGTTGCGTCCGGTGCGATTGGGTTCCCACTCGTCCTTTTCGCGGTGGGCCGGGTTAAAGACCTTGGTAGCCAAAACAATGTTTTCACGACGTTGACCGCCTTGAGCCAACCACTTGCCAATGATTTCTTCGGTGTAACCGTGGTAGGTGTCCCAACCATAGACATCGGCCGTATCAAAAAAATTGATACCGAGCTCCAAGGCCCGGTCCATGATGGCGAAGCTATCCTGAACCGATGTGTGCCATCCAAAATTCATGGTACCAAGACAAATATTACTGACAAGAACTCCAGATTTTCCCAATCGTTTATATGCGACAGCCATCTTTTCCTCCAAGAGTCTAGTTTGATATTTCTTCTGTTATTGTAGGCGATTTGACCGGCCGATTAAATGAGATTGATGAAATACCGAGACTTATCAAAGATTTTCTCAGGTCCGTCTGCGTCGCATCCTGGTGAACATGAATTCGTTTACTATCTGAACAGCCAAGCCGGCTTCCAACAAACAAGGGCGTGAAGTGAGTGGGGAAGTGGTCAAAAGACTTGGCCGCTACCTTCTAGGCCGCCAAGTGGATGAATGGGAAGGTGCATCGAATCAATCTGAACCTCCTTGCGGTGCCACCGTATATGGCTTTTAGGAGGATGATTTGAAGGCAGTTATCTATCGCAATTATGGACTCCCTGAAGTTTTGCAGGTCGAGGAGGTGGACCGACCTGAACACCAACCTGATGAGGTCCTAATTCGGGTTCACGCCACTGAAGTCACCAAGGCGGATTGTGAATTGCGCAGCTTCAATTTCCCGGTAAAGTGGTTTTGGTTACCTCTGCGATTGGGAATGGGTGTGAGGAGACCAAGGCGCAACATCCTCGGAACCTATTTTTCTGGTCAGATCGAAGCTGTTGGTGACTTGGTGAAAAGTTATCATCCAGGTCAGCAGGTTATGGGTTGTGCAGGACTTCGAATGGGGGCCTACGGTGAATACGTTTGCCTTCCAGAGTCCTACACGATGGTTTCGAAGCCCAATAACATGAGTCATGAAGAGGCGGCGAGTGTACCGCTTGGCGGTTTGAATGCGCTTCACTTCATGGACAAGGCCAAGATCCAAAAAGGCGATCGAGTGCTTGTCAATGGAGCGGGAGGTAGCATCGGTATGTTCGCGGTTCAGATTGCCAAAGGACGAGGCGCTCATGTCACGGCGGTCGATGCTCCTTACAAAGAGTCGATGTTGAGTGCTCTCGGCATTGATGAATTCATCGATTACACGGCGCAGTCCTTCCACGAATTGGAACAAAAATGGGATGTCATCTTCGATATGGTGGTTTCCAGCTCGTATCCAAAGTGCCTTCAGCAGCTCAACCCAGGCGGGCGTTATCTTTTGGGTAATCCCCGCGGAATCAATATCCTACGTTCATTTTGGACCTCGTTGACCACCGATAAAACCGTCACGGTGTCCCTTGCCAAGGAGTCCTATGAGGAATTGCAGACCCTGGTTGAGATGATCGAAAAAGACGAGCTTCGAACGGTTATCGACTCGGTCATTTCCATGGAACAGATGGTGGAAGCCCATCACCGGGTCGAGCAAGAGGAGCGTGTTGGAGCCGTTGTGTTATCATGTGGTCCAACTTCCCCCTGAATGGAGCCGAAATGAAAAACCTGTTTACAGAGATTCCTGGATGCCTGGAACAGGAACAGTTTCAAGATCTTCTTAAAGCAGAGCATGTTCGAATTGAGCGCATTCTCTCCAAGGGCCAGACTTCGCCCGAGACGGGCTGGTACGATCAGACAGAGGACGAATGGGTGCTCGTTCTCGAAGGCAGCGGGACGATTTCGTTCGAGGATGGCAGATCTGTGAGGTTGAAGCGAGGAGATCACTTGCACATCCCCAAGCACCAGAAGCATCGCGTCAGCTGGACCGATCCCAATGAAGTGACCATCTGGCTTGCCGTGTTTTTTTGATTAATTATTGGGTTCGCCAACCATCGATTTTGCCTTTCTTCAATTTGAGAGTTAATTCTCTCCTCGAACCATCCTTCATCACAAGTTCGACCTTGCAATCACCTTCAGGCAGGTTTTGAACGGAAACTAAACTATTGGTGGCAAAACAGGTGGGCAATGAACTGCGCGCGTGCCAGAATTGATCCTGGGAAATGAGAGGAATTGGATGGCGGACTCCTTCCTCATCCAAGAACGAGGCAGAATTTAAATCCCAAAAATCTAATAACGGCGAAATGACTCCTTTTGTTGTGGGTAAGATCGTAAGTTCTTGGAAACTTGTTTGGTTGGCGATGATGTCTGCGCTAAAGGAATTAGGTTCGACTCTGTATGGGCCTGAAAATACGACACGAACTTGGTATCTCCCCTCTGGTAGAGCTTGTTCGAAGGTGCTGCTCTGGAGACGGGCCCAGGCTTCGGGCTCACCTTGCTTGTGATAATAGAACGTGAAGGAACCCTGATCGTCACTTTGAAGATTGGTCCCAATTGCAAGCAGGCCATTGGGCTCTTGGCCAATGAAACCAATATCCAAATTGGCCTGTTCTCCCGTGACCTCGATCGTCCTTTTCAGGGGGTCGATGTAATTGGGATACTTTGTCAGGAGATAGTCCCCCGGTGTGAGGTACGGAAAGGTCATCTCTGTATTCGAATGCCAAATTGGGTGAATATGATACGTGATGGGATTTGTTCCATTCGCTCGCATGTAAAGAGCGGGTGAATTGGTCATCGGTTTTTTTAACCGCGCATGGACATGGGTACTGGTCAGTTCAATGTGCTTTTTTACAGTTTCCTCGCGAACGTGTATGGCGTCCTGAAAGCAGGTAACGGGCAAACGATAATGCGCTTTGGGACCCTTTTGCCTACTTTCCCAACCTAGTGGATGAAGCTGAACGAAATAATGCCCAAAGGGAACATTCTCAAAATAGGCGAATCCAGACTCATCAGTTTCACGTTCCCACTCGCCTGCTTTGGATATGTCGTGTCGGTTGCGCCAATTTGAAAGGACTGCGAGCCAGCCGTTAGCCTCTTGGTCATTGTGAACAATGGTTAGGAGGATGGTTGCTGACTGGGGTTGATCAAAGAAAACCTCATTCTGGCGGCCGGCAACGACCTCAAGTGATTTCATGGCGGGTTGATTAACGATTTGGTTGGAACGATGTTCAAGAGTAATATCCCAACTTCCAGGTCGCACAGAGACCTGAAGTTCGTTTCCT
>Ga0070729_10007586_pt1 | contig 10372 bp, 15 predicted proteins | sample tdDd472_FD_66725 | JGI IMG/M metagenome (GOLD analysis project Ga0070729, IMG submission 66725) | Marine sediment microbial communities from the Atlantic coast under amendment with organic carbon and nitrate - tdDd47.2 | ecosystem: Environmental > Aquatic > Marine > Coastal > Sediment | place...
TGAAAACAAAAGAGGAGTACAAAAAAGCAATAAAAGAAATAAGAAAAGAAAAACACTCATCTGTAGTTATAAGTTTAATGATAATGACAATATCAATTCTTCTTGATTGTAGAAAATATTTAGAGAAATTAAACAACAAATGGGAATAATAGGAGGTAAAAAATGATTATTTATAGATGTCCAAAATGTTTAAAAAACTTTAAACGCATCGAAAACAAAAACAGGTACATCGAAACTAGTTATAGACTATGTGAGGCATGCAAAAAAGATGCCGAAAAAAAGCAATCCAAGAACTCGGAAAATACCTCGTAAGAAGGTATGTAGCAAAAAGGAGGGCATAAAGTTCTCCTTTAAAAACTAATAACTATTTAAAATAATTATTAAAAGAATAACATTAACCCAAAAAACAAATGACTAAAAAAGAAGAATTAAAAAAAGGTGATAAGGTTTTATGTAAACTAAAAAACTATGAACCTTTTGATTCTAAAATACTTGCCATAACAGACACTATGGTGGAAATTAGACGATATAGATTTTTTGGAGGAACATATGGGTATTGGACTGAAAAACATAGAGTGGAAAAAATTTACTAACCTAACCTTAAAAGGATTATAAAAAATATGAATAGAGAAATAATTATACCTTACATTTTATCAGTAATAACAATATACATGTTTTTACTTGCAGGAAATAAGAAAAAGTCAGCTTGGGCAGTCGGCTTATTAAATCAAGCATTATGGCTAGTTTGGATAATAGAAATAGGGTCTTGGGGATTACTACCGATGAATATAGCTTTATGGGTAGTATATTCTAGAAACTATATTAAGTGGAACTAATTAAAACCCCCCTAAAGGAGGAATCAACATGAAAAAGCTAATCACAAACACACTAGCACTCGTTCTTTATTCAATCTTCTACGTAACCATTAAAATCATATCTTGGATAACATATCCAAAAAAAGTATGCAGAGCAATGGTTGCCGGAGCAAAAAAGAAAGCCAATAGAAAAGGCTATTTTACCAAAAGGTAAACGCAAGGGGAGGGGCGTTATTCCTCCCTAACTAATTTATTATTAAATTTAAATATAGATAAAACAATATGGCAGAGATACAAAATAAAAAAATAATGGCCCAAATGTATGACTTTTCTAAGGTAGAAAAATACTATAAAATTGTAAGTGGTTTTTTGTTTAGTAGTACTACATTAGTAAGATCAGATACAATTGAAAATCATACAGAATTAGTAATAAAAACACCAAAAATGCCAGATAAGATTTTTGTAAATGGAGAAGAATATGAACTTAACAAACTTAAAAACTAATATATAAATAATTATTATAAAGTTAAATATTATTAAATTATATATAAAAATAAATAAACTACCACCAAGAATATTATTTTTAGCTATATTTATATTTAGTATTTGTTTCGTTTTATATTTGATATTTAAAGGAAATATAAATATATTTTATTGGCTGAATATAATTAATATTTGGGGTTATCATAAAACTTTCATGGAAACATTTGATTAAATAACAATTACTATTAAATTATATATATGTTGAAAAAAATAAAAGATAAAATTAAAAAAAATGCAGAAAAGAAAAAACTTATTAGAATAATAGATCCTCATAACAAAAAATCAAAAAGGGTAGTAATTAAGGATTTTCTTAAAAATGATTATAAAAAAATTGAAAAATTTGCTTTTAAGATGTTGATGTTGGCCGTTAATGCGGAAAAAGAAAAAATATTTGGAAATGTTTATGCTGTATGTCATGCGCAAGTAACTAAAAAACCACTAGCCTTCTTTATCTTGAATACACATAATTCTAAAATTTCAAGCAGTTTTGGAAGTTTTTTAACAAAATACGGCCCTATTATCATAAATCCTCGTATAGTACCAGGAAAGCACTCTAAAAAGCCAAATTTAGTATCTGAGGGATCAATAAGTTACCCTGGAAGAGAAATGGCTAATGTCGAGAGATATTATAAGGCAACCTTTAAATTTAATTACCTTGTATTTGATGATAAAACAAATAAGGTATCCGGAATAAAATTAGGAGAGGTAGATCTTAAAGGTTTTTATGCTCAACTACTTCAGCATTGCATCGATCAGATCGATGGTAAGAATATTTATAAAGATAAAAAATAATCATATGAAAAAAGTATTTTGTGAAAATTGCAAACACTTTATTGGTACAGAATACGATCATGAATGTTCATGGAAAAAAATAGAGTATGGACATAAAGAGACATGGTATTCTCCAAAAGTTGAATACATAAAATCGTTTTGCTGGGCTAGTAATAAGAATAATAATTGTGAAGAATTTGAAGATGTTAGGGTTTGTAAAATTGAAAAATTAAAAAAATTTATTATAATATTAATTTGTATCGATATATTTCTAAGTGGTATAGTCATTGGCTGTGTCGTGGGAATATATTAAGCCATGCTCTATGAAACAACCAGAACTTAAATTGATCTATAAAGGGATCAAAGAAAAAAAGGCTAAAATAAAAACTATTAGAGAGATGTATAAAAATGCTCTCGAAAATCACAAAAATTATCCTTCAATACTAGAAGACTTTAATGCTCTAAAAGCAAAAAAGACATTAATAGAAAGTAAAATTAAGGATGAAATGGAAAAAGATTTTGATATTATTGATGATTTAAAAAGAGAGATTCAGGAAGATGAAAGAAAGCTTGCAGATATGGCAATTAAGGAATTAGTAAATGGCAACGATGCAAATATTAATGATGATTGGGATAATGAATTAGAGCCAATATTCAAGGTAAAATATAAAAAAGTGTAAAATAACAAATCTTTAATTGTTAAATAATTTAAAAAATTTATGGCAAAATCACAAGCTTACCATTATGAAAAAGATGGTGTAAACTTAGACTTTTCATTTAAAGAAGATGAAAAAATTAATGAAAATAAAAAGATTTTTGTTGAGTTAATGACTAGAGCAACAAGAGATCTTAATAAAGAATTAGCGGAATAAATAATTAATTAATCATACTTTGATGCTTGTCGGCATGATAAATAAAATTAAAATAGAAAATTTATATATAGCAGATAAAAGGGGAAAGACCTGATCAGGTTTGTTTCTCTCCTTTTATCTGCTTTTTATTTTCATAAAGTTTAGCCCTTTGTGCAAATTCGGTAGAAGGAGAGAGAAAATCCTGATCAGGTTTTCCACAGTTGAGATCAACCGGCTAAACAAAATTAATAAAAGCCAATAGAATTGGCGATTGACGATAATACAAAAACATGATATATTATAAATATAACAACCAAATCACAAAGGGCTTTAAAGTTTTTTGTGATTTTTTTATTGGTTACAAATACTATGGACTCAAAAATAAATAACCAAGATGTAAAAGAAAAACAAATTAAATTCCTAGAGGCTGATATAATTTTTTTAAAGGCGCAACTAGAAGCTGATCATAAAATAATAGCGGTGATACAACAAACTCAGGATCATAAAACCGCTCCTAGTGCGATGTCTTATCTCGCTAGACCAAATTACGCAAAGATGAATGCTGTTGATAGAACTGCTATTAGCGCAAGATTAGAACAACAGAATAGAGAACTTGCAAAACTGAAGGCAAAAAGAACTATAAACTTTTCATTTAATAACGATAAAAAAGATGAAGAAAAAAGTGAAAAAAAAGATAATAAAAAAGACAGTAAAAAAGACTCCTAAAAAGAAGGTTATTGTTAAGAAACTAGAGACTGAAAAGCAAAAAAAACTATTCAAACTAATTTCGGAAAATTTCGGAAAAAGTGGAGGTACAAAAACCATGCAGGAGATGATGATTAGTGCTGGATATTCTGAGACAACATCAAAGCAACAAACAGCTATATTGTGTAAAATAAAAGAGAGTGAAGAGTATAAAGATTATATTGCCTGGATAGAAAAACATAGGAAGAAAATAATGAAGAAGATGGATGATAAAATTGGATCCGCTGACTATGGAGAATTATCAAGGACATTCGCAAGACTAGAAAATATATTATTGTTATCACAGGGCAAACCTACATCGAATATAAATGTTTTATCTGAAGAAGAAAAAAAAGACCTTGATAAATTGGCGGATGATAATGCTTAACAAAACTTTCCATTGAAATATATGGCAAAGGTAAAAACAACAAAAAAAAGAAGAAGGATAAGTAAGAAGGTTATTAAAGTGATCAGGGATGGAAGACCGGAGCAAAGAATATATCTTTGCGAAAATAATTTTGTATATTTTTGTATATATTATTTTCAACAGTACTTTAAATATCCTATAGCTGAATTTCATTGGGATCTTTATGATGATTGTGAGAAAATGACTAAAGGCGAGATTGAAGAGTGTGCCTGGATAATATTTCGTGAAGGAGCAAAAACTTCGATAGCTAAAATGTTTGTTCTATGGTGTATATGCTATAAAAAGAAACAATATATAAATTACGATTGTTATGATAAATTAAATGCCGGTCAAGCCTTGTTCGATGTAGTGGTACAACTTCAGACTAATAAAAGATTAATTGCAGACTTCGGACAATTATTTTATAAAGCGAAACACAAAGATCAAAGAGAAGAGGCAAAAAGAAAAACTGTAAATGAATTTATTACTGAGAATGGAGTGAAGGTTGAGGCTTTCTCAACTCAAAAAAGTACTCGTGGGAGACTGTACGGAGATATTAGACCAGACCTGTTTATATTCGATGATGTTGAAACATCTAAGACAAAAGATAGTTATCCGGTAACGAGTAAAATTAAGGATCATATTGATGAGGCTCGATCAGGATTGGGAGTAAATGGATCAATATTAACATTAGGAAATTATATTACTGAGGATGGAGTGATCGCTTATATCCTTGAAAGTTGTAAGAATAACCCAAAAGCAATCGCAAGAGATATTGCTGTAATTGATAAAATAACAAAAGAGATCAACTGGTCCGGAAAATATGTAAAGACTAATGCTGAGGCAATAACAATAAATAAGAAAATTGATAATCCATTAAAAAAGAAGATCTCGCTTCAGGCAAAGAAAACATCATTGAATGCCGGTGGAAAAAAAGTTTATGAGACTGAGATGCTGAATGATCCGGAAAAGAGTGGAGATCTCGCCTTTGATAGAGAAATAATTGAAGATTTATTGGAAAATACAAGAGAGCCTGATAAGATAATTGCCGGTGTAAAATATTGGGGAAAATATAATCCAAGACATAGATACGGAGTTGGTGGGGATACCTCTGAAGGAATTAAACTTGATGCTCAGGCTTTAGGACTTATAGATTTTGATTCAAAACCTTGTAGAGTTGTAGGAACATTTGCTGATAATGAGATGGATCCAGCAACATTTGGTCATGTAATGGCAAAGGTAGGAAATAAATTTGGTGAATGCATACTTGCACCAGAATTAAACAATACCGGACATGCAACATTGACAGAATTGAGAGGATCGGATATTGCATATCAAAATATTTATATTAGAAGGATATTTGATAAAACAAAAAAAGAACATACTGATGAATATGGATGGAGAAGTACAAAGGGAAATAGATGGACAATAATAGCATCATTTATTGAAGCAGTGGAGAATGGAGATCTTGAGATCCTGGATGAAAATCTTTTACTAGAATGTAAATATTTTAAAAAGAGAGATGTTGGAATCCTTAAGCCTGAAGATGGAATGACTAGACATTTTGACTTATTAATTGCTTGTGCTATTGCCTGGGAAATGAGGAAGTACGCTGAGAAGTCAACAAAGAATATGTCTTCTGAAGATAAGGAAAATTCTATATATTTTAGAAAAAAGAAAAACAAATAATATGTTTAAAGACTGGAATTATGAAAACTTAGAGCCGGACACAAAAGATATTTTTCAATTAATAATATTTATTTTATTTATAATCATAGAGATAATCATATGCCTACACTAACAAAACAATTAGCTGATAGAATTACAGAAGTTGCTAAAGAGCAATTACAGACATCTACTCAGTTCAAGCAACCAAGAATGGAAGTGATTAAACAAAACGAGGACTACGCAATGGGAATTGTCACTCCTGACTTAGATATACCATTCAATGATTGTTATCCGGTAATGAGTGGATATGTAACCGATATGATGGCAAAGATTGATGATCCTCCTCAATTATCATTTACTCCGCATGGAAAGGCGGATTTTCTGTTATCTGAGAAGATAGGATCTGCCTTCGATAGAGAGGTTAAATCAAAAAAACCAAGCGCTAAATGGAGATTAAAAGATAGATGGGGAAAAAAGAACGCATTATTGTCAGGTAGAGCAATTTTTAAGTACTGGTCAGCATCTCCTGGAGGAGTGTTTCAGTCTAACTTAAAAGTTACTGGTCATTATGATTTTCACTCTGAACCTAGAGGTGGTGGAGATTTAGGAGCGCATTTATGGATGGGAGAAGAGGCAATATTTAAAACAAGAGAAGATATTTTGTTGGGAGTTAAAAATGGAATTTATGACAAAGAACAAGTTGATCAATTGATAAATGGAAATGATGAAGATGGATATAAAGATAATAGGGATCAATATAACAATAGAAATAATAGAAGTGAGGCTTTAGGGTTGGATGTTGAAACTCATAACTATACAGGTCAACAATTATTTAAGTTTGCTGAATGGTATTTGACATTTAGGGGTATTCGCTGGTATTGTCTTTTTGATCAAGCAAGTGGAATATGGATCAGGGTAAAAGCATTAAATGAGATAATTACAACAAATGAATTTCCATACGCATCATGGTCAACAAATGAAGATGCTAGTTTGTTTTGGAATTTAGGTCCATGTGATCCGGTTAGAATTTTGGCAAAATCAACAAATAGATTTTTAAATCAAGAAACTTATAATAGAGAAAAACAAAACAAAGGTCAAAAGGCTTATGATGCTGGTATGTTTCTTGACACGGAAGCGTTGGGGGATCCTGCTATTGACTCATTGATACCGGTAAAAGTAGATCCAGGAAAAACGGTAGCAGGCGGTATTCATGAATTTACAGTACCAGGACTAGGAGGAACAATTAACCTTGTAAATTTTCTTGATCAATTTATTGGAAAAAATACTGGAGCAAAACCAGGAGGAACTTCAGATGCTAATAAAAAAGTCGGAGTGTTTTATGGAGAACTAGAACAAGCCAATGAGTTTATTGGTACCAAAAATAAATCATATACTGAATGTCAGGAAGAACTAGGAATGAAATTTGCCCAAGGTTTGTATCAAAACTTAGATAATAGAGGAATTGAAATTCAATTAATGGGTCCTTCAGGAATTGAGTGGAATAGATTAACTGGATTTGAATTAAGAAAAAGAGGATCTCTTGATATGGACATTAGTTGTTCAGGAGGGTCAGAAGAAGAGCAATTGAATGAAGTTGAGAGACAGAGAAAAATACAAGCATTGTCTGCACTAGCGACTGTAAATCCTCAATGGAGAGACAGGGAAATAATGAAGCAATCAGGATTTACAGATGAGGAAATTAAAGAAGCTTTTTCACCTGATACAGCATCATCTAAAAAACTTATTGCTCAGGCCGATGAAGCTATTGAGGATATTGAACAAGGAAGAAAACCAAGAATGAATAGGGGCGCAAATACAAACTTTATGCAAAGAATAATTGACTATGCAGAAAGTGTTGATATTAGTGATAAAATGTTTAATGCTCTTTTTGATTATGCTATGAGTCATAAATTTATAGTGGCCAAAAATACAGTAAGAGAGGCTCATCAAGCTGTAATGCAATTAAATGCACAGGCAAGACGAGCAAGTTTTGATCAATTAAATAATAATCAACAAGGGGAAGCAGGAGGAGGTAGTCCAACACCTTCAAGAATACCAGGAGGAGAAGGTGGAGGTGGACCGATAACCCCTGAAGGAGAGGCAATCTCTATTGGTCAAAAAGCATCTAATGAACTAAGAAGATAACAATATGTCAAACCATCAAGCAAAATTGAAAAAATTAAAAGATATATATGTTCTTGAAAAAGATCAACAAAGATTTGTTAAAACTGAGAAAATGCTCAGAAAAGTTATTCATAATCAAAAGTTAGGAGAGCATGAAGTTATAAAAATGATAGCGGATAATGCTAGAAACGATATTAAAAATATTGATTTTTTACTTGCATATGATGATGAATTAAATGGAGAAGATAAATGGATTGAAAGGAAAATGCTTTTTGAAAGAAGAAATAATATTAAAACAGATATTCTTGATAGGTTTTCATTCTCGGTAGATAGATCGATACAAAAAAGAATAGAAGAGTCTATTGATGAACTTGATAAGAGGTCAGAGAGATTTGAGCCTATGCTTAAAACACAAGATAATTAATATAAATTTTTAATTTTATGTCTAATGTTAAAATGAAAAAAATAACTCCAAAAACTTTTGAAGAAAGACATGGAGAATGCGCTCCTAGTAATAAACATCTTCCATCCGGACACATGGATTTTGATGATAATAAGGATCTTAAAAACTGTGTAATTGGGAGCAAGGTAATTATCATGCAGGAAGTTACTGTTACTAGGATAAGCAAAGAGGGAATCGGTTACGATATAAATAAAATGGGAGCAAAGAAAGTCAGAAACCAAAGAAATACAAATAAAAAAAATTATTAAATAATAAATTAATTAAGTTGATTATTTTGATTATATAGATCAAAATATCAAAACTAAATTTATGGCAAAACTTGATAAAAAAGGATTCAAAAAAGAGTTAAAAGAATTAGGATTAATTGAGGGAGAGGACTATGAAAAAGATCTTACTAATCCGGAATTGAAAAAATTATTAGAAGAAAAAACTAAAGAAGCTGAAGAAGCTAAAGAACCTGAAGAAGATAAAGAACCTGAAGAAACTGAAGAAGTTGAAGAGGAGGAAGATGGAGAAGAAGAAGAAGAAGAAGAAGATGAAACTGAAGAAGAGGAAGAAGAGGAAGAAGAGGAAGAGGAAGAAGACGAAAAAGAAGAGCCTGTATATGGAAAGAAAAAAAAGAAATCAGAATTAAAATATAGTGGAAAAGGACCAATCAATATTCTTAGAGGAAAGAAATTCATTAGAACTTATCATGAAGATGCTCATGGTAAGGATTTTAAGAAAATAGCAAAAGGATTTATTGAAAAGAATACAAAAGAAGATAAAGATGGAAATGAAATTTGCATGTTTTCAATGGTTAATAATGATAGTGTTAAAAAAGTTTTCGTTAAACATGAAACCATGAATAAAAGGGGTGTTATTTCAGAAAAAATTGCAACATTTGGATCAAGTATCGAAGAGAAAGAAAGAGCATTACAATTTTCTTATGAACACTTAAGAAGTTTAAACGCTCCTGATTTAAGTGAAGTAGTTACCGAAAAACCTACATTGAGAGATTCAGAATAAGAAATAAAACAATTGATCATTGAAAATTAAAATAAAGTTTTCCCTAAACTTGTTTGAGCAACAAACCATAAAATGCTCAATTAATTTAAGAGGCTAGAGAACCTCGTTAAAAACTAATAAATTTATCAATATGACTAGAGATAAAAAAAATTTGGAACAAAACCAAGCTAAAAATGATCGAGCGCAAAAAGAATTAGATGAAGAACTCGATAAAGCCCTGGAGGGCGAAGGTGATGCTATTGAGGATGATGATGTAGAGGAAGAAGAAGAAACTCCTGAAGAGGAAGAGGGGGAAGAAGAGGAGGAAACTCTTAAAGAAGATGATGAAGAAGAAGAAGAAGAAGAAGAAGAAGAGGAGACTCCTGAAGAGGAGCCGGAAAAGAAGGAAGAAAAAAAACCTGAAAAAAGAAAGGTTGCTAGACCACAAAAATACATCCCATTAAAAAAGTATCAAGAGGATAAGAAAAAATGGAAGCAGAGTATCCAAGACATAAAGGATGCTCAGCAAGTAGATGAGACTAAAAAAGAAAAAAAGAATCGTCTTAAAAAATTGGCCGAAAAGCATGATACAAGTATCGAGTTTTTAGAAGAACTTACCGATATAATCGATAGCGGTGAAGAGGTTAAACCTGAAGCTGTTATCGAGAAAAAGGAGAAAAAAACTGAGATTGAGAAAAAGCCAATCGAAGAAAAAACTCCTACCAATGAGGAAATAGTCGAACAATTCGATAGTGAATTTGACGAATTTTCTTCAGATCTTAAAAAACAATATCCAAAAGCTACTGAAGAGCAAATCGCTGAGGCTAAGAAGATTATGGATCAACACGCTCATACTCCTGAATTTGAAAATACTATACTCGAACACATCTTAAAAATCAAAAAAGAAGATTTCGATGCTGTTTTGGGGGATAGTCCAAACAACCAAGGAGTAGAGGGTGGCAGACCAAGCGGTGAAGGTTTTAGAGAAATAAAGGCAAAT
>Ga0070729_10007599_pt1 | contig 10363 bp, 6 predicted proteins | sample tdDd472_FD_66725 | JGI IMG/M metagenome (GOLD analysis project Ga0070729, IMG submission 66725) | Marine sediment microbial communities from the Atlantic coast under amendment with organic carbon and nitrate - tdDd47.2 | ecosystem: Environmental > Aquatic > Marine > Coastal > Sediment | place...
GCTCCGCGCGTTAAATTGAGGCACAGGGGCTTGGTATTGGCGTAGGTATCCAGAAGAAGGTCAAACTCGGCATGACTCAACTCACATGCCCCACACACATCCTCAACCCTGACGCTTGAAACATGCTCTAAATAATCCTCATAACCCGTTGAGTAGTCTTGAATGAAACGGACATCAATCGCTCCGGCTTTTATCAGGGCAGCAGCCAGGCCGTGGGCCAGGATCGCATCACTGCCAAGGCGTGGACGAATATGATAATCACTCAATGCGGCAGTTTGAGTGAGGCGGGGATCAATCGTGATTATTTTGCCCCCGCGTTCCTTCAATTGCACCATGTAGGGCGTCATATTTGCCATGGATGCACAAGGATCCTGGGCCCAGTTGATGAGGCCGCTTGAAAGGGCTCCCATCTCGGTCGGATCGTGCAGTCCCCAATAGCCTGTCAGGTCCTGGGCAACGCCCACATCATACCAACAGGGAAAGTTCGCATCCCAAAGGGTCATACCCAGCATATTTGCAAACCGGGGCGTTAAAATTTTCCAGTTTGCGCGTTGAACAATATTGCCGTGTCCATGATAAAGCGCATTCCTTTGGGGTTCTCCTGCCTGAATGGTCTTATTCAACTGGTCTGCGATCTCCGTGAGCGCTTCATCCCATGATATTTCTTTCCAGTTCTGGCTTCCCCGACTACCAACCCGGCGGAGCGGTTTTGTGAGACGATGGGGACTTCGATGAATTTCTAGACAACTCTGTCCCTTTACACACAACATGCCGCGGCTCACATCGTGAAAGGGATTGCCCTGAACCGATTGGATCTGTTCTCCGTCCACCGAAAATTGAAGCCCACAATTCACGGGCCAGCAATTATAGGGGCAGTGGGAATAGCGGTATTGTGTTTCCATAAGACCCTCTTTTGAAATTAAACGACTGTCTAGTCCGAAATTGTTATAGCATGGTGCAGCGGACACGATACAGTTTTTTTTATCGTTCCGTTGCACCATCAGGCTTTCTGAGCCCGAATCAATCGTTTCTTTGATCACAAGGGACATTAAAAGCGTATTTTTCGATTCGCCCAATATGCGAATGCGCACCAACCGAGGAAACCCAGTTCGCTGAACCTTATCCGGGAATGGGAATCCCTATACGGGGCAGTTAAGAACCGAAGTTATATGGGCCTGTATCAGGTTTCTATGTTCGATGGATCAGAAGCGTTCACGAAAACGGACTGGGTGGGATAGGCGAATTCGATGCCGTTTTGCTCAAAGGCCTGGTGGATATCCAGGTTGATCGTTTGCTGTGTATTCATGAACAAAACGTAGTCGGGTTCCTGCATCCAATAGACAAACCCATAATTAAGCGCATAGGCTCCGAAATCCTTGAAATGTCCTCGATCGAATCGAGTTTTTTCCTGGCGTTCGATAATGGTCTTCACCATTTGCGGTATGGCTTTTATTTTTTCATGGGGCGTTTGATAGGTTACACCGATTGAGAAAACCACGCGGCGTTCGTTCATTCGTTTATAGTTTCGAATACGGCTCTTTAACAAATCGCCATTTGAAAGGATGAGCTGTTCGCCAGACAAACTTCGTATGCGCGTGGTCTTTAACCCTATTTTCTCGATGGTGCCCATGTACTGGTCGATGATAATGAAATCGCCAATCACAAAGGGTTTATCCAGGACAATCGAGAGGGAAGCGAATAGGTCACCGAGCACATTCTGGACTGCGAGCGCGACCGCAATGCCCGTAATACCAAGACCAGCGACAAGAGTGGTGATATTGATTCCAAGGTTGTCGAGTGCCAGCAACGCAGCCGCAACCCAGACCACAACACGCAAAAGAAAACTCAAGGAGCCCAGGGTCGTCACAGCCTCGGGATTAGATTCGAGTTTTTCCTGCTTGAAATGTTCAAACCAGAATTTCACCCCATGAACAGTGAGAATAGCCGCCTCAAAAACCAGCACAAGTATGGTCGCTTTCGTGAGTACGACCTTGACCACGCCGGGAAGTGTTAAAAGCAATGACCCCAAGTAGAGGGAAAGCACCAAAATAGGAATTAAATGGATTTTCTGAAGACAATCTGCAATGAGGTTGTCCCAAACATTGGAGGTGCGTTTGGAAAAAACAGCCACTCGGCGGCCGACAAACGTCTTTATCGCCAAGATAACTGCTGCCACCGCCACGAAACTAGCGAGAGCAAAGAGCCATTCCCTTAAACTATTTCCAAAAAGCTGATTGTTTAGAAATTCCATAGATCCCCATATTGCAATGTTTCAATCATTGTAAGTCTTCTCCTCGACCCTTGTCAAAACGGAGGAATTGGGAACTTGGCTAAAACCAAACCTTATCAATTGTTCGAGATGATTATTTCTCTTTTTTGGAGAAGGTTTGTGGGAAAGAGTAGCCCCTAAATCATTCAAAATGATTGGGTAGGGTGGCTTAGTGTGGCATAGCCCACAATATTCGCACACCTGCATTATCTGGAAATACAAGGCAAAATCCAGCCATTACCTATCAAGACAATTCGCTCCATGACGGTTAGATTTTCATATGGTTTAAGAAATCAATGTTTTGTCCGATACGTTAAAGAGAACAGCCTCAGGAGGTAGTTGATGACTACTCTCAAATTACTGGTCGCAGATGATCAACCCAAGGTTCTTAACCACATAAAAAAGGCATTAGAGTCGCGCAATATCGAAATTGTAACTGCGCCGAATGGCCAAAAAGCGTTCGAATTTGCAACGAGGGAACGTTTTGACCTGTTCCTGGTGGATCTAACCATGCCAACCATGTCTGGATTTGATTTCCTTCGGAAAGTAAAATCAATCGATAAGCTTCATCAAATTCCCGTTGTAATCTTAACAGGCGATAAACGTGATCATTCGGTTTTAAACTGTCTCAAACATGGAGCGGCCGATTACATTGTGAAACCGTTTGATATTGAAAATCTTTACTCACGAATATTGCAAATCACAAAATTTAATGCACAAAAGCATGAGGGCGATTCCCAATCCGAATCTGGACCCAAAAGGCAGAAGAAAATACTCATCATTGACAGCGACCACAGAGATGCTGTAGAGGTAGAAACTCTTCTTGAAAATTCTGGTATTCCACAATCCCACATACGTCTTGTGGAACGATGTGACCAGGTCGAAGAAATAATTAATTCTTTTCAACCGGACACGATCCTCCTCGACCCCTATTTACCGACCATTGAAGACGGACTAGTTCTCATTGGAATGATCCAAAAATGGATTCCCGATAAAAAAACACCCATCATAATTATGTCCCAGTTCCAGATCCCCTTACGCTATCTCAACATTTTCCAAATCAACCAAACAGATTATCTCCTTAAACCTTTCTCAAAGGAGATCCTTGTCGGATTTCTAAACCGTGCAACGCGAATGCCTGGTTTTGAAAATCAAAGGATAGGAAATGACCTTATTAAAGAGGGTTTGATCAATGTTGAGCAATTAAACCATGCACTGATGATTCAGAACCAGATGAGTATTCATCGCCTAAGCATCGGCGCCCTGGCAATGGTAAAAGAATACATGACGATGGAAGAGGTAATCAATTTATACCCGCTTTTTGAAATGAACGATCAACAATTTATCGAGATGGCATTAGCTACCGATATGCTTACCAAGAAACAGGCAGCCGAATTGGTGGATCTCAAAAAACGGTTTTCATTTAGGCTGGGCGACCTGTTAGTGCAATTAGGCTTTGTAAGAAAGGCATTGTTGGAATCAGTCACCGAGAAAAAAAAGCACCACTTTGATGTGATTCTTGACAGGAAAGGTGTATCAACCGTAGCTGGTCAGGCTTTGTTCGAAAAAATCAAAAAGGGTCAAGCCGAAGCGCTCCAACAATTCATCCATGAAGGTGCAAATGTCAATATGCGAGGTGCCAAAGGGTTAACACCTCTGATGATGGCTGCTTCAACCGGAAAAGTTCCGCTTGTCTTCCCTCTTCTGGAGGCAGGAGCTGACCTTGATGCCACCAATGAGGATCGATGGACCCCACTACATTTTGCCATATTCAACAAGCACTCTGAAGTAGTCACACTTCTGTTGGCCCGAGGAGCAAGAGTAGATATCAATGATCGCTGGGGAAGATCTGCGGAAGACCTTGCCGTTGAGTGTGGGGGCAAAGACCTGGTTTGGCTAATAAAAAATATGGCCAAAAATCTCCCGAAGCAGGAGTAGGGTGTAGCTTGGCACCAAATCCATATTCAGGATTGTCTTGCCGATAAAATAAAAAGCTCAAGGTCTAACATTGCTTCGCCGATGTTAATTATAGAGAAAATATTTCCCGTCAGGTTGTGATCTCTCTACAGAGGCACCCCAATAATTGTTCATTTCCCTCATCATTTTCTTCAAAGGGGGCTACATGTTTGATCGAAGAAAAATCCTCATAACATTGGGTTTCACCTTTTTCATAATTGGCTGTGGCACTCTAACAAAAAATGAGTCGAAACAAGCCAACCCCATCCGAATTGGCATTCAGAACTCTACGATCGTCTCTTTGATCCTTATTGCACAAAAAGAGGGGTATTTTGAAGATCAGGGTTTAAGAGTTGAATTGGTGTCTTACCCAAGTGGGAAGCTGGCTTTACTTGGCTTAAAGGAGGGCGAAGTGGATGCGGCCACTGTGGCCGATATGCCGCTCATGGCTTTTGGGCCAGATATACCTTCAAAAATAATAGGAGTGATTGCCGATACTCGAAATGGGGCGTGGATAACTGCCCGCCGCGACGCTGGAATTGAACACCCAGAAGACCTTGCAGGTAAGAAGATCGGTACCCAAAAAAATTCGGCGGTTCACTTTTTTCTAGACATGTTTCTATTAAAACATGAACTTGAGCCAGGTAAAGATTGTGACGTGAAATTCCTGCCGGCCGAGGAACTTCCTTCAGCACTAGAGAAAGGTCAAATTGATGCGTTCTCCATGCGGAACCCATTTTCAAACGAAGCTAAAGCATTGCTGGGAGACGATGTCATCATTGAATTCTATTCTGATGTCTATCTTCAACATTTCTGCCTGACCATTCGAGATGACTGGTTCCCTGAAAATCCGGAACTCAAAACCAGCTTACTGGAAGCACTTCACAGGGCGGGTGAATTAATCGCCAAGAATAAGGGAGTGGCGATTGAGCTTGTGGTTGACTACCTTGGTGAGGCCCGCAGACCCGAAATTCTAAGGGATTGGAAAAATGTCAATATTGGGCATGTGACGTTGGGACAAAACCTGATTCTAACGCTTGAACAAGAGGCAGTTTGGTTCCAAGACACCAAAGAAAGTCAAGATTCAGCACGTTTTAACTACCTTAAGATTATCGACACAACGCCTTTAAAAACAGTCCATCCAAAAGCTGTTCAGCTCATTAAGTAGGTCAACGAATGCTAATTCGAACCAAATTACTCTTCGCTTTCCTTGGAATCGCCCTCGGATTCGGAATTGAAATTCTATTGATCCAAATGACCTCCAAAGACATTCACCAAAACCTGGGTTTCGCAAAAGAAATCCAAGATTTTTCCGATTACCTTCTCGACTTAGACATGCTGATTAACCAACTGACCCGCAATAACGCAATGAGGGTCAGACAACAATTTAAAACGTCACACAGCCATGCACTAAGTGAACTCGCTTTATTGAGACAAAAAAAGCAGGTGGACCCATTTATCTTGCGTGATATAGACGAAAACCTTAAGACCCTGCAAAAACAATTCGGTGAACTCCTCATGATCCTCAAAACCGAAAAACTGAGTTCAATTCACTTGAAACGGACCAGGATTCTCAGCGACCAGTTCCATATCGAAGTCCGTCACATATTCCAGAGGTTGGGGACCCTTTCAAGTCACGTTCGTTCCAATATCCAAATTGCCCAGATTCGAATGAAAAGGATGATCCTGGTGGTTGGAAGCATCATGGTGTTACTGGTCATGTTCATCGGATTTGGGATTCATCAAATGCTGACCCACCGTTTTGAGGCGTTTCAAATTGCCGCGGCAAAAATCGGAGAAGGCAACCTCGATCATCGTATAGAAGATTCTTCGCGTGATGAAATAGGGAGCCTCGGCCAGGCATTTAATAAGATGGTGGAAGATTTGGAGAAAACATTGGTCCAGAAGCACCAGCTTGAGATTTCCGAGAAGAAACTTGAAGAAGCACTGACAAATGCAGAAAGGTCCAATCAGGAACTCGAGAAGTTTGCTTATGTTGCTTCGCATGATTTGCAGGAACCTTTGCGAATGGTGGCGAGCTTCACGCAACTACTAGCAGACCGCTACGGTGGTCAACTCGACGAACGCGCCGACAAATATATCAACTTTGCCGTTGATGGGGCCACTCGTATGAAAGGTTTAATTAACGATCTACTTTCCTACTCCAGGCTCAACACCCATGGAAACCCACATCAGGAATTAAATTTACAGGAACTGGTCCAAGGCATCCTGTTTTCAATTACCCACCAAATTGAAGAGAGCAACGCCCAAATTACAATTATCAAGCCTCTGCCCACCATATTTGGCGAAAAAAGTCAAATCATACAGCTATTTCAGAACCTGATCACCAATGCGGTGAAGTTCAGAAGTCAAAAAAAGCCAGTGATTACGGTTGATTGGACGGAGGACTCTAGATTCTTCCATTTCACAATCGAAGATAACGGTATAGGTATCGAACCTCAGTACTTTGAGCTCATCTTCATCATTTTTCAGCGTCTCAACGAGAGGGATAAATTCGAAGGCTCAGGCATGGGATTGGCCATTGTCAAGAAAATCGTTGAACGTCACGGTGGCCACATAAGAGTATCTTCAAAACCCGGGGAAGGTTCTCGATTCATGTTTACGTTAAAAAAACACAAGAAAAAGGAGGACAAGGAACATGAAAGCAATCAATCTATTGCTAGTTGAGGACAATCCCGCCGATGTGGAGTTGACAAGGGAGACTTTGGAATCATGTAAATTCCTTCACAATTTAGCTGTCGCGTCAGACGGCGTTAGCGCAATGGACTATCTTCGAAAAAAACCGCCTTTCGAAAATGCAAAAACGCCTGACCTCATCCTTCTTGACCTAAACCTGCCTAGAAAGGATGGGCGTGTGGTCCTAAAAGAAATCAAAGAAGATCCCAGCCTGAAAATGACCCCAGTGGTGATCTTAACCTCCTCACAAGCAGAGGCTGACATCCTTGCCACTTACCGCCTAAATGCCAATGCCTATATTACAAAACCTGTCGACCTAAAGGGATTTGAACAAATTGTCCAGGCTATTCAGGAATTTTGGTTCACGGTCGTCAAATATCCAACCAGTAGTTAGTAATTTAGGATGCAAGAATATGGATTCAGAAAAAAATAATCATTTAACCATCCTGCAAATTGAAGATAACCCCGCAGATTCCGTTTTAGTAGCTGAATATGTGCAGGACAACGGCTTTTGTAACATCCAAATAGAAACGGAAGGCACTTTAGCGAGCGCCGCAAAACGGCTCTGGGGTAAATTTTATGATCTTGTCCTATTGGACCTCAACTTACCAGACAGCATGGGAGTTGAGACATTCAATAAGCTCCATCAAATGGCTCCAAAAATCCCCATTATCGTTCTCACCGGCACTGAAGATCCTAAACTTGGTGTTGTCTGTATTCAAAACGGAGCTCAGGATTACCTTTCGAAACAGTGGCTTAACCGCTCCTTAGCCCGTACGATTTGGAACACCGTTATCCGATGCAGAATGGAAAAAGAGCTGAATGACACGCGCTCCAACTTGAACATCCTTGTAGAGCAAAACCCCGATGGGGTCATCGTAATGGATGGTAATTATGAGGTCCAGTATATGAGTCCAGCAGCACAAAAGCTATTCGGAGACAAATTGAGCCTCGGGCAATTAATCCAAATTCCAGTTGACACAAGTAGCCAAGGAGAAATTTGCCTTACTCGCGATGATGGCCGTGAACGAACATTGGAAGTTCGGGTAAAAAAGATTGTTTGGAATGGCAAAGAATGCATTCTTTTAGCTCTGCACGATGTATCAAGACGAAAACGAACCGAAACGTTTTTAAATGCACGAATGGATTTGTTAGAAGAAGTGGAATCTTTAAATATGGATGAATTCCTAGAAAAAGCAATTTCAAAAGTCTGCCAATTAACTGATAGCGAGCATGGTTACCTCTTGATCTTGGACGAAGATCAAGAAAACATAAAAAATGTCTCCTGCTTCAACAAATCTCTGAAAATAGCATGTCCAAATGAGCTTGAACTCATGCCAATGAACATCAAATCTCGTCCAATCTGGGTGCGGTGTGCAAAATCCAGGCAATTGGAAAGTAGCGAAACTCATAATGAAACTGATCAGAGAGAATTAGTTGTCCCTGTTTTCCGATCCGATGCGATTAAGATCATTATTGGCCAAGTCAATAAACCAAAACCCTATAATATTGACGATAGAGAGCTCCTTGCTTACATGGCGGACATTATTTGGGAAATGGCAAAGCACAAGCAAATGGAGGAGACAAAGGAATTACTCGCGGCCGCAATTGATCAGGCAGAGGAGACAATTGTCATTACCGATCTCGATGGTACCATCACTTATGTAAATCCCATCTTTGAGAAAACCACTGGTTACTCGCGAAAGGAAGCTATCGGTCAAAACCCAAGGATCTTGCAAAGTGGGGAACATGAGCCTAACTTATACAAAGACATGTGGCATTCAATCTTGTCGGGTAAAACATGGCGAGGGCGACTCATCAACAAGCGCAAAGATGGACAGCTCTATACGGAAAGCGCAAGCATTTCGCCTGTAAAGAGTCCTTCAGGTGAGATATTGCACTTTGTCGCCGTGAAGACAGACATTTCGGAAAACTTAAAGCTAAAAGAAGAAAAGGAACAAATTGAACACCAAATGCGCCAGAGCCAAAAGTTGGAATCCATTGGAAAGTTGGCTGGAGGTGTTGCACATGATTTTAATAACATGTTATGTGTCATTATTGGGTACGGCAATGACCTCTTGCGACACCTTCACGAATCGGACCCACTTCGAGAATCAGCGCTCGAGATTGTCAAGGCCGGTGAACGGTCTTCCGCATTAACTCGACAATTATTGGCCATCAGTAGAAAGCAAACACTTCAACCCAAGATAATCAACTTAAACACAATCATTGAAGGTATCAATAAGATGCTTCAACGGCTCATCGGGGAGCACATCAAATTGAAAACCGAGTTTACGCACGATTTGTGGGAAATTTGTGCCGATCCGGGGCAGGTCGAACAAGTCATCATGAACCTGGTAGTCAATGCAAGAGATGCAATGCCAGACGGGGGGACAATTACCATATCCACAGCAAACTCAACAATCGACAATAACTTTGTGGAAAACCATTACGGTGCAAGGCTTGGGGAATTTGTAGTCCTGAGTCTAAGTGATACCGGAATCGGAATGTCCAAAAACATTCTCACACAAATTTTTGAACCCTTTTTCACCACCAAAGAAAAAGGCAAGGGAACTGGATTAGGACTTTCCACTGTTTATGGGATTATTAAACAGTCTGAAGGAAATATTTGGGTATCAAGCGAAGAAGGCCTAGGTACCCAATTCGAAATATTTCTACCTAGGACAACGGCAGAAAAACTGGAAGAAACAAATCTGCCATTGTGTGATTCAGACACTTTGAAGGGAAAGAACATCCTTGTAGTGGAAGATGAGATTAGTCTCAGAAAGTTGGTCGGCAAGGAACTGACAAATCGGGGGGCAATCGTATATGAGGCTGCCAATGGGGGCGAAGCACTCCTATTGGTAGAAGAGCGAGGCTTAAGACCTGATATCGTGTTGACTGATGTGGTTATGCCCATCCTTAATGGGAAGGTTTTGGTAGACCGACTTGCAAAATCTGTAAACAATTTAAAAGTCGTCTTCATGTCAGGTTATACCGACGGGGATCTCCTTAATTTCAGCCTTCTGAACTCAGGGGTACCATTTATTCACAAACCGTTTCAGTTTTCAGACCTGATAAAGAAAATTCAATTGGCGCTGAAAAGCTCAATATAAAAATTTCTTAGATTACATACCACTATTGCAGCATCCCAATGAAAAAAAGGATCGAATTTGGCGTTGGCCAGGACGAATAGTCGAGCGATTCGGGGCCGCGAATCAGTCGAACAAAGCGTACCTCAATATCAGAGCCTAACACGACGATAGTAAAATCGGCTCCTTGATCCATTCCATTAGAAAAAAGTGGGTTTTCCAGTTCAAACGTAGCCGTTTTAAGCAGTCCGGAATTCGTATTTAAAATAGACTCACTCTGAGAAAGCCCTTGGGCTGTCATAAACTCCAGGTGCCAGGTTCCAGTACCCGAATCGAGATAGGTAACCTT
>Ga0070729_10007603_pt1 | contig 10361 bp, 7 predicted proteins | sample tdDd472_FD_66725 | JGI IMG/M metagenome (GOLD analysis project Ga0070729, IMG submission 66725) | Marine sediment microbial communities from the Atlantic coast under amendment with organic carbon and nitrate - tdDd47.2 | ecosystem: Environmental > Aquatic > Marine > Coastal > Sediment | place...
ACCGGCATCGTCTGCCCGTCGTCAACTGGCTTCGGGCAAGCCGTCTTCCCGAGCAACTCCACGAGGACCCGGACTTGTACATCCCGGCCACGGCAGGGAGGCGGTTCCTGTCGCTCATGGCGAATGAAACGGGACGGCAGGATCTCGGTCTGCGAGTCGCGATGGACATGGGCCTCGAGCTGATGGGGCCGCGAGTTGTCGCCGGTGTACAGGGCGCACCATCCCTCGAGCGTGGGATCACCGAGTTTGCCGGGCTGCTGAAGGCCGAGAGTGGCGGCGAGTCGTTGAGGCTTTCTCGTTGCCGGGGCACAGCATATGTCGATTTCGTGAGAACACTCGAATCAGGAGCGCCGGGCTCTGATCAGACCGAGTGGCAGAACGTAATCCTGCTCATGAAGGCAGTTCAGCTCTTCACCGGGCACAGCTGGCGACCCCAATCCATCTCGATGCGGTCGTCACAGGCCGCACTGCCTTTGGCGTCCGAGCTTCTCCCGGGTGTTCTGTTCATGATGAAACAGGACCGGTGCTTCATCTCGTTTTCCGAAGACCTGCTGTCGCTTCCGCCGCGCATCGATCAGGTTGAAGCGCCGCCCGCCTACGAACGACTCGAGACCGGCAGCATTCCGACTGATCCGCCGGATGACTTCCCCGGATCGGTGCGGCAGATTCTGATGAGCTATCTTCGCGATGGTTGTCCGTCGGTGGATCAGGTAGCCGAGGTCGCCAGGATCAGCTCCCGCACGCTGCAACGGCGGCTCTCCGAGTGCGGGTTCAGCTTCTCGCGCCTGCTGGCCGAGGCACGTTTCGAGCTCGCGACTCGGTTGCTGACGCAAACCGATGCCACGTCGCTCGAAATCGCCTGTGAAACAGGCTATGAGGATCAGTCGAACTTTGCGCGTGCCTTCCGGCGCCTGGCGGGCTGCAGTCCGCGCGAGTACCGCCACGAGTGGGCGGCCGGAGCGAACTGAAGGTTGCTGCCGACAACCCGCCGGCCCGACTCCCCCCGCGCGAGCGGACCGTCCAGGGACCTGGATTTCGAGGTACTCGCGGTGGACGGGCAACGGCTCTTCTCCGGAAAAGATCAGGCGAGCCCCGGTGTCCAGACCCGTTCGAAGAACCGAAAACAAAAGTTGGCGGAAAATGACCGAAAATCCGCGGACCAACCGCTCACAATCAAGGAGTGACGATTGCGAAGCGTGGTCCGGTGGAACGTCGAGGCGAGGTCGAGCCGGGCCGATAGCATCTGCTCCTGCTGAAGGAGGGAAGCGACGAGCCACAAAGAATCTGCAGCGCGCCGTCGTGCCTGCTGAGACAGGAAGGATGGGGGTCGAGGTTCATGAAGACATCACCGCAAACCACCGGTACGGAGTTCACGGGTCCCGCCACCTACCTCATTGTCGTCGAGGGCGACCTGGACCGATCATATTCCGACCGTCTCGCGGGGATGACGATATCCCCCACCGATGGGGGCGATCGTAAACCGCTGACGACACTGACCGGGAAGGTACTCGACCAGGCAGCACTGAGCGGTGTCCTCGAAACCCTTTACTCCCTTCACCTTTCTATTGTCTTGGTGCAACAGATCAACCGAGACTCATGACGGGTGTTACTCTCCAGCTCTACTCGCAATCAAAGGTGTCAATGAGAAAGGTGGGGAACTATATGAATCAGAGCCACAACAACCTAGGTCCTTGTGTCCTTTTCATTACAACGGCACCGCAGAGAACGTGCGGATCTTGATCGATCTGTACGATGACGAAGGCGCATTCCTGGAGACCAAGACCATGGATCTGGCCCCGTGGTCGAACCAGCAGTTCAACAAGATCTTCGGCGATTACGCTCCGACCGACGGCTACGCGGATGTCAGATCCGACACCGCGGACGCAGCGTACTATTGCTATGGCTCAACGCTCGACAGCGGATCGAGCGACCCGACAACCATCGTACCGGTCATTCAGTAGCTACCCTATGAACCAACCGAACCCGGGCGGGGGGTTTCCCCGCCCGGGTTCCTATTTTGGGGCGGCAGGCACTCTCGCCGGATCAGAGGATCTTCTCGACCGGATTGACGATTGTTCGCCGGTCGTCAGCCCTCGACCGCCACGACTCCCTCCTCCACGAGCTTGGCGATCTCGTCCTCTCCATAACCGAGGCCAGCGAGAAGGTCCGTTGTGTCCTCACCGATCTGGGGTGGGTTGCGGCGGAGACCAAAGTCGTGGTTGCCCATTTCGAGGGGGATCCGCGGCAGCTTGGCGGTGACCCCGGCTGGCAGAGTGGTCTCGAGCAGACCGATGCCATCGTCGAGCTGGGGATCGTCATAGAGATCCTCGGGGCGGGCGATGGGTGAGAACGGCACACTCGCCTTGTCGAGCCGTGCCGTCACCTCGGCGCGCGGGTACTTCGCGATCATCTCCGCCACCGCGGGGTGGAGCACACATCCTGGGACGGCGACCGGGTGCTGCTGAGCTTCGATCCGGAGAGGCAGGGGTTCTGGCGGGGCACCGAACTGAGCGCCCAGCTCCACCCGGTCCTCGACGGGCAGCTCTTCAGTCCGCAGATCGACCTGAACCTCGACGACCTGCCCTTCCGACTCGAGCCCGAGAACGGCTACCTCTCGGCACTCCACTATCATCCTCCCGAGGGGCTGCTGTTCGGAGTCCTGCACCGGCGTCCCAATAGCTTGACCGACCGGTTGAGTCTGCTCTTCAGCCTCGATCCCTCGACGGGCGAGGCGCGTGAGATCGCGGGTTTGTACGACGAGGACTACCCGCCATTCACCTTTGCCTCGTTTGGGGCGCACCCAAGGACGTTCGAGCAGATCATCCCGATCGTCGCCGACACGCGAGGGGCGCAGGGAGGCCGTTGGCGCACGGACCGGCACTGCAGTAGCGGCGGCGAGCTTCGCCTCCCCCCGGGCGGGTTCTTCCCGCCCGTTTTTTTGTTTCGCGATTCTCGGGAGCGACATCGTGGTCAACATCGCCGGGACCTGGGATTCCACGCCGGTGAATCGGCATATCGGGCTACCAAAGAACCGAAACGAGGAGGGTCCTGGTGCCGGCCCCCTCGCGGGAGTCCTCAGAACCAGAAATTGGCCTGGAGAGCGACCGACCGGGGTCTGGTGATGAACTTGATGTACGTCGGTTGGGTCTCGCCCGGGACAGCCAACCCGGCCCAGAGCGAGTTGAAACTGTTGACAGAGACCTTCTCATTGGTCAGATTCCTGCCGACGAGGGCGATCTCCCAGGTCGACCGTGAACCGAATTGGAACGCGAGCCGGAGGTTAAGCTTGGCGAAGGCGCCCTGCAGCGTGTTGGAATCCATCCCGATCTGGGTGAAGTACTCATCCGAGTAGGCCACGTTCAGGGTCCCCTTGAAGAGGAGCCCCGCGTTGATGGGCACCGCTGCGCCCAGGTTCACGCTGGCCGAGAACTCGGGCGCGAACTCACCCACGCCCCCGGTGAGGTCCTGCACCATGCCCTCACCGGTGGTGCTCGGGAGACACCCGGGGTCGAGACCAGCCCGCTGCCGAAGCGTGCAGTCTGCATTTTTGTAGCTGTCGAACTCGAAATCGAGATAGGAGGCGGTGATCCCGAGGGTCAGGTGTTTGGTCAGAGAGTGGGCGTAGTCGACCTCGATCCCCTGCACCGTGGCCTCCGCAGCGTTGCCGACGCTGAACTCAAAACCCGTAAACTGCGTCACTTGGAGATCCCGGTAATCCGTGTGATACGCGGCCAGGTTCAGCATCGCGGCGCCCCGGGCGAGGCTCAGCTTGGCCCCGACCTCGATGTTGGTCGCCTGCTCGGGTTCGAATTCGTAGTTCGGCGACGGCTCGGACCCTGCGCTCGATCCCGCTCCGATACCAATGTCGAACCCCCCCGCCTTGTAGCCTCTCGCGGCCGACACATAGACGAGGGCTCGATCGGACAGTTGGAACTCCGGCCGAATGAGCCACGAAAGGTGGTCCTCCGACCTGTTCTCCTGGAGATCGTGCGGCCTGGCGCCAAAGATGCTGTCAAGAGGGGGGTCGATGACCAGAACGTCCCGTACTGATTTTTCGTCGTCGCTGTATCGCAAGCCCAGTGTCAGCGCGGCCACCCCATTGAAGCGGTAGGTGCCCTGAGCGAAAACCGCCCAGACATCGGTGTCCTGGCTCGCCGGTGCATCCCACACGATACTGGTCGGAAGCGAGGCGAGCTGCACCTCGGAGGTTCTCGCACGGTCGAGATTCTGATGGTGGAAATATGCGCCTGCGGTGTAGTCGAGCCGGTCGCCGATCGTGGAGTCGACGCGCAGCTCCTGGCTCAGCTGGTCAAACCGCATGTCCACGAACTGTGAAACCACGTTGTGACTCGAGTAATCCGCATCCATGATGTTGCGCCAGTCGAACCGGGTGTACGCCGTCAACGAAGTGAAGGTGAATCCTCGTCCGGCATAGGTGACATTGAGGCCGACCGTGTCAAAGACGTTGTCGTCCTCGATCTCGCCGTTGGGGATGGCCCTGAACCCCGACTGCAGACCACCCATGTTGTTGTAGTCGAATACTCCGTCGTCCCCAGTGATCGGCGACATGACCTCCGCCGAACTCGGGTCATAGGTGATCTGGCCAACAGATCCGAGGTGCGCCAGATCCTGGTGTTCGTAGGTCGCACGAATCGACAGACGATCGGTGGGGTCCGCGACGATCACGAATCGCGCCCCCCAGTCGTCATCGTCCGTCACCCCGGAATCGGTGTCGAGGTTGTTCATGTAGCCGCCGAACGTTCGCTTGTAGAGCGCGACCCGCCCTTTGACCTTCTGCGAAAGGGGACCGGATAGAACCAGCTGGCCCTCGGCCTCCGACTGCTGACCTGCCAGGAGACCGACATAGCCCTCGAACGTCTCCGTCGGATTCGATGTCGTGTAGTTGAACGCCCCAGCGGTGACGTTCATGCCGAAGAGGGTCGACTGCGGACCCTTGAGCAGCTCGACCCGATCAAGATCAAAAAGCTTCGGGCGCAGGTGTCGGCCCTGGGCGAGATAGACACCGTCGACGAACATCCCGACCGACTGCTCGAATCCTTCGTTGGTCCCTGAGCCGATGCCCCGGATGTTGATCCTCTGGCTGTTGCCCGATTTTGAAACCATGACCGCGGGCATGTTGTGGTGCAGGACCTCCAGATTCTCGACCGCCAGATCGCGAATCTCCCCACCGTCGAGTACCTGCACGGTCAGAGGGACCTGAAGCAGGTTCTGCTCCGTCTTCTGGGCCGTCACGACGATTTCGCCGAGAAATCTCCGCTTCTCGTCGGACTGTTCCGCCGAAGGAGCATCTGACGTGTGCTGAGTCTGTTCCCCGGATTGGTCCTGCGCAATCGCTCGCGGCGCGGAAAGCAGCATCACCACCAATATGGCTGCCACTACGGTTCGGGACCCTTGAGCGGATTCAATTCGACTCACGGAAAACTCACCTTCTTCGCCCGCCACCTCGCTCACGCGCAGCTCCTCTCCGTGAAGTCAATTCACTGACGTTCCGAGTGATTGTAGAAGATTTCTAACCAACTGTGAAAAAAGAAATCCCAGGTCACACAGTTCCACATCGCAGGAACCAGTCTCCATGGGTTTTTCGATTCAGGGAGAACGAAGCCTCGACTCGTCTTCGGGAATCGCGGCATCCGGCCTTTTCCCGATCGCCCTGCCGGCCAAGAGGAGAAACACCATCCCCACCCCGTAACCGGGGAGGAGAACGGCGAGTGCCCAACGAAGGGCCACGGCACCAGATGCCCCGGCCGCACCGAAGGCGTCGCTCACGACCCCGGCTGCGTAAGGCCCGAGCGCGTGCCCGAGGAGGCTCAGACTCAGGAGATAGAGGGCTGACGAGGTCCCACGCGCCTCCGGCGGCACGAGCTCGGTGAAGTTCGCCGCCGCCGGTCCGATCGCGAGGTTCGAGATCACCATGAAGAAAAAGTACGCGACATAGGCCAGCTGGATGCTCTCGGTGAAGAGCAGGGCCATTGCCGCCGGCGGTGTCATCGCGGCGACCGCGATTCCCACCAGGACTCGTGCCCATCTTGTCCTGGCCACCAGTCGATCGGAGAGGACGCCCCCGAGGTTGACCCCGATCCATCCGCCGGCGGCGGACAGACCCAGGAAAAGACCCACCTGGCCGGCACCGACATCAAAGGCCCTCAGAAAGTACGGCGCAACCCAGAACGCAAATCCCCAAGCGACGAAGGCATTCGATGAGAACCCGATCAGGCTGTATACCAACGCACGGGATCCGAAGATCACCCGGAACAACGATCGGTTTCGGATGGCCATTCGTTGCGCCCAGGAGAAGCACGCGTAGAACCCGATTGCGAGCGACACCCACTGCTCCGGATTGCCCAGCCAGGACACCAGAAGTGCGGCCCAGCACGCAAGTGCCGCGGCGACACCGCCGTTGATCAGATACATTCGCCGATTGGCGCCGGCTTGCATGAGGCTCCACATCGACAACGGAGGAATCACGGCGGCAACCTCGCGGGCAAACTCCCGAAAAGGGGTCGGGTGCATCGACGGTTGAGCACCGCCTTCGTGGCGGCCGCGAATCGGCTCGCGGAGCCTCCACACCACCGCGGCCAGCAGCAGGCCCGGCAGGCCGGTGACAAAGAAAGCGACCTGCCAGCCGGCGAGCCCGAACGGTTCATTGCCCGTGGGGAAGGCCGCCTTCCAGAAGTCGATGACCCAGCCGCCGAGGAATGTCCCGAGGCCGATACCGATGAAGACCCCCGAAGCGTAGAACGACAACGCCCGTGCCCGCGATCGAGGAGGAAACGTGTCGCACAACATCGAGAAGGCCGCGGGGCTGGCGCCCGCCTCGCCGATGCCGACGCAGATGCGAAACACCCCGAGACCGACCAGACTCCGCGCGGTCCCTGACAACACGGTCATGAGGCTCCAGAACGCCAGGCTGATGGCGATGAGTTTCTTTCGAATCCAGAAGTCGGCCAGCCTGCCCAGCGGAAGCCCGAAGACCCCGTAGAACACCGCAAACGCGGTTCCGTAGAGGAATCCGAGCTGGGAATCAGTCAGACCGAGGTCGGCCTTGATCTCCTCTGCGAGAATGGACAGGATGTTGCGGTCGATGAAGTTGAGCACGTAGACCAACATCAGGATGAAGAGCACGGCGTTCGGTGAGCTGATGGCTGATCGAGTGCGCCTCGGAGCATCAGTCTGCGTGGCGGGTGGGGTTGGCTCAACCATTGCGAACCACCATACCAACCTCTAGGAGGCTGGACCACATTGAATCAGCGGCGTCTTTCGGACGCAGCGAAGGCCCTTTCTTATTGGGTTTTCGGCCCGTACGGGGTGTACTGCTCCAAAAATCCGCCTCGAACGGCACTTCGCTGCGCCCAAAAGGCATTCGCCACAATGCGGTGCAGCCTCCTAGCGCTAAACGTCAGCGATCAGCCCGAACTCGATCCCCTTGGCAACCGCCTCACGGCGGCTGCGGACGCCGAGCTTGCTGTAGATGTTCTTGCAGTGCGTGTTGACCGTGTTTCGTGTGATGTGCAACTCGGCCGCGATCTCCTTGTCGAAGAGACGCTGACCGAGCAGGTGAAGAACGTCTGTCTCGCGGTCAGTCAGGGGTTCGATCATGTGGTCATCGGTTCCGTGCTGCGGGGTCGCGACCGCCTTCATAGTGTCAGCCGACTCTCCACAGGCGTCGAGGATGTGACCGACGAAAGCCGCGTGAGCCCCCTCAGGCGGAAGCCGTTCCAGCAACTCGCGCATCGGCCGGCCGAATTCGACGAACTGGAAGACAAAACCAGCGGGACGGGCAAGTGCAACGGCGTGTTCCAGAGCCGTCAAGGCCTCCGCATCCCTGCCCTGCTTGTCGAGCGCCACCGATTGCAGACACCAGAGCACGATCCTTTGCACCACATTGTGCTCTGCCTCGCACTTTTCCATCAGCGCTGCCAATTCCTCCTGTGCCGTGCTGAGACCTGCGGCAGTCCCCTCGGCGATCAGCGCTCGGCAGCGTGTAATCGAGGGGACTTCAAAGTACATGATGAACGGGTGGTTTGTGTCGAAGGGGGTGGGCCTGTGCCACCAACCTGCAGGCCCCATTCTCCCTTGCAAGATCTGAAGACGGGTCGCGCACGAGTCGGCAAGAATGACAGTCGGCCCGCCGAGATGGTTGACGAATTCGCGCAACTCCTGGAGGGAATCGGCGGCTTTGTCGGCACGCCCGAGCGCTTGATAGGTGATGGTCAGACAGGCCAAGGTGTCGATCGCGGTCCGCCGCCAGAGGGTGTACTTGCGATTGAGTGCATCGCGGAGGTGGCGTTCCGCAGCTGCGAAATCGGCTTTGAAAAAACATGACAATCCCAAATAGTAATCACAATACGACACGTATTGGTCCAGGTTGTAAGTCTCGGCTAAATCCCTGTCCCCTCGGATACCGAGATCGACTGCCGGCAGATCAGCCTCGATGAAATTCAGGTGCCTCAGGGACGTATTGATGTAGATCTCACGAACCGCTTCGATTGCGGGTTCTTGGAGCCATCCCGCTGCCAACGTCCGAACTCGTAGCCCCTGTCCCACCGCATGGCTCGATAGGCAAAAGTGGACAACCGCCATTGCGTCGAGAACGCCCTCATCCGAGGGAATACCGTCGATGATTGCCTCGAGATACCCTAGTGAGCGCTGATGGTGACCAGTGTGGAAATCGCACACCCCCCGAAGAACCGACATCAATCTCGAAGTCGAATCGTCATCCCGGTCTCGATCCCTGAGAGCATCGACTCGATCCAGAAGCGGTGGGAGCTTGGTGAACTCCTGGCCGATCGTATGGAGATAGGCACGCCCCAGAATGAGCTTCGGGCGAGAGAGAATCAGCTCATCGGGTAATAGCGACAGCCAATTCAAGGCGGGGTACCGCGGACCCACAACCATCACCTGACTGAGACCGCGCTCGACAATCTCCGCCGCGTTGCCCTCGTGGCCACCATCGATGGCGTGTTCGACGGCCTCGCGGACGTAGCCCTCGCGCTCGAGCCAGTGGCTCGCCCGGGCGTGAAGCTCGGCGATCGCCTCCCGGCTCAACCGGTTCTCGAGCTGGTCGAACAGCAGCTTCTGGAAGAGATGATGGTAGCGAAACCACGTACCCTCGGCGTCGAGGGAAATCGTGAAGAGGTTCGACGCCTGCAGAGCCTCCAAAAATCCGGCGCCCTCCAGCGCGGACTCCGCGAGCTCATCTTCATCCCGGCAGACGGCATCGCAGAGTGGTCCACAGAACTGATCGAGGATCGAGGTCTTGAGCAACCAGTCCCGCATCTGAAGTGATTGCCCGGCCAGGACCTCCCGCACGAGGTAGTCCTGAATGTTCAGGAACCCACCGCTTAGGCGCGCGATCAGGCTGTCTACGTCGTCGACACGCCGCAAAGCCAGCGCCGCAAGCCGGAGACCGACGACCCACCCCTCGATCCGCTGCTCGATCGTGTCGAGTGCGTGCTCGTTGACGGCGAGTCCGGTGAGGCCCTTCAGGAGCTCCGCCGTTTCAGCCCTGCCGAACCGCAGGTCGTGGCCTCGAATCTCGGACATCGTGCCGGCGGCTCGCCACTTCGCAAGTGGCAGCGGCGGATCGCGGCGGCTGATCAACACCAGGTGGAGGGGCCGCGGCGGGTAACGCATCAGGTCGGCGATCAGATCAAGAATCGGTCCACCACGGACGCGGTGGAGATCGTCCAGAACCAGAACGAACCTCTCCTCGATCGTGTCGAGCTCTTCGACCAACGAGTCAGCCAGGAGGGACACCGGCGGCAGTTGGCCGGCCTCAACCAGCGAAGAGGTCGTGTCAAGGACGTCGGGGAACAGGGCTGAAACACCAGCCAGGACATGCTGGAGAAAATGTCGAGGGTCGTCGTCGTCGTCGAGGGAGAGCCACGCGGTCGGTACCCCACACCGGTCGATCCAACAACTGCACAGTTGGCTTTTTCCATAGCCGGCCGGCGCCGAGATCAACATCAGCGGCCGATGTCGACCCTCTTCGAGGTGGTCAACGAGCCTCTGGCGGTAAATGTGATCACCGAGAATCGGAGGGCGTCGTAGCCTGGTTCGGCGGACCGGAGTTGTCGAATCCTCTGCCAATGCGCACATGATCGCCATCATCTCACAGATGATCTTCCTTCCGCCGATTTTTCCGATCAAAGCACTGCGGCGGCAAAGGCCTGTCGAGACATCAAGATCGTACTGCCGTGCAGTGGTGGACTACGGCGAGCTCTTCGGCGCCTCACGGCTCGTGCCCCTCGAGGGTGCGCCGCATTTCGCGATGAGCTGGGGAAGCCGTGGTGTCGAGCCGCTGCTTCGCATCTATCGCGAGCTGACCTGCAGCGGTCTGA
>Ga0070729_10007604_pt1 | contig 10360 bp, 6 predicted proteins | sample tdDd472_FD_66725 | JGI IMG/M metagenome (GOLD analysis project Ga0070729, IMG submission 66725) | Marine sediment microbial communities from the Atlantic coast under amendment with organic carbon and nitrate - tdDd47.2 | ecosystem: Environmental > Aquatic > Marine > Coastal > Sediment | place...
GGAAAGCCGCGTATCTTCATTGACAGACTCTACAGAGACGCTGACCACACCGGTGAGTATGGAGACCACCACAATGGTGACCACCAGCTCCATCAACGTAAAGCCATGCTCGCTTTTCAGAGGTTGTCTGCTTCTTTTGGCCATTCCAGCCCGCGCCTTCCTAATGTTTTACAGAACGACACCGGGGCACTGGCCCCGGTGTCTACAAAACTCATTGTCTGGATCAGGTTCCAGCAGCAGCAGCGTGTGTGGAGCAGTAGGCCTTACCATTGGCCGTGCTGTATGTACCGCCTGAGGGACAAACCGGGGCAGAATCCAGCTGACCGCCGGTCACCAATGAGGCGACATCAGAAGGATAAGCGGCATTGCCGTCAGCAGCCAAAGCGGCACTGGCGTAGTACATGGCACAGGCGGACTCGATAGAGGCACGGTTCTGCGCGCAGGCCGCCGTCTTGGCGTTGTCTGAGAGATCCATAAATTTAGGAACGGCCACAGCGGCCAGGATGCCGATAATCACGATCACCACAATCAACTCAACCAGCGTGAAGCCCTTTTCCGATGCGAACTTCATAGTGTTACTCCTTTTTTAATGATACTGAACCGATGTTTTCAACTGGTATAAACGCTACAAATCTTGAACCAACTCCCCCCTGTTTTGTCAAAAAATTATCTATTCTAAAAAGAAGATACTTACTGAATAGCACCCACCATACCCCACATGGGTAAAAAGATACCGAAAGCCATGACCACAACCGCACCGCCAATCACCAAGGTCAGAACGGGCTCAATCATGGCGGTGAGTCCCTTGATGGCATACTCCACCTCTACATCGTAATGTGAGGCGACTGAACCCAACATATCATCCAAAGAACCAGACTGTTCACCGATAGAAATCATACGAATCACCATGGGCGGGAAAAGATCATAGCGCTTCATGGAACCTGAAATACCCTGCCCACGCTCAACACCCAGCGCCACCTGCCGAATAGTCTGCTCAATGGCTTTATTGCCCACCGCCTGTGCCACGGTGCTCAGCGTCTGCAAAATGGGCAAACCGCTCTTATTCAACGTTTCAAACATCTTGGTAAAACGCGCCATGGCACTTTTAGTGACCAAATTGCCGATGATAGGGATTTTCATGACAGTGGCGTCCCACCAGAGCCGCCCTTTATCCGTTTTTGTGAACAACTTAAAACCGAGCGTTCCGCCTCCAACAATCACTAAAATATGCAGAGCATATTTCTGACTGAAACTACTGAGACCCATTAATATTTTAGTAAAAATGGGCAAATCCTGCCCCAACCCGGCAAAAATCATCGCAAACTTGGGAACGACCATGGTCATAATGACAAAAAAAGCACCGGTCATGGCAGCCATCACAAAAATGGGATACTTCATGGCTGATTTCACTTTTTTCCGTGTCTCTTCATCGTGCTGCATCACATGCACCATACGCTCCAGCACCTCATCAAGAGAACCGGACATCTCACCTGCATAGACTGAATTGACATATATTTTTGGAAAGACATCGGGGTGGGCGTCCAAGGCCTGTGAGAAACTCTTGCCCGACATCACGCTGACATAAACCTTATTCAGTACATCGCCCAGCGCTTTTCCACTCTGTGTGGCCAGGGCCTCAAGGGCGGTCAACATGGGCACACCGGCCCTGAGCAAGGTGACAATTTCCCGCGTGAAGAGGACCAGATCTTCGGTCTTTACTTTCTGTTTGAAGAGTTCGATCTGCATGCTGCCGCCTGAACTGGCCTCTTTCTGCTTCTTGATTGCAACAGGCCTGAACCCCTTGGAAAAAATCTCCTGGGTGACGCCCTGCTCTGTGGCCGCCTCAATCACATCTGTGATGACTTTCCCTGAAGGCATTATGGCTTTGTACTCAAAAGTCGGCATTTTCTTTCTCTTCTTTCATTAACCAATATTGGTGACGCGCATCACTTCTTCAACAGTGGTCACACCCTTCAAGACCTTGACCCAACCGTCGTGCAACAACGGGCGCATCCCCTCATCAAGGGCTCTTTTGTCGATTTCATCGGCTGATGCCCCTTTCAGAACAGTACTCCGGAGTCCCTCTGTCATCGGCAGCACCTCCAGAATTGACGCGCGGCCTCTATACCCCGTGTCTCTGCATTTGGCGCAACCCCTGCCTTTATAAAAGTGAAAGGGCTGTCCCTCAGCAATCCCCAGGCTGGTCAGCACTGAGGCTGGAATGTCGTAGTCGGCTTCAACCTCTTCCTTACACTCCGAGCAGATGCGTCTCACCAGTCGCTGTGCCACAACACCCAGCACCGCTGTGGAGATCAGAAACGGTTCAATCCCCATCTCCTGCAGCCGCGTGATCGCCCCGGCCGCGGTATTGGTATGAAGCGTGGAGAGTACCAGATGGCCTGTGAGCGCCGCCTGTACCGCAATCTCAGAGGTTTCTGTGTCACGAATTTCACCCACCATCACGATATCCGGATCCTGACGGAGAATGGCCCTGAGCCCCTTGGCAAAGGTCATACCCGCCTTGTGATTTACCTGGGACTGCCGGATCAAGGGCAGCCGGTATTCAATGGGATCCTCCAATGTGATCACATTCTTTTCAATCGTAGAGAGTCGGTTCAACGCGGCGTAGAGCGTGGTTGTCTTTCCACTGCCCGTCGGCCCCGTGACCAGGACAATACCGTAGGCATTGGCAAGGAGACCGGTGAAAGTCTCATACACATCCGGTTCCAGACCGAGATTTTCAATATCCAGCAATGCTGCATTTTTATCGAGAATACGGAGCACCATATTCTCACCGTTGGCAGAGGGCAGTGTAGAGACACGAATATCGATCTCACGGCCATCACTGAGCCGGAGCCGCATCTGCCCGTCCTGGGGTATGCGATGTTCGGCAATATCGAGGCTGGAGAGAATCTTAATCCGTGAAATGAGCGCTTCCTGCAGATTTTTGGGAAGATGCAAGCTATCTCTGAGAATGCCGTCCACCCGGAAGCGCACACGGAGCATCTCCTCTTCAGGATTGATATGAATATCTGAGGCGCCTTCAGCAATACCCTGCGTCAGCACCATGTTGGTCATTTTGACGACAGGGGCATCCTCAGCCAGAGCCACAAGCTCCTGCGAAGATTTCTCTGCCTCTTCGTCCTTTTCCTCAGCTTCGATGACTTCGAGAATATCCTGAAATTCCTCACTGGACACCTCGGTATTCACCTTTTCTTCTTCACCATAATACTTGTCAATGGATTCCATGACGGCAGTAGAAGAAGAAAGAGCCGGCGAAACTTCCAGCTGCGTCAACTGCGTGACCTTGTCCACCGCCTTCACATCCTTGGGGTTGGACATGGCGATCAGCAAAGTGTCATCGATGCGGAAAAGGGGAAAAAAACCAAACTCACGGGCGACTTTGACAGGAATCAGCTCAAGGACTTCAGGGTCAATCTCATAGTTGCGCAGATCAATATAGGGCACATTCATCAATGAAGCCTTGGTCTCATAGACCACTTCTTCATCGACAATGCCTGAAACCACCAGGAAGGTCTCCAGGTTGGTAGGCTGATCGGCGTTGCGCACCTGAGAAAGCGCGGACTTGGCTTCCTGCAGGCTCAGCACTCTCCGTTCGACCAGGGCCTGGGCCAGGGGTCTGTCTGTATCGCGTTCTGTGGTTTTGGTCGCTGTTGCCTGCATAAGTCCTTAATTGTTTAGATATTTTTGTACGACGGACATGATCTGCGGCAGCCTGAAGGGTTTCAACAGAAACTCGTTGGCGCCTACCTGTTTCCCCATATCCCGTTCTCCGGCCGTGGCCCGCGAAGTGAGTACCACAATGGGAATATCCTTAAACCGTTTGTCAAACTTTAAAAATCGGGCCACTTTGAATCCATCAAGCAGTGGCATCAGGATGTCCAGAATAATTAAATCAGGCGGCGCCTGTTTGACTTTCTGCAACGCCTCGAGTCCGTGACACGCCGTGTTCACGGCAAATCCGGCACGCTCCAGGGGTGTTCTGAGCACCTTGGCCACCAGCGGGTCATCGTCGACAACGAGTACACGCTTTCTCAGGGGCTTGACAGGTTTTTCTTCAACGAAACGGAGATCCAGATCCAGCTCCAGATCTTCACTGATCTCCTGTATGGCTTCAATGGTCATGCGGCTGAAACCTCCATGCCGCTGATGCAATGTCGTTATTGATAGAGCCCCACATACCACATGAGAATCTGATCACCGACAATAAATTGCATCAACGCGCCTATTGCAATAAATGGACCAAATGGAATTGTGCGTCCCATTTCCAAACGCTTGCCAATCAGGCCGACCAGTATGTATACCGTGGCCGTAATCATGGCGAATATTAACACATAAAGGACTTGTGGAAATCCCGCATAAATGCCTATAATTCCAATGAGTTTGACATCACCCATCCCCAGGCTTTCCTTCTTGAAAATCAGGTTGCCCAACACGCCGATCGCCAACAGCACCAACGCCCCTGCCGCGCCCCCTATCAACATGTCGGTCCACATTGCAGTTTGGAATACCAGAATGTAAAGTGCTCCCACAACGGCACAGGGCAGTGTCAATCGATTGAGGATGAGCTTTCTGTCCCAATCGATAAATGCGATGGGCACCAGAAAGAGAAAAAGCAGGAGATAGCGGCCGAAGGTATAGGTCCAGCCGTAGCGCCAGTAAAGCAGCGCAAAACCGAGGCCTGTCAGCAGCTCCACCAGGGGATAACGCATGGGGATTCGGGTCTTACAGTCTCTGCAGCGTCCACCAAGCAGCAAGTAGCTCAGCAGGGGCACATTATCAAACCAGCGCACGGCCTGACCGCAGACCGGACAGTGTGATCCCGGTGTGCTCAACGACTGCTTCTCCGGCAGCCTGTGGATCACCACATTTAAAAAGCTGCCCAGAATCAAACCGAAAATGGCTATGAGAATTATCAATAACATGGCTTATCTCACCAGAATCATGCGATTTGTTTTGGCAAACTGCCCCTGCTCCAACCTGTAGAAATACATCCCGCTGGCCACGTTGATCCCCTTGCGGTCTGTGCCTTCCCACACCACATGGTGCGTCACACCGGCTTCCATCTCCTCATCCACCAGCTCGCGCACCAGCTGACCGATGACATTGTAGATCCTCAGCCTGACATGACCGGGTTTCTGCACCATGAAGCTGATCGTCGTCGTTGGATTGAAGGGGTTGGGATAGTTCTGAAAGACATCGAACTGTCCGGGTGCGGCACTGGGATCATTGTCAACCGCTGACGCATCGGGATCAATGAGCAGCATATACATATTGTCATCGGAAGAGCCTTCATTGCCGCCCAGCACCACTTCGCCTTTTTTATAATCACGGGCATAGACATCAAAGGCCATACCGCGGGAATCGACGATCTGCAGGATGGTTTTATCAAAATCATCCAGCCAGGTGGGCACATTGGCAATGCCGGCGTCATAGGCCACATATACTGTGGCGGCGCCATCGAGCTGGAAGCGGAGGAAATTTTCAGATTGATCGACTTTGTCGTCGTTGGCCGTCTGCAGCCAGAGCATGTCTCTCAGTTGCTTGGGCAACTGCGCGACCGTATATTCACGATCAATATAGTAGGCGTCACCCACGGCCAGGCGCTCAACACGATAGGCGGCCTTGTTCATACTGGCCACAAAGGAACGGCTGCCGGCCTGGGGTTTGATAAAGGCCAGATACATATTGTCGTCTTCGGTGGCGTGGTTGCCGCCCAACACCACACGCCCCATGGCGCAGGTTTTACTCAGCACGGTGTAAACCACCGAGTGGTTGTTGACAATCTGCTCACCGGTGACGCGCCAATCATTGAGCCAGTCTGGACGCTGCGCCTGACGCTGATCATAGGCGATATAAACTGTCGCCTCCTGAGACAGCTCAAAGGAGAGGAAGTTGTCGGCTGTGGCAGCCTTGTCGGACTGGCTGTTGGCGGTGACAATCTGTATACTGCCGTCGAGCACAGTGGGCACCTGGCTGAAGATATAGTCCCTGTCCACATAGCAGGCGTTTTCTGTAGAGAAACCGCGGAGCGCGTAGTTTGAACGGCTCAGGCTGCTGACGGCCAGACCCTGACGCATCAGGTAATTGACCACGTTGTTGCTGGGCATGGTATTGGGCGAAGATGAACGATCGGTGATATTCCGGACACTGAGCGTGTAGTCCACCCCTTCTTGGTGAGAGGAGGTTTCAAGGTGCACACGCACCAGTTGCGTATCCAGCACGGCGGACTTGATGGTCAGACCGTTGACCGAATAATTGGCTTTATTCTCAGCGGACGCCTTGGTGATGGGCTTATTAAAGACCACATCAATAGCCGACGTGGAGAGCAGTTCAATACGGGTGACGACGGGGGGCACCTGATCGGCGCTGCCGCCTGAAACCGACATGGTGTACTCTTTCTTCTGGGCAGGAGAGATCTTGTTGGGCAGTGGCGCACGGTCCATGATGTTCTGAACCAGCATGATATAGGTCATGGCGGGCACATGGGCCGAGGTTTCCAGCGTCACACGCTGCATCGACTCATCCAGCACGGCACTGTTCACATCCACACCGTATTCAATATGATAGTTGCTGCGGCTTTCAGCCGAGGCTTTGTCCAGCGGCTCGTCGAAGGCCAGTTCCAGTTCATAAGTGCCCATCACCTTGACAGATACGAGCTGCGGCGCATCCTTATCAGGTGGTGTGTACATATACTGCTGCTGAATAGGCGCCTCAAGGGCATTGGGAATGGGGGCTCTGTCTTTCAGATTGCGGACGGTCACCGTATAGGTCACATTGGGTTGATGCTGTGAGGTCTCCAGCTTCACTGTCTTCTGGTCCCAGGTCAGGTTGGCCTCGGTGATATCGATATTGGGCGTAATTTCATAGTTGCTCACCTGCGTGGCCTCGGCACTTGACAGGGCCTCGTTGAACACCAGCGTCACCACATAGGGCGACACAGACATGCCGGCCGAGGAGATCTCAGGGGCCTCGGTATCAGGGGGATCGTAGCTGTATGTGGCCTGATTGTCTGTCCCAATGGTATTGGGATTCATGGCTCGGTCCTGCACATTAACCACTGTCAGCGTATGGTTGCCGGCATTGTGCGGTGCCGTGGTGAGCCACACCACGTTCAGATCGGCGGAGAGCACGGCGTTCAAGACGGGCACATCAGGGGTAATGGTATAGTTGTCTTTATTCTGGGCCTGAATCTGATTGACCGCCTCGTTGAAGCTGACCTGCAGGCTTGTGGCGCCAAAGGGCGTGACACCGGCCAGACGCGGTTTCTCAATATCAGGCGGATTCCAGGCGTAAGAGACCTGACTATAGGCGGCAATGGGATTCTTGGCCGTGGCGGCGTCGGTGATACCATTGACAGTCAGCTTGAATTCACCGGCGGCGTGGTCGCTGGTCTCCAGGATCACTTGATCGAGATAGGAGGTGAGAATGGCGCTCTTGACCACAATGCCGTTGTTCACCTGATAGTGGCTGATATCATTGGCCGTGGCTGCATCAATGGCCTCTGTGAACGCGATGACCAGTCGATTGCCACTATTGAGTGTCACGGTGGTAATCTCCGGCGGTGTGTTGTCCACTGTTTCGTAGCTGTAATCACCCTGCGTGTTTCCGGCAATGAGATTACCGGCCGCGGAACCGTCACTCACCTGATTGATGGTAACGCGATAGCTGCCCGGCAGATGCGTGCTGGTCTGAAGCAGCACACGCATGCCGTCGTCAGTCAGCATGGCCCGCTCCACCACAACCGATTTGTTGATGCTGTAGTTCTCTTTGTTCTCGGCAGAGAGGCGGTTCAGCGGTTCATTAAAGAGCAGCTCGACCATGGTGGGGCTGACGAAAGAGGCAGAGACCAGGAACGGCGCAATATGGTCGGCCGGAATAAACTGATAACTGGCCTGGGAATTGGCGCTCATGACATTGCCCGCGGCAGAGGCATCTTTCACCCCGCTGACGGTCACGGTGTAACTGTCTCTGGCATGGGCCGAGGTAGTCAGAAACACAGAGGTGCGGGACTGGCTGATGGTCACCTGCTGAACCACAATGCCGTTATTGATGCTGTAATTGCCAAGGGTGATGGCTGAAGCGGCGTCTACCGGTTCGGTGAAGACGATCTCAACGGTTTCAACGCTGAGAATATCGGCACGCACCATGGCCGGCGGCGTATTGTCCACAGACTGGCAGAGATAAGGCATGACATTGCCGGCGCCGATGACATTCTCAGACGCCGATCTATCTTTGATATTGCTGACGGTCAGCGAGTAAGTGGTGCCCGGCTGATGGTCTCCGGTGCGGATAAAAACCGTCTGCAGACTGGCATCGATGGAGATCTCCTGAATCTGCACTGACGGGGTAAACTGATAGTTGGCCGCCGTTTTGGCCGAGGCCTCATCCACGGGCTCATTGAACGTGACCTTGATGAAAGCCGTGCCGATGAGCTCCACACTGCTCAACTCCGGCGCGGTATGGTCTTCCACAGTGTATCTATATTGCCGAGACGTCTGGGCGTCAATCACATTGGGATTGGCGGCGCGATCCAGCAGTTGGCTGACGGCCACTGTATAGTCGATGCCCGTGTTGTGGGCGCCGGTGGTCAGATAGACGCGGTCCTGCTGATCCCCGACCAGCGAGGCCGTGTGAACATTCAAACTCGGTGTGATTGAATAATTGCCGATGATTTCAGCACTGCTTCTATCCAGGGATTCACTGAAGATCAATTCAACCAGATCGGCGCCGTGCATGGCCACAGAAAGCAGCACGGGAGGCGTCACATCGGGTACTGTATAGCTGTAATTGATCAATGTATTGGAAGCGATGGTATTGCCCGCCGCATCCAGCACCTGACTGATAGAGAGTTGATAGTTATTTGTCGGATGGGCTGCGGTCTGAATCAGGAGAACCCGGCCGTCGGCGCTCAGTGTCACATCCTGAATAGCGACACTGGGGGTAATAGAGTAGTGACTGATCGCTTCGGCGCTCACCGCGGTGACGGGCTCAGAGAAGGTTACTTTCAACAGATTGGGTCCGGTGAACTCATAGCCAGCCACTGAAGGGGCAGTGTAATCCGGCGGCGTATAGGTGAAGGCCAGAGAGGAAGAAGTCATGATGTTGGTGGGCGCGGCATCATCACCGACGCCCTGTACACTCACGGTGAAATCGCCACTGCCAAGGGCCGTTGTGGTCAATGTCACAATGCGTGCAGTGCCGTCAAGCACAGCCCCTGAGACAGCCACGGTATTTCCGTTCTGCGTGATGCTGTAATTGGACGTGTTCACCGCTGTGGCAGCGCTGACCTCTTCACTGAACTCAACCGTCACGGTTGTGGCATTCACGGCCCGTGCGGCCACCAGAGACGGCGCCACATTGTCGCTGCTCTTCCAACTGTACGTGGTATCCCAGCGCACAATGGTATTGGGCTGCGCATAGCCGTCTTTCACGTTCTGAATGGTGAGCGTATACTCCTCTGAGAGGCTGTGGGCTGAAGTGCGAAGCAGCAGCTCGGAGAAACTGTTGTCCAACGAGATACTCTCTATCTGGATCTGGGGATAGAATGTATAATTCGCCGGATTTTCAACCGTGGTCCTGTCCATAGGTTCATTAAAAATAATCTGCAGATACTCGGCACTGAGCAGGTTCACACCGGTCACCCTGGGCGGCGTCTCATCATTGCCGGAATAGCTGTATTGTACTGTGGCCGGTACAATGACATTAAAAACCGCTGCGCTGTCGCGTACATTGCTGACAGTGAGGTTGTAGTCGCCATTGGGATGCTGCGTAGTGAAGAGATGCACTGTTCTCCGGTCGGCCTGCCGCTCGGCTCTGTTGACGATAATGCCGTTGTCAATCTCGTAATTGGCGGCGTATTCGGCTGAGACTTTTTCAACAATTTCATTATAAGTGAGAATAATCATATCATTTAATGTACAGACCACCGCAGAGACCACAGGGGGATCGTTGTCTTCGACAAGAATCGCAATCTCTTCGGAATATCCCGATTCGTTGCCGTTCTGATCATAGGCCGTCATACAGAAATAATAGGTTTCACCAGCGGTCAGGCCCTCTACCGTATATTCCAGTACGTTGCCCGCATCCTGCGAGTAGTCATACTCATGCGATTGCAGTCCGAAATAGATCTTATAACCCTTCAGATCTGCCTCCGTATTGGCATTCCAGGTCAACGGCACCGATGCCGCTCTGAGCCCACTGGAAATCAACAGAATCGCCGGCAGAATGTAAAACCAGCTGAATTTCTTTTGACGGAAGGGAAAACGCATGAATACACCTCTATACAATCAAAGTTATTTTTCAATCACCCCCTCAATTTGCAAAGCATATACCATGG